>Ga0209011_1000012_pt1 | contig 160011 bp, 122 predicted proteins | sample BlaSpr_A8_OM1_M3_FD_187986 | JGI IMG/M metagenome (GOLD analysis project Ga0209011, IMG submission 187986) | Forest soil microbial communities from Thunder Bay, Ontario, Canada - Black Spruce, Ontario site 2_A8_OM1_M3 (SPAdes) (version 2) | ecosystem: Environmental > Terrestrial > Soil >...
TGGTGGTGCGCTACGACCGCTCGCTCACGATCTATCGCGCGTTCTTTCATATCGCCTGCTTCATGATCGTCTTACGGAGGGTTGTGCAATAGCTTCTAGTCTTTTTGGATTATTGACCCGCTGGGCGCAAATCCGTCTACTTCACTCAGAAGATTCTGACAACAGCCTCTGGGGTGGAGACAAAAATGCGCGCGTTGCTCCTTTCATTCCTTGCGTTTGTGTACCTATTGGTGTCCGCACCGCTGTTTGGCCAGAGCAACTATGCCAGTCTTACCGGCACCGCGGCAGATGCCCAGCATGGTGCTCTCTCCGGCGCAACGATTCAGCTCATCTCTGTGAGCACGCGCGCGGAGCGCCAGGTTTCCACCAACGATCGTGGCCTGTTTCAGATCACCGGACTGCTTCCGGGCGATTACGAGTTGACCGTCAAGGCTTCAGGATTTGCGCCCCATTCGCAGACGATCCGGCTCGAAGTTGCGCAGCAGATGAATCTGGATATTACTTTGCAAGTGGCGTCCATCACTCACAGCGTCGAAGTGAATGCCATGGCGGGAGAGGTTCTACACACCACGGACGCCAGCGTCGGCGAAGTCGTCGAACCGGTTTCGATCAAAGAACTCCCGCTGAACGGGCGAATGATGATCGATCTTGTGCTGACGGTTCCCGGCGCTCACGAAGGACATGGTGCGCAGACCGGCGACATGAATCCGCTCTATTGGCGGCCCGGTCAGCGTTCGGCGGTAAGTATCGGCGGCGCGCGGCCTAACGCGAACTATTTTTTGCTCGACGGATCGACGGACACCGACCCGACCTTTAACACGTTGAACCTAAGCCCGTCCCCGGATGCCGTGCAGGAATTCAAAGTGCAAACCGGGAGCTATTCGGCGGAAATGGGTGGCGCGGGCGGCGGGCAGATCAACATCGTCACGCGCTCTGGCACCAGCGAGTTTCACGGCACGGCGTACGAGTTTCTTCGCGACGGCGCACTCGACGCGCATACATTCGGAGACATGGGCGGCTCGAAGCATTTGGTGCAAAATAATTTTGGCGCTTCCCTTGGCGGCCCCATATTTCACAACAAGACGTTCTTCTTCGTCAACTATGAAGGATTGCGTCGAGCCAAGGCCGATACCATGACGGAGACCGTGCCCACGGCGGATGAAATTGGCGGTGACTTCAGCATGAGCGGAACTACGATCTACGATCCTAGCAGCGCGCACCCGAATCCAAATTTCAATCCGGCGGAGCCAATCAGCCCAAGCAACCCGCAGATCATCCGCAATCCATTTCCCAACAATCAGATTCCGCAAGGCAGGATCAATTCTGTGGCACAGCTTTTTCTCCGGCAGTATGCTCCGCGGCCCAATGTGGACATGCGCATGGGTATGGGCATGCCTTGCGGGATGACAATGATGGGCCAGCCAGTTGTCGTGGGCGCGGGCGCGGACTGCAACAATTTTCTTGATACGCGCAACGAGCGGCACAACAGTGATCAAGGTACGGTTCGCATCGACCATGTTTTTGCGCGCGGTGACAGTCTCGCCGCACGGTATTCGCTAAGCGCCGAAAACGGTTTTATGCCAATAAACCTACCGGAGTTCGGCACCTTCCACGACAACTTCTCCCAACAAGGGAGTGTCGCCTGGAATCACATCCTCAGCCCGCGCATGGTGAATATTGCATCCCTCACGATGTCGCGCCTAGCGATGAGCCACACAACGGAAAGCGCTTTCAAGAACGATATTGTCTCGCAACTCGGTATTCAAGGAGTCGGTTTCGGTGGGCCGGGCGCATGGGGCGCCCCATGGTTCAACGTGCAGGGCTACTCCGGAATGGGCGATACGTTTGCTGCAACCCCGATGAAGGCCTGGGACACAATTCTCGAAGGGCGTGACCTTCTCAGCTGGCAGCATGGCCGCCACAGCCTGAAATTTGGTGGCAGTTATCGTCGCTTTATTTGGCCGATGTGGGGCTTTTTCCAAAACCGTGGCTATTATCAGTACACGCGGGGATTCACCACTCAAACCGCCACCAACGACGGCACTGGATCCGGCCTCGCCAGTTTTCTGCTGGGATTGCCCGCCGTAAAACAGGTGCAAGCCGGAATACCGCAGATGCAGCTCCGGCAGTGGGCTGCCGACGCTTTCGTGCAGGACACCTTCCAGCTGAGGCGCGACACCACTATCGAGGTGGGCTTGCGTTACGAGTATATGGATCCGCTCGTGGACATCAGCTACACCAACAGCAACATGGTGTTCATTGACGGAAAGCCAGAGGTTTTCATCGGAGGCCAAAACGGCTATCCGCGGGGCTTGATGTATCCAAACAAGAAGAACTTTGCTCCGCGCTTCGGCTTCTCGCAGAATGTGCCACGCTTCGGCGTTGTCGTGCACGCCGCTTATGGAATTTTCTTCACTCCCGTGGACTTAAACACCTGGTGTAACCAGCGGCACAACGTTCCCTATGTATTTCCGATCACGCAGCAGAGCGACAATTTCGTTCCTTCGCTCAATGGCTTTAATTTCGCGCCGCCTGTCCTCGGCAAGACCACCGTCAGCTTCACTACGCTAGATCCCCACGCTCCCTCGCAGTACATCCAGCAGTGGAGTCTGTCGGTCGAAAAGAGCCTCGGGCGGGAAACGACGGTTGAGCTTGGCTACCTCGGCGCGCACGGCGTGCATTTGCAGCGTGCTCATCTCATCAATAATGCCCCTCCTGGTCCGGGTGCGATCGGCCCTCGCCGGCCATTTCCGAAAACTAGTTTCGTACCGAATACTGTTCTGCCATCTAATGTCAACGTGGTCAGCACGACGTTCCCGGTAAGCACCATCAACCTTTTGGAAAACACCGCGCAGAGCTGGTATCACGCCGGTTATGTTAATGTGCGGCGGCGCTACGCGCATGGTTTGAGCTTTCTTGCCAATTACACCTGGTCCAAGAGCCTAAGCAATGCGCCGGACTTTCGCTCACCCATGTTTGAATCAAGCATTCCGCAAAACAACAGCAACCTCACGGCGGAAAAAGGTCTGGGCTGCGACGTGCGCCATCGCTTCGCACTCAGCCTTGTTTATGATCTTCCCGCCGCTTTCTCAGATGGCTGGGTGCACAACATTACACGCGACTGGCACCTCTCCACCATCTATCAGGTCCAGAGCGGCTTCCCTTTCACGATATCCGTGTTCGGTGACACTGCGAACTCTGGTGTGGTTTTAGGCGAGAATCCGATCCGCGCCAACGTCACAGGTCAACCTATTTTCCCTTCTGGCACCCGCACCGCCGGCGCGTGGTTCAATGCAGCCGCTTTTACTACACCCCCCGCATTCACCTTCGGCAATGTGGGCCGCAATACCGTGTATGGACCAGGAATGCAGTCGTTCGATTTCGCACTGGCGCGTGAATTTGCACTTGCAGAGCGGATTAAATTTAGCTTTCGCGCCGAATTTTTCAACGCGTTCAACAAAGTTAATCTCGCCACCCCCAATCGCTTTGTAAACACGCCACAATTCGGCACCATCACCGAAGCTAGCACGCCAGGCCGTCAAATCCAGCTCAGCGCACGCGTTTCGTTTTAGCCACGAGCCGGGCTTGAGAACCCGTTAAGGTATAAGTTCACCCACCTGGCGGAGGGCATCGAACTGCGACCATAAGTAGGCATCGCGGAAAGTACCTACGGGTGCGCTGCGGGTTTCATTGACACAGGGTTGAGGCGACGAGTATCCTTTTCAGGTTGCAGCGTTTCCCAAAACGTCAGCATCGTTGTTCTGAATGAGCGCAAAGCGATCAGATCAGTGAACCGCCATGCGGTCTTGTCACCGGTGACCGCTGAGGGGTCATGTCACTGGTTACCGCAAGCGGTCAACCTCCTTGCATAACCCCCAATCAGGGACCCGCAAGGAATTTTATCGACAAAAAGGGATTTACCTCCCGGAGGCCAACAACCATGTTTCCCGACCAGGACAACCCGTCATCAGCGGCAGCCGCCGCAACGGCACACGAAGCGCAAAACTCTTCAAGCGACACACCAGATCATCAGAATGCCGCGCGCGGCAATGCATTGGAAGCGCCACCATCACAGACGTCAGAAAGTTCCTCTGTACCGTCCACGACAGAGCATAACGGGCAGTCAAGCCAAGCTACACGTCCGCCTGCCGATGACACCAACTCCGTGAATGCTGCGCAGGCCGACCATGCTTCTGACCAGGAGACCGCGCTGCAGGAGGCAGGCGAAGCTCCGCCGGCAGGGCATGCCGTCGATGCCGAAGCTGCAGCTGATGAAGTGGCAGGCTCAGAAGAGATGAGCAAGCTCATGGAGCAGTACGACGAGCAGCAGGAGGCAGCTGCTTCGAGCGATATTATTGAGGTCAAGGTCGTTGCTTACACGGAACAGGGCGTCGTGGTGGACCTGGGGCAAAAGTCCGAAGGCTTGATTCCTGCCGTGGAATTCTCCGAGACAGAAATTCCTCGTCCGGAGCCGAATAGTACAATCGAAGTACAGCGCACTGGCGAACACAAAGAGGGCTACATCATTTTGTCGTATCAGAAGGCGCTTCGCCGGCGCACCTGGGAAAAGATTGACGCGGCATACAAGGCGAAACAAAGCGTGACGGGGAAGGTGGTCGACCGCATCAAGGGTGGCTTGGTGGTGGATATTGGAGTGCGTGCCTTCTTGCCGGGTTCTCAGTATGACCTGCGGCCAACCCCGAACCTGGATGATCTGGTGGGACAGGAATTGCAGGTGCGCATCAGTAAGCTGAACCGCCGTCGGGGAAACGTGGTGGTGAGCCGGCGGGCACTGCTGGAGGAAGAACTTCACGCGAAGCGCGCGGCCTTGATGGAAACATTGAGCGAAGGCCAGACCGTGCACGGGCATGTGAAAAATGTCACCGAATATGGCGCGTTCGTGGACCTCGGCGGGATTGACGGACTGCTACATTTGACGGACTTGAGCTGGGGCCGCGTGAAACACCCATCGGACCTTGTCAAGCCCGATCAAGAGCTGGACGTCATCATTCTGAAGTTTGACAAGGATAAGCAGCGCGTATCCCTGGGGTTGAAACAGCTAATGCCCGATCCTTGGGTGAATGCCGCCGAGAAGTATCCGGCGGGCGGGAAGGTGAAGGGGAAAATTGTTGGCGTCGTGGATTATGGGGTATTCGTCGAGCTGGAGGAAGGGATCGAGGGCTTGGTACACGTTTCGGAAATGAGCTGGGCAAAAAAGCCGACGCACCCATCAAAACTTGCAAAAGTGGGCGATGAAGTCGATGTGGTGGTGTTGGACATTAAGCCAAGCGACCGGCGGGTATCGCTGGGCATTAAGCAAGCGCAGCCGGATCCTTGGATGTTAGTCGCGGAAAAATATCCGGTCGGCACGGTGGTGACTGGAAAGGTTCGCAACATCGCGGAGTTTGGCGCATTCGTCGAGATTGAGGACGGGTTTGACGGACTGGTGCACGTCGGCGACGTAAGCTGGACGGGTCGTGTGAAAAACCCGCACGAGGTGTTCAAAAAAGGCGAACCGGTCACCGCGAAAGTTCTGAAAATCGATCCGGAGAACCGACGAGTCTCGCTGGGCATAAAACAGGTAAACGATATCTGGGGCGAATGGTTTAAGGAGCATAAGGTCGGACAGATCGTAAAGGGCAAGGTGTCGCGCATAGCTACCTTTGGCGCTTTCGTGGAGCTGGGTGAAAACATCGAAGCGCTCTGTCACAATACGGAAATTGAGGAGCGCCGCCGCCGTGACGAGGGTCCCGTGGCGATGCACCGGCCGACGACCGGGCCGCTGAAGAGTGCCGGACCGCTTGAACCCGGGAAGGAATATGACTTCAAGATCGTCAAGATTAGCCCGGAGACGCGGCGCATCGGACTAAGTTATCGTGCCGCCATCAAACAACAAGAGCGACGCGAGATTGATCAATACCGCTCGACCACGAAATCCTCGTCGACGGCAACTATTGGCGACGCTCTCAAATCCAAACTGTCGGGGCGCTAACAGGGCCTCGCAAGCTAGCGGCGACCCGGCAATACAATTTCATTTACCTACGGGTCAATTTAGTGATAGGAAGAGGGGAACCGAAGGGACGGCTGCCCCCCCTCTAAGCCGTTTTGCTTCAGTGTTTAGGATCGCGGCGTAGCGGTCGAAAAGCTTTAGCGGTTCATTTCTGCTGGGCAAAGAGGCATGGCAACGATGACCAAGCAACCCACACTCACAAAGGCCGACCTAATCGAAGAGGTTTTGAGCATTACCGAGCTAGCGCGCAAGGAGTCGGAGACGATCGTCGAAACAATTTTCGAAAGCATCATCCAGGCACTGCAAAAGGGCGATAAGATCGAGATCCGAGGTTTCGGTAGTTTTCGCACCCGGCAGCGCCGCGGGCGGGTCGGACGTAACCCGAAGACGGGCGCCAAAGTCGAAGTACCACCGAAAAAAATACCTTTCTTCAAACCCAGCAAAGAGTTGAAGGACTTCGTGAATACTTCGGAGGGGGCGGCCCCAGCGCAGGCCGCAACTCCGGCGGCAGGCGAAGCATCGCATTCCTGACGGACCCTAAGCATCTTACAAATTGAGAACCTGGATGTTTGGGACGCGGCATGTTGCGTACCTAAGCAAGTGTTTGTGTGCTGCGATTCTGCGATATGCTGTCCGGACGGTTTTTGCAAACAGGATACCATCCGATGGACCACATCTGGACACCTTGGCGCTATAAATACATGGAACAGGTTTCCTCCGGCCAACAACTGGATTGTATTTTTTGCGAGGCCCTGGCGCGCAATGACGATGCCGCGACGCTGATCGTGCATCGCGGCAACAGAGCATTCGTCATCCTGAACAAGTTCCCGTACACCTCCGGGCACGTAATGATTGTGCCGGACGCACACATAGGGGAATTACATCTGTGCGACGCGGAATCGCTTGGAGAGATGATGCAGCTTGCGCAGCGCCTGGAGACCGCATTTCGCGCGAATTATAAACCGGACGGCATGAATCTGGGTATGAATCTGGGCCGGGCTGCGGGCGCGGGTGTGATTGGACACTTACATTTACACATGCTGCCTCGATGGATCGGCGACTCTAATTTCCTGACGGTTACCGGCGAAACGCGCGTCCATCCTGAAGACTTGACGACAACGTACGAACGTCTAAAAAAGGCTCTGGGTTCTCACTAGGCTCCACGCGTCGCACTTTTTTATGTCAGAGATTGGCTAAAATAACAAACTCCGCGAGCCATAAAAGGGGTACGGCCAGGGAGAACACACTTGAATTTTGAGCTGACAGAAGAGCAACTGCTGCTGCAAAAGAGCGTGCGGGAGTTTGCAGAATCGGAAGTGAAGCCATTTGCAAAAGAGTTGGACGAAACGGGACGTTTTCCGCGTGACATTTTTAACAAGGCTGCGGAGCTAGGCCTAACGGGTGTCGCTCTCCCGGAGTGCGAGGGCGGAGCAGGATTTGATCACATCGCCTACACCATCGTGATTGAAGAAATTTCGCGCTGCTGCGCCTCCACCGGCGTGATTTTATCTGTGCAAAATTCACTCTATTGCGACCCCCTCCACCGCTTTGGGACAGATGAACAGAAGAAGAGATTCCTATGGCCATTTGCGCGCGGACAAAAGATCGGATGCTATGCACTTACAGAGCCGCAGGCCGGCTCGAACGCCGCGGCACTCCAGACCACAGCCGTCAAAAGAGGCGACACCTACGTTATTAATGGAAGCAAGGCGTGGATTACCAACGGGGGCGCGGCGGATGCAGCCATCGTTTACGTAAATACGGAACCCGCAAAGGGAGAAAAAGACATTACTGCGTTGGTGGTAGAGAAAGGTAACCCGGGATTTAAAGTTGGGAAAGAAGAGAAAAAACTGGGGATTAATGCGACAGCGTGCAGCGAACTGGTGTTCACCGATTGTGAAGTGCCGGTAGCTAACCGCATTGGGAACGAAGGAGCAGGCTACAAGATAGCGCTGTCTACACTGGATGGGGGACGCATCGGGATTGCCGCTCAGGCGACGGGAATTGCCCGAGGGGCGTTTGAAGCAGCGCTGAAGTATTCACAGGAGCGAATGGCATTTGGACACCCCATTTCGCAATTCCAAGCCATTCAGTTCATGCTTGCGGATATGGCCATGGAGATAGACGCAGCCCGCCAGCTGATCCGGAAAGCAGCGTGGAGGCAAGACGTAGGCTCGCGGTTTACCATGGATGCGGCCATGGCCAAACTTTTTGCCAGCGAAATGGCTTCGCGGGTGACCCACAAAGCTATCCAGGTGCATGGCGGCAACGGCTACAGCCGCGAGTACCCGGTGGAACGCAATTATCGAGATGCGCGCATCACCGAAATATACGAAGGCACAAGCGAGATCCAGCGGCTAGTTATCGCCGGTTGGGTCCTGAAGTCCTAGCCGCGTCGTAGTATCCTGACCACGTGCTGGAACTTGATAGTGACCTTGAATTTAGCCCTGTTGGCAACGAAGAATTCTTCGGACGCATCCCGGCTGCAGCGGCGGTATGTCTGGTGGAGTTGCGAAACGATAAAGCTGAACCACTTCTTATCCGTACCCAGGATTTACGGCGACGATTGCAGCGTTTATTGGGCCCGCTAGATCCAACAAGCAAGCGGTTAAACCTGCGAGATTCCGCGCGAGCCGTACGCTACCGTCTAACCGGTTCTAAATTTGAGCAAGCTCTCACTTATTATCATAACGCAAAGCAGATATTTCCGAAGCGCTACCGAGACTTGTTGCACCTGCGGCCGCCCGTGGTGCTGAAGGTTAATCTGCGAAATGCATATCCGCGGTGTTATGTGACCCGCCGAATTTCCGTGGACGATGCGGGTGTCCCGATAGGCGGCACTTACTACGGCCCGTTTGCTTCGCGCCGTTCCGCAGTGGCATTCGCAGACCGTGCTCTGGATTTCTTCAAGGTGAGGCGATGCCAGATCAAGATCCGGCGCGACCCCACGTTTCCAGGTTGCATCTATTCAGAGATGAAGATGTGCCTAGCCCCGTGCTTCGCCGGATGCACAGCAGACGAGTATGGCGTGGAGGTTGAGCGCTTTGTAAATTTCCTCGAGACGAACGGCGAGTCGCTGCAGACGAGATTTGAAAAAGAACGCGAGCGAGCAAGCGAAGATTTGGATTTCGAACGCGCGTCAGCCTGGCACAAGAAAATTGACAAATTGGACGAGGTTCTGCGCGGCCGGCCAGAGTTGGTTCGGCGAATTCAGAGTCTGGAGGCTGTAATCCTACAGAGATGCGCTGAAAAACAAACCATCGGCGTTTACGCAGTGCATGGCGGCAAGCTGGCGGAGCCGTATTTTCTACGGTTTGGAGAGATTGCCAGTCAGCCACGGTCGGCTGAGCAACTTTTCCACAAGTATCTGGACACCAGTGGTGCTTCGACTGAGCCGCGAACTTCATTATTTGCCGATATAGAGATCCACATGGGAAAAACGCCTGTGCGAGGCGATAATTCCAGTAACGCCCGAGAACAACAAGCCTCCGCATCGTCAAGTTTTGCAACGCGGGCAAGGGATGACATAAGCGACCATTTGTGGCTGATCGCGCGTTGGTTTTACAGCAATCCGCGGGAAGGTGAAATTTTCTTTCGTGAAAAAGATTGGCCATACCGAAGACTTTTGGGTGCATGTTCGCGATTGCTGGCAGCCCGAGAACCCGCACAAAACACTTGAAGGACTAGCAGCAAATGCTTTGATCGAGCGTCAAGGACGGATAGCGATATGACCACACACGCCACGCCTGAGGCTACGCACCGTTATGCTGCACGATTTGCTCCCAAGGCGGCCGACGGGTCTTTTCGCAATGCTCAAAGGCTCGCTGTATCTTCGCTGGGAATCGGCACATATCTTGGGCAGCCCGACGGCAAAACGGATAGCAACTACGCTGATGCGGTTATCGCTGCGGCTGAGGGCGGCATCAACGTTATCGATACGGCTATAAATTACAGGTTTCAGCGTAGCGAGCGCAGTATCGGGGCGGCACTCAAGCAGTTGGAAGCCAACGGAGTAACGCGCGATGAACTCGTGCTCTGTACCAAAGGTGGTTATCTTACACCCGACGGTGATATGCCCAGCGATCCAAATGAGTATTTCTTCCGAGAATATATTCACCCAGGCGTGCTGAGCGCGAAAGACATCGTGGCTGGAAGCCATTGCATGACACCGCGCTTTCTGAAGAATCAACTCGGACGCAGCTTACAGAACCTGGGAGTCGATTGCGTCGACGTCTATTACTTGCACAATCCGGAAACGCAGCTAGCGGAAGTGGCGAAACCGGAATTCCTGGATCACGTGCGGGAAGCGTTCACGTTCCTTGAGGCGGCGGTAGTCGCGGGAGAGATTCAATATTACGGTATGGCTACGTGGAATGGCTTCCGGCAAGATGCACAAGCCCCAGATTCCTTGCAACTTTCAGAAATCGTGCAGGTAGCGAAGGAAATCGCCGGTGGTAGGCACCGCTTCCGCTTTGTTCAGCTTCCCTTCAATCTCGGAATGACTGAAGCGCTGACACTTGGAAATCAATCGGTCGGCAGACACAAAAGAACTGTAATGGAAGCGGCCAGCGAACTAGATGTCACTTTGATAGCGAGCGCTTCCTTACTGCAGGGACAAGTCGCTCGTAATCTACCGGCTTTTGTAGCGGAAGCGCTGGGACTGGAGAATGATACCGAGAGAGCACTGCAATTTGTCCGCTCTTCGCCAGGAATCACTACCGCGCTTGTTGGAATGTCACGCCCTGCACACGCCCGGGCAAATTCACGGCTTGTCGAAGTTCCACCCGCGACAGCCGAGCAATTCAGTCGACTTTTCTCGCGCGGAGAAAGTGCATGACGCGTGGTTACAATTATAACCGCCCAGGCAGACGTTGGATGAGAGCAAACTCTACGACCGCAATTCTGGATGCCGGTGCATCAACCAATCACTGATGACACGATTCAGCTCGTTGAGCTTGCCGGCAAAGAAATGGTCCGCGCCTTCGACAGTAACGAAGCACTTTTCACCCGGTAAAGATTTGACCAGAGCTTTTGCCTTGTCAGGTGCACCGTGTTCGTCATTGCTGCCTTGCACGAAAAGTTTTGGTTTGACGCATTTCGATAAGAAGGAAAAGTCTGAGTTGTTCACTGGGATACCCAAGCCAATCAGGTCCGTGACTCCCTTGTCCTCACACCCCACACGCAGACCTACCCAGGAACCAAAACTAAAACCTGCCAGCAAGATGGGTACGCTGGAAAATTCTTTGGAAATGAAATCGAGCGCGGCACGGATGTCACCTTGTTCCCCGCGGCCACGGTCGTGGGCTCCGGTGCTAAGACCCGCAGACCGAAAATTAAAGCGAAGCACGGGAATACCCAACGAACTGAGCGATTTGGCTACCTGGTAGATCACTTTGTTATGCATAGTGCCACCAAATAGGGGATGCGGGTGGCAGACGACCGAGGCAAGCGGCGAAGAACTACCAGAAGGCGGCGTCCATAAAATGGCTTCGAGACGTCCAACCGGTCCGTCTAAGAATAATTTCCGGGAATCATGTGGCTTGCTCATAGAAGCGGAGCGAAAATGGGATGTCAGGTAAAGAATTGAGAATGCCCAACGGCTTCCCACGGCGAGTCATGGTTACACACGGCAGACCGTGACTGCCAAAGAAGGGCTGTTGGGAACCGGCTCGACGCGAACGACTCGCGATCGAAACTCCTTTCCCGCCGGCCACGGAGTCGATGATGAAGACTCAAAAGATACCACCAGATAAGTGCCAGGCTCGTAATCGCGGTTACTCAGAAAACGCAAACTCTGTGCAGACACGTCGACGGTCATAGCCTCTTCAAACCACGGAACATGTTCTGGTCGTACATAGATTGGGAGTGCCAGGCCGCTCCGGGCGCTCGCGCGGCGCTCATTTTCTTCCGGACGGCTACGAGCGGAGGATGGGGACAGTGGTGTTTCTAGGTGAAGCGCCAACGCAACGGGTGTCGCGAAGCCCTCAGACGATTTGCCGGCATCTGGTCCGGTGTGGTTTCTCGGGAGGGGCTGGTTCAGACCGAGCACCCAACGAAAATATTTAGCCGCGATCGTTGTGGGTGTGTGGGAATTCCCATTTTCATCGCCCAATTTTTCTTGCGTGTTCCCGCACGAAGTTTTTCCCGGGGCATTCGTTAAGCGTAATCTCTTCTGCCTGCCAACTGACAACATTTTTTCCGGCGCGCTCGTGGAGCGAACCACGCGCGCCGGCATTTCGGGTTGGCCTTCCGGGAGTGACGTGTCATACGGGAACGTAACCCACAAGGTCATCCCTAGGGCATGTTGCTCGTTACAGGCCACGAGTAAACCGTTGCGCGTAGCATCGATCGATTCGCCAAACTCAATTTTTTGGCCAAAAGGCGTGTTCCAACGCAGTCGTACCGGAAGACTGATCCGGGCGCGATGACGTTGGCGATAGTTCATCTCTTCAGCGGTGCGAATGGGACGAGCGGGGTAATTTTAAGTATATGGCGGCAGTACTTAAAGTACCAAAACCTCGTACTAGGACAAAAATGACTGATTTTCGCGTTGCGATTTGCAATAGCCGATGTTAGCTTTCACTCATTCCTGTTAGGCCAAGGAGTTACATGGGTACCGGTACAGAACGCCGCGAAGCACGGAGGTTCATGATGAGCCTTCCATTGCGCGTTCTCTCGCGAGACGCCAAAGACGCCGAACTGCAAGCGAATACCAGGGACGTTAGTTATCGGGGGCTATACTTCCTGGCTGACGCGGAAATTCAGCAGGGTAGAGAAATCGAATTCGTCATCACGCTTCCGCAACAGGTATCGCAAGCCGGTGAAGTTAAGATTCGATGCCGCGGCCAGGTCGTGCGCGTGGAATCTATCGATAGCGGGCACTCTGGCATAGCGGCTAAAATCGATCGTTACGAATTTGTACCCGTCACAGCATCTGCCTCTGCCGCGTAGCCATACCAATTCCATCAGGAAGGTCTCACCAAACGCGACTTTGGACAGGTACAATTGTTCCATCGATAGCTTTGAGGCGGTGGAAACCCATGTATCACTATGACCCCAGGCTGGCGCTGGAAGAATTACAGGAAGAAGCACTACTTCCGCATCCGGTTAAGCTGCGCGATATGATCTTGCGCACGAAGCTGGGCCCAACCGAAGCGCAGGTGCTGAATCAGGAGTTTCACGACTATTTGACACAATTCGGTCAACTGCAAAAGGTCGCGCTCGGCGTGCTCGAGAAACTTGCTGCTGGACAACGCAAGGCTTCCTGATAATAACGATTCGGCTGGGCGGGCAGGCTAGCGAGGAGATTGTTCAGGTTGCGCTAAAGGATGGCTCGATACGCAACTGTACATTACCGCTTTTCATATTCCGGAACATAGTTTTATAAGCGAAAGCCCTATAACGAGAACCGATGCGACGCCATACACTTTTAATCGATGCGGACGATACGCTCTGGGAAAACAACGTATTTTTCGAGAAGTTGATCGAGGATTTCATAACCCTAGTTGAGTCTTGCGGGTACACCCGCGCATATATCCGCCATATCCTCAACGAAACGGAACGAAAAAATATTCGGCAATACGGATATGGCGTGCGCTGCTTCCGGCGGTCGCTGGAAGAGACGTACCTAAAGCTGGCCGAGCAAAAGGTGCAGCGCGAAACGCTTGCACAAATCCATGCCCGCGTCGTGGAGCTGGAACGCACACCGCCGAAAATCCTCGATGGTGTTCCTGAAACACTAGCTTATCTGACGGAGCGGCACCGCTTAATCTTGTTCACTAAGGGTGAGCCCGCAGAGCAAGCAGCGAAGGTCGAACGTTCTGGACTGCAAGGTTTTTTTGAATTCATTGAAATTGTGCCCGAGAAAGATCATGAAACATACGGATCTCTTGTTCACAAACACAAAATTGTGAAATCGCAAGGCTGGATGATCGGCAACAGTCCGCGCAGCGACATCAATCCGGCCATGAAGCTTGGGCTGAACGCCGTGTACATTCCCCATCAGCACACTTGGCAACTGGAACATGAACCCGTGGTTGCAGGCTCTGGAAAGTTGGTCATTCTACCTGCTTTCCGCGAGCTGCGCGCACACTTCTAGCTGCGGCGGATAGGTACATGCGACGGGTGGTGCCGGCGGGTACCCATCCTCCAATTTGATAAGCCTTTAGGAGATATATGAGTACAGCAACGTCTTCGCTTCGGACAGACTGGCGGCAAGAATGGTTTGAATTCGAAGACGCGGCATATCTCAATGTTGCGGGCAATGGTCCCATGCCGAAAGTGTCCTTGCGGGCCGCACAGGGTGCATTGGAATGGAAAAAGTTTCCTCAACGTATCCCTGAAACCGCTTATTTCGAGACGCCCGATCGGATTCGAGCAACGCTTGCCCGGCTGATTGGGGCGCAGTCGGAAGAAATTGCCGTGACGACGGGGGCGAGCTCGGGGATAGCTGCCGTGGCATATGGGATTACCTGGAAACCGGGTGATGAAATTATTACCGCAACTGGCGAATTTCCCTTGCAATACACAGCCTGGAAGCCGATGGAAGAGCGCGAAGGAATTAAGCTGAAAATCATCGCGCCGCGCGAGCGATTCATCACCGCTGACGATTTGGTTGCGGCATTATCGCCAAGAACGCGCTTGGTTTCTGTGAGCCTGGTACGCTTCGACGATGGCTCCCTGCTGGATGCCGCGCGAGTTGCGGCAGCTTGTCACGCGCAGAGTGCTTTGCTTCTGCTGGATGTCAGCCAATGTTGCGGTGGGATGCCTCTCGACGTCACGAAACTCGACGCCGATTTTCTTATATGTGCGGGGTACAAATGGCTTCTAAGTCCTTATGGCACGGGATTTCTTTGGACCAAGCACGAGCATATTGCGGGAATGCGTCCAGGACCGTTCTATTGGATGGCTACCCAAGGCGCTAATCATTTTGGCTCGCTGGTCTTTGACGAGCCGAAGCCGAGTGGTAGCGCCCGGCGGTGGGACTCGGCCGAAACTGCCAGCTATTTCAATCTCGCAGCGATGGAGGTCTCACTGGACTTCTTGCAACGTGTGTCGCCTCATACCGTTATCGCGCACAATCATAACCTGATCGAAATGATGTACGCTCGCCTTCCCAAAGACCGTTGCATCCCTACGAGTCCGTTGGATGCCACGCGCCGGGGTCCGTACGGGTGCTTTGCGGCACGTTCGCAAGAGAAAACTAAGGCTTTGTATCAGCGTCTGCGAGCGGAAAATGTGATTGTAAGTCTGCGGGAGGGCAATCTGCGCATTTCGCCGCACCTGTTCAATACAGAGCGCGACATCGACCGTCTCATCTCCGTGATCACTACATGACGCAAGAACAGAGCTGGCCGAAGATTGCAGTTGTCGGAGCAGGCGCGGTGGGCGGTTACTTCGGCGGTCTACTGGCGCGGGCGGGAGCGCCTGTCGTGATGATCGGCCGGCCGGCATTTGTCGAAGCAGTTTCGAAATCTGGACTATTCCTTGACACTTTGCAATTCCAAGAAAGCGTACGCGTGAGCGCGTCGACAGAATTGAGCGCTGCACGAGGTGCGGACATCATTCTGTTTTGTGTGAAGACTACGGATAATGCGGCCACGGCCCGAGCTCTTGCTCCCTTGCTCTCCCGCGAGTCTATAGTTCTAAGCCTGCAGAACGGTGTCGACAATGTGGATCAAATCCGCGCGGCGGCCGACATCGAAGCTTTGGCAGCGGTAGTGTATGTAGCTGCGTCGGTACCAGAGCCCGGACGCGTGAAACATCTAGGTCGTGGCGATCTTGTTGTTGGTCCGAGAACCGAAGCAACGGAGCAGATAGCTGCAGTCTTCGAACGCGCAGGCGTAGCCTGTCGTATCTCCAACAATATTGAAGACGACCTCTGGACCAAACTCATCTGGAACTGTGCACTCAATGCCATTTCAGCGCTAGGTCACGCAAATTATGGACAAATTGTCGCGAGTGTTGACGCGCGAAAAATGATTGAGACGATCGTAGATGAAGTTCTGGCGGTCGCACACGCTGCCGGTGTTCAGCCTTCTGGCTTGGGAGACTCGCAAGCGGTGCATGCCAAGGCGTTGACAATCGCGACACAGATGGCGGGAACGTTCTCTTCCACGGCGCAGGACATGAATCGCGGTAAGCGCACCGAAATTGATTCCCTTAATGGTTATATTGCGCGGCGCGGCCAAGAACTGGGAATTTCCGCGACGGTAAATCACGCGCTGTATACCCTAGTGAAGCTTGCTGAAGGCCGCCCGTAGTCGTAGGAGGGACGGTAGCCTGGTTATCGGTTTGTGGGCGCGTGAAACGGAATGTGCACGATTGCTTCAAGGTCGATTGGGGCACCCTCTTTAGAGGCAGGGCTAAATTTCCACTGGCTGAGAGCATGCATGGCATTGGCATCGAGCTGTTCGTCGAGACCGTGCACGAGCTGAATGCTGTCGATCGAACCGTCTTGTCGAATCACAGCATAGAGCACGATTTCACCTTCGACATGTTCGTTGATAAGCGTGTTCGGATATTTTGGGTCCACCTTTCTGAGTGGCGTTGGACCATTCAAATCTGGGGAGGTCATTCGCAGGCCATTGCTACTTGTTCGTAGCTCCGAAAAGTTCAACACCCAACTTCCGGTTGCGCTATTCAGGTTCGGCATATTTACGTAAAGCGTGTAGACCTTTTTGGACGCAAAGATCTGTTCGGGCTTTGTGCCGGGTGGAAGTGCGGCAAAATTTGGTGGTCCGGCTCGCGCTGGCAAATCATCAAGCGCGGCATGCGGATCGGGTCTGGTCATCAGAATACGCGGTGAGGATAAATTGATCTTCCCTGATGCTGCACCCAAACCAGAAGTCTCGCTTGTCGCAGTAGGATTCCCTCCACTTATGCTGACGCCCAGCACGTCGCTTCCCGCCCCTGTGGCGCTGGCCGAGCCGCGACCCACAGGCGCGCCAGCGGTGCCGCCCGTTGCGGCGGACGTTCCATTCGCTGTTCCTCCAGGCACGCCGGACCGTGTGCCTTCAGGTGAAACGGCAATACGCGCAGCAAGATTTCCTTGCGGCGGTGCAATGTTTGATGGCGCCGCTGGAGTGGCAGAAAGGGCGATAAGGGTGGAAGGATTAGCCGAATTGGAGTGAACATTAGCCAGTTCCGGCGCAAGACCCGGATCAGCGGTTTGCGTACGCTGCGTAACGCGAGGGGCCGTGCTTACATTCAATTCCAATTTCGGGCGCTCAGGTTTGTTCACAGGAGCCGGCAAATTCAAATCCAAAGTCGTTTGCACCACGGTAGGTACATCCGGCAATGGCGTCACGGCAGTCGCTGCAGTATGGCGCTCGCGCGGATGCAGACTTGCCAGCGTTTGGGCGCTGATTTCGAGGCGAGGCCTCGCGGGTGCGGCGGAAGTTTGCAATAGGACGATATTCGGCAAGTTCGGAAGAATCTTTGGCGGTTGGGGAGCCGCTGCCGAATTAATCAGCAATTGCCGCGGATGGGTTGGATGCTCTGGATCGGTAAAGATACGCTGACGAGGATGGAATGCATCCGCGCCTTCGCGCGGGAGCAGTTTCTCAATTTCGCCGCGTACCGGGCTTGGCTTAGATTTGGCGCCGGGAATTTCGAGCAACGGCAAATCGTTGATCGGACCGGACCAGGTCAGTTCTACGTTTTCGAGGGCTGGATTTTTGTGCGTCTCGGGAAATTGCCCCCAAGGCATGGCCAGAAACACAAGGTGCCAGAGGCCGGCAGCGATCACTGCACGCCGCGGGATATGCCTCTCAATCGAACAATCCCTAAAAAATTCGCCATCCAGTAATTTCTTGGGAGCCGATGGTCCGCCTACTACCGCCAGCACGCTGCTTCCCAAACTTTGCCGAAAGCTTCCCCACTCGACATTTAACTTCGGGGCCTGCCCCGGCTGTAGACGCAGCGGTGGCGCCCATTTATCCGTCTGCCCCAAGAGATCAAACGCATCGCTGACTTGAGTAGATGACATGTATCCCTGAATTATACCGCGTCACTCATTTACGCCTAATCGCGAAGAGCACTGCGCCGGCCCGAGGCTATAGATGACGCGAGCCCATCATAGGTTTACTCAGCAGAACCAATCTCGTCGGCACTGGAAGAACGGCGGAAGAAACTGAGCGCTGCGTCACCTTGTTTCAGAATCCGCACGCGGTGCAATTCTCCTACGTGTTCTGGCAAAGAGAGATTGTGCCGGTGTTCAACGATAACAATGCCGTTAGGTGCTACAACAGTTCCCGTACCTAAAAAACGAAGAACGCGAGAATACTCAACAGATGAGGCGTATGGCGGATCGACAAAAACATAATCGAATGGCGCGTCAATGGGCCGATTCCGCGAGGCCAGCATCTCCAATCCGCGAACTGCATCGGACATGAGGATCGTGGTACCAGAGCGCACGTCAAGTGTCTCGAGATTTCGCCTGATTAAGGCTGCGGCTGGCGCATGGTTTTCGATGAATACTATATCGGCCGCACCCCTGCTGAGCGCCTCGATACCGACCGCACCGGTTCCGGCGAATACATCGACGAAACGCGCGCCCACTACGCTGGGACCCAGCACATTGAACAACGTTTCCCGTAAACGATCGCTGGTGGGACGTAAGGCCTGGCCCTTCAGACTTTTCAGAAGGCGGCTGCGGTAGGTTCCGGCAATGATGCGCATAAAAGTCGCGAAATCGATTAACCTACTCGCGCCAGATGATAGCGACGCTGCCACTGCTCCGGGAGGCCGCGAAGCGTGCGTTGCAACACTTCCTTCTGCGCCGCATCATCCGCCAGCCGGAAGGCCTCGCGACGCGCCAGCTCCAGCAATTCCCGGTCGCGAATTGGATTGGCAATGTGAAAGCCGAGATCGCCAGACTGCCGCGTGCCGAAGAATTCGCCTGGGCCGCGTAGCTGCAGATCGGTTTCGGCTATCTCGAAACCATTGGCCGTCCGCACCATCGTCTCCAAACGTGCCCGCGCTTCTTCAGTCATATGCACTGGTGCCACCAGAATGCAGTGCGATTTGTCTGCTCCCCTCCCGATACGGCCCCGCAACTGGTGAAGTTGGGATAGACCAAAGCGCTCAGCATGTTCTATCACCATGACGGTCGCATTTGGCACATCAACGCCGACTTCGACAACGGTGGTCGCAACCAGCACTTGCGCGTCGTTCTTTCGAAAACGCTGCATCACCTCCTCTTTTTCTTCGCTCGATAGACGGCCGTGCAAAAGTCCAAGCTTCAACTTGGGAAAAATCTCTCGTGAAAGACGTCGAAATTCTTCCATCGCCGCTTTCAGCTCGAGCTTCGACTCCTCGATCACGGGATAGACGACGTAGCCTTGATGGCCTGCTTGAACCTCACAACGCAAGAATTCCCAAACGCCAGGAAGATGAGGTTCGGTGGTAATGCGCGTGGCGATTGGTGTACGACCGGGCGGGAGCTCATCGATGATGGAAACATCTAGGTCGCCGTACAAGGTAAGCGACAACGTCCGCGGGATAGGCGTAGCAGTAAGGACCAAGACGTGCGGAGCGTGACCGTGTGCCCCGGCTTTATCCATCAAGCGCTTGCGTTGCAGCACACCGAATCGGTGCTGCTCGTCTATGGCCGCAAAACCCAGCCGCGCAAATTCCACTTTGTCTTCGATCAGCGCATGGGTGCCGATCACGAGTTGGGCTTTGCCGGAGCGAATGGCCTCCAATGCCGCTGCCTTTTCAGCAGACTTTAGTCCACTAATCAACAGCTCGACACGATAACCTGCATGCGCCAAAATTCGTCGCGCCGAAAGATAATGCTGCACTGCCAAAATTTCCGTCGGCGCCATTAGCGCGGCCTGCGTGCCATTTTCAATGGCGATCACGGCAGCCTGCAGTGCAACGATTGTCTTTCCGCTCCCGACGTCCCCTTGCAACAGGCGATTCATCGGCACGGACTTTTCCAGATCCGCGGCGATTTCCGCCAGCACCCGCTTCTGTGCAGACGTGGGCTTAAACGGCAGAATACGCTTCAGCGCCTCGCGGACATTAGCTTCCCGCAGCCGGAAGCCGATGGCATTTTCCTTGCGCGTGGTCCTTCGATCTAGCGCCAGGCTAAGCTGATAGAGAAATAATTCTTCGAAGATTAATCGCTGCTGCGCGGGAGAGCGAAAGATATTAAGCACGTCAATAGATTCGTCCGGTGAGGGAAAATGCGTGCGAATCAGGGCTTCGCGCCGAGACGGATATCCCAACCGTGCGCCCACCTCCGCTGGCAAGACCTCTGGCATCGTGGGATCCAGTGACTCCAACGCAAAATAGATAGCTCGCCTAATCGCCCGCGAACCGAATGTGCCGATGGCTTCGTAGATCGGTACAATGCGGCCGACTTCGGTTGAATCCACCTCTTCACTGCTCAGCTCGATTTGTGGATTGACCATCTCGAGGCGCGCGGGTCGAAGTTTATCGATGTCCGCTTTTCCATGAAGAACGAGCAACTGTCCGGGCTTGAGCCGCCCTTCGAGATAGCCCCCATGAAAAAATTTGCAGGGTAGTGAGCCGGTAGAATCCTGCACAAGAAGGTGAAAAATGGCGTCCCGGCCACGCATGCTGCGTACGGCTTGGCCGCTCATCACTCGTGCGCGAATCGTATACGTGCCGTTGGGCTGTATATCCTTTATGTTTGAGAAATGGATACGATCTTCATACCGGAATGGCAGGTAAGTCAGCAGATCTTCGAGCGTGTAGATTCCGCGCTTAGCCAATAATTCGGCGCGCTGCGGACCAACACCTTTAATCATCCGCACTTCGGTAGCTAGGCTATGTGCCATTGGTAAGTACGCCCACGAATGAGCAACAACGTGGTAGAGTCCGATTGGTCATCCTTTCTCTTTATATCATTCCCAGCGCTAACGTCGGCACCATTGAAACTTGCGCCTTTGACATGCGTATCGCTAGAGTGGGCTCTATGGTCGGGAGGCTTGAGTGTCCGAAGAACGCTTAACGGGTCGTGACAAGCAAGTACTGATGTTGTGGATAGTTGCGGGCATTGCCGGCGCGCTTTTTGCCAGCAAATATTACTTTCATGCTTTTCCCGAGGCTTCGGTCAATTTCAAGGTTTCACGTGCGGAATCATTGTCGCGGGCAAAACAATTTGTAAGTGGCCTTGGCGAGGATGTCACCAGCTATCAGTCGGCCATCGTTTTCGACGTTGACGACAATGCGAAGACCTATCTGGAGCGCGAGCTTGGTTTACAGCAAGCCAACCGACTAATGTCTTCCGAACTGAACATTTGGTATTGGGATGTACGCTTCTTCAAACCTCAACAAGAAGAAGAATTTCGAGTGCGGGTTAATCCGGCCGGGGAGGTCGTCGGTTATCAGCATCTTATCGAAGAGGCCCGACCCGGAGCGGAACTGGCTCGCGCAGCCGCTCAAGCAACGGCACAAAATTTCCTGACTAGTAAGCGTAACTTGGATCTCGCCGGATGGGAGCTCTTACCTGAGGAAATAAACTCGACTAAGCGTCCGAACCGTCGGGATTGGTCCTTCACTTGGGAAAAGCGCGGCTTTCGCGCCAAGGATGCGCCGTATCGTCTGCAAGTCGGTCTTCAAGGCGACAAAATTGGTGGCAGCGACGAATTCTTAAAAGTTCCCCAAGCTTGGGAACGTAGCTACCAACAACTACGCTCCGCAAACATTTTTTATAATCAGGTTGCCATCATTCCGTACATCCTCCTGATGGGCAGTGCCTTGTGGGTCGCAATCTCGCTCACGCGGCGAGGTCAAGCCAACTGGATGGCGGCCATTAAGCTAGGAGTATTGGTTGCTGCCCTGTTCTTTCTCATGCAGCTTAACCAATGGGAATCTATACGCGCGAATTACGATACGCATTCGTCATACAGCAGCTTCGTGGCACTGCAGCTTGCTATTGCTTTACTTTCCGCGGTGGGAACGGCGCTGATGGTGACGTTGGTTATGCCAGGCGCCGAGCCGCTCTATCGCGCTTCACAACCAAATCGATTGCAACTTGTAAAGGCCTTCACCCTGCGCGGGCTGCGTTCGAAGGAGTTTTTTGCGGCCGCAGTGGTGGGCTTGTCGTTGGCCGCCGCACACATCGGCTTCATCGTGGCGTTTTACATGTTCGGAAGCAAAGTTGGCGTGTGGGCGCCCCAGGACCTCAATTATTCAGACACCATCAACACCTCTTTCCCATGGATAGCCGGAGTCGCCATCGGTCTGATGGCTTCGACTAGCGAAGAGTTTCTTTTTCGTCTGTTTGCCATTCCGTTTCTCGAACGCCTCACGAAATCGCGTGCCCTGGCAGTAATTTTACCTGCGTTTTCGTGGAGCTTCTTGCACAGTGCCTACCCGCAAGAGCCCGGGTATATTCGTGGTGTCGAAGTAGGCCTAATCGGGATCGTCGCAGGCCTCGTGATGCTGCGTTGGGGCATTCTCGCCACTTTGATCTGGCATTACACAGTTGATGCGTCGCTGGTCGGTTTGTTGTTGGTGCGCTCAAACAGCATGTACTTCAAAGTGTCCGGTATAATTGTGGGCGCCGCCGCGCTTGCTCCGCTGTTGTTTTCAGGCATTTCCTATCTTGCTCGCGGTAAATTTGAAGTGATCGAAGATCTGCTCAACCGGGCAGAGCCTGCACCAGAAATCAGCTTGGTGCGTGATTCTGTGGTTGGAAGTTCGGGTCGTGTTGCTACTGGCCATCGTTACAATGCCCTAACTCACGGAATGATCGTCTTTCTCGTGGTCTGCCTGGTTTTTGGTGGGCTGTTGGTGTGGCGTGTAAAGTCCCAATTGATTGGCGATTATTTGAAGCTCTCAGTGGATGCGCGAAAAGCTCGAGTCCAGGCCGATGAAACCCTGCGACAACGCGATATCGACTCACGTTCTTACTATCACGCGGTCGTGTTCGCGGACGTCACCGATCCGTTGACCAACGAATTCCTTCGGCAACGGATCGGCGTGGCCAGACTTAACGACATCTACGCAACTCGTGTTCCTGGTGCGTTGTGGCGCGCGCGCTATTTCCGAGATAGCCAGCCTGAGGAATATGCTGTCATTCTCAAGCCGAGTGGCTCGCTCCATTCCATCCACCACACGTTAGCCGAAGACGCGTCCGGAGCTTCGCTTAGCAAAGATCAAGCCGTAGCTCGCGCAGAACAATTTCTGCGGGAACAAAAACAAATCGATATGTTGCAATGGTCTCTCGTCGAGTCTTATTCAGAGAAACATCCCCATCGCACCGATCACACGCTTACATGGGAACAAACCACTCCCCTAGATCCCGCTCCGGCATTGCCGCCCAATTCGACTGAACACGCACACGCGCGCATTGAATTGCGGGTCCTCGGTGATGAAGTCTCGAACTATCGCACGTATATCAAGATCCCCGAAGAATGGCGCCGCAAACAAGAGGAGCTAACACTCTTCCGAACCATCTTCAATATCGGTATACCTGCTCTTTTCTTTGGTGGCCTAGGACTCACGGCGCTCATCCTATTTTTAAAGAATCTGCGCTCGCCATCAGCCCGCACGATACCCTGGCGGCGTATTGCTCGCTGGTCGAGCTGGGGTCTGGTTGCTTACACCGTGATTTTCGCGTTCGGCAACCGCATTCCAACATTTCTAAATGCATATCAAACCGCCATTCCTTTCAAAACCATGCTTGGCGGGATCGCCATTGGAGCCTTGATCGGGGCTCCCCTTTATTTCGGCGGTATCGCTCTCTTGTTTGGGATTGCCTGGTATTTTGCTGACCGCGCATTTGGCAGTGAACGTCTTCCTGGCTGGGCCGGCATGCCCGCCGTGTATTACCGCGACGCGTTGTGCATCGGCCTGGGTGGAACCGCATTGCTTCTCGGTTTGAATCGCCTTCTGGAATTCGCTTCGGCTTACTGGCCAACTGCCCACCGGGCCGCTCCATCTTCCTTTGGAGGGGATTTCGATGCCCCTTTACCGGCCCCTGCGATCCTCGCCAGTGCGGTGATTCGGGGCTTGCTCCTCACGGGATTGGTGGCGTTGATCGCCTCATTCGTCGCTGCTCAAATCAAGCAGCCGCTCCTCCGCCTGTTCCTTTTCTTAGTCGGGGCTTTGGCGATGGTCGGCAACAGTTGGGGTACACCGGCAGATTTCATCAAACAACTACTTGCACGGTTGATTCTCCTCACGGTTGTTGTTTTCGGCGTGAGGCGTGTCATGCGTTTCAACATTCTTGGCTGTTTCCTTGTGGCTGCTGGCACGGTGCTCGTAGGCGGTACAGCGGAGATGTTCGGACAACCCGCTGCGTTTTATCGCGCCAATGGCTACGCACTTGTCTTGATGCTGATACTCCTGCTCGCTTGGCCGCTATTAGCGTGGCAAAAGGGGGCTGCTAGTGGTGTTTCCTAGCACTCTAGATGCGCCGCGCGGGTACGGAACATTTGAGCTTGATTGCGCGTTCCTTGAAACGGAAGCGATCGCTAACCAACGGCTCGGGAATACGTCCAATAAAGTGTTTGCGCGCTCTATCCGGCGGGGCAGCCAGTTTTTCGGCCAATCTGCTGTAGCACCGCATAGACGAAGAGAAAGCGAATAATGCCGCTTCCACAGTGGGCCCTAGCAGGGGAGAATGGCCGCACCCGCAGCGCTGACGCTGCCCTGGCCACGGTGACCTCTTTGTCTAACCTCGACGACCGGGCGCTCGTGGCAGAGGCACAGACCGGGAGTCGTGCCGCTTTCGAGGATCTCGTTCGTCGTTATGACCGCGACGTTCTTCGTTTGGCTCTGAATCTCATGAAGCGTCCCGAAGACGCCCGCGACGTTTACCAGGAAGCTTTCCTCAAGGTATATCGGAATTTACATCGCTTCCGGTTTGAATGCTCCTTCTACACTTGGCTCTATCGCATTGTTACCAATGTCTGCCTTGACCATCTGCGTCGCCGGCAGGCCCGACCGGAAGATCAGGCGCCAGAGCTCGGTTCTACGCATCATGGTGAGGGCCCCACTGATTTTTTTGAACGCCAGCGGGAGGACCGACCGACACTCGATCCGGAACGGTGTTTTTTCGGAAAAGAAATTGGGACGCGTATCGCTCTCGCCATGGACCGCTTGTCGCCTCGCGAGCGTGTTGTTTTCGAAATGAAGCACTACCAAGGTCTAAAACTCCGCGCTATCGGCGACATGTTGGGTACTAGCGAAGAAACGGTGAAAAATTCTCTGTTTCGCGCAACACGCAAACTCCGCAACGAGTTGGGAGAGCTGCGATGAGCGCGGCTGAGAAAAGTACGGCTTGTAAAGACGTCGCTCCACTTCTGGTCTTCTATGCCTGCAACGAAGTGAGTGAACAAGAACGACAGCAGATCGAGGCCCATCTAGCACATTGTGCAGCGTGCTCGCAGCAGATTATTCGGGAATGCAAACTTGCCGAGGTACTCGCGGCCGCGCCACAAGCCGCCAATCAGCTTGATCCTGCGGGCATACTCCTCGCGCGCTGTCGGAGCGAGCTTGCTGAGACCCTCGATGATCTTTCCGCTCCTCCCTTGCACGAGCACTGGCGGCCGTTTGGATGGCTGCGCCGTTGGATGGCGCTGCGCCCGGCTTGGAGCGGCGTTGTTCTCATTCTCTTTGGCGTTTTGCTCGGCGCTCAGATCGTGCCGTGGATGCAGAGCCTTACCAATGACGATACCCACGGTAACGCCGTAAACGTCAAGGCCTCGCCCAAACTGAGCGATGACCAACTCTCTAAGATGGCCATCGCGGGAATTAATCTATCTGGCTCATCGGATGCTGCCCCTGCCTCGGTACAGTTACATGTGCGTGCGGAAGAACCCATCATCCTTTCGGGCAACGCAGACGACAGTGAAATGCGCCGAGTTCTTACGTATATCATTGAAAGTGGCGATCGCTTCGATGCCGGGGTACGGCTCGATTGCCTGGATGCCCTCAAGGCGCGCGCACGAGATTTGGAAGTACGGAGAGCGCTGCTTTCTGCGGCCCGCAAAGACCAGAACCCAGCAGTACGCATGAAGGCTCTGGAATCGTTGCACGATTTAGTTACTGATAACGCGGTGCGTGATGCCTTGCTCGACGCGTTGGAACATGATGGCAATCCAGGGGTTCGTGTAGAGGCCGTCAACATCCTCGTGCGTTCGCTAGAGCATAAGGTGTCTGATGAAGTTCCTATCGCCAATATCGATGCTTCAGATATTTCAGACAGGCCCGACATTCCCTCGGAGGATTCCTCCGTCGAACGTGTGGTGCGAACACTCGCAGAACTGCAAAAACGGGATCCTAGCCGTTATGTGCGTTTGCGCACTGCCGCTGCCCTGCGGCAGATCGGGCCGCGCGAGTCTCAGTAACGGCAGCCATGAAAAAGATATCGTTCGGCCATGATTGTTAACTCCATCTGTGGGCTGCCCGCCAGTATGCTTCGTTGGACTGCCGCGCTCGGCGTTGTCTGTTCCATGTTGCTCGTCCCGCATGCCCAAGCTGCAAGTCTGGAGCCCGCGGTCATAGAACCTTCGAAGACCGGCGATCCGGGAACCGCACATGCCTTTGTGGATCGCAGCGGCGTTCTGGAAACCAGAGATGGGTTGACGTTACGCCTTACAACTGATCTCGGTTCGGTGCGCATTCTCTCTTTAGATGCTACGACTGCTCCCGTTGTGCGTTACACCGTGCGTATCGAAACGGACATTCGCGCGCCGCTCGCGCAACGTCTTCTCGATAACTATGCACTCCGAGCTAATGCAAATTCCAGGGGAGTAGAGATCAACGGCACACTTCCAAGTTTGAACGCTCGCGGCTCTGCCCCGGGCGCGCAATTTTGGGTGCAGTTCGAAGTGACAGTACCTCGCGGTTACAACGTTGAGGTCAAGACTGGTGCTGGTGACATAGAAACTCAAGATGTCGGCGGTGCGGCCAACCTCTTCACGATGGGTGGAAATATCCGCACCGGTCGCATCGGCGTGGCCGGTGTGCGGTTACCATCATCCGGACACGTGCTAGCTAAACTGGAAACACAAGGCGGGCATATTCAGGTAACAGATGTTGCGGGCGATCTTAATGCCATAACCGGCGGCGGACATATCAATGTTGGGAATATTGTTGGCAGCGCATCGCTCCGAAGCGGCGGAGGCCATATTCGCGCTGCTCAAATCGGCGGTCGCTCTGAACTCGAGACCGATGGCGGTAATATCACCGTCGGACACGCGGAGAGTTACGTCAACGTCCGAACCGGCGGCGGCCAGATTGACTTTGGCGAGGTGCGCGGCTCGGTACACGCACAGACCGGCGGAGGCGGCATTCGTATTATGTACGTGTCTGGTCCGATGGAAGTTGAATCAAGCGCTGGAAGTATTTGTCTGACTCGCGTGGCTGGAGCAGTACGGGCAGCCACCGCCGGAGGTAGCATCACCGCTTGGATAAATCCCGATGCGCCAGCCGGTGGCGGACCGGTACGCCTTGATGGCGTTTCACAACTCGCTTCCGGCAATGGCGATATCGTTGTTTTCTTGCCGCGAAACCTTGCTGCCAACATTGAAGCCATCGTTGCAACAGGGGGAGAACATCGCATAGAGGCGGATCCTGCGTTGCACTTGGCAATCCAGATGGTTCAGGCCAATGGGGCGGATTCCGTTCATGCCACCGGCGCACTAAACGGGGGTGGGGCACCTTTAAGATTGCGCACTGCTGCGGGGAAAATTCGTTTGCAGTTTCTTGATTCAGAGCCTTCCCTCCGAGAGTCGCGTATCCGTGAGCAGCAGGAGCGTCTTCGCGTCGTAGAACCTGTGGAACCGACGCCGGTACTCATGGAGGGTGCCACGCCTGAAGCCAAAACCGATTGGCTAGAAAGTTGGATCGACAGATTCGAAGTTGCGCTGACCGGCGGACTGCGAGAGGACACGGAAGATTTTCAGAAGAGATTAGTCTTTTCGCCGCATCCATCCTATCCGGCGCTCGCACAACGTGCTGGCATTCAAGGAATTGTGAGACTCCAGGTACGCGCCACCAAAGATGGACGCATAGAAGTGCAAAAGTTACTAGAGGGTGAGCCTGTGCTTGCCGATGCCGCCATCGTTGCGGTCAAGCAATGGCGCGCCAAGCCTGCCTGGATTAAGGGCAAGCAAATCGAAGTGGTATCAACGGTGTCATTTAACTTTCAGCTGCATTGAACACGCAGCAAGGCGTAGCCTTAAACGATTTTTGTTTGGGTCCTCGACTTTGGGTTAGACAGAATATCCAATAGGGGGTGAAGCGTTATGCTGCGTCGTTCCATGCATGCAACTGCTTTAGTGGCGTTTCTCTTGGCGGTAGGTTGGGCTACACCTAGCTTAGCCATCAGCAAGGAGTTTAATCAGAGTTATCCACTCCAGCCCGGCGGTACCTTCGAACTGCAAAATGTCAATGGCACGGTGGAGGTGCAAGGCTGGGATCGCGATACGATCGAAGTTCACGCCGTCAAAACGTCCAAGAAGAAAGAATCCGACTTGGAACGAGTTTCCATTCAAGTGAACGCCAAACCCAATGCTGTTTCGGTTATCACATGCTATCCACAAAACGAAGGTGTGGAGGTTGCTGTGGAATATATTGTCCACGTTCCCCATGGAGCTCACGTCGAACATCTAGGCACTGTTAACGGCGCCCTGCGCATCGCTGGAGTGCAAGCAGTGGAAGATCTACATACTGTGAATGGCAACATTGAAGTGTACGAAGGGGGCAGTAACGTTCACGCACGCACTACTAACGGCAATGTGCGCTTAGAGCTTGCCCATGTCGCCGGCAAAGAGAATAAAAATGACACGGCGACTGCAGAAACTACGAATGGTTCCTTGCTGCTAGCTGTTCCTTCCAACATGCACGCCGATCTCGAAGCCCGCTGTCTCAATGGCAACTTCTCTTCCGAGCTGCCTATTTCTTTGGAAAGTACACTGCGTCCGCGCGAAATACATGGAAAATTAGGAAGCGGCGGGATGCCCATTCGTTTGCACACAATCAACGGTGGAATTCGCGTGATAGTCCTGCGGTCAACAATTTAACTTTAGCTGCGTCTAAGCATGTATCGGAGGAAAAGAACACAATGAATAAACGCATTCTCATTCTGGGCGGGCTGGTTGCGGTATTCAGTCTTGCATTATTGGCCCTCCCCAGCCCATCAGCGACATCGCAGACTTCAGCCGAGTCGTCTGCGAGGCGCTTGCAACACTCGGTTAACAACATGCAGGCGGAAATTAAGCGTCAGCAGGCTCGATTCGCGAGTTTAGTCGAAGCTCGCGCTCTTCAGGAGTCTGCCAGCACTTTAGTCGAGCAGTTGCCTTTCGTGCAAGAACTTGACGAACTCGACCTGCCCGAGAGTGGGGTTTTTAGCACATTCCTGACCGGCGAAGGCTCCAGCTGGTTGGGTGTTGAGACCCATGAAGTCACCGCGGACAAAGCGAAGGAATTAAAGCTCACCGCCGAGAGCGGTGTCGTGCTTGGCAAGGTTGTTCCCGACAGCCCGGCGGCCAAGGCCGGTCTAAAGGACAATGATGTGGTAACCCAGGTCAATGGCCAACACGTCGAAGGCACAGCACAGTTCCGCCGCATGATCCGCGAGATCCCTGCGGCTCGTAACGTTCAGCTTACCGTTTGGCGAGATGGTCGTACGCAGACGGTCAGCGTTACGCTTGGCAAGGCTGAAGAACATCACCACGCCCGCATGCACACTGCTCCTGGTGCCTTCGCCTTTCACATGCCAGAGATTCCAGAAATTCCGCCAATGAATTGGGATCCCGCTGCTTTCGCTGGCGCTCATCCACGGTTAGGTATTGACGCGGAGGATCTCACTGGTCAGCTTGGAGCCTACTTCGGAGTGCCCGAAGGCGAAGGCATACTTGTACGCGACGTTAGTTCTGGTTCTCCAGCGGAAAAGGCGGGAATGAAAGCGGGTGATGTCATTACTTCGGTCAACGGTGACCGCGTCCGCTCCGCAGGCGAGCTCCGCGAAAAACTTTCTGCAAAACGAGACGAAAAAGATAAATCCGTGAAACTCGGTATTCTACGCAACAAGAGCGAAATGTCGGTAAGCGTTGAGCTCCCTGCACCCGCTCAGCGATCCAAGCGTATGATCACACATCGCACTAATATTTAATGCGCGGTGAAGAGAAAAAAGGCCCGAATATCGGGGCCTTTTTCTCTTGCGCGGCCTGAAGATGTTACTGACAATGAAACCGAACTTAAGCTTTATCGTCGCGACCGTATTTTTTGGCCAGACGAAAGGGCCTCCGCATAACTTCCAAAAGTCCCACACTCTTGCCCGCATCTGATGCCCAGTCCTCTTCCGTCGGTAAAATCGAGAGTCGCAGCAGATAGGCCGGGCCCGACAACCACCCTCCACGCATGCGCATCCGAAATCCGGCGCGTTCGACCAATCCCGGAGCGGCATAGCCGGCTGTCGGCAGCCACTCGCCAATTTGCGCCGCAAGGTGAGCCGCAGCTCTATCTCCTCGTACTCTTTTTCCGATCTTTTCTGGGAGAGAAGTTTCTAGGAGATCCATCGCAAGTCTCAGCCCGGTATGCAACATGCGTTCCGCTCCGACCACTCGTGCCGCATTAATAGCGCGCTCCCAGTCTAGATACACTTGGCGCGACACTAATGCTGCTATATCTGCCACCCACATCAACCTCTCCCAAAAATGCTTTGCTCCGTGGATACAGATAAGCACTAGCTCGTCTTCTATTGAGAGAGCTGGAATCTCTCGCCCATCGATCTGTACCTGAACATGCCGCTTAAAGAGCGCCTCCAATGGCAGTGGCTTTGGGAAATACCGCAGGCTACGTTCAGTGTGCAGTTCCACAATTAAATCTGTATTGGGCCGTGTGAAGAGATATTGACCAGGGATTTTGCCAGCGACAATCGCGTCCAACGAAATCCTCGGCTTGAAGCCCGCTTGCGCCATCACTTCTGTTGCTCGGTGAATATCGCGATGCCGCACCAGCAAATCTAGATCCCCATACTGGCGCATCCCCGGGTCACCATAAGCTCGCACTGAAAGCGCCGGGCCTTTTACCAGCATTATTTCCAACCCAATCCCAGCAAACCGCTCGATCAAGCGGAATAATTCGGCAGTCATGGTTAGCGAGGAAAAGAGTTGCGCACGATGACGATCGCGGAGTTTTTGCAAAATATCCTGCGGCACTAGTTTTTCAAAAGAATTCGCGAGCGCTCCCACCAGCAGGCTGATAACACCATGATCCTCGGCCAGCGCGAAAAACGCAGGCCATTCCAGCTGCTGCAGCAACTCACCAAACTTCTCTTTGTCTGGTTGCGGAGAAGCACTTTGAAGGAGTGCCGCCCATTCGGTCGACAAGCTCCTGAACTTTCTAACAGAAGGATCTCCTAGTGGCATTAAGGCTTCTTAAGATTCTTCCATCCACTAACTACAAACTCTTTCAGCAAGTTCCGAGACGCGTCGGAACGGATCTTCCGGTCGGGTAAATTGTCGCGGGAAATGTTTTACGGCAGATTGTGCAATTTTCTGCAAAGAGACGGCTCCGTCCATCGCTTCTAGCAGCCACCGATCTTCTTCCCTTCTTCGGAAAGCATGGGGACCTAGTCTTGAGGCTCGCCGGCGAAGCCTTTTCGGCGAAAAGTGCGCGCTGTGGAAAGTTTCGAGATTCAACAGTAACGATTCGCGATCTAAAATCCACACTAATGTTTCCGCGCGTTCGCTGCTGGGACCTGACGCCTATTCTACCGAGGTTTGGCAGCGTCCGCTATGTTCCTGCGCTAGGTTTCCTAGATTTCCCCATGCGAAACGGTTCATTTCACACCGCTGGGTGGGGGGGTACACCACACATCTTTGCGCATCGCTTCAGTTGACTAAGCAAAAAAGAAAGGCCGGTCCCTCGATGGAACCGGCCAAAAAACAAGCACACCGTGTTAGCTCTTCTTTTTTCTTACGTTAACTTTGGTCTCGATGCCTGGTGCCATCTGCTGGAGTGCTTCTAGTCCCAGCTTCGCCTGTGCGCCGTAGCCATTCGGTCCGCTGTTGGGATCTAGCTCGATAGCTTTCTGATAGGCCTCCACGGTTCCAGGTAGTACGACCACTTCCATCTTGTCGCCTACTTTCTTGTACTCCATGGATCCGACAAGTGCGGCACCCAGCAAATACCAACTCTGAGCGCTTTTGGGGTCGAGTTCTGTCGCTTTCTTCAGCGGTTCCACCGCTTCCTTCAGCCGGCCGGCGTTATACAAGCTGATGCCAAAGTTTCGCCACGCAGTAGCGGCGTTCGGTGGATCCAATTCCGCGCTTTTCGTATAAGCTGCGCGCGCGTCGTCAATTTTGCCCGAACGCGCAAGCACATTGCCCAAGTTGTTATAATAACCAGGAACATCCGGCTTGGCAGTAATCGCCTGCTGATAAGCATGAGCGGCATCGTCGTTCCGGCCGGCGACGTCGTACGCTTCAGCTACCTTCGCCCAGATCAGATGCTGATTTGGATCTTTTTCGGAAGCCGCTTTCTGCGCTGCTTCGAATTCCGTTGCTGATTGATTCGAAAGTTCAATCAACTTTTGCTTCGCTGCATCTCTTTGGTCGGGGGGAGTCTTCAGCAAATCTTCCTTCGCCTTTCGCTCTTGCTCGAGAAGAGCGTTCCCTGCGGTAAAATGCTGCTTCATGCCCTCGAATTTCGCCTTTTCCTCTTCCTGCTTCTTCGCTTGTTCCGCATACTGCGAACCCTGCTTTGTGACGACGTCTTTGAAGTTCACGTCCACTTTCGATTCCACGTCGCCCTGTACACGCAGCTGCGATTCATAGGGTTTATTCGGGGCCGGTAAAATAATCAGCACGGTATAAACTCCCGAGCGCAAATTGCGGAAAGTATAATTTCCATCCTTGTCGGTTTTGGTATCCTGCTTGACGCCCTGCTCGCTTACGGCTTGAACGCCAATTTCTGCCCATGGCTTGCCAGCCACATCCAGGATCTGCCCTCGTATCGATCCGTCATTCTGCGCCGCAGCGCGCGGTGCACAGACGCAAAGCAGCAAACCAACAAGAACAGCGGCTAGTGCCCATGAGTTCGCTAGTCTCTTCATGCCCATTCTCCTTTTCAACACGAAGCCCTGTCCGACAAATCCGGCCAATGGGCGCCTTATTATCTCTCATCCGAGCGGGATTCCAAGCTTAGGAACCTGCCGTAACGCCCTGGCGGTAAGGAATCGAATCCGGGACACCGGCTTCGGCAAATGCGCGCAATCGTAAAGCGCAACTATCGCATGCTCCGCAAGCTACTTCTTCGCTTTGGTAGCATGACCAAGTTAGATGCAGCGGAGCGCCCATCTCGATGCCCTGGCGGATTATCTCGCTTTTCCTAAGTGTGATCACTGGCGTGATGATGTCAATCTGCGTTTCCGGTCGCGTTCCTGCGCGCACCAGCTCTTGAAAGACTCGATAGTACTCTGGCCGGCAATCGGGGTAGCCTGAGCTATCCTCTGCAACCGCACCTATGTATATCGCCCTGGCCCCAATGGCTTCCGCCCAGCTAACCGCTACAGAAAGAAAATGCGCATTGCGAAACGGTACATAGGTTACGGGGATAGAACTACCCAGCGGCCCGGGCGCCCCGAGCTCATTCTCCGGGACTGCTATATTTTTGTCCGTTAACGCCGAGCCGCCGATCGCACGAAAATGATCAAGCTGCACGACCAGGCGCTGGTGCACACCGTAGTAGTCCGCGATCGCTTCAAATGCCCGACGCTCCCGCTCCTGGGTGCGCTGGCCGTACCCTGCATGGAGCAGTGCTAGGTGGGCCGTGCCATGCCTTGCACACGCTATAGCAACACTTACACACGAATCCATCCCACCACTAAGCAATACAACCGCTTTCCGTTCATCCATTCCTTCGCCTTATAAGGAGACCATCGGGAGCAACAAGAGTATCCTGTTACACACCCTTCGTCGCTGGATCCCAGACAAACTTGTGCAATTGTAATCCCAATCGCACTTCCAGATTGTCCGCTAAAATCCATTCCACCAACTGTCGCGGTTCCAGTCCAGCCCATTTTCCTGCCGGATCTTCGAATACCGGCGAAAACAAGACTTGGCGTACGCGCTTCACCAAGTCATGTTCCGCTGTGAAAGAGCGCGCGAACTCGTAGTCGCGTCGCGTCGATAGCACGAACTTTACTTCGTCATTTTCCCCAAGCGCATCAAGGTTGCGCATTTCAAACGTACCAGGCTCTCCCGAGTCAGGACACTTTACGTCAACAATTTTTATCACTTCCCGTGTCAGCCGTCCCACGTAACGTTCTCCACTCGTCTCGATCAAAACCGTGTAACCGGCGGAAATCAATTTCTCCGTCAGCGGATAGACTTCTTCCTGCAGCAGCGGTTCGCCGCCGGTTATTTCCACCAGTGGTTCCCTCGAATCATACTCACCGTCGGCCTGGCGTCCCGCGAGTGCATTCACCTGCGTTACCACATCCTCAACGCTCTTTTTCGTTCCGCCATGAAAGGCGTATGCCGTATCGCACCACGTACAACGAAGATTACATCCCGTCAACCGCACAAATATACACGGCAATCCGGCTCTCGTACCTTCTCCCTGTATCGACTTGAAAATCTCGGTTATGAACATAGCGTGATGAGCATCTGCTGCGAAGTAGAACCTTGCGGTATCGAGCCAGCGCCCGGGTTAACCCTCTACCGCGTCGTGCCTTCGGGCGTTTGAGCAGCTAGGCGCCTGGCCGGTATTGCGCCCTGCTGGTATCCGTCTCCCATAAGATTACATCTCTAATGTGCGCGCCCGGCGGCAGGTCTTTCAATTGTCGCTTCACTTCATCATAAAAATATTTCGCCAAGTTTTCCGCCGACGGATTCACGCTCTTAAATGGTTCGAGGTCGTTCATGAATTGATGATCCAGTCGCCCCATAACCTCGCGGATCACCTGCTTCAGGTGCGTAAAATCGACCAGTAACCCAATCGAGTCGAGCTGCGATCCCTCTAGCGTCACCCGCACCCGATAATTGTGCCCATGCACATTTTCGCATTTGCCTTTGTAACCGCGCAGGGCATGTCCCGCCGAAAATGTCTCTTCCACGCTAACTTGAAACATTGCATCTCCGGTTGGAACAGGAATCTATATCTGTCCCTTCCCTACGTTCTAGTCAGACAAACATTTCCGTCTGTCGAATTACCGAAACACAGCACTCTGGTTCAATTGGACTTTTAGCGCGTACTTGCGCTTTCCAGAAACCGGCCCACATCAGCCAACTCACGCGTAATCCGGTAACTCGGCAGCGACTCCAAGAAAATTTTACCATACGGCATCCGTTGAATACGGGTATCTAGAAGCGCCAAGACGCCGCGATCCGTTTTCGTTCGAATCAGGCGTCCAAAGCCCTGCTTCAGCGACAGCACGGCCTGGGGAACTTGGAATTCCGCAAATGCATTGCGCCCCTCATCCTGCAGAGCGCGCACCCGTGCTGCCACAATCGGATCGCTAGGCACCGCGAAGGGCAATCTATCCACGATCACGCAGGAAAGCTGGTCCCCCGGCACGTCCACGCCCTGCCAGAAGCTAGAAGTCGCGAAGAGCACTGCAGCCGGCGTATTTTTAAAACGCTCCAGTAATACCGATCGCGGCGCCAACCCCTGCAGCAATAAGGGAAATCCCACGCGTGCGCGTACACGCTCAAACAAATCGTTCATTTGCGAATAGCTTGTAAACAGGCAGAACGCGCGTCCCTGGCTATGCTCCAGCAACTTTACGATCTCATCCGCAGCTTTCGCCGAAAACGCAGCGTCCCGTACATCCGGCATTTTACTTGGCAGGTACAACATCGCTTGCTCGCCGTAATCAAACTCCGGTGGCAGCGCACGTTCCTTTACATGATCGAGACCCAGCCGCTGCCGGATGTATTCGAATCGTCCCTCGACCGTGAGCGTCGCTGAAGTCAGAATTACCGTGTCGAACTGTTCGAACAATCTTTCGCGCAGAATCTGGCTCACGTCGATCGGCGTGGCCGTCAGGAATACTCCCTTATTCCGTCGCTCGTACCAGTAGACGTAGTTCTTTTCATTCGATTCGAAAAGAAACGATAATTCCTGCCGCAGCTCAAAACTACGACGCGCAATCCGTAACAGCTCCTCCGGTTTCTGCGTAAGTGCCGCAAATTCTGTCTCCAGACTCTTCAGTGCCGTCGCGAGGGCGTCGTATGCCTCGCGATGCTGCTCTAGAAATACTTCGCGCTCATTGCTCGAAAAAGAAAACCGTCCATCGCGAGCCGGGAAAGCCTCGAAAAAAGACTTTACCCTCTCTCGAATTCGTTGCGTGCGTCGCAGGATCGCTGGCGAACCTAGGTGCAGTAAGCGCAACATCTGGTCCGCATCTCGCGCCAGTTCTTCGAACCTATAATTCGAAATCTGTCGCCCAAAATAGTCGCTAGCTACGTCTTCCATCTCGTGCGCTTCATCGAACACCACTGCGGAATATTTTGGCAAAATGCTGCCGAAATCGTCCTGCTTGAGCGCCAGGTCTGCGAAGAACAAGTGGTGGTTAACGATAATCAGATCGGCCTCTTTTGCACGTTGGTGCATTGCGGTCACGAAGCAGGCCCCGAACTCGGGGCACTTCTGGCCCGTGCACGTGTCCCGCCTCGCATCTAATCGCGTCCACAAATCGGAATCGTCGGGTAGAAAAGTCAGCTCGGCACGGTCGCCGGTCTCTGTGAGTTTCGACCACTCCCGAATCTGCCGGAAGGCATCGATTTCCTCCATGCCTTTCAGTAAGGGCTGATCGGCCATCTGATGAACTTTCATATGGCACAAAAAATTTGAACGCCCCTTCATCACTGCAACTTTAAGATTTGGCGCAAAGTGTTTCTGCAAAAACGGTATGTCTTTCTGAAAAAGCTGTTCCTGCAGCGACTTCGTAGCCGTCGAAATCACTACCCGTCGCCCGCTGCAAATCGCCGGCAGCAGGTAAGCCAGCGTTTTCCCTGTTCCTGTACCGGCCTCCACGATGGCGTGCTGGCGTTTTTCGAACGCATCCTGCACCAGCTCTGCCATTTCGAGTTGTCCTGGACGGTGCTCGTATCCGCCAATCATGCATCTCTCGAGAAGTCCGTTCGGCCCAAACACTTCCTTCATTGAAGGTTGGCTTAGAACCGCCTCGCGGTCGGCGGCCGTTCTCTCCGGAGGGAGTTCCTCGGTTCCGGCACGGTTCTTAAGCGGTACGTCTTCGACAGCGTACCTGCCCACACTGCGCTGCGATGCCGTCTCCGAAGTCGCAATTGCCGATTTGGCCGTTCGTCGTGCCAATTGAATCGCCTCTCCCACTTTGAAATGATGTTGCGGAATCAGAAGTATTGCTAACTCACAGTATAACCGCTGAACCCCTTTAGTCCCTTCGAACACGGTGGCTCACAAATCAAGGTTGACCGCAGCTGCCCCGTCTCCCTCGCCCTCTCAACCAGCCGCCACCTCCAGCTGAAAATTTAGATCTTTTTGCTTGACCTTCGTAAACACCCATCACAAGCTGTCTTCAGGTGACTGATGAAACTCAATAAAGCTCTTCTGTTCGCACTGTTTCTGCTCGCTATCACCTCCTTGACCGCTTGCAGCGGTCCTAAACGCGCCGGTTGCGTCACCAATTGTGGCGGCGGTACTACGGTTGTGAGCCTTACGCTCAGATCCGACGCTCCTCCGTCGAGCCCCTCCATTATTTCCTTCAGGGTAATTATTAGCGGCATTACTCTGAATACTGCTGCCGGCACGTCGGTAAGCTTGAATCCTAATCCTCTTCCTGTTATTGAACTCACACGACTCCAGAGTGATTCCGCCTTCCTGGGCACCTTCCCAACGGTCGCAGTTGGCACTTACGTGAGCGCCACGGTCTCTTTCACCACTCCGATAATCACTTTCTTGAACAATACCAACGCCACCGTGTCCGGCTGCCTGGTCAACCAAATTTGCACGGTTACGCTCACTGGTGCCGGAAATCCCACGATTACTACAGCAGTCTTCCCGCTCACGCTCGTTGCCAATAGCCCCATAGGTTTGTCGCTCGATTTTCATATGAGCAATGCCCTTTCCATCGTCGCCGGCGCCCTGACTGCCAACTTTTCGCCCACCCCACCTGCCCCGAGTGTGCTGTCTGTCATCGCCTTGCCGACGCCGAACTCGACCCTTGCCGCCAATCAACTTGACCTCATTGAAGATTTCGTAGGTGTCGTCTCCAGCATCGTTGGCCAGACGATTACAGTCCAGTCGGCGACCCGCGGCACACTCACCGCCACCGCCACGGCGAATACTCGTTACGATGCGGGTCCGGACATTGCCAACCCCATCTGCGTCACGCTAAATTTTTCTTGCGTTCAATTAAATCGCGTCGTCAGCATCGACGCTGTCCTCAATAAAGATGGCACCCTTTCCATCCAGCAATTCGAACCTCTTGCCAACGTCGTGCAAGATGTCGCCGAGGGCACCGTCGTTTCGATCAACCAGCTCAACCCAGCCCAATTCACCATCGTCTTGAGCGAAAAAACTCAGGCCGCTCAGGCTTCTCTGATAGCCGGATTGAATGTGGGCGACCCTTTGCAAGTGTCCATCGTCTCGCCAAAGCCCTTCCAGGTCGATACCAAGGGACTCCTCGTTTCTCCGGCAACGCTTAGTTTGTTCGTGGGAGGTACCACCACCGCGCCGCTACGCCTTGGCCAGACGGTCGCCGTACGTGTAACCAGCTTTATTTCGGCAACTCCCCTTCTCATCGCCTCGGCCACCACCGATATCGTTATCTTGCGCTGGTCTCGATTCACAGCCACCGCATCCGCGGCGTTCACGCCGACCACTTTTAATGTTAAGAACTTGCCGGGATACTTCTTCCGGACGCTTCCCCAGCAAGTCCAGACCTTTGCAGGTACACCGGGCGCTGACGGCGTCACCAATTACGATGGCATGCTCGACCCCACTGGCTTGATGGACAGCTCTCCCGTTGCTGTTCGCGCTCTTTTCATTGAGAACTCCGCGGACACTGCGCAACCCGCTTTTTTCGGTGCCAAAGTTCGTAAACCGTAGGTCTTTCGTCTCCATAAACGGAAAGGGCCAGCCCGATTCTTCGGACCGGCCCCCTTTTCACTCGTGCAGAATTCCCCCGCTCCTTACGCCGGCTGTGGACTTCCTACGGTGGTATTCGGCGGCAACGGCGGTGATGTCAATGGTGGCGCCGGCACATTAGGCGCGATCATCGGCTGGAATCGCCGGTATAGAGCCAGCGAAACAGCGCCTAGGCCCCACAGGATCACTGCGAACTTTATCCATCCGCCGACCATCGGGATAGCGGTGCACGCGCGCACAATCAAAACGCCTACTACCATCCTTCCAATCAGCGGCCACGTCTCGCTCGTTCGGCCCATCAGCCATTTTCCGACGAGTGCGCCAACCACAATCTGCGCGTAATACAGCGACGCATACCACACAAAAAATGCCGATATCCCAATGAACAGTCCCACCACGGTCACACATGCAATTACTGCGGCAATCGGCACCGCAAAGAAAACCAGCACCCCAAGTCCCATCGAAGCTCCGTAATGCTCCGCAGAATTCACGGCTTCCTGCGAAAATTTCGGCATCAGGACAAATAGCACCAATCCAAAAAGTACAAACGCCGCCGCCCAGATAAGCTGCCAAACGAAATATGTGCCCTCTGTATAGAACGGTTTATGCTCCAGCTTTTTGAATTCTACGGGTGACCCCAGTTTCGCTCCCGCCGCAATGCTTGGCGGATTTCGACCTTCAAATCGGGTCTGGCCGACGATTTGTGCCGTTGAACCGATCGTCAACTCATCGCCCCTCGCCTGTACGCTCCCGCCAACCGTGCCGGAGATGTTCGCGCGGTGAGAAAAAATCAATAAGTCGCGCGCTAGATTTCCATCAAGTGCAAGCATGTTCACAAAGGTTGTCAAACTACCGCCGATTTTCCCCGTGGAGTCCACGGTGACCGATTCGGCAAACGACGTCGCATTTTTAGCTACGCTACCGCGGATGGCAACGGAATTCGTGAAGGTTCGGATATTCCCGTCCACTTGGCCGTCGATCCGCACGAACTGGGCAAAAGCGATGATGTCACCAGTAATATGCCCATTGACCGTGAGATTCTGGCAAAACGCGTAGACGTCGCCGTCCACTGTGCCGTCGATCCGCGCGCGCGCCCCAGAGACAAAAAGGTCACCCTTCACGATCTCGTCCTTGGCAACATCGATGGAGTCGCCCTTGCGGAACTCACTGGCCATGACCGCGGACGGCAGCGCCATCAACGCACAGAATCCCGCCAGCACTAGCGCCAGCGCTGAGCCGCGCCGCAGACGCCGCCGGAAGTACGCCGCACCGAGTCCCGCAAGGGTCAACAGTGCCACTATCTCAAGGAGAGTGATCATGGATTGCCATCCTTTCCAGAAGGCACCCTGAAAAATCAGCAGTCCTAACAGGTTGTTGCCGCCAAATCCCGCCTGTTCGAATCGCTGCTGCCACGGCTCGACATATCCCGTATACAGGGCATAGAACCCCGTAGCGGCCAACCCGAACGCCAACCCCCAAATCCATTGCAGGGAACGCTTTGCAACCTCTTGGAATGCCGCCAAACGGGAAGGCAGCGGTTCGTCTTCCTCCAGCATCGCGCGCGTCAGCAATCTTGACTCACGTTCCAGCGCTCGTAACAACGTGCGGCAATCACCACACTCCTGCGTATGCGCCGAAACCTCCAGCCCTCGCGTACGATCCAGTTGCCGGTCTATATAAAGAAGGCAGGTCATCTCATCGAGATGCTGACCATTACTTTCCCCATGCTTATGCACTATATCCGTCAAAACGCCCCTCCAGCCGCCAGCGCGGTATTGCCTTCCAGCGCTTTGCGCAGTTCATGCCGTGCACGCAACAGCACGACGCCCACAAAAGCGCGTCGCACTCCCAGCGCATCGGCAATCTCGTCATAACTCATATCCGAGTAGTAACGCATCACCAGCGCCATTCGCGCCCGCGTGCCTAGTTTCTTCAGCGCCCGCCGTACTTCCTCGCTGCTACGTTGCTCGATCAACTTCTCCAATTGATTCGAATCCGGATGCTCCAGCGGCACGCTTTCCACGTCATCGGTCTCTTTGTCTTGCCGGATCTTCCGGCGCCTTAGCGTGTCCCAGCAATGATTCGCCGCCACCTTATAAAGCCAGGCGCTGAACGAGCGGGACTCATCGTACTGGCCGAGTTTGCCTTTCAGCTTCATGAAAATTTCCATCGTAGCGTCTTCGGCATCCTCCCGGGTGGGCAAAGCCCGCCGGCAGAACCGGAATATCGCGGGGGCGTAATCATGAAACAGCTCGCCCCAGGCCTGAGTATCCCCGGCCCGGGCCCGAGCGATCGCCTCCGTGGGTTCCGTTATTCCAGGAGCACTCATCCGGCCTGGTCTCAAAGCTTCCATAAACTAGTACGCACCAGGGTGCCGCAAACTTACATTACTGTAACAATCTCGCTCGGGGGCCCCCTCATTTCGGCTTCATTTGCGCTGTTATCCCTCTGTGCGGCAGCACTCTAACAGAAAACAGCCCGGCGCTGCCGCCGGGCTGTTGCATCCGCTATAGCGGCCACCTTTTTACCCTGTGCTAGGCAAAGGGCGGGCGGCCATTTCTGGCTCAAAACGTAAAATGCACCGCCACCTGCATGCTCCTCGGTCCCCCTCCCCCGAGGAATGGGTAGCCAATCCCAACGTCTCCGGTCACCGATAGCGGGTAGAAACCGCAACTGTGTCCCATAGCCACCCCGTGGCATGCCGAACCCCCGGGATCCGTTCCTGATGCAATTCCGTTCACGTCCGCAGCCGCGAGGAATCCTGGATACAGCGGGCTCGCGAAGTTTGGATGGTTGAAGAGGTTATATGCCTCAATGCGCAGTTCCACTTTCAATCGTTCTGTCAAGTTTGTGGTCTTGAATATGGAGAAGTCAATTTGCCGGAAATTCGGCCCCAGCAGCGAATTCCTGCCCTGGTTCCCGAAGTGCATCGAGTTCACGCCGCTCTGAACGACGCAGTTCATCGCAAAGTTTCCTGTGCCATCGAAGGTGCACGGCACTGCAAATGAAGTAAGATCCAGAAACCGCGTCGGGTCGCGGTAGTTGTACGTGATCGGCCCGACGATGTCCGGCTTCGGGAAGAAAGTGCCGCTGCCGTCGTAATCGTCGAGCGTGTAGATCAAGTGGAATGGCTGGCCGGACTGTACCGTCACGATACCATTCACTCCCCAGCCGTCGGTCAACCGCTGCCAGCTTCCCTTCCGGTTCGGGAATTCGTAAATGAAATTCCACGTTAGGTGATGCCGGACGTCGAAGTTCGAATTGCCGCGGTTGCCACGAAGATTCGTGCTATCCGTCGGCTGCGCAGCGTTCGGCACGTAATCTTCTCCGTCGCTGGCCGTGTCAATCGAGTGGCTCCAGGTGTAATTCAGTCCCGAAGTGAGCCCGTGCCACCCGTTGATCCTCCAGCTCGCCTGCAGGCTGTTGTATGCCGAATTCGCCGCACCCTCCTGCCAGTAAATCACGTTTCGAAACGTGCTCCCGTTCAATGCTCCTGGCACGCAGCAGCCAAGCACGGGGTAGTTATACGCGCGAATAGTCGCTGCGCTCGGCTGGTTGATGTCTCGGAAATCAAATAACTTGTGTCCGTTGGATCCTACATACCCGATCTGGAAAACCATTCGGTGCCCCAGGTCCTGCTGCAGGTTCGCATTAAAGTTCTGGATATATGGCGTGCGGATGTGCGGATCTACACCAAACGAATCGGTTACTGGGCTGAAAACGCCGTACACCCGTACGCCTGGCGCAAACGCTGCGCCGGTTGGGTTTGATGTAGTGATCTGACCAGGCCCGGCGAGTCCCGAGTATGCGGGTCCGGGTGCGAATGACGTCGTATAGGGCAGGTGCCCAAGGAACAAATCTTGAGAAAACGCGTCGTAGAAGATGCCGTAGCCCGCTCGTAGCACGGTCATCCCTTTGCCGGTCACGTCCCAGGCCACGCTCACCCGCGGCGCCCAATTGTTGAAATCCGGCTGGTACAGTCGCCCATTCCCCACCGCAAAAACTTGGCCGAACTGCGCCGGATTTACGTTGCTGAACAGCCCGTGCTTTTCCTGCACGATCCCGAAGTAGTCATACCTGAGTCCGGCATTCAGCGTGAATTTCCGTCCGAGATGGACGCTGTCTTGAATGTACCCGGCGTGCGAATTCTCAAATGTATTTCGGTTGCTGTTTCCGGTGTTCTGGCTGTTCGAGCTGCCTCCCGTTCCCGGTGTGCCCGCAAGGAAGGCACCGAGATTCGTGAATGCCAGTCTTCCCCGAAAGTTTCGATTGAAGAACTGCGAAATCGAGGTTCTGCGGAACTCATAGCCGAATTTGATGTCGTGTCTTCCGGCCTTCCAAGACACGTTGTCGATGTAGTGCCAATTGGTGTCCACCCGCTGCCGCGGGTCAGCTTTGTCCGCTCCCAGTTGCGGGAAACCGCTTCCCGGTCCACTGACGACCATGACCGGCAATCCGAAGTTGTACGGGTTTCCATTGTTCGCTGTTCCCGTACCCACGGTATCCAGCCCGATAGAAGAAGGGTCAAAGCTTCGGTCCTCTGGGAAAAATCCCTCCGCGAACCGGTTCCAGCCCAGTCGGGCTTCGTTCACGATGGTCGGGGTCAATGTCGATACAAATGAAATCGAAATCAATTGCACCCGGGTCGGTGTCGCCGTGTTGTACCCGCGCACCAATCCTCCGCCGGAGAGCGCCAACGGGAAACTCTGATCGCTGTCTCCGAAATAGTACCGGCCGGTCAAAAGGTTGTTTGCATTGAAGCTGTGATCGATCTTCGCGATTGCGCTGTCCACCCGGTTCCTGAACGGCGTCGACAAGCTCGTATTCGTTCCCCCGTTGTCATAGCAGTCGGACGGATTCGCATCCGTCGGCGCGGGCCAGGCTTTTCCAGCGGCGATTAGTTTCTGGATCACCGGATTGACGCCTGTCGCAGGCGTATTATCGGTGATATTCTTCGCCGTCGGAACGCACGCCCGGCTGCTCTGCGATCCTATCTCGCGTACCCCTTCGTAGTCCGCGAAGAAAAACGTTTTGTCCTTTACGATTGGCCCGCCCAACGATCCGCCGAATTGATTATCGTGAAACGGCTGCTTCGGATCGGGTGTGGTGTTGAAATAGTTCCGCGCGTTAAAAACCGTATTGCGTAGGAACTCGAATCCCGAACCGTGCAATGTGTTCGTTCCGCTTTTCGTCACCACGTTGATAACTGCTCCCGCGCTCCGGCCATACTCCGCTTCAAAATTCGAAGCCACGCGCATTTCTGCAATAGCCTCCACCGGCAGGATCGTTGCCGGTGTCCCGAACACTCCCGCCTCATTGATCGCCGGATCGTTGCGGTAGCCGTCGTTCATGTCCGTCCCGTCGAGCATGTAGTTGTTGGACCGGCCCCGTGCCCCGTTTACGGAAACCGTCCCGTACGATCCGGGAGAATCAGAGATTTCGTCCGGCGCTCCGGCAGCTCCAGGAACCAGAAAAATCAGCTTCTGGTAGTCCCGCCCATTCACCGGGAGGTTCGTCACCACCTTCGATTCGATAATGCCGCCGAGCGTATTCGAGGTAGATTCCACCTGCGGCAACGTGTCCGCCGAAACCTCAACTTTTGTCTCCACCGCCCCTGTCTGCAAGACGATATCCGTGCGGCGCTCGCTCGCTACCGTTACCTGAATACCCGTAACCACGCTGCCCTTGAACCCGCTTTTCTCTACCCTCACGCTATACGTGCCAATCGGCAATTCCGGCACCGAATAACTCCCGTCTTCGCTCGTCGTTACCGTGCGCTCGAGGCCGGTTTCTGTGTTTTTCACAACGACCTTTGCTCCCGCCACCGCTCCCTCGGTAGAATCCGTCACCGTCCCCAGAATCGTTCCGCGAAAAGTTTGCGCTTCGGCCGGTCCGCTCACCCCAAGAACACCCCAAACGATTATCAGGGCCGTCAAACACACAAACACCGCCGGCCGCAGCCCGCGCACAGACCTCTTCATTGCCGTCTCCTTCGACTTGACCGTTTTGCGGTCACACATAAATTGTTTTGAGATCATTCCAACCCCCCCCAGAATTGCGCTTTAGCGCTTCCCCCGAGAAGCGCTTGGACACGTAGCAAGGAATAGTTACCGATTACACTAACTTCCGCGGCATACCTCCGTCAAGCAAACCCCATCCATCAATGTGTCTTTCAACATCTTCTCCACCTTGAACTGGAATTACTTTTCCGCTCCCCTCCCGAGTACGCTACATTGGTTGTTTGCGCGCTTCGTCCACTTACACAGAGAGTGCCGCCGTAACCAGCAAGCCCATGACCCAGAATCTTCCATCGCTCGTCATCGTCGGACGCCCCAATGTCGGCAAGTCCACGCTATTCAATCGCCTGACAGGAACTCGCCGCTCCATTGTGACCAACGAGCCAGGCATCACTCGCGACCGCATCTATGGCAAAGCAGAATGGCGTGGCCGCGCCCTCGAGATCGTTGACACGGGTGGCCTCGTCCCTGACGACAAAGCTTTGATCCCACAGGAGATTCTCCGCCAGGCTCATCTCGCAATTGATAAAGCCGCGCTGCTCGTTCTCGTCGTGGATAGTCATGCCGGCATCACCCCTCTCGACCAGGAGCTTGGGCGCCTTCTGCGCACTACTGGCAAGCCGTTTGTGATCGCCGTAAACAAAGTCGATGCACCCTCGCAGCAAGCCAACGCCGCGGCTTTTCATTCCATCGGCGCGCCAGTTTTTCCCATCGCCGCCGAGCACGGCACCGGTGTAGACGATCTTTTGGACGCCGCTCTGGCCGAAGTTAGCGAGGTGCAATCAACGGAGGAAGAAAAGAGGCCTGACATCATCGAGGTCGCCATCATCGGGCGGCCTAACGTGGGCAAATCCACTCTGCTGAATCGCCTGGCAGGCGAAGAGCGCTCCATCGTCTCTCCTATCCCGGGAACCACCATGGACAACGTGGACATGGAAGTAACCCGCGACGCCCATACCTACCGCTTCGTCGATACCGCCGGCATTCGTCGCAAAGGGAAGACCACCCTAGTGGCCGAAAAACTCAGCGTCGTGATGGCTCGCCGCGGGCTCGAACGCTGCGACGTAGCCCTGCTGATTGTTGACGGCGAGCAAGGCGTCACCCAAGGCGATGCGCAGATTGCCAGTTATGCCGAGGAGTCCGGTCGTTCTGTCGTCATCGTAATCAATAAATGGGATTTGGCTGTGGAAGCCGCGCGCCATGCCGCGTCCCGCGACGCCGCCACCGCCAAAGGCAAATCTAAGCGAGCGCCGGGCGAAAGGCACAGGCCCGAAAATTTCGATCCTGGCCGTCTGCTCTACGATTACGAAAAGATGATTCGCGGCAAATTGAAATTTCTCAGCTACGCTCCGATTGTGTTTCTCTCCGCAAAAACCGGCGAGCGCGCGGAACGCCTCTTTCCATTGATCAATCAGTGTTGGGACGCGCGTCGCCGCCGTATTTCTACTCCAGAGTTAAATCGCTGGCTCAAAGAAGAAGTCGATTTGCAACGTGGCACCACGCCGAAAGCACGGCCCGTACGCATCTATTACATCACCCAGGCGAAGATTGCTCCGCCAACTTTCCTGATGTTCACCAACCAGAAAAACCCGCTGCACTTCAGTTATCAGCGATTCTTGGAAAACCTCATCCGCGCCAAGTTTGATTTTCTTGGCACTCCCATCCGCTTTATTCAGCGACTCCGCAAGCGCGAAGAAAGATCCCGCCGAGAAAAATCCACAGAGGACCGGTAGACAAAACGCCACAGGTTCGTTGACACCGCCGGAATTTGGCCTAGGATGAAAGGGTGCCTGCCAACAGCAGGCCAGTAGCAGGCCAACAGCAGGATGGACATGTCCAGTAACGGTACCGCCACCCAAACCGCCATTGAGAAAGACCTCTACCGTATCGGCGAAGTAAGCCGCCTTACGGATCTGAAGCCTTTCGTCCTGCGTTATTGGGAGACAGAATTCCCGATGCTCGAGCCGGTTAAAAGTCCCAGCGGTCATCGCCTGTATCGACAGGAAGATGTTGACATGGTCTTCCAGATCAAGCGGCTCCTCTACGATGAAGGGTTTACAATTGCCGGAGCGCGACGCCATCTTCGCGAGCAGACTGGCACTGGAGACGCAGATGGAAGCTTCAGAGGTGCTACGCACAGCGGCATGCCAACCAGCGGCGTCACTGCAGACGCGGCACAGCTCCTCAGCCGCAAGATGCTGCTGGATTTGCGCGACACGCTGCGCGCTTTCTTGACCCTTCTTGAACGGCAGTGATAGCGTTACAATGCATGGGTCACCGTTTTAGCGGTCAGCCGCAGTAGTCCAGCGGTTGCTGGACACAGTGACTGTAACACGGTCAACGCGGTCGGGACGTAGCGCAGCCTGGTAGCGCGCACGCTTGGGGTGCGTGAGGTCGCTGGTTCGAATCCAGTCGTCCCGACCATTTTTCATAATCAGTCTGGTCCCTCCCTCGGCAAACGCGGATCACATTTCGCATCCCAGACGATTCGGTGATGCCGCGGCAATCTTGTCCGCGAGCACACCTTGTGAAGACCGGCTACAATTGTCGGTAGTAAGAAAGAGATCGTATCCAAAATGCCGCACATTTTACTGACCAATGATGATGGGTATCAGGCCGAAGGGTTGCGGGCGCTTGCCGCCGCTTTTGATGGATTCGCAACAATTAGCATTGTGGCGCCCAGCCGCGAGCAGAGCGGCACGGCGCAATCGCTGACGCTGCGCCAACCTATCGTTTGCCACCCGCGAGGAGAGCGGCAATGGGCTATCGATGGCACGCCAGCCGACTGCGTGATTGTGGCCTTACACAAACTTTTGCCGGAGAAACCAGACATGGTGGTCTCCGGAATTAATTTCGGCGCAAATCTCGGCGAAAACATTTATTACTCAGGAACCGTTGGAGCCGCACGCGAAGCCGCATTGCATCACATTCCCGCGCTGGCGATATCTTTGTGTTCAAAGAGCCCGCAGATCAAATTCGACGCCGCTGCCCGCGTCGCGCGCTCCGCGGCGGAAATCATTTTGCAAGAAGGCTTGCCGGATCAGGTTTTGCTCAATGTGAATGTGCCGGAGTCCTGGAAAGGCGGCGTGAAGTTCACGCGTCAATCGAAGAAAATTACGCGCAATCAGCTCAGCGAAGGCAAGGATCCGCGCGGGCGAAGCTACTTTTGGTTATTCGAGCAAAAAATCGATAAAGATGTCGAGCCGGACACCGATTATGCGGCGATTTTTTCAGGCTACGTTTCTATTACTCCTCTGCACCTGGACCCCACGCATACCGAATCGCTGAATCACCTTTCCCACTGGGCAAAGCCCATCGGTTTGGCTTTCAAGCGCTAACTGCGGCATAAAACATTCACTCAACAACTTCAGTGAACGGTTTCCGTAGAAACGGCGATGAGCGGCACATTGTTCTTTTGCATGGCGTCGTTCAGCGCCGGCAGATCTTTCGATAGTACGTCGCGCCATTTGGCAAGTTGCACGTTCAGCTGCTGGTCAAGCTCCGCAAATACGGCCACTTCCGCTTCGGTCGGCGGCGCGTCGGCGCCATCCACCGCATTCTGGAGGTAGCCCAGCTTGCTGTTCAACTTTGTCGGGTAGTTCAGCTCGTCCTCGCTGGCTTTTGAATTCACCTGGATCAATTCTTCTTCGATGGCGCTGATTTTTTTGCGTAACTCAACGGAGGACGAAACTATAGTTTTCGCATTCTCGCGTTTGCCAAGCCGCGTTTCGAGCGCTGCGAGTTGCGTGCGAAGATCGCGAATTGCAAGGATGGCCTTGTTCATTTCGTCCTGGCGGTCTCGTAGCTGCACCATCAATTCAAATTGTTTCTGCAAATCGGTGGCGGAAGTTTTTACCCGCGGGTCCATCACGACTTCGATTGGAACGGTGCTGCTCTTGCCAGAAGCGCTAAGCTTGGCTTGATAAGTGCCCGGCAAAACCAGCGGGCCAGCCGGCTCGCCTTCATCATAAATGGCCGCGGGAATTTTCGCCGGTGGTTCGTAACGCAGGTCCCAGGTAAATTGGTTTGCTCCGGCCTTCGCTGGAATTCCTTGTGGTTCTTCGTCTCTCTCTCCTTCATCGGGAGCTTCTTCCTTCTTCTTGTCTTCGCTGGTAAACGTGCGAATAACCTTCCCCTGAGAATCGAGAAGCTCGAGCGTGGCGGGCTCCTTCGGTTCTTTCTTCAAGTAGTAATGCAACATCACTCCTGCCGCAGGGTTTTCGCCAATCGCATAACGACGGCGATTGGAATGGCCCATGCGAGTGCGCGTGGCGACGCCAGGAGCAAAGAGATGCACATCTTCCGTCGCGATCGAGGGGGCAGCCTGGCGCAAGGGACTGATACCATCCAGCGCCCAGAATGCGCGGCCATGAGTAGCTACAACCAGGTCATCATTATGCACCATGAGGTCGGCAACCGGGGTTGTCGGTAGGTTGAGCTGCAGCGTCTGCCAATGCCCGCCATCGTCAAAGGACACCCAAATGCCTGTTTCCGTGCCGGCATAGAGCAAGCCTTTGCGCTTGGGATCTTCACGAACGGCATGTACATAGGCGCCGTCGGTGAGGCCGTTGGTGATCGGCGTCCAAGTTTTCCCGAAGTCGCTCGTTTTGAAAATGTACGGCTTGAAATTATCAAGCTTGTGCGCATCAACCGCGGCATATGCCGTCCCAGCATCGAACGGTGAAGCTTCAATCAAACTGACCATGGCCCATTCAGGTAAACCTTTGGGCGTGACGTTGGACCATGTTTTGCCATCGTCCCGTGTGATTTGGATCAAGCCATCGTCAGTGCCCACCCAGATGAGGCCTTTTTGCTTGGGCGATTCCGCCACGGCAAAAATCAAATCGTAAAACTCGATGCTCGCCTGGTCTTTGGTAATCGGTCCGCCCGAATCCTGCTGCTTCGATTTGTCGTTGCGCGTCAGGTCCGGGCTGATGGTCTGCCAGGAATGACCGCCATCCGTCGAACGAAACAGCACCTGCGCACAGTGATAGAGCACGTCGGGGTCATGCGGCGAAAAAAGGATGGGCATTGTCCAGGTGTAACGGTATTTCTGCACCGATGCGTTGTAGCCGTCGGGATCGAGGGGCCATTGCTGGATGTTCTGCACCTGATGCGTGCGCTTGTCGAGCCTAGTGATAGTGCCGAAATACGAACCGGCGTACACGATATTGGAATCGCGCGGGTCCACCGCAACGTAACCACTTTCACCGCCCCCCACGGCTTCCCAATCCGGCCGGTCGATGTAGCCGCGGTCGCTGCTCGTGGAGATGCCCACTGAAGAATTGTCTTGCTGCGTCCCGTACACACGATAGGGAAAATCATTGTCCGCGGTGACGTGATAAAACTGTGCGGTTGGTTGGTTTGCCTGCGTGGACCAATTCTTTCCGCCATCGATGGAGATAGTAGCGCCGCCGTCGTTGCCATTTATTATTCGATTTGGATTTTGCGGATCGATCCACAGACCATGGTGATCGCCGTGGGGAGCATTAATGCGTTCGAACGATTTACCGGCATCGCGAGAACGGAAAAGGGCGGTGTTCGCTATGTACACTTTTTCGGCATTCTTAGGATCCGCCCAGACGTGTGTGAAGTACCACGCGCGCTGGCGAAAGCGGTGGTCATCATTGACCAGCGTCCAGTTTTCGCCGCCGTCGTCACTGCGGTAAAGCCCACCCGCTTTGGCTTCGATCAGAGCGTAGACCACATTCGAATCCGCGCCAGATATCGCGACGCCAATGCGGCCCAACGGCCCTTCCGGCATGCCGTGACCTTCTACACGCTTCCAAGTAGTGCCGTCATCGTTCGAACGATATAGCCCGTCTTTCGCTCCGCCGCTATTGAGCATCCATGGAGTGCGGTAACCTTCCCACATGGCTGCGAACAGCACATGCGGATTATTGGGGTCAAACGTAATGTCGATCGCGCCGGTGCGGTCGTCGAGATAAAGCACTTTCTCCCAAATTATGCCGCCATCGCGAGTACGGAAAACGCCGCGCTCAGGGTTTGGACCGTACGCATGCCCGAGTGCCGCAACAAAGGCCACATCGGGATTCGTGGGATGCACGATCACTTTTCCGATGTGCCGGGAATCCTTCAGGCCCACGTTGCTCCAAGTCTTGCCGGCGTCGGTAGATTTGTAGACGCCATCTCCGTAGGAAATGTTGCCGCGAATGCAAGCTTCACCCGTACCCGCATAAATCACGTTAGGATCGGAATCGGCAACCGCGATGCTCCCTATGGACGAACTAGTTTGCTTGTCGAACAGCGGGTCCCAGGAAATTCCACCATCGGTGGTTTTCCAAATCCCGCCAGCAACTGCGCCGAAGTAATACGTATTCGGCTGATGGAGCACTCCAGTAACCGCGAGCACGCGGCCGCCGCGGAATGGCCCGATGAGACGCCACTTCATCTCCGCATAGATTTCGGGATCGATGGTATTAATTGCAGCAACGCGTTCCGCGGGCGTTGTTCCTTTTGGACGGTCCGCTGACTTCGCGGTCGTGGCCGGCTTGGTTGGCGCAGCGGCAGGTTCAGCTTGCTGGGTGCTGGCAACAAACATCGGGATGAATGCGAGAAAAAGTGCGGATGACAATACACGGGCCTGACGACGAGATGCTTTCACACTACCTCCGGGAAAAAGTGCGCAAACGCGTCATGGTGCAACGACGTTGCATTATACGGAAGAATTCTTCACACGGGTACGCAATGGGTTAGGATGCTGCCGGTAAAAGGGAGGTCATGACTTCTCGCAATGCATACGACGTAGCTGTAATTGGCGGTGGCGTATTCGGCGCGTGGATCGCCTGGCATCTGGCGCAGCGCGGAAAGCGCGCGATCCTGCTGGACGCGTACGGACCGGCGCATGCGCGTGCCAGCTCGGGCGGCGAATCGCGCATCATTCGAATGGGCTATGGTGCGGACGAGCTTTACACCCGGTGGGCTATGCGCTCCCTCGCACAGTGGAAGGACCTTTTTGCGAAAACCAATCAACCACTCTTCCACGAAACGAGCGTGTTATGGCTGGCGGATGCGCGCGGCGCCCGCCTGGCACTGACGGCTGCAGCTCTGAAGCGTTGTAATGTGGCATTCGAAGAGATGGACCGTCAAGCGCTGGAAAAACGATACCCGCAAATGTCTTTTGACGGCGTCAACGCTGGTCTGCTGGAATCGCGCAGCGGTGTCTTAATGGCGCGCCGCGCGGTCGGAGTAGTAGTCAGCGACGCCATCAAGCGCGGAGCAACATATAGCTGCGCACACATAATCACGCCGCGTGGCAGTGGCCGTCTGCAAGCGATCACGGCCAGCAGCCACGAAGCGATCACCGCGGAACAATACGTCTTCGCATGCGGGGCCTGGCTTAGCAAAGTCTTTCCAGAGGTTTTGGGACCGCGCATTGTTCCTAGCCGACAGGAAGTTTTCTTTTTCGGCGTGCCTCCTGGCGACTTGCGTTTCACCTCGCCAGCGCTACCCACGTGGCTATTTCAAGACGATGAGGTCTACGGCATGCCCGATATCGAAGGCCGCGGCTTGAAGATAGCGCTCGATCGCCACGGCGAACGTGTGGATCCCGATACGCAATCGCGCCTGGTTTCGTCGGAATCAGCGGAATGGGCGCGACGCTACGTCGCGCGTCGATTTCCTGCGCTGCGGGATTCGCCCATCGTCGAAACACGAGTCTGCCAGTACGAAAACACTTCGAACGGGGACTTTCTGATCGACCGGCATCCGGAAATGGAAAATGTATGGTTGGTGGGCGGAGGTTCCGGGCACGGATTCAAACATGGTCCCGCGGTCGGTGAATACACTGCCAGCCAACTCCTCAACGGAACAAGTTTCGACGGCACTGGACCCGAGCCGCGCTTCTCTTTGGCTACGAAAGGCACAATTCAAAGCCGTGCGATATACTGAAGGCTCTGGCAATCGGATTTTGATGAAACTTTCTAGCGCACAATCCGTCTTTCTATAAGGGCCCTGTCTATAAGGGATTGCCCACTGCTGCTTTCTCCCACCCTCATCGGGATGGCTTTCAGTTCGGAGGAAAAATGGTTTCAGAGTTCAGTGTAATCGCCACGCGCCCAAAATCAGAGGCGACCGCCAAACCCTCAACAACCGGTCGCGCCACGCGCTTACTCGCCGCGCTCGCAGCGCTGCTGCTATCGGCTAGCGAACTCGTGAGCGTCGCGCCGGCGAGTGCCGCACCCGTCAGCGCCGCCGAGTTCAAGGTCCCGGTGGAGTACTACAAATTGCCGAACGGTTTGCGTGTGGTGCTTTCGCCAGACCACACCGCGCCAACTATCTGCCTGGGCGTTTACTATCACATTGGATTTCGCATCGAGCCGCGCGATCGCACCGGCTTCGCGCACCTATTCGAACACATGATGTTTCAAGGCTCGCAGAACCTCGGCAAAATGGAATTCATCAAGCTCGTGCAACAAAATGGCGGCATCCTGAATGGCTCCACGCGTTTTGACTTCACCAATTACTTCGAGGTACTGCCCGCCAACAAGTTGGAAACAGCATTATGGGCCGAGGCGGACCGCATGGGCGGCCTCGCCGTGACGCAAGACAACTTGAAAAACCAGCAGGGCGTCGTCGGCAATGAAGTAAAGGTAAACGTGCTGAATCGTCCCTATGGCGGCTTTCCGTGGATCGACATGCCCATGACCGCCAATTCCAACTGGTATAACTCGCACAATTTTTACGGTGACTTGAAAGACATCGACGCTGCCACACTTTCCGAAGTGCACTCCTTTTTCAAAACGTACTACGCGCCCAACAATGCCGCACTGGCCATCGTCGGCGATTTCGATCCTGCCGAAGCGAAAAAGTTCGTCGAGAAATATTTCGGCCCGCTGAAGACTTCGCAGTTGCCGCCGGAGCCCGATCTCACGGAGCCGCGTCAAGAAAAAGAAAAACGCACCAGCAAACCGGACATGTTGGCGAAACGCCCTGCGCTAGGCCTTGCTTACCACGTCCCGGATCGCAACACGCCGGAGTATTACGCCATGGGCCTGATCGATCAAATGTTGATTGAAGGCGACGACAGTTTGTTTCATCAGGAGTTGGTGCAAAAACGCGGTTTCACGGGAAAAGTCGACGGTGGGATCAATTTGCTGGGCAATCCGTGGAACTATAACGGTCCCATGCTCTTTATCACCAACATGGTTTACGACCCTGCCACCAGCGCCGACACAATTCTGCAGAGCGTAGACAGCGTCATCGAGCCGCTGCGCACCAAGCCGGTTGACCAAAAAATGTTAGACCGTGCACTCGTCAAGATGCGCTCCGATCTTTACGACACCATTGGTGTGCAGGGCGGATTCGGCTTAACGGATCTGCTGGCCAGCTTTGCGCTCTTTGACGACAATCCGGCGCGCATAAATTCGCTCGTCTCCGAATACCAGAAAGTTACGCCAGCGCTAATTCAGAAAACCGCCAAGGAATATCTGCGCCCAGAAAATCGCACCATCGTAGTCATCGAGCCGCAACAGCAACCCCAGGCCGCACCCGCGGCGCCTGCGGAGAAAAAGTAGCGGAGAGGAAAAAATGAATCGCACAAGCGCACACCAATTCTTGCTGGTTCTTGGTGGTTTATCTCTCGCTGCTATTTCGACCGTGGCGCAAAAACAAACGCCGCCGCCGGGCGGTCCGCCAAAAGCGTTCAAAGTTCCGGCGCATGAATCTTACACACTGCCAAACGGCATGCAGGTCACGCTGATTCCCTACGGCAACCTACCGAAGGTTACCGTGAATCTTGCCGAGCGTGCAGGCAGTTTGAATGAGCCGAAAGAAACATCGGGAGTCGCGGATATTACCGGAGAATTTTTGAAGGAAGGTACCACCACGCTCAGCGCGCAAGCGTTGGCGGAAGCCGCCGCCCGAATGGGCAGCACTCTGAGTGTCGCAGTTGGAGCGGACGAGAGCACATTGGTGACGGATGTTCTGGCAGAGTTTGGGCCGGACGCCGTAAAGCTGGTGGCCGACGTGATCCAGCATCCACTGTTCCCGGCATCCGAGTTGCCGCGGCTCAGGTCCAATCTACTGCGCCAGGTAGCGGTGGCCAAAGCGCAGCCTGCCCAGATTGCTCTCGAGCGATTCCGCAAGCTTATGTATGGCGATCACCCGTATGGCGAGATTCTTCCCGCCGAAGATAGCCTCAAGAAAATGACCCTGGAAGACGCGAAGGCATTTTACGCGGCGAATTATGGTGCCGCTCGCGCGCACTTGTATATTGCCGGGAAATTCGATATGGCGGCGGTCAAGAAGGCCATTGCGGACAACTTCTCCGCGTGGCCCAAGGGCCCGGACGTTTTGAAGAACGTGCCCAAGCCCACGATGCAGCGCGTAATGGACTTGACGGACCGTCCGGGAGCGCCGCAATCCACGATCTATTTGGGGTTGCCGGTACCGGACCCGACCAGTGTGGACAACATCCCTCTTACGGTGACGAATTCCTTGTTGGGCGGATCATTCGGTTCGCGCATCACTTCCAACATTCGCGAAAACAAAGGTTATACCTATTCGCCGCGCAGCCAGATTTCGCAGCGCTATCACGATGCTTACTGGGCGGAGATTGCCGATGTGACCACTTCGGTTACCGGACCATCGCTAAGAGAAATTTTCAGCGAAATTACCCGCCTTCAAAAGGAAGCTCCCTCTGCCGCTGAGCTGCAAGGCATCCAGAGCTATCTCTCCGGGCTGTTCGTCATCCAAAATTCCACTCGGCAAGCTTTAATAAATCAGCTTCATTTTGTGGACTTGCAAGGACTCGCTGAGGACTATCTCACCACCTACGTGCAGAAGGTTAACGCTGTAACACCCGCTGAGGTACAACGCATCACCGCGCAATATATCAAGCCGGAGCAAATGACGATCGTGGTGGTCGGAGATAAAGCCAAGATCGCTGATCAGCTCGCCCCTTTTAGCGCACCTGGCGAAGCGAAGAAGTGAAGAACATCGGCTAAAGAACTTTGGCTAAGGAAGTTTCGGGGGCACCTAAAAAAGTCCGGCGGCACGCCGCCGCCGGCCCGTGGCAAACGCTAAATTTCCAGCTTGCATGACACCCTGGTTTACTTCACAATACCGCCATTGAAACGATTCAATAGAAGGTCCTGGGACACGTGTACACTGCTCTTTAAGCTAACGTGTCGACAAAGCTCTTCTTCGACTACACGAAAGGTATTTGGAATCGTCCTTGAAAAAAACCGGTCACGCCTCTTCAAAGAAAACCTCTTCGGATAAGCAACGCTCGCAAAAGCAACGATCGCCAGCTTCTTCACCGCGTCACGGCGAGTACACCCTCGCGGAAACTTTGTCGCAGCCGGCCATCTGGGCGGAAACCGTTAAGCAGCTTGAGCGGCAAGGCACGCTCAAAAGGCTAGGTGCCGTTTTTTCCTCGCGTCGCCCGTGGCTGATGGTGGCATGCGGCTCCAGCTACTATCTGGCGCAAGTAGTGGCAGAGCTCTGGGCGAAGTACTTTCATATTCCGTGCACGGTGGTACCGGCGTCCGAACTGCTATTTGCCCCGGAAGAAATACTGCGAAATAGCGGCGCGGAACAAGCCGTGCTTATTTCACGCTCTGGGGAAACTACCGAAGTCCTTCGCGCTGGCGAGCTGCTGCAGTCGCACGGGAATATCGTCACCTTGGGCGTGACCTGCAATACCGGTGGTGCCCTCGAAAAACTTTGTAACCATACTTTGAAGCTGCCCTGGGCGGACGAGAAAAGCATGGTCATGACGCGCTCGTTCACGGCGATGTTGCTGATGTTTCAACGTCTCGGCGCGCGAGTCAGTGGCAACACGCAGCTTGCTTCCGTGCTCGACCATATTCCAGAAAAAGCTCAGCAATGGCTGGACGGAAATGCTGATAAGATTCGGGCGTTTGGCGCGAAGCGCAAATTTGCTGATTACGTGTTTCTCGGACAAGGCGCGCACTATTGGCTCGCGCAGGAAGCGGCGCTGAAAATCACGGAGATGTCTTCCTCCTATGCGCAGGCCTATTACACGTTGGAATTCCGGCACGGTCCGCGATCCATCGCCAGCCGCGACACATTGATTACTTTTTTAATTTCGGATGCTGCCGCGGCGGAAGAAGCGCTCATCGTGAACGAGCTCAAACAATTGCGCGCGGCCACCTTGGTAGTCGCGAATCGCGCGACTCCAGCGTTGCAACGATGCAGCGACCTGCTGATCTCCCTCGACATGGATGAACCTGAGTTCGCCCGGTTCCCGGTCACCGCGATTCCGGCTCAACTTCTCGGCGCCGCGATTGGCGTGCGCAAAGGATTAAATCCTGATGCGCCGAAAAATCTGACGCGCGCGGTGGTTTTGGGTTCCAACGAGAGCGACCCAATTAGGCGGAGCGATACTTGAGCACTGACGCCCCGATGGCTGCTGCGCCGCGGCTGCGGCGGACGCTCACCCTCGGCGACCTGATCCTTTACGGCGTTATCGTTATCCAGCCGGTCGCGCCGATGTCGGTTTTCGGCGTCCTCAGCGAACGCGGCCGCGGCCACGTGGTTACCGCCATCCTCATCGCCATGGTGGCGATGTTGTTCACCGGCATCAGCTACGGCCGCATGGCGCGCGCGTACCCCAGTGCTGGTTCGGCGTTCACCTACGTCGCCCAGGAAATTCACCCCGGACTGGGATTTGTAACCGGCTGGAGCATGGTCATGGACTACATGATCAATCCGTTGATCTGTACGATCTGGTGCGCGCAGCAGGCCCACGTCTTTGCTCCCGGAGTTCCTGTATGGACGTGGAAAGTTTTTTTCGCGGTGGTATTTACCATGCTGAATATCCGCGGCATCAAGACTTCAGCGCGCATCAATACGGGCATGGCCATTGGAATGGGCGTGGTCGTCGCCATAATCTTCGTCGCCGCGGCGCGTTATATTCTTGGCCATCCTCATGACGAGACGGGTTTCTTCACTCGGCCATTTTACGATCCCAGCACTTTCAGTTACGGCGCGTTGTTGGGTTGTACCTCTATCGCCGTGCTCTCTTACATCGGCTTCGACGGGATCTCCACGCTGTCAGAAGAAGCGGAAAATCCGCGACGCAACATTCTGCTGGCTACCGTATTCACCTGTGTGGCAGTGGGAATCCTTTCAGCGGCGGAAGTTTACATCGCGCAGCTTATTTGGCCCGGATCGCAACATTTTCCGGATGTCGATACCGCATACGTTTGGGTGGCCGGCCGCGCGTGGAAACCCCTGTTTCCCATTGTTGGGTTCACTTTACTGGTCGCCAATTTTGGCTCCGGGATGGCCGCGCAGTTAGGAGCCGCGCGTCTGCTTTACGGCATGGGCCGTAGCAACGCCCTGCCGAAATCATTTTTCGGCGTAATTGACCCGAAACACTATGTTCCCCGAAACAACGTGATTTTCATCGGTATTATCGTTCTGATCGGAGCTTTTCTTCTTTCCTACGGCTTGGGCGCAGAGCTGCTGAATTTTGGCGCATTGATCGCGTTCATGGGCGTCAACGCAGCCGCTTTCGTTCGCTATTTCTTGCGAGCGCCAGAAAAAAAACTTTGGAACCTGATTCCTCCAGTGCTGGGCTTCGTCATTTGCCTGATATTGTGGGTGAATCTCAGCCGGCTGGCGATGATCACCGGCAGCATCTGGATGATTGCTGGTGTTGCCTTCGGATACTGGAAGACACGTGGTTTCCGCCAGTCGCTATCCTTCGAACTTCCTCCAGAGTAACCGCCGCGGCCAGCCCATGGTTGCAATTCAAGCATGTCCCGCTGGATGATGGTGCCGCGGAGAACGCTAGTTGAAGAAGCAACGTGGCAATAATACAACGGTAACCATGCGGGATGTCGCCAAGACCAGCGGCTTCTCTCCTGCCACCGTCTCCATCGTTCTGAATAATGCTCCGTTAGCGCGCTACATTGCTCCCGCCACCAAAAAGCGCATCGAAGAAATCGCAAAAAAGATGGGTTATCGCCCGAATGCCATGGCGCGCTTTCTCCGCAGCAAACGCAGTCACAGTGTCGGCGTAATGTTTTTTGATATTACCGATCCATTTTGCACGCCGATCCTGCGCGGCATTGAGAACGCCCTCTACCAATCTTCCTACGTGCCGATATTTGCCGACGCGCACAACCAGCGCAACCGATTTGAGCGCTATCTCGAGATGCTGCTCGAACACCACGTGGAAGCGCTGATCGTTGTCGCTAACTGGCTGTTCGTGGACATTCATTTGCTCGCTGACCTTAGCAAGCGCAATATTCCCGCGGCTACCATAGGTTGGGAGCTGCCCGGTGAAACCGTTAGTTCCGTGATGGTCGATAACGAAACCGGTGGGCGGCTGGCCATCGAACACCTGCATAACCTGGGCCATCGGAAAATCGCTTTTATTCGCGGTCCGAAAATGTTGATTGATACCGCTCCTCGCTGGCGGGGCATCCAGAAGTTTGCTCACACGGCCAAGTTGACCATCGATTCATCGCTCGTTGTCCAGCTTCCGGAGTCCTTCGATCCTAATTCAGGTTTCGAGGGTGGCCAGCGATTTACAGAAGAACTTCTGCAAAAGAAAAAACGCTTTACGGCTTTGCTGGCGTTCGATGACCTGACGGCGTTGGGCGCGATTCGCGCGCTCAACAAAGCCGGCGTGAAGGTGCCGGAACAATGTTCCGTAATCGGCTTCGACGATGTGCCGTTTTCCGCGCTGGGCGTGCCTTCTTTGACCACCGTGCGACAACCCCTCGAGGCTATGGGCAATTTCGCGGTGAACATGGTGATGGAAGGCGTTAATGCGGGTCTTGAAAAACGAGACTGGAATTTTGTCCGTCACAAAACGGCTCCGGAGCTGGTAATCCGTGATTCCACCCGCGCGCCGTCTTCCACCAGCGCGCATGACTGAAAATATCTTCAACGATTCAACCGGCTGCTTTATTGACGCTTGCACAAAAAAAGGCGCGGATAAAAACATCCGCGCCTGCCTTGAATTGAAAAACTATTTTTATTTCTTACTGTGCCGGTACAAATACTGCCGAAGGCGCCAAGAACTCTACGTTCGGAAGCTCTGTCACCAGCCGCACGCGCTCGAATCGTCCTTTTTTGCCGCCGCTATCCACAAAGGTCAACAAATATTGGTTGCGAAGGTGCGTAGCAATTTCGTCGAAGTACGGCTTTAGAGTCACCGGCATGCTAGACCCTAGATAATAAGATTCCGCGCCGGTTTCGTCGGAGAGCTGGCTTAAATTGGATTGCGCGTTCATAACCCGGAAAAATCCCAGCCCGCTATGCCCGGCATCCGGTGAATAAATTGTCCAGATATTCACGTTCGCTTTCTGTGCGTGCTCGATGGTCGGGTCCAGGTCCGGACTTCTGGGGCCGAAATTCCCGCGGAAATAATCGACTCCCGAAGAAATCAGTAAGATCGAGCGCCGCTCGCCTGCTCCGGGCAGTCTCTTGATCAAGTCCTGCAGCTCGAGATACGGGCTAGAGAAAGCTCCTTCGGTACCCATTGGAAGACGCAACGCTTTCGCGGCCAACGCATGGTCATCGGTGAAATCCTGAGCGATAATAGCAGCGCCGTTGCGCCCGTAAGACACGGAAATGTAAGTCGACGGGGGCTGTGCCATCATAAATGCTTTCAGGTCACTCCATTGGTTCGCAATGCTGCTGTCGAGTGAATCGTCGATTAAAACAGCGAGATAGAGTTTTTCGCCGCGCTTCCAGTCGGCTACTTGCAAGCGTTCTTTACCTCGATACAGCTGCACGTCGTCTTTCTTTATTTCGGGCGGGTTGGAATTCTTCTGGCCAACTGCGGTCACCGTCATCGTTACCGAGCCTCCGCCCACGGCGCTCGATTTTGTGCCTCCCCAAGCTGAACCTGCCACCGCGAGCCCAAGGAAGACTGCCACCGCGGAAAACATCGCTTTTCTGTCCATAAATAGACTTCCTTTCTTGAGTCTAATGACTTAGATGCATCCCGTGCCGAAACGCCTATATCAAGGCCCGGCATCCCAGGCACCCCGGGCAACGTGTCGTTATCTTTCATCGCCCAAATACCCTGATCTGTGTTGAAATGCCTCGCGCATCTTGACGAATAAGGAAGAGAGGACCGCACCTGTGAAAAGCTACATCGGCGCGATCGATCAAGGCACCACCAGTACGCGGTTCATGGTCTTTGATACATCGGCACGCATCGTCGCGGTCGCCCAAAAGGAACATGAGCAGATCTTTCCTAAACCCGGATGGGTTGAGCACGACGCGCTGGAGATTCTGCGCCGCACGGAAGAAGTTATAACGGAAGCACTCGAACAGCGTGGTCTGCGGGCTGCGGATCTCGCAGCTATCGGGATTACCAATCAGCGCGAAACAACGGTCGCATGGGAGCGCAAGACTGGCCGTCCCGTCGCGAACGCCATTGTTTGGCAGGATACACGTGTATCGGAGGATGTTGCGCGCTTTGCCAAAGATGGCGGTCCTGATCGCTTTCGCGCAAAAACAGGATTACCGCTCAGTACGTATTTCAGCAGCCTGAAACTTCGCTGGATTCTTGAGAACGTCCGCGATGCGCGTAAAAAAGCAATGGATGGAGAGCTGCTCTTTGGAAATATCGATACGTTTCTGGTCTGGAATCTTACTGGCGGCGTGCAAGGCGGAGCGCACGTTACCGATGTGACTAATGCGAGCCGCACACAACTCCTTAATTTGGAAACACTGGATTGGGACGCGACACTTCTCGAAGCATTTAATATTCCGCGCGCCATGCTTCCAACCGTTTCTTCTAGCAGCGAAATTTACGGCGAAGCATCGATTTCCATTATTCGAGGTGTGCCGGTCGCCGGCATTTTGGGAGATCAGCAAGCCGCGCTGGTTGGGCAAGCGTGTTTCCGTCCTGGAGAAGTAAAAAATACTTACGGTACCGGCTGTTTTCTTTTGATGAACACTGGCGAGCGCGCAATGCCTTCCAAATTTGGCTTGTTGACTACGGTTGCTTATAAATTTGGAAGCGCACCTGCACACTATGCTCTCGAAGGCAGCGTCGCCATCACCGGTGCTTTGGTGCAATGGCTTCGCGATAATCTTGGCATCATTCAGAAAAGTTCGGATGTCGAGCTTCTTGCGCGAAGCGTTACCGATAATGGCGGCGTTTACTTTGTGCCGGCTTTTTCAGGATTGTATGCACCGTACTGGAAAGAGAATGCACGCGGCGTGATCGCGGGCCTCACGCGTTATGCGAATAAAGGCCACCTGACGCGAGCCGTGCTGGAGGCTACTGCGTTCCAGACGCGCGAAGTTGTGGAGGCTATGGAAAAGGATGCGCACATTTCCTTGGAAACTCTGCGTGTGGATGGGGGCATGGTCGTTAATGAATTGCTGATGCAATTTCAGGCGGACATTTTAAATCGCGAAGTCGTGCGCCCCGTAATTCAAGAAACAACCGCGCTGGGCGCAGCGTATGCCGCGGGCCTGGCGGTGAAATTCTTTTCGGGCTTGGGGCAACTCCGGGCCAACTGGGCTGCGGACCGCACGTGGAAACCAAATCTCGCTGAAACGCAGCGCGCGGAACTTTATAAACTTTGGAAAAAAGCCGTTACCCGTTCTTTCGACTGGGTGGAATCCTAAAGGAGAATTCTTGTTATGATCTCGCCGTTCCTTGGTGAATTTCTTGGAACCATGGTGCTTATTTTGCTCGGCAACGGTGTCGTCTCTGGAGTTTTGTTGAAACACTCCAAAGCACAAGGCAGCGGCTGGCTAGTGATTACCGCGGGATGGGCTTTTGCCGTAATGGCCGGCATTTTCACGGCTGTGGCTTGCGGCAGCACCGCGGCGCATTTGAATCCCGCCGTGACGCTGGGGCTTGCAGTGCGCTCCGGCAATTTCGATATGTTCGGCCCCTTTCTCGCCGCGCAGTTGCTGGGCGCTATTCTTGGCGCTGCTTTGGTGTGGTTGCACTTTTTGCCGCATTGGAAAGAAACGGCGGATAGCTCCGCGAAGCTGGCTTGTTTCTGTACGTCGCCGGCAATCCGCGGATTGGTTTCTAATTTGGTCAGCGAAATCATCGCGACGTTTGTTTTGGTTTTTGTCGTCGGCGCAATTTTCTCCAAGAATGTATCCGCCAGCGGTCCTGTGTCCGGCCTCGGCGCGTATCTTGTCGCTTGCCTGGTGTGGGGCATCGGGCTTTCTCTCGGCGGTACCACCGGGTACGCGATCAATCCGGCGCGCGACCTGGGACCGCGCATCGCACACGCCATTCTTCCCATCGCTGGAAAAGGCAATTCGGATTGGAGCTACGCGCCGGTTCCCCTCGTTGGCCCACTAGCCGGCGGCGCACTCGCGGGCTGGCTGTTGCGCATTCTCGGCGTGTAATTCATGAGTCTTATGCGGTCCATGCTGCTGTCAGCTGCGCGCAATTCCTGGCTGCGGCAGCGCGCCAGCAAATACCGGCTTGTGAAGCGCAGCGTGTCGCGATTCATGCCCGGCGAAACAATCGATGAAGCGCTCGTGGCCGCGCAAGAGTTGCAATTTAAGAAAATCGGAATGGTGTTTACACACCTCGGCGAAAACATTCAAAATCACGACGAAGCAAAGCGGGTCACCGAACATTACCTCGAAGTTCTGGATCGCATTCATACACTCCGTCTGCCAGCGGAAATTTCCGTGAAGCTGACGCAACTCGGTTTGGATCTTTCTCCGGAGCTTTGCTACGAAAATCTGTGCAGCATATTGGTACATCAACAGGGCCTCGCACACGAACAGGGCTTGGCAATAGACTGGGCGCGCGAACAGAAAGATGTCGTGGTGTGGATCGACATGGAAGGGAGCAATTATGTTGACGCAACGCTGGGTATTTACCGGCGCGCGCTGCAGTCCTGGCCCAACGTTGGCGTTTGTGTGCAGGCGTACCTGCGGCGGACAAGAGAAGATTTGGCGACGCTGGTCCAGCTGCAAGATTTGGCGACGCTGCTGCCGCTGCGACCGTCAATCCGGTTGGTGAAAGGGGCGTACAACGAACCGCCCGAAATAGCGTTCCCGCGAAAGCAAGACGTGGATGAAAATTACTCTTTGCTGGCGCAAGAACTTCTCCTCGCAAAAAAGCATGGGCGGTGCCGGCGCGCGGCGTTTGGAACTCATGATGTAAGGCTGATCCGGAGAATCTCGGAATTCGCGGCAGGTAAAGGGTTTGCCAAAAGCGAAATTGAGGTGCAGATGCTTTATGGAATCCAGTGGGCGGAGCAAGAGCGGCTGGCGCGGGAAGGTTACCGGTGCATGGTACTGGTTTCGTATGGGAGCCATTGGTACGCATGGTTCTTGCGGCGACTGGCGGAACGGCCTGCGAATCTGTGGTTTCTGGTTCGGAATGCCTTTGGCTGAGGGTGCGTTCCCTTTTTGGGAAGAGATGAGGTACCTCTCCGCTGTTTTCGTAAGAGTGGAAAGCAAAGGGGGATTACAGGAAGGGAAGTTTGTGAGAGTGGCAAACAAAGGAGATAGGTTTGCAAGAATTTGATGATTGAGTAGAAGAGCGGAAGTGAACGAAGGAGGCGGGCGGACAGAAGCGATTCAGCCTGGGCGATAACTACAAACGAGATTGCAAACACTGCCACCATGTGCTGCCGCGTATCTGCCCGCACCTAATCCAGGAAAATGTCGCTCGTCCGTTACTTGTTGCGGAGCCGGCGAATCATCGCTGCCCCGCCCAATCCCGACGCCAGCAACAGCATCGACCCGGGCTCGGGGACGTGAACGTTATTCCACATAGCGACTCCGGCGAATGCGGGAAGCGACAAAACGGACATCGCCGCAGTGAGCATCAATACGAACGTGAGGGCTTTCTTCATGGGTTTCTCCTATCGCTGGGGGGACAACCTAGCTCCTTGCCATCGAGTAACGGAGAGATTGAAGGAAGTTGCTATCGGGTAATTACCTTAATTCGGGAGGTATTGATCATCTGACCTATTTTAGTGAGAGGGACCTATCGGCGAACTCGATATTGCGCAATGCCGGGTACAGCTTGCGGTATTCGGCGTATTGGCGGTTCATGAGGGCGACATCTTTCGGTTGAGGCTGCACAGTTTTCGCGACGTGCACGGCGGCGTTGCACGCGCTCTCCACGGAGGGCCACACTCCAACGCCGACGCCAGCGAGCAATCCCGCGCCATAAGCGGCGCCTTGGTCTGCAGCAATCAAATCCACAGGCATGCCGTAGATATCGGCTTGGATTTGTTGCCAGAGTTTGCCGCGCGCGCCGCCGCCGCCGAGCCGAATCGATTCCGCGGGGACGCCCAAGTCCTCGAAGATCGTCAAGGTGTCCCGAAGACTGAAGGCCACGCCTTCGAGAATCGCGCGAATGATGTGTGCGCGGGTATGTTGAGCGGTGATGCCGACGAGCGCGCCGCGTGCATGAGGGTCCAAATGCGGCGTCCGCTCGCCCATGAGATAGGGCGTCCACAAAAGACCATCGGCACCGGGCGGCACCGTTGCCGCCTCATCCATTAAGCGGTCGTAGGGATCGCGGCCGTCGTCTGTGCCGGCTCCGAACTGATCGCGGAACCAACGCAGAGAAAGCCCGGCGCCCTGCGTGACCCCCATGACATGCCAGCGCCCAGGAATCGCATGACAAAAAGTGTGGATGCGGCCTTGCGGTTCAAGTACTGGGCGGCTGGTAGCCGCAAACACGACGCCGGATGTGCCAATCGTCGCACTGACGGCTCCGGGGCGCACGATTCCCATGCCCACCGCGCCTGCCGCCTGATCCCCCGCACCGGCTACGACGGGAGTTCCCGGCCGGAGTCCTGTGGCATCCGCGCCTTCCTGGGTAATATGGCCAGTAATCTCGTGCGATTCGAAAACCTTGGGAAGCAGGGCTTCCTCAATTTGCGACACTTCCATCATTGGTGCCGACCAACGGCGGTTGACAACATCCAGTAGCAGCGTCCCGGATCCGTCGGCGACATCGATGGCGCGCGCGCCGGTGAGCCGGAAGCGCACGTAATCCTTGGGCAGCAGTACGGTGCGCGCGCGAGCCCATACTTGCGGTTCGCGCTGCTGGACCCACCAAATTTTGGGAAGCGTGAAACCGGTCAGCGCGGGATTGGCGGTCAGCTCGATGAGCTGGCGCGCGCCAACTCTTTCGGTGATGGCGCGGCATTGTTCTTCAGTTCGTTGATCGCACCAAATGATGGAGGGACGCAGGACTTCGCCCGATGCGTCCAGCAGAACCAGGCCGTGCATTTGTCCGGTGAGTCCTACAGCGTTGATATCGTTCGCGGAGGTGCCAGTTTTTGCCAGGCACTCTTGAATGGCTTGGCGGGCGGCGCGCCACCAGTCGTGGGGATGTTGTTCGGCCCAGCCAATTTGCGGAGAAGATATCGGCTGGTGCTCGGCGGTTGCAGAGCCGACGACGCGCCCGGAGGGATCCAGCAATACGGCGCGCGTTCCACCGGTTCCGATGTCGATACCGAGCAACTTGGTGGTCATGCTGGACCTTAGGCTCTGTGTTGCTTCGGATGAGGAACGAGTCTGGCGTCCGTGTCCGAGATTAATGCTTCCAGTCGATAGTCGTCTTCGAAATGATTCTTTCTCTAGAGTAAGCCAGTATGGCGCGCGCGATGCGTTTGTGAAAAATCTTGGCGCTTAAACGTGAGAAAGGGCCACATGCTTGCGATCGGCCACGGACGCGAGAGCGGCTTCTATTACGGCAAGGCCGTCGTCAAGTTGCTCGTCGGTAATGACCAAAGGCACAAGAATGCGCATGATGTTGTTGTATGTGCCTGCAGTAATGGTGATGAGGCCGTGTTCGTAGCAGAAGTGGGCTATTTCTTTGGTTTCAGTGTCAGCGGGCTCACGAGACTCGGCATTGCGAACTAGCTCAATGGCGCACATGCCACCGAGACCGCGCACATCGCCCACGAGCGGCCATCTTTTCTGCCAGCTATGGGCGCGCTCTTCAAAACGTCTTCCGATGGCTGCGGAGCGCTCAAGTAAGCCGCCCTTTTCGATTATCTCGAGGGAAGCCAGGGCGGCAGCGCAAGAAGCCGGGTTGCCGGCAAACGTACTGCCGAGGCCGCCCACCTTTGGCGCGTCCATGATTTCCGCTCGGCCAGTGATGGCAGCGATCGGCAAGCCACCGCCTAGAGATTTTGCCGTGATGATGATGTCCGGGTCGATACCGTAGTGTTCGATGGCGAAACATTTTCCCGTGCGCCCAACGCCAGACTGTACTTCATCAGCAATGAAAACTATGCCGTGCTTGCGGCAAATTTTCTGAATAATGCTGAAGAACTCTTTGGGCGGGGCAACGAAGCCACCTTCACCGAGAACCGGCTCGACAATTATCGCAGCTACGGACTCAGGCGCAACCAATCGTTTGAAGGCGTCTTCCAGCGCGTAAGCGCAAAACATTTTGCAGGACGGATAAGTCAAATTGTAGGAACACCGATAGCAGTAAGCGTAAGGAATCCGATAAATGTCGTTGACGAAGGGCTCGAAACCTTCCTTGTAAGGACGCGTCTTGCTGGTCAGCGACATAGTGAGAAGTGTACGTCCGTGAAATGCGTCGTTAAAACAGATCACTGCTGGACGCTTCGTGTAAGCGCGCGCTATTTTGATGGAGTTTTCAACGGCCTCGGCGCCGGTGTTAACGATGAACGTCTTTTTTTCAAATTTTCCAGGTGCCAGCGCATTGAGCTTTTCCGCCAGGGCCACATACGGTTCGTAAGGGGTGACGCTGAAACAAAGATGGAGATATTTCTCCATCTGGGCGCGGATGGCGCTGGTAACTGGCAGTGCGCGATGCCCCATATTGAGGCAACCGATGCCCCCAGCAAAATCGATGAAGCGATTGCCATCCACATCTTCGATTACTGCGCCTTCCGCCGAAGCTGCGAACACAGGAATGGCATGATACAGGCCGCGAGGAATAGCGGCTTCGCGACGTGCCATCAAAGCGCGAGAACGTGGTCCGGGGATTTCGGTTCTGATTTGAATTGTCTTCATTTTGGTGTCCATTATTCTGTTTAGTACCAGCCGATCGGCGTTTCATCGAGATTGACAAACACCTGTTTTGTCTCCAGATACTCTTCGAGACCCCAGGGTCCGAGTTCACGGCCGAAGCCCGACTGTTTATAACCGCCCCAGGGCGCTTCAACGTATGTCGGCTGCATATGGTTAACCCACACAATGCCAGCACGGAGGGACTTCACCACGCGAAACGCTTTGTAAATGTCGCGAGTCCACACGGCGGCAGCAAGTCCATAGGGCGTATCATTGGCGATGCGAATCGCGCTAGCTTCGTCGTCGAAGGGAATCACCGAAGCAACAGGACCAAAAATTTCTTCGCGGGCGATGCGCGCATTGTTATCAACATCGTAGAAAATCGTCGGCTCAACATAGAAACCCTTAGCAAAGCCTTTTGGCCTGCCACCGCCGATGGCGACCTTGGCTTCCTTCTTTCCTAGCTCCAGATATGAGCTAACACGCTCGTACTGCTCCTTGCTGACGAGGGGTCCCATTTTCGTTTCTCGCTCGGATGGCGCGCCAAGCTTGATACGTTTGGCTTTTTCCGTCATAGCCTCGACGAATTTTGAATAAATTGTTTTTTCCACGAGGATGCGGCTGCCCGCCGAGCACACTTCTCCCTGATTGATGAAGACGCCAAAGAGCGCTCCGTCCACGGCGGCTTCCCAATCTGCACCTTCGAAGAAAATATTGGGGGATTTTCCGCCGAGTTCCAACGTGATGCGCTTCAGCGTGTCCGCTGCACTTTTGACAATTAGCTTGCCGACCGCTGCGCTACCCGTGAAGGCAATTTTGTCCACGCCAGGATGCGCGACGAGCGCGGCGCCAGCGGTTTCGCCCAAACCATTCACAATATTCACGACGCCGGGTGGAAAGCCGACTTCTTCAAACCACGGAGCAACTTCGAGTGCGGTGAGAGGAGTTTGTTCCGCGGGCTTGAGAATACACGTGCAGCCCGCGGCGAGAGCAGGAGCAAGCTTCCACGCCGCCATGAGCAGCGGATAATTCCACGGAATGATTTGCGCGGCGACGCCCACAGGTTCCCGCAGCGTAAAACTAAGTGCGTTCGCGGGAACTGGATTCACGTGGCCGAGCACTTTATTGGCGAGGCCTGCGTAGTATTCAAAACATGTGGCGACATCCGCAATGTCGTATTCCGCTTCGACTATCGGCTTCCCGGTATTTTGACACTCGATTTTCGCCAGTATGGCTGCGTTTTGACGGATTTTTTCCGCGAATTTGAAGAGCAGGCGGCCGCGCTCTGCGGCGCTGGTCTGCGGCCAAGGGCCCGAATCAAAGGCGGTACGCGCGGCCTGCACCGCGCGTTCAACATCGGCGGCGTTTGCCGACGCCACGTTGGCGATGACTTCTTCAGTCGAAGGATCGTAAACAGCAAATGTTTCTCCGGTCGAGCTGCTGACCCACTGGCCGTTTACGTAATTCTGATGCGTTCGAAGGCCAATCTTTACACGGCTTGACATGACAACCTCCCAAATTCCCTGTCGCCCATCGTGCGGGACGCATTTTCTTTAAAGCGCGGGCGTAGTGGCTGCAATTTTCCGGGCAGCTTTACGCCTACCGTACACAAAAAAGAGGAACGCGGCGAGGCCGATGAAAAATAGAGTCCCACCAAACATCCACACTTCATAAGAGAAAAGCGAAGTAATCTGCTGCGCGGGAAAAAACACCAAAGCGATTCCCACAAGCGTAGTCAAGCATCCACTGAGGCCAGCGACCAGTATGGTCGTTCTGCTGTATCGGCCCTTCACAAAAGAATTGCCGAGGCCAATTTTCAGTAGGGCGCCGAACATATACAGAAATGGAATCAATTGCAAAACCACCGCTAAGGAAAGCAGTTTCTGAAAAGTTTCTTGCACTCCCGCGCTAGCGAGCGTGAAATTAATGACCACCAAAATCATAGATACCACGGCGTGAACAGTCAGCGCAGCGTAGGGGGTTGCATAACGCGGATGAAGCTTGCCCAGCCACGACGGCATGTAGGAATCCAGACCCGCGACAAAGGGAATCCGCGCGGAGCCGCCCAGCCACGCGGAGCCGATGCCAGCGATCGACAGGCTTAGCAAAAAGGCAAAGGGAGCGACCATCCAGTCTGCGCCAATGCGGTCCGCCATATGTGCCACGGCTTGAACGACCCCTTGCAAAACACTGATGTTTTCTTTGCTGACAGCGATGAGCAGAGTTAACGTGGCCCCGATATATAACAAGCCTGAGAGAATCCCGCCCAGCGCTACTGCGCCGGGAAGGGTCTTCCGAGGATTTTCTATTTCGTCGCCCATAACGGAGGCTAGCTCAAGACCAACCAGCCCAAAACAAATCACTCCAAAAGAATTCAAAACGAATCGAGGGTTGGAAGGAATCCTAAAATCCGCCGCAGTCACCGCCCTGCCGAATCGCAGCCAAATAATGATTCCGAGGCCGATTAGGATGGCGGAGGCGATTCCGGTGCCGATAGCTCCCACATTGTTAACCCACTTACCGATTCCTAGACCTAAGACGTTTAGTAAAAGAAGGACAAGTAAAAGAAGCAGGGAAATCATTAGCGCAAAGGTTTTATTGTCCGCTAGAGACACATGCCGAGGGCCGAGAACAAACACGGAAACACCAACAAAATAAAGCATGACCGTTGGGACGTACATCATATTGTTGGTCCAGTAGCACCATCCGGAAAGGAAACCGTGGAAATCGCCGAAGACTTCTTTGGCCCAGAGGTATACGCCACCTTCACCCGGGAATCGATGTGCGAGTTCAATCACGGCGATACCTTGCGGCCAGAAAAAAAGAAGCAAAGAGACCAACCATAACCACACCGTGACGCCGCCATTAGCAGCGATCGATGGAACAACGTTCAGATTGAATACCGCAACCACAAAAAGCAGAACAAGGTCCCAGCGACCGAGAACGCGCCGCAAGTGAGGCGTTGGTGCTGCCACGCAAGCAGCGGTAGTGGTGACCTCGTTAGGCAACAACTGCTCCATCTTTAACTGACGGCAGAATGTCATTTCGCCTGGAGACGATGGGCTTCGACGCAACCTTCACCGGCAAGATTGCGCGGCATCGCCGGCAGCTTCGCATGGCCACGAGCTTAGTGACCCGCGGCACCCACGAACTTTGCGCCACGTTCCTGCTGCGCACGGGCTAATGCGGGTGCGACATCCTCAAAGGCCGCAAGGTGTTTGTCGATATCGGCTGCGCTGTGCTGCACGGAGATGGTCCACTGTTCGTCCCACCAGTACGGTTGAGCCAGTACATCACGATTGACCATGGCGAACCAATAGTGCCGCCAGAGATCGACGTCGATGGCAGTCCAATCGCGGTAGTTGCGAATCTCCTTGGGGTACAGCATGAGTGCGCCGTTGACTCCCGCACTGGCCACGTAGGCTTGCAGGCCAGCTTTCGCGACAATGCTGCGATAGCCCTCCGCCAGCTTCTTGCTGAGCTTGTCCACGTGCGCATAATTGTCTCGCGTAAGCACCTCGCGGAAAGTGGCGAGGCCGGCAGCCATCGACACACGATTCGTGTTGTATGTACCGCCGTGAAAAACCTTGTGCTGTGAAATCAGGTCCATCACCGCGCGGCTAGCGCCAAAGGCTCCGAGCGGTACGCCACCTCCAATGGATTTTGCGAGGCAGATCATGTCTGGCTTCACACCAAAGTATTCACTCGCGCCACCCCAGCCAAGCTTTGCGCCGGTCTTCACCTCATCGAAGATGAGCAACGCGTTGTTTTTTGTCGCGAGGTCGCGCAAGCCTTGCAGAAAACCAGGCTGCGGCATGCATAACCCGACGTTCATGAGGATAGGTTCCAGAATAATCGCGGCAATTTGTCCTGGATATTGCTTGAAGCGATGCTCGACACCCGCAAGGTCGTTGAAGCTGGCAATGACGACGTTGTCCACGGTGGCCTTAGGCACACCGAGACCGCCGGGCACGGAGTTAGGCGTGCCGGCATCGCCATATTCTTCGGCCTTGGGCTTGACACTGACCAGCGCAGTATCATGCAAACCGTGGTAAGCACCCTCGAACTTCAGGATTTTGTCGCGCTTCGTTGCCGCGCGGGCCATGCGGCAGGCGTGCATGGTCACTTCCGTACCGCTAGAGCCAAAGCGCACCATCTCCACGGGATAGCGGGCGCAAATTTCTTCTGCAAGCTCCCATTCCATGTCGTGCGGCATGCCGAACGTAGTTCCCGCATGTAACACCTTCTCGATGGCTTTCACCACAGCAGGATGACAATGGCCGGCCATCAGCGTGCCGAAACACAAGTTATGATCGACGTATTCGTTGCCGTCGATGTCTCGCAGCTTGCTGCCCTGCGCTTCTTTCACAAAGATGGGGTAAGGATCGTAGGCGCGATAGTTGCTGGCGACGCCAAGCGGGATGCGTTTCAGGGCGCGCTTGTGCGCTTCCGCCGATTTCGGTGTGCGCTTCTCGTATGTGGCAATTTCCTTCTGTAACGTGTCGTGCATAGGAGTACTCCATGGTGCCGGCAGGTCTATTCCCTGTAGTCAGTGTCGATCAAACCAAAACTTTGTGAGCGTGCGAAGCCGCAGCCCTTGCGAGTCGCTCCTTAAAGCCGTTGCTAGCTGCCTGTCTGCGCTAGAAGCGGAACTTCAGTGCGAACTGTAGCAGTCGCGGGTCGCGAATATGCAATACCTGGCCAAAGGTGCCGCCTTGATTCGAAATGTTGCCATCAACGGTGTAGAACTGCGCGTGGTTCCATACGTTGAAGATATCGCCTCGAAATTCCATTTGCAGGCGCTCCCCGAAATTCGTGCGTTTTGAAAAGCTCATGTCGGTGCTGTTTATCCCTGGGCCGCAGCAGATCGAGCGGGGGGCTTTTCCGATCGTTCCCGCCGGAACAGTGGCATTGGTGAACAAATTCGGATCGAATACAAAACCGGAGATGGAAGCGCATGGGGGAGCCCCGGCCCCTGCCAACGGACCGGTGAAAGCCGCGCAGACCGTGCTCCGGGGATCGACCCTCTTGAAGGGCCCTGCGAGATTTGGCTGGCCCGGCGCCTCGAAGTCGAACGTCGTGTCCAGCAGCTCGATATCCGCTTGGGAGGTAATGCGAATCGGGAAGCCGCTCTGAAAGGTGAGTATGCCCGACACTTCCCAGCCATCTAGCAACTGGCCTTTGAAACCGTCATACCTGGGAATGGGCAGGTCCCAAACGTAGTTGAAAACAAAGCGATGTCGGGAATCGAAAGCGGAGAGGCCGTAGGTCGAATTGAAATTGAGCGGATTCAGTGCGCTTTCGAAACTGGAAGCATTGTCCAGGGATTTGCTGAAAGTATAGGAAGCCTGAAACTGCAGTCCGTGCGAGAAGCGCTTCTCAAACAGAGCCTGCAGGGAGTTGTAGTTTGAGTGTGCAATGGTGTCTTCACTGAAGATCCCGGAAAACACCGGCTTCCCACCAGTGGGGCAGCCCGTGCCGCTCAGCGGGTCGCAGAGAGGCGAAGAGTAGGGGCGTATCCCCACGAGGGTAATCTGGGTGCCTCCTGTGGCACCTGTCACGATACACGCAGGGGCAGGATTCAGGATCGAACAAGGAATATTTTGTCCGTTGGGGCCGCCTCCAACATAAGGTAGGTGGAAGAGCTGACCCGCCCGAAGGCTAAAGGAATACGGAGCGTCCTCGCCGAAGGGACCGCAACCTTGCCCGAACGTTGCCAGATCAAGGCATGTCGTGGGATTGCCAGGGTTTACTTCGTAGGTAGCAAGCAACCGGTGGCCTTGTGATCCCACATAGCCCACCTGCAAAAGAATATTGCCGGGCAGCTCCCGCTTGATCGTCAAATTGTACTGGTCTGAATACTGCGGCCGCATATTCGCTGGGAACTGTCCAAAATAAACGCTGCCCAGGAACCGGGACCAGTCGAGCGGCTGGTTGCGGGGCGGGTTTAGGATGCCTGTGAATGGATTGGGGAAGACCGTCCCGTTTTGGCCAACGTAGGGCGTTTGAAGAAACGGCGTGGGGACAAAGTTGCTCCCGCCAAAGGGTGGCTCGGCGCTGAATTGCTCAAGTACGAGTTGCTCGATGGGGTTGTAGAAAATTCCGAACCCCATGCTTACGCTGGTCTTGCTCGGACCTCCGGTCAACTTGGACAGCCATCCATCTTTCCAGCCAGGGCTCCAGTTGAGCCCGAGCCGCGGGGCAAAAGCCTTGTAATAGGTATTAGTCAAACCGTTCGGAACGCCTTTGTCTCCAGGGAAAACCAATCCGATAGGAGTGACGCCGGCGGCATCGCATCCCGCTACTCCAGGCTGTGGAAATTGGGTAAGAAGAGGGTTGGTCGGGTCGAGGGCGCAAGGATAGATGGTCGAACGTTGCCCCGGCCGGAAGGTTTGCACTTTCTGGCCGATATCGGCTAGCGGCGTGTTCATTTCCCAGCGAACACCGTAGTTTAAGGTCAGATTCGGCTTAATCTTCCAGCTGTCCTGCGCGAAGAGATAAACGGACTTACTCCGTACCAATTCGTGCTGCGCCGACCCCTGCGCCATGCTGTTTGGCAAACCCAGGAGATAGTTTGGATAGGCGTTCTGAAATCCCAAATCATTCCCGGTCGGAGCCGTGCAATTCGGGGGCAGGTTGGGGTTCGCCGGTCCACAAATATTGGAATTGCTCGAGAATATAATTTGACCGTTAATGTCGAAGTACAGTAGTTGGTCGAATCTCTGATTGCGCACATCACCGCCAAACTTGAAACTGTGATTCCCAATGATCTTGCTGTAGTTGTCGCTGAACTGGAAAGTGCCGCCGGTTTGCGGCAACTGGCCACCAAAGTTATTGCCGGTCGAGAAGCCCCCTAAGATCTGGATGAACGGCACACCTTCCTTGGTGGGTCCTAGGCCGCTGTGAATGCCAAAATCCTTATTGTTCACCAGTGGGGTTGTGGAACCATTGGGGATAAGCGGCGTATCCGAATTGCCCGTGAAGCAAAAATTCTTGGCCGCTCCATTGCCACAGGAATCTTGAATGGCATTGACCCTCGCGGGAGTATCGAACTTCATCTGACCTTCGCGGAAGTAACTGAAGCGCATTTCATTGACGGCCGAAGAACCGATCGTCCAGCTATGCGATACATTGATCTGTTGGGTACGCGTCGCATAGACGCCCGGGAAGTTCCCCAGGGGAGCTCCCTGCGCCTGAAATTTTGCAAACGGGTCAAATAGATAGTCGTCATCAAAATAATAGTAGACGGCGATTTTCTGATTCTTACTTAACGTGTGATCGATTTTGATCTGGAATTGATCGCCCCGGTTTCTCTTATTTGGGACAGTGAGCACTTGGCTGGCGCTTCCGCCTGCGCCGGGCACGTAGTTCTGGGCAATGTACAGGGCAACCGGATCAAAACATCCAGTCGGAATCTGATTATTGATGAAGATCGTGCTGTACGGCTCCGGTGTGCCGTTGATCACGTTGGTTACTTGGGCCTGCGCAGCTGGTGTCAACTTTTGGTTCGCGGGGAGAGAGGCTGGCGCGCCACTCCCGCAGCGGCTCTGCAGCACATTCGCAACCGTCCCATCGATAAGCGAGCCGGTAAACGCGGCGCCGCCGGAAAAATCACCTCCAAGCTCCGTGGCGGTGGGCACGGTAACTTGCTGGGAGACAATACCCTGCACGATTCGCCGTCCTTCGTAGGAGCCAAAAAAGAATGTCTTGTCCTTCTTGATCGGCCCTCCGATTGTTCCTCCAAACTGGTTCTGCTTGAAAGCGGGTTTGGGAGAGGCAACAAACGTGAACGGATGCGTGTTAATAACATCGTTACGGAAAAACTCGTAGACACTGCCGTGCAGACTGTTGGTGCCAGATTTGGTCACCACATTCACCACGGCGCCCGAGTTGCGTCCGTATTCTGCGTCGAAAGAATTGCTGATGACGCGAAACTCTTCGATACTGTCCGGCGACGGCTCAATCGCGGGTAGATTCACGAAAAGGTCGTTTCCATCGCCTCCGTTCACCGTGTAATTATTGGACCGCCCTCGGCCGCCGTTTACCGTTACGACACCTGCTTTGTCCGAACCGTAGTAGAGATCATTGCCAAGCTGCGACTGTACGCCTGGTTGAAGCTGCAGCAACTGATACACGTCGCGCTGGTTCAGTGGCAGCTGCGTCGAGGAGCGCTCATTCACTACGGCCCCGAGCTGCGTCGAGCTGGTGTCAATCACTGGAGGCGCGCCGGTAACTTCTATGGTTTCAGTTGCGCCGCCAAGCTGTAACGCGATGTCCACACTAACGACTTCGTTCAAATTTAGAACGATGTCCTTGCGAACGAACTTCTTAAAGCCCGTCTGCATGACGCCGAGCTCATAGGTGCCAACGGGCACCTCGATAAAGATGTATTCTCCGTCTGCGCCGGACTGCACCTCGCGCGTAGAGTGCGTCGCGTCATTGATGAGCGTAAGGTTCGCAGCTGCGACCGATGCGCCGGTTTGGTCGCTCACCGTGCCACGGATGCGGCCGCCGGTGCTCTGCGCGCTTGCGAACGGTGCCGCGAGTAATATCGCAAGTGTCAGGAATGCTAAAGAAGAACTACACAAACCGAGAAATAAACGCGACTCTACCTGGTTAGCGCCACATCTCATAGACCTCACCCTCGTGCCCCGACAAGATTTCTGCTACTAATCGATTCTTCAAGGTTGCTGTTAGTTCAGAACCTTACTATAATCCTGTAAACTTAGGGAAAGCCGGGACTGGTGTCAAGCGGAAAGAATTTATCCAACAAATTGCTAAAGCGCAGCGCCCACCGGCCCCTGCGGATTAGCGAAGTGGCGCGTCGCCTGGGTATTTCTTCCTCGGCTTTGCGTGCTTGGGAAGCCCTTGGCCTTATCACGCCGCAACGCACCGAAAAACATTACCGTCTGTACACCGAAAAGGATTTACGTCTATTGCAGCGCGCACTTTTTTTGCGGCGTGCACGCGGATTAAATCCGCCCGCCATCGTACTTGTGCTGAAGCGGCAAGGCGCGGTTTCAACAAACAGCGAACGTGCGCTTTTGCCCGGGCAGCGTTTCCGAAGGCTGCGCGTGCGGCGCGGCCTCTCGCTCGCGCAAGTGGCACGCGCCACGAACGTATCCGTTGGTTTTCTCAGCGCCCTGGAACGCGGCCAGATGCGTTCTTCGATCGCCACGCTGCGGCGCATTGCGCGGTTTTACCACACGAATATTCTTTCGTTATTTGAGGCGGCGGGAGAAAATCCCCGCCTTGTGCGCTGCAACGAACGCAAGATTTTGGAGACCACGCCGGAAGTGCGTATGGAACTCCTCGCTTGGGGCCAAACTGTAATGGAGCCGCATCTCTTTCGCGTCAAGCCGGGCGGTGGGAGCGGCGAATCCTACACGCATGAGGGCGAAGAGTTTTTGCATGTCTTGCGCGGCGAATTCGAAATCTGGCTAAATACCGATACCAAAGAACACTACCGGCTGAAACGCGGGGACAGTCTTTATTTCGAAAGCTCAACGCCGCACCGCTGGAAAAATCCTGGACGCACGGAAGCACGGTTGTTGTGGATTAATACGCCGCCCACATTCTAGAAAACAAGGACTGGTGATTATGAAATTAGGGTCACGCGTCAGTCTCAGAACGCTCGTTTTGGTCTTCTGCTCGGCGGCGATTACGGTTGCTCAGAGTTCCACAGATCATACGAAGGAACGCGATTCGAAAAAACACATCGCCGCCACTGCCGACACTATTGTGCTACACGGCCGCGTTTACACGGTCAATACCAAGCAACCGTGGGCGCAGGCCGTGGCCATCAGTGGCGGCAAGATCTTGGCCGTCGGCGATGATGCGGAAGTCAACAGACTGCGCGGCAAGGGAACGAAGGTTCTCGACGCAGGCGGGCGTCTTGTGCTACCTGGCTTCGCGGATTGTCACATTCATTTTCTCGAAGGTTCGCTCGGTCTTGATCGCGCCAATCTTCAGGGCGCAAAAAATACTGCCGACATTCAACAGATCTTGCGCAACTACGCGGCCAAACATCCCGGCCAAGGGTGGATCCTCGGAAGCGGCTGGAACTACGCGATGTTCGGTGAAGAAAATTTACCGCATAAGAAATATCTGGACGAACTCTTCCAGGACCGCCCGGTTTTCCTGGTTGGGTTTGACGGCCACACATCCTGGGCGAACTCCAAAGCGTTGGCGTTGGCTGGAATCACCAAGGACACGGCCGACCCGGCTAATGGAGCGATTGTACGCGACAAGAGTACGAGAGAACCTACAGGTGCCCTGAAGGAATCCGCTAGCCAGCTGCTCGACAAGGTTATTCCTAAGTCCACGCGCTCCGAGAAACTCGCCTCGCTGCGCTCGGGAGTGCGCTGGGCCAATGAAAATGGATTGACGCGAGTACACAGCGCCGGCGGCGACTTCGAGGAGTTTGATCTCTACGATGAGCTGCGGCGGCATGGCGATCTTACCGTGCGTTTCTATATCGCGTATTTCCTTAATCCACCGGAACTAAGACCGCAAGACATTGCCACTATCGAAGACGCCAGAAGTAAGTACGCTGGAGAGTGGCTCGCGGGCGGCGTTGTAAAAATGATGCTCGATGGCGTGGTGGAATCGCACACTGCCGCGATGTTGGAGCCCTATACCGACGACCCATCAACCAAGGGCAACCTTTTCTGGGATCCCGATAAATATAAAGCCACTGTTGCGCAGCTCGACAAGCGAGGGCTTCAGCTTTTCACTCATGCTATCGGCGATGACGCGGTGAGGACGGCGCTCGATGCCTATGAGGGTGCGCAGAAGGCAAACCACACAACTGACCGTCGGGCCCGGATCGAGCACATTGAAACCATCACCGCACAGGATATCCCACGCTTTGGCCAGCTCGGAGTGATTGCCAGCATGCAGCCGTTGCATTCGTATCCAGATGAGAACACGCTGCACGTATGGGCAGGTAATAACGGCCCGGATCGCGCGTCGCGCGGATTCGCGTGGCACGACATCGCAGCCAGTGGTGGGCGACTCGCGTTCGGCAGCGATTGGAACGTAGTCACACTGAACCCCTGGCACGGCCTTCAGCTTGCGGTAACGCGCCAAACATTTGAGGGCAAGCCAGAAGGCGGATGGCTGCCGAATGAGCGCGTTACGCTTGCGCAAGCTGTTGAAGCCTACACCTTGGGCGCGGCCTTCGCCGGCCGCCGCGAAAAATGGGAAGGCTCCATCGAACAAGGCAAGCTTGCCGATCTCATCATTGTTTCCCAGAATATTTTCGAGATTGACCCGCACAAAATTGCCGAGACCAAGGTAGATACTACAATCGTTGGCGGGCGTGTGGTCTACCAGGCAAACGGGAAATAATGTGTTGGAGAACGCCATGAAACGCCGCGCGCTTTTTGTCGCAATTTTAGCCCTGGTATTCGCTTGTTGCGCTTGCAAGAAAAAAGAGGCCTCGTTGAGTCTCCTGGTCTGGGAGGGCTATGCTGACCCATCTTTTTTGCGTGCCTTCGAGGAAAGTCATCACTGCAAGGTCCTCGCTGCTTACATGGGATCGAGCGACGAATTAGTAGCCAAACTGCGTGGCGGCAGTGCGTCAAATTACGATGTGATTTCACCCTCCAGCGACGTGGCCGCAGCTATCGTTCGCGCCGGTTTGGCTGCGCCTCTCGATCTCGCAAAGCTGCCATCGTACTCGGCGCTCTCGCGCCGTCTCCGCGATTCATCGCTGGTGAAAGCAACCGGGCAAACCTATGGCGTGCCATTCATGTGGGGGCCCAATCCATTGCTTTATGACGCTTCCGTTTTTGCACAGCCACCGGATTCTTGGAATGTTCTATGGGAACCTCGGTTTAAATCTAAAGTGTCGGTTTGGGATGAACTTTCCACGATTTACATGGCCGCGCAAGTTCTCGATTACGATAAGCCCGATCCATCACAGATCTATAATCTGAGCGATTCACAGCTTGACGCCGTGAAAAAGAAGTTGCTCGAACTCAAACCCAACATCCGCAAGATGTGGGCCACCGGCGGCGAACTGACAAACCTGTTCCAGAATCACGAAGTCGTTCTGGCCATGGGTTGGCCTTTGATGGCCAATCAACTGCGTAAACTGAATTTCCCTATCGGAGAAACTATTCCCAAGGAAAACACTACCGGATGGATTGATCACCTGATGATCACGTCGGCGAGCCCTAATAAAGAGCTAGCGCATGCCTTCCTGCAATACATGATCGAAGCGCGCACACAGAAAGAGGTCGCCGACGTTACTCACTACACTCCCGCCAATCCCTGGGCCTCTCAATTCATGTCTCCACAAGAGAAGCAGGACCTCCATCTTGATAATCCGGATGCCTATATGCAGCGCATCTATTTTTGGCAGGATGTACCGCGGCGAGCGAAGTACAACGAGATCTGGAACGAGGTGAAGGCCGCTCAGTGAACGCTGTCGCCCTAAACGCACAACGTGATTCTGCCCACGCAACGGCTTCGCTGCTGGAATTGCGCTCGGTAGCCAAAAATTTCGGGCCGCGCAACGTCCTAAAAAGCATTTCACTGAACATCGCTTCCAGAGAATTCCTGACCTTGCTCGGAGCGAGTGGTTCCGGCAAGACGACACTGTTGCGATTGATTGCTGGTTTCGACCAGCCTTCAGCCGGAGAAATTTGGATGAGCGGCCAACGGCTGGATACTTTGCCACCCCACAAGCGCCGTGTTAACACCGTGTTTCAGCAGTACGCCTTGTTCCCACACTTAAATGTTCGGGAAAACGTAGCCTACGGGCTACGTGTTACCTCTACTGCCGCCAACGACACTCGTGGGCGCGTCGATGACGCGCTGCGCTTGGTTAAGATGAACGATTTTGCGAATGCCAAGCCAGCCACCTTAAGCGGCGGCCAGCAGCAACGCGTCGCTCTGGCGCGCGCATTGATCAATCGTCCTTACCTGCTGCTGCTCGACGAACCCCTTTCAGCGTTGGACGCCAACCTGCGCAAGGAAATGCAGGGCGAATTGAAATCGCTCCAGCGCGAAATCGGCATTACGTTTCTATTTGTAACGCATGACCAGGAAGAAGCCATGGCGTTGTCCGACCGCATCGCCCTGATGCGCGACGGCGCGCTGGAGCAAGTCGCTTCGCCCCGGGAGATATACACTCATCCCGCTACGGCTTATACCGCGCAATTTATCGGGCAGACGAATCTATTGCGCTGTGAAGTGCGCGACGCCGTGGCCACTTGTGGGGCGTTGCGCTGGCCTGCTTGCGGACCGGAGGGTCCAGCTCTTTTCTCTCTACGCCCTGAAGCCATTCGTCTTGCGGTGGCGGATGGCGTCGCCCCGGCTGATGACGTACATTTCACCGCTGTTGTGCAACAGCAAGTGTATGGCGGTGCGAGCGAACTCTTGGAAGTCTATTGGGGCGGCAGCCAGTTATTACGCGTTCGGATTCCCGCTCGCGGGTCACTGCAGGGTGAGTATAATTTTGCTTTTTCGCCAAGGGATGCAATTCGCGTTCACGAATAACACAAACATCCTGAAGACGGCATTGCGCATACGTTGTTAACCTACGCGTGCCAGACGGTGCCAGCGAATGTACTCACGCACCTACAAAGCGATTGTTTCTGTCCCGCCGCTTCTCTGGGTTGGCATTTTCCTGCTGCTTCCCTACGCACTCATGTCCGCACACAGTTTCTGGGCCGTGCGCGACGGTTTCGTCGTCCATCAGTGGAATTTACACAATTATCAAACGCTTTTTTCGAATCCTGTTTATGTGCGAGTCCTCCTTCGCACGATGCGCATCGCGGGCGCGGTAACTTTGTGTTCCCTGCTCTTGGGCTACCCGCTGGCGTATTACCTGTCCTTTCTTGCCGGCGCCCGCAAAGAATTGCTCTATCAATTGGTGATTGTTCCCCTGTGGGTCAGCTATCTGGTTCGGGGTTACGCCTGGAAGACGATTCTCGGCAGCGACGGAGTGCTGAACGGTTTCCTCCAATATTTTCACTTAACACGTGAGCCCGTCGGATTCTTGCTCTACAGCCCGTTCGCCGTCGTGCTGATGCTCACGCACATCTATACCCCTTTTGTCTTTCTCCCGATTTACGCCGCGCTCGAACATATTCCGCGGCCGCTCGTGGAAGCATCCCAGGATCTCGGCGCGGGACCTGGCAAAACGTTTTTGCACATTATCCTGCCGCTCTCCGTGCCGGGAGTCCTCGCAGGAGCAACGTTTGCCTTTGCGCTATCGCTCGGAGATTTCCTGGCGCCGCTGCTCGTAGGCGGTGCTTCGGGAACCATGATCGCCAATATCGTGCAAAGCCTTTTTGGAGCTGCTTACGATTGGCCCCTCGGTGCCGCGATCTCCGTTTGCATCCTGTTGATCACTGTGTCGCTGTTCTTCGTGACAGAAGCATTCGAAAAGCGCTGGTCGCTCAAATGACCGCAAATAATTCCATTCGCCGCACTCCTCTACTGACAGCTTATGCGACGCTAGTCTTCGCGTTTATTTATCTGCCCATCGTGGTCCTCATTATTTACTCCTTCAATCGCGACGGCGTTGGAGGCTTCCCGCCGAGGCATCTGACTTTGGATTGGTATCGCCAGCTTTTCGCGGATAGTGCACTGTTGGATGCGGTATTAAATAGCTTGCTGGTCGCTGCTGGCGCCGTCGCCCTTTCTCTGGTCCTGGGTCTCCTGGCGGCCCTCGCGCTGGATCGCGCAACCTTCCCGGGCAAAACCTTATTTCGCCGATTGGTCTTATTACCTTTGATTCTGCCCGGAATTATCACCGGACTTTCCTTGCTTATGTTCGCAGTCTTCGCGGGGGCACAGCTCAGCTTGCTCACCGTGTTTCTCGGTCATGGGACAGCCCTCATCTCGGTAGCGGCCACCGAGCTTTTCGCCGGCTTGCAAAAAATGGATCGCGCTCAGGAAGAAGCATCACTCGATCTCGGCGCCACGCCGTTACAGACCTTCTGGCACGTAACCTTGCCAAACTTGCGGCTTCCCCTAATTGCCGCTGGCCTGCTTATTTTTACCCTCTCCATGGACGAAATCGCCGTAACCTTTTTCCTGATTGGTCGCAACAATACTCTGCCGCTCGAAGTCTGGGGCCGCCTGCGCCGCGGCATTACTCCGGAGATCAACGCCGTTTCGACTTTGGTCTTTATGCTCTCCGTCGGGTTGATCATTATCTGGTATCGCGTGCGTCGCCGCGCAGTCCACGGTGATGTGAATTAAGTCCATTGGGCATTCGCTTGCGTATGGTAAATTGGACATCTGAACTTTTGGGCAACTGCAAGAAAATGGGCACGGCAGCGACATCAGTGAAGTCACAAAGTGACGGCAAGTTTCGCGAGGCCTTCATTGGCGCGCTATTTGCTCTAGTTCTGCTCGTACCCAAAGTTATCAACTTGCGCCGCAACGAACGCTCCTGGCTGCTATTCCGCACGGTGATCGGGACTGCAGGCGCAGCGCTGGTCGTCCTACCGTTGGGTTTATGGAACAGTTATTTATTCGCGGTCGTTGGTTTGGCGATGTTCACCACGGCCATTCTTTTGCCGCCCGCCAAACCTGACACCAGCGCAGCGAATAAGGCGCGCTCCCTCGGAGCGCTGGTCGTAGTGAATGGCGGCGCCTATCAATCAGGGAAGGCCTCCGCAATCGCCGCACAGCTCTTCGTCGGTACGGACCGCATCTGGGCCCTCGATTCGCATTTCCAAACTCTGCTGGTAATTCCCGTCGCTGAGATTGCCGAAGCGCGTGCATATGACACTGATGGTTGCTGGCTGGTGCGCATCCGCTGGAGCGAATTCACCGCAGAATTCTCTTACGTTGGAATTTTCGCGGAACACCTGGCGCGCGTCGCCGAGAGCACTGTGCAAAGCGTAATGCATCCTTCGCTGCTGGTATTGCCGCAACGGCGGGCGGCCGGCGCGTAGAGCGGACATTTCTAATTTTTCGTGCGAAAACAATCCTTCAACAGAAGAAATTGTGGCAAACTATATATATGGCCCGTGGATGGGAAAGCAAAAACGTCGAATCACAAGTGGAATTGAAAGAAGCTAAACAAGCCAAGGCTTCCTCCGCGGCCCAGACCGCGGAGCAGCTGCGCCGCGACGTAGAACGCCGAGATCTTCAATTGTCACGCATCCGCATTGTAAACGACCTCGAATCAGCCACTCATCCACAACATCGTAAGTCCCTCGAAGCAGCGCTCGCGCACCTCGATAAAAAAATTACTGAAGTAAGTTAGCTCACCCAAAAAGGAATAGCTCTCTTCCCCAGCAAAATTCTCTTTGCTACAAAAACTTCCTCTAACGAAGGAAATCGCCCGCTAGTCCCCAGAAGTCGTTTACGTAATAGTGCGAGAGGACATTTCCAAAGAGGTAACACACGCCCTGGCACGGCGGAATATCGCCGTACATTTTCTTTCCCCGCAAAAAAATCCGTCGCAACGAGGCGTCTCGCAAAAGATTCCCCGCAACTTTTCGTAAGGGCTCGCAGGGATAAAAAACGTCGCCATTGGGATACACGCGGGGGAACATCGTCGGATAGCACTGGAAATCGCCGAACCTCAGCAGTGTCTCGATCGTGCGTGGAGTTCCATTGATAGCCTGCACTCCACTGCGGCGGCGCTCGATAATTTTGTCAACCAGGCCCTGGTACTTGGGATTCCGCAGCAACGCAAGATTAGGCATTTTTTCCATCTGTGCCGACTGGGCCGCAAAGACAAACCCTTGTTCGCCGCACCAGTCCAGCAGCCGCTCTACTTCTAGGATGTTCCACGCTTCGATAACCGTGCTGATGGTAATGCGCCGCGGACTGCCTAAGCATTCTTTAGCGACCGCAAGATTCTCTAAGACTTTCGGGAGCGCGGCTGGTTTAGAAAGTGGGTTGGTTGGATCCGTAGCTAGCGCATCCAAGCTAACCACCAGTCCAGTGACGGATCGCAAGATACGCGGCTTGCGATCGAGCAGTGTGCCATTCGTGATCAGCAACACCGAGCGGAACTTGCAATCGAGCCGCGCCGCCTCAACCAGTTCTTCAATATCGGCCCGCAAGGTGGGCTCGCCACCAGTGATAACAATCGAGTCTGTCTCTTTACGGATTCGTCTCAGAAGGCGGATGGTATCCGCGGTAGGCAGCTCATCACTGAACACGTCTGGCTCTTTTTGTGTGCAATAGCTGCAAGCAAGATTGCATTTGTGCGTTACGTAAAACGTTACTGCATAAGGCGCCACCACATTGGTGCGCAGAATATGCCGTCGCCAGGCGTTTCGAAAATATAGTTGGAAATTCTTGCCGACGAACGGCGCTTGCTGGACCAGCCCCCGCAACATTTCGCGCTTCGAAGGCTTCCGCTTATCCAGGACACTTACTGGAATGAAATTCGCTTTTGTCTCGGCCATTTCTAACTTGTCCAGGCTGCGGGAATGCCTCGGTGACGCAAACGAAAAAAGGAGACCCAGCACTCATAGCAGCACGCGTCATGCCACGCCTTAATCTGTGAACACCACACCCACCGAGCTGTGGCCTGCCTCTGCGCCCGCTTCTATACGCACTACATATCCGCGCAGCCGCATCGACTGCAACCCATCTGTGCCCGGCGCTTCCATGGTTACTTGCAGCTCGGACTGCAGTCTCGGCAAATGTTGCAAAGAAAGCAACGCACCTTGCAAAGACACGTCGCGCACCAGCGTCTCTTCCTCAAACGGTTTTCCGCCCTCCGTCACTCCACAGACCCGCGCGCGAAACTGTGCCTCGCGACGTGACGTGGTGCGCGTCCCGGGCATGTGCGCTTGAACTCGCTCGCCGCTCGAGCCCAGCGTGATGACCATGCCTTCGCACGCGGCAAACACCGAATCAAATTCCTCGCGAGCATGCCGCAGAATCGAATCTACCATCCGGTCGGTGGAATCTGGATCGTGGTGAAACAGCACCAAAGTCTCGACTCCTCCCTCGCGTGCTAAGCGCACGCCTTCCTGCCATGAGGAGTGCCCCCAGCCACGCCGCGTAGTTGCCAGTTGCTCCGGAGTGTATTGCGCATCGTTGATAAAGATGTGCGCACCGGCAACCAGCTCTTTTAAGCTCTCGTCCAATGCTGGATCGCCTGGTTCGTTGTCCGTGGCGTACACCACGGTGCCCGCCGGTGTCTCGATCCGGAATCCCAAGCATCCCTGTGGATGATTCAGCCAGCGCGCGGTGATTTTGTTTTCGCCAATCTTGAAGGAATCCCCGCCCGCGAGTTCCCGGAATTCGCGTTTGGCATTCATGGCTGACATGTCCACAGGAAAATACGGCAGTGCCATTTGCGCTTCGAAGACTTGCTTCAAACTCTCACGGCCTAGAAATTTCGAGCGGAAGCTATAGAAGTGAAACTCGTTTTCTTTGGCATAAAGAGGCGAAAAAAAAGGGATTCCCTGGATGTGGTCCCAATGGTAATGCGTCACAAAAATATGTGACTCCGGAATTTTCCCGTGGTCCGGCGCGGTGCGGTGATTCCCCAGCATTCGCAACCCCGTCCCGCAATCCAATATGAATTGCGTTCCGTCGGGGGCGACCAATTCAAGGCAAGGCGTATTCCCACCATACCGCCATGTGGCGGGATCAACTGTGGGTGTTGAACCACGCACGCCCCAGAAACTTAGTTTCGCGATGGGAAGCGTCATTGATCTCGGTGCAATCTCTAATTACAACCGCTCATTATGTACGATGATCCGCAAAGAGTGCGTATTAATACGCACGTTCCCTAAAGCTTATGTTATTTCATGGTCGCAGCCGTTGGTAACAGCGTCAATCAATTCGCTGGTCCTCAGTGTCAAACTGTCCAATAACCACGCAACAGAGCTGCACTCTATCGCGTCGCGTGCGTAAAATAGGGCCATGACGTCGCATTCTCACGACCACGCCGCACAGGAGCAAAGTCGCGGGCCCCATCACCGTCACGGATCCTCGGCGCACGCGCATCCTACACTACGACCGTCCGTTCTGGGTTGGGCCATGGTGGCCACCCTGGGTCTTGTTATCGCGGAAGTCTTTGGAGGAATCCTGGGCCACAGCGTGGCTCTCTTGAATGACGCCGTCCACAATCTCTCCGACGTGCCCGCATTGGGGATTTCGTATTTGGCGATGCGCTGGGCTGAACGTCCCGCCGATACCGAGAAAACTTATGGCTACCATCGCGCCAGTATTCTCGCAGCCTTCACGAATGCTCTGGTCCTGGTGCTGTTATCCCTCTGGCTCGGCTATGAAGCTATTCAGCGGTTTCGGGCTCCCGTGGACGTCGTCGAAAGTTGGATGATCTGGACGTCGCTCGCTGCCTTGGCCGTCAATGGCGCTATTACTCTGGCCCTCGTTCGTGGCCACGGCGATCTTAATCTCCGCAGCATCCTGGTTCACAATTTTGGTGATGCTCTTTCCAATATCGCCATCATCGCTGGTGCACTACTCATTCACGCAACGGGCGCGCGCTGGGTCGATCCGCTGCTGGGCTTGTTGATCGGCCTGCTAGTTTTGTGGTCTAGCATCGGCATTCTGCGTGAATCCTCACATATCTTGTTGGAAGGCCGTCCGCGCGAGATGCGCGTCGATGAAGTGGCGCGCGCCATGCTGACCGTTGCCGGCGTGCAGGAAGTTCACGACGTACATATCTGGTCGTTGGGCGGTGGCCATAATGCACTCAGCATGCACGCCCGCATTCCTGACATGCACCTGGACGAATGCGAACGGATTTTGGCGGGTATCCAAGATAAGGCGGCAAAGCAGTTCGGAATCGATCACACCACCGTGCAATTTGAACGCGCTGGGTTACCCGCGCGATCTGGCTATGTCATGCCCGAACCCGCAAAAAATTAGGCTTCAGGAGATTGGTATGAAATTCAGCGTTGCTCGTTGAACTGCTGCGTGGCATCGAGGTCGAGACCGTCACGAGCAATACTGCGTCGCAGCCCTTCCCTCGTGATATAGCGCAGTGTTTGATTGTCCCAAGTGTACGCAACGGCAAAAAAAATTGTCCCATCCCGCCTCACGAACAAGTAGTCCCCTGCCTCGCGCGCAGGCGCAGCATCCGCGATCGTGGGCGTAGCCGGCGGAGTTTCCACCACCCGGTGTCTGGGAATTCTTTCCGCTACGTCGGCTGGCTCCGAGCTGATGACCTGGGGCACTTGATTCACAGCCGGGTCAGACACAACGTCCGCAACGCTTGGCAGCACAATCCCGCTATCAAAAATCGGGACGAACGTAATAAATCCTTGATTATTTAACCCGGCATTGACCGCACCGGCGCCGCGAGTTGCCGCCAAGTGTGGGTAATCGAATCCCAAACCTGGCACCGGCGCGAAATCGGAGCTCCGTTCATTCGGTGCAAATCGCGGTCCGCCGCTAATTATCACCACATTGCCCGTAGGATGCGCTTGCACCGTTCCGGCCGCGCTAATTGCGTTCGTTGCACCAACTGCATTTGTCACGCTGCCCGTGGTTGTCGCTCCCACGGGTCTTGTCGCTACCATCGCCCGTGTCGCGCCCGCGCCGTTCCATACTGCTGTGGCGCCTCCGCCTTGCGAACTCGCGGGAGGTGCACTCGCGACAGCGCCACGAGCTCGATTGGCCTCAGCCGGCATGGCCACGCGGGTTTCGCCCGCCTTGGTCGCGCGGTCTTGACCTTGTGAAAATGTGGGAATTATAGCGAGACAACAGGTTAGGATCAGCATGTGGCGCATAGTAAGCACCCGACTTTCCCACTCACTACTCGGCTCCTCCATTATCCCACATCTCCGAATTAGGATGGCATGATCGCTTCTCTACCGCTGCTCTGTCGCCAGTAGCCCCAGGCACGCGCATCATCTTCACCCCGGCCGCGCTTTCCCCTTGCTAGGGGATGTGCTATAAACGTCGGGCTGTGGAACGTGCCGAGCAGCAGAAGTCGGCCCTGGCCGAATCGGAGCAAACAACACCTGAGGCTCCCAAGTTTGCACCGGCGTCAGCAGAGCAGTCTGCAGTTACCACTGGCGAACATGCCTTATGCTTTTGCCCGGTGTGTTCCAAGCGGCTTGGAGCCCGGCGCTGCAAGTTAATCTGTCCGGCTTGTGGTTATTACATGTCGTGTGCTGACTATTATTGATAAGCTGTGCGGTGCCGGCCCGTTTCCGCCGGAGCCGCTTTTCGATGAGGAGGGAAATAACGTGGCATTGAAACTTACGACCCGCGAAGTGGACGGCGTGACAGTGGTCGCCCTGGATGGCCGCATTGTGCTCGGCGAAGAAAGCAACGCACTGCGCGAAAAAGTGAAAAGCCTGATCGCCGAAGGTAAGAAAAAAATCGTGCTGAACATGGACAACGTCACTTTCATTGACAGCGCGGGGCTGGGCACGCTGGTGGCCGCGCATCACAGCGCTAAATCCCAAGGCGCATCCCTCAAACTGTGTCACCTCGGCAGCAAGTTCCAGGAAGTGCTGCAAATTACCAAGCTTCTGACGGTGTTCGATGTATATAAGACCGAAGCTGAAGCGGTGGCCAGTTTCTCGAAGTAACTCTTTTTTACCAAGCGACGTATTTTGACCTGGGCACGTTCGAACGTGCCCTTTTTTCTTAATTCTGGATGTGTGCGGCCCGCGCCGGTTTTTCTACCTGCATTAGGCATCCACGCTGTACATCACAATCCCGCTCAGCAGCTTAGGATAAAAGTCCGTGGACTTTTGCGGCATAACTTCCCCGGAGGTCGCAATCTTCATCACCTGATCTACGTCGCAAGCATTCAGTATAAATGCGATTTGCGCACTGCCGCGGTCGACGGCATGCAGTGCCGCCGGCGCTTCCCGCTCGTAAGTCAGGTTGGCCTCTGCCGTCACCGATTGCGGCGTAATACCCAGGGCTGGTTCCAGAATCCCTTCATGCAGTAACACCACGTCAAGCTCGCGCTGCAGCGGAGTTACTCCCGGCATGAGTTGTTCGAGATTAATGCCCTTGCGCAGCGTCAACACATAGAATGCGCGCTTCTCCGGTGGCGCCGCCGGATATACGCCGATGGCCCGATGTGAACGCGCACCGTTGAGCCGGGAAAGAAACTCGCCAAGTGCTTCGTTTTTCACTTCATCGTTAGAAAACGGAAAACTCTCCGCAACAAACCATGGCTCAAGGTGACGCCGTACTTCCATCCATTTGAAATCGTGCAGATTGGCGGCAACGCGGTGCGTGGGAAGAATCGTCAATCCCTCGCTGCAGGTGTTAATGAACGTCATCATGGCGCGTTCGTAAGGCGCCTCGTCGATAATCTTTCCCGCGCGTGTGCGGCATTCGTTGCGATAATTCAACGCCGTTTCATAGCGATGATGACCATCGGCAATCACCAGCTTCTGGTCGGACATGGCCTGTTGGATCGCGGACACCCGCTCGCGGTCCGCAACCGGCCACGCGCGGTGAACAACATTGTATTCATCGCGCATCTCGATGGCGGGAGCAGTACCAGACTCTGTCTCCGCTAAAATCGCATCGACGCGCCGCTGAGGATCGGAGTACAGCATAAATAACTGCCCGGTATGCATGCGCGTGTGGCGAAGAAGCTCGAGGCGGTCGGCTTTCGGTCCGGACAGCGTATGTTCGTGCCGGTAAATGACCTCTGTCGAATAATCCTCCAACTTTCCTGCCCCAATGAAACCCTTGCGCGTGCGGCACTCCTCCGTTCCCGGCACCGTGTACTCTTGGCTGTACATATAAAAAGCAGCCGCGGGATCCCGAACTAAGGTCCCTTTGTGAATCCACTCCTGCAACGCGGCGGCCGCGCGGGTGTAAACGTTTTTCCCTGGCGTGTCGTCCGCATACCCTTTGCCTTTCTCCACGGTGATCAAATTACGTTGGTCTGTGGCGTAATACTTTTCTTGCATCGCGGGCGAAATCTTGTCGTAGGGCTGCGTTAATACGCGTTCGAGTGGCGCATAAGTCGGGTTGTAACGGAAGCCGCGGAACGGATAAACCTGTGCCAATGTAGTCTCCGGAGTGAATTTGTCACCCTTGCGAACCTTTTAGTGTACGCGAACCCCTGAAAATTCCGTAACCGCCCACTTGCTACTTCGTTTTTTCCCACAAGCCGCTCAGTTTACAATATTCAGTTCATGCTCTATTCCCGGTTTTCGTCCATCCGTGCTCTGATCTTCGATTTAGACGGCACGCTCATTGATTCCAAGCGTGATTTGATCCTCTCCGTTAACGCCATGTTGCGCGAATTGCAGCGGCCTGAACTCCCTGAGGAAATCATCGCCAGTTATATCGGGCATGGCGCGCCAATGCTCGTCAGCCGGGTCTTGGGCGGAGTTGCCAGTGAAGCCGAGCATCAGCGTGCTCTGCAATTTTTCCTTGCATACTATGAGCAACACAAGCTGGATACCACCTGCGTCTATCCCGGGGTCACGGAAACTCTGGAGAAACTCGTCGCCTTTCCCATGGCTATTTTGACCAACAAGCCCGCGCGCATCAGTACGCGCATTCTGGAAGGACTGCAAATTTCAAAATATTTTCGCGTGGTCTATGGAGGCAATAGTTTCGAGACCAAAAAACCTGACCCGCTCGGCGCGAAAACTATTCTTCGCGAATTTGGCATCGAACCGCAGGATGCTTTGCTGGTGGGGGACTCTGAAGTGGACGTTCAGACCGCTCGCAACGCTGGTACTCACGCAGCTTTGGTTACTTACGGATTCGGCCCGCATGACCGCGTCGCGCATCCCGCCGATGTTTATCTCAATCAGCTTGCCGACCTCGTTCCGGCCCTCCTCGCTCATCACCCATAACACTGGCCCGCGATAATCGCCGAACCCGCATGCCGCTTACTCTCCTCAAACTTTCTCAATCATCAACAGCAAGCGCATTTCCGTTAACGCTTTCTCCCTTGCATGATCCCTTCTCCTTGCGTTCCGACGCTCTGCTTGGCAGACTCAGCCAGTGCTAGTCGGAATCTTCTCTGAGCTCGACGCCCTCGGAGGCGTACAACGCGCTGGGCGTCATCTGGCGGCTGTGCTCGCTGACTTTGCCGCTGGCCGCGGCATGGATTGCCGCCTGCTAAGCCTCAACGGCCCGCCGGAACTTCACCGCCTATCCGTAGGCGACCGTGAATTTGCGTTCACTGGCTCGGCAGGCGGCAAAGGACAGCTCATCACCGCGGCAATACGCGCCGCGCGGCGTCATGCCAAGCTGGTATTGGCCGCTCATCCTAATCTCGGTCCAGTAACGCAAGCCATGCGTGTCGTTGCGCCGCGCTTAAAAACAATCATTTGCACGCACGGCATCGAGGTCTGGGAACCTTTATCCACCTTGCGCCGGCGTGCGCTCTGTCATGCCGACTTAGTTCTGGCGCCCAGCCGCAGCACTGCAGAGCATCTTGCCACGCATCAAAAAGTTCGCCCCGATCGCATTCGTGTCTTGCCGTGGGCGCTCGATCCAGACTTCGAAACTTTTTTCGGCTCGGCTTCGTCACGCTCCCTGCCTCCCAACTTCCCTTCCGGACGTATCGTCCTGACTGTCGGCCGCTGGGCGTCCGACGAACGTTACAAAGGGATGGACACGCTGATCACTTCGCTACCTCGCCTATTAACGCAGTGGCCGGAAATCCAGCTCGTGATGGTAGGTCAAGGCGACGACGGCGAATGGCTGGAGCACCTCGCGGAAAAAAACGGTGTTCGCCGCCATGTCCATTTCTTCACTAGCCTTTCGAAGTCGGAGCTGCAAGCCTGCTACTCCGCTTGTGAAATTTTCGCCCTGCCAAGTCGCGGTGAAGGCTTTGGTCTCGTTTATCTCGAAGCCATGGCCTACGGCAAACCTGTGATCGGCGGCACTCACGGCGGCGCGCCCGAAGTCATCGATGACGGTGTCTCCGGATATTTGGTGCAGCATGGCGACAACCTCCAGTTAGCCACCTCCATCGAGACTCTGCTGGCTAACCCAGCTCTGGCTCGCGAAATGGGGGCGCGCGGCCGCCAGCGCGTCCAGCAAGATTTCCGCTTCAGCGCGTTTGCGAAATCGCTGAAAAAAATCCTTCGAGAACTATGCGAATTTTGAACGTCACGGAGAGCTACGCGCCGTTCCTTGAATTTGGCGGGCCTCCCGTCAAGGTGCGCGCGCTCTCCGAGGGTCTCGCGAAGCGCGGCCATCAAGTCAACGTGCTCACCGTGGATTGGGGTTTCGAATCGCGCCTGCTCTCCACTCCCGAGGAACTCGGCGCCGATCGCTCCCCTTTTGGCTGGCGTTGTCAAGAGAATGGGGTTCAGGCCATCTACTTGCCCACCTGGATGCGTTACCGTTCCCTAAGTTGGAATCCGGCGGTCAAGCGTTACTGCCGCGCTCGCCTGCAAAATTTTGATCTCGTTCACATTTTTGGTCTCTACGATCTAATAGGTCCTGCCGTTGCCTCCGCCTGCCGCGCTCGCCATACCCCTTATGTCGTCGAGCCTATTGGCATGTTTGTCCCGATCGTCCGAAATATTTGGGCGAAACATTTGTATCATTCTCTTTTTGGCAGACGCATGCTCGCCGGCGCCAGCGCGGTTATCGCAACTTCAGCGCAAGAAGTCGAAGAGCTCGCGGTGGGTGGAGTCGCGCGCGATTCCATCGTCCTGCGTCGCAACGGCGTACAACCACCCGCTGCATGGCCCCCTCGAGGTTCCTTTCGCGAAACCCTGGGAATCTCCCCTCAGGGGGAACTTGTCTTGTTTCTCGGACGTTTGTCGCCTAAAAAATCCCCGGACCTGCTGCTGCACGCATTCGCGAAACTTCCAGCCGAGCTGGCAGGACAACCTTTGAGCCTGGTGTTTGCTGGTCCCGACGAGGGTGGATTAAAAGCGCAGCTGGGGCGCCAGGCCTTGCAACTTGGCATCGCCTCCAGAGTTAAATTTTGTGGGCCTTTGTTTGGAGAAGCCAAATGGGCGGCCTACCGCGACGCCGATGTTTTTGTTCTCCCCTCGGTGAACGAAAACTTCGGCAATACCGCAGCCGAAGCCATCGCCGCAGGCACGCCAGTCGTTGTTACCGAAGGCTGTGGCATCGCGCCTCTGCTCGCGAATATTGCCGGCTTGGTCGTCCCGCATCACGTGCACCATCTCTCGAGGGCCCTCTCTCGCCTCCTGAGTGATTCGCACTTGCACGCGCAACTCGCTGCTGCATGCCCCGATGTCACGTCGCGTCTCGGCTGGGAAGAACCCGTGCGAGAAATGGAGACCTTATACACTCGGCTCGCGAAAACGCCTTTGCCGGTCACCGATATTCGCAAGCCGACCTAGACCCAAACTGCTTTGACCTCAAGCCAAGGTAGACCATTGTCTCGTTCGGGGCCCGCCACTCGTGTTGTGCGCGACTACCCGTCCACGTATAATCTCGAAAATTGCAAGCATGTGCGCCTCGCTCATCGATTCCGGCTGGAACCTGCTCTTAGAGCGTGCATACGCTGACCATGGGTTGAACCTCTCGCGACTTCACCTCACTGAGCAAGTTTTTCGCGCTGGCGTCATTTTCTTCTCCACGCTAAGGATCAGACAGTAGCGTGTGCGGCATTTGTGGCGTCGCGTTCGCTACACGCACCAAGGATGCAGAGTCACGTGTAAAAGCGATGACCGCCGCTATGCGCCATCGCGGGCCCGATGACGAAGGTTTTCTTGTTGGGGAGCCGCGTGCGCCTGGCTTGGCGCTCGGCATGCGCCGCCTGAGCATCATCGATCTGCAAGGTGGTAGTCAGCCCATCTGGAATGAATCGCACGACGTCGCGGTAATTTTCAACGGCGAACTCTACAATTACCGGGATTTGCGCGAGCGCCTCCTTCTCTGCGGCCATCGCTTCGTCACTCATTCCGATACGGAAATCTTGGTGCACGCCTGGGAAGAGTGGGGCGAAGATTGTCTCCCCGAATTGCACGGTATGTTTGCTTTTGCTTTGCTCGATCTTCGCGTGCAGTACTCTTCCGTGCCGATTCTTTTTCTCGCTCGCGATCCGTTGGGCATCAAGCCGCTCTACTACACGCAAACCTCGGAGGCTTGCTTGTTCGCTTCCGAAGTGCGCGCATTGCTCGCCTCCGGCATTGTGCCCAAAAAACTCTCTCAGGATGCGCTCACGTCTTATCTCCTTTTCGGCAGCGTTTCTGAGCCGGTAACGCTCCTCGAGGGCGTCTTTTCGCTCCCCCCAGGACACCGCATCACGATGCGCATACCCGACCGCCGCCACATGCCCCGCGCACGTCCCTGGTGGGATGTCGCGCGCAGTCCGGCCGCGCGCGATACAAATAAGCCGCGCGATCTCGCGGGCGCCGCGAAGTGCTTGCGCCCCCTTCTGGAAAACGCTGTGCGCGAGCATCTCATCGCCGACGTGCCCGTAGGACTTTTTCTTTCCAGCGGTCTGGATTCCAGCGCCATCGCCGCGCTCGCCGCTCGCGCGCAAGCCGGCATTCGCAGCTTCACTTTGGCGTTTCCCGGCACTGCCCATAATGAAGCCCCTTTGGCGCGCCTCGTCGCGAATCGCTGCGGCACCCAACACACCGAAGTCCCGCTCGACGGCAACGCCGCTCGCGCGCGCATTGACGAAGCCATCGCTGCGCTCGATCAGCCCACCACCGACGCTATCAACACGTATTTCGTCTCCTGGGCCGCTCGCGAAGTCGGCCTTAAGGTGGCCTTGTCCGGGCTGGGCGGCGATGAGCTTTTCGCTGGTTATCAGACTTTTGCCGATGTGCCGCGCCTCGCACGTCTCTCCCGGGTCGGTGACTTCGTTCCTCCGTCGCTCCGCCGTACCACAGCGCCGCTGATAGCCCGCTTGGCAGCCGGCCACAGCACGCCGGACGCCTCTCGCAAAGTGGCTTCCGCGTGGGCTTTCCCGGAAGCTTTGCCCCACCCTTACTTTTTCACGCGTGCTCTTTTTCCCCCGGGACACCTCGAGCGATTGATTGAGCCGCGCTTTCGTCCCAGCACCGTAAACGCCGACGGTGTTACCCTCGAGCCCACTTGGCTCGGCTGGCTCGGCCGCACCGCCGCCGAAGCGAGCAAGCTGGAGCCCATCGCCGAAATCTCTTGGCTCGAGATGCGCACCTACATGGCCAGCATGCTGCTCCGCGACACCGACTCCGTCAGCATGGCACAGTCTCTCGAAGTGCGCGTGCCGCTGCTCGATACTCCGCTGGTCGAATTTGTCAGCGCGCTGCCCGATGCCGCGCGACGCCGCCCCGGCGCGCAAAAAGCGCTGCTGGTAGACGCCTTGCGCGACCTTTTGCCGCCGGAAATTTTGACCCAACGCAAGCGCACTTTCACTTTGCCATGGGAGCAGTGGCTTCGCGGTCCGCTGCGCGAGAGGCTGGAAGCCAGCTTCGCGCAACCTGCGCCGGCCCTTGCGCCGTATTTACGTCCCGGCGGGGTCACCGGCGTTTGGAACGACTTTCTCGCCGGAAGAACTTCTTGGTCGCGTCCCTGGTCGCTCTACGTCTTGAACGAGTGGTGCCGCCACCATCTCGCCGCTTGAACCTGCTCCTGAGGTAAACTGTTTTCTTACGTCATGAACATTCTGGGAATCAATGCGTACCACGGCAACGCTTCAGCCGCGCTTGTCTGCGATGGCCGGCTCATCGCCGCTGTCGAAGAAGAACGTTTCAATCGCGTCAAGTACGCCGCGGGCTTCCCCGCGCAGGCTATCCGCTATTGTTTGCAGGAAGCTGGTCTACCACTTGCCGACATCCATCACGTCGCCGTGCCTCGCAATCCCTACGCACGCCTTGGCACCAAACTTTTTTATGCCCTGCGCATGCCCTCGTTTGCGCGCGAACGCATCAAGGTTTTGACCAAGTTCACCGGTATCCCCGAAGCGCTGGCTCAGGCGTTCGATACCGACCCCAAAAAACTCCCTGCCAAGTTCCATCGCATCGAGCATCACCTCGCTCATCTGGCCAGCAGCTTTTTCGTTTCGCCTTTTGAACGTGCCGCTTTGCTCTCTGCCGACGGGCTTGGCGATTTCGCCAGCACCATGTGGGGTGCGGGCAGCGGCAATCGCATGGCCGTTAACGGCGCCATCGCCTTTCCGCATTCCCTAGGTCTGTTCTACAGCGCGGTCACGCAATATCTCGGCTTTCTCAAATTCGGCGACGAGTACAAAGTCATGGGTCTCGCTGCTTACGGCCAGCCCGAACACGTCGACGCCTTTCGCGACATTCTGCGTTTCGATCCTCAAGCCAACGGTAACGGCTTCCGCCTGGGTCTTGACTACTTCACTCATCACCGCACGGGTCCGGAAATGACCTGGGTCGACGCCGACAAAACTCCCGCCCTCGGCAAAATGTTTTCAGACCACATGTCGAAACGCCTGGGGCCCGCCCGCTCGCCGGAAGCACCGCTCGAGCAGCATCATCGCAATCTCGCTTCTTCGCTTCAGGCCCGCCTCGAAGACGTTTATCTCGGCATGCTAAATAAACTTGCCCAGAAGACCGGCCTCAAAGCGATTTGCCTCTCCGGCGGCGTTGCCTTTAACTGTGTCGCCAACGGGAAAATTTTTGACGCCACGCCCTTTGAACAAGTTTATGTGCATCCCGCAGCCGGTGATGCTGGCTTGGCCGTCGGCGCCGCGTTTTACGTCTGGAACCAAGTCCTCGGCCAGCCGCGCTCCTTCATCATGGACCATGCGTATTGGGGTCCCGGCTATTCGCCGCAGGAAATTCGCCGCGCCGTCGATTCCAGCGGAATCGCGCGCGATGGTTTTTCCATCGCCGAACTACCGCAAGATGTCTCGCAAGGATCTACGAACGACAACTCCCATGGAGCGTCAGCGGAACTCGCCCGGCGCACCGCACAGATCATTGCCGACGGAAAAATTCTTGGTTGGTTTCAAGGACGCGCCGAATGGGGTCCTCGGGCGCTCGGGAATCGCAGCATCGTTGCCGATCCGCGCCGACCTGAAATGAAGGACATCCTAAATCGCCGCATTAAGCACCGCGAAATCTTCCGCCCGTTCGCGCCGTCCATCCTCGCCGAAGCCACCGGGCAATATTTTGAGAAGTTCCACCCTTCGCCGTTTATGTCCCTGGCTTACTCCGTGCGCCCCGAAAAACGTAAAGACATTCCCGCACCCACCCACGTTGACGGTACTGGCCGCTTGCAAACCGTCACTCACGAAGCCAATCCGCGTTACTGGCAACTTATCAAAGCCTTCGAAGATCTCACCGGCGTTCCCGTCGTCCTCAACACTTCCTTCAACGACAACGAACCCATCGTCTGCCGCCCCGAAGAAGCTCTTGACTGCTTCCGCCGCACTCAGATGGACGCCCTCGTCCTCGGCGACCTCCTCATCACCCGCCCCTGACTTCATATGGTCATCCATCGCTCGGCATATAACGGCATTGCGCGGTGATCGGAAAGGCCAGCACTCGATTCGCATTAATAACCAATGGCGAATCTGTTTTGTGTAGCGTAATGGACAAGCCGACGAGATCGAAATTGTGGATTATCAGTAGGAACTCTAAAAGCGAAGCACTTATGAGCAAACCAAAATCACTACTGCCTCCGGTTCATCCCGGAGAAATTCTTGAGTTGCTCGTACCCGCCACGCGCATCGGTGAAATTGTCCACCAGCGCCGCTCCGTCACTGCTGATACCGCCTTGCGCCTCGCTTGCTATTTACATACCAACCCAGAATTCTGGCTCAATCTCCGAAACTGCTACGATCTCGAAGTCTCTCGGTGCTCCGGCACGATGTCCGAAATTGAACGCTATGTCTATCCCCGCTGAAGCTCCCGCCACCTGATGGATGTATCCTTACAGCCCAGTAGGCTGACCTATTGAAAGCGTCGCATCCCTGGCATATAAAGACAGCCGGAGATCCCGCCATGAAGACCGTAAAATTCCTTTACCTAACTTTAGTTCTCATCCCGCTTACCTGGTGCACCACAAAACCCAGCTTCGCGCAAAACTGCTCGTTGGCCCGAGCAAAAGGCCAACACCTGGCATGCGCAGCAGCCCTGGTTGGTCGGAAGTAATTACGTTCCTCAGTCCGCCATCAATCAGTTGGAGATGTGGCAGGAGGCCACCTTCAATCCCACCGAGATCGATAACGAATTGGCTTGGGCCGAAGCGCTGGGCATGAACACCATGCGCGTCTTTCTCCACGACTTGCTCTGGCAGCAGGATTCCGCCGGTTTTCAGAAGCGCATTGACCGTTTCTTGAGTATCGCGGCGCGGCATCATATCCGGCGATGTTTGTGCTCTTCGATTCCTGCTGGGATCCCTTGCCTCATCTCGGCTTGCAGCATCCGCCCATTCCGGGAGTTCACCATTCCGGTTGGGTGCAGAGTCCCGGCGCGGCGGCCCTCGCCGACCCCAATCAATATCCGCGGATGAAATCCTATGTGCACGGCGTTGTGGGAGCTTTCGCGAAGGATGACCGCATTCTTGCCTGGGATGTGTGGAACGAGCCCGGCGCCGATAACCTCGGCAGCTATCCGAAACAGGAGCTGAAAGATAAGATCACCCGCGTAACTGCTCTATTGCCCCAAGCCTTCGCTTGGACCCGCGAAGCGAATCCCATGCAGCCTCTCACCAGTGGAGTGTGGGCCGTTGATACTTCACCGGACGGAGCAAACCTCGGCGAGCTGCAGCAGATTCAACTCCGCGAGTCGGACATCATCACCTTTCATAACTACACCTGGCCTGAATACTTTAAGCGTCAAATCACTTGGCTAAAAAAGTACAACCGCCCGGTAATCTGCACCGAATACATGGCCCGCTCGGTAGGCAGCACCTTTGACACGGTGTTACCCATCGCCAAGGAAGAACGCGTCGGAGTCATCAATTGGGGATTCGTCGCCGGCAAGACCCAAACCTATCTTCCGTGGGACTCCTGGCAGCATCCCTACACGCTTGACCAGCCATCGGTATGGTTTCACGAGGTGCTGCATCCTGATGGATCACCGTATCGTCAGGCCGAAGTCAATTTGATCCGTCTCCTCACTGGAGCACAGTAGCCGACCAACAGATAGACACCAGGGCTTTTAGGATTAGCTCTCGGAAAGATAACAAGATATGTCACAAAAGCTGGTTTCATCGCGTTGTAAGACATGTAGCTGGCCCCGACGGGCGGGCCAACTTTTCTCCTGCGCAGCACGTTTGAAGCTGAGCTTTTTCCACCACTTTTTCACAGATCGTTCTAAATACCAATTAGTAATCTGTTGACAGGTAGGTACACTTGATGCTATCTTGACCCGTGTACCGCAAATCCCCATCTCCGTTGCTCCGCTTCTTCCTCGAATTGAACTCTTCCCTATCCACTGTAATGACCTAAACCCTTTACAATCCGCAGATCCGAAATTGGCTTCGCAACCTATTTAGAATCAGCACTTACAAAAAACCACGGTGGGGAGTCTTATGGTCAACTACAGCCCCCGTATGCTCACCCATTCTTTCTGTACAATCTTGCGGTGCGCATTCTCCTTCTCAATCTCTATTATCCGCCGGACACTTCCGCGACCGCAAAAATAGCGCAGACCATGGCCGAGGCACTGGCAGTGCGCCGCGAAGTAACCGTCATCTGCGGGCGGCCATCGTACGATCCAACCGAGCGGCGCCGCTGGAAGCTCTGGCAAACAGAACACCTTGACAAGGGGAAACCCGGCAGCATCGTGGTGATTCGCGTCGGCTCCACCGCCTACCCGCGCATGCGCATGAATCTTCGCATTCTGAATTATCTAACCTACGTTGCGCTGAGTGTTCCGCGCGCTCTTTTTCTGCCCTGCGATGTGGTCCTGGCAATGACCGATCCGCCGTTCCAAGGAATCGTCGGCGCTTTCGTCGCACTGCTGAAGCGCAAGCCTTACGTTTACAACATTCAGGATCTTTACCCGGACATGGCAGTGGGTGGTTCTATCGTCAAGCCGGGGATTCTGGCCCGCATCTGGGAACGCTTGCACGGTTGGGCGCTGCGTCGGGCCTCGTGCGTCGTAGTCCTCGGGCAGGACATGTGCGCGCGCATCGCGGCCAAGGGCGTGGATCCGGCCCGCGTGAACATCGTTCGTCATGGTACGGCAATTTTGCCGGACGGTTGTGCTCCGGCTCCGCTCGATCCGCAGGTGATTCGCGCCATTCGCAGCGACTTTCGCTTTGTGCTGTTGCATGCTGGGAATCTCGGTTTCTATGGCGCGTGGGATACGCTGATCGCTGCGGCGCGCGAACTTGTGCAAGAGAATATCGGCTTGGTGTTCGTGGGAGACGGAGCGCAACGCGCGTCCATGGAAGTTGCCGCCGGCGGCTCGGCCAACGTGCGCTTTCTTCCCTTTTTCGCGGCGAGCAAAATTCCTTCCGTGCTCGCGGCCGCCGATATGCACGTTGTTACCGTAAAACGCGGACTGGAAGGTGTGGTCGTGCCCAGTAAAATGTACGGAATTCTCGCTGCCGGTAAACCCATCCTTGCCGTTGCGCCGGGCGAAACGGATGCCGCCGCGCTCGGCGCGCGGCAAGGCTTTGCGGTCTCCGCCGACCCGGCCAAACCCGCGGAACTCGTGGCGATCATTCGCGCACTTGCTGCGAATCCCGGAAAGGTAAAGGAAATGGGTGTCGCAGCGTTAGCCGCTGCGCCCACTTACGATCGAGTGAAGGAATTGCAGAAATTTGTACAAATTATGGACCGCTTGAGTGCGGAAAAAATCGCGGCTCAGCAAGCGTCCCTGCGCTGAAGGCACGATTAAAGTTACTAAGTGGATGCCCGGTGTCAACGCTTAATTATCATGATGTTAACTATCTATTGGCAATGTTATCTTGACGAGTACATCAATAAAAACTAATATTCAGGTTTGGTCTTTTCGCAGGTGGTGGGTTAAATTTGTGATCGGCACCCTTTTTTTCAGTGCCAAGGGCCGCTTCCCAGAGGGGCCGTTAACATTTGCGTTATACCATAGAGTCCGTATTGTTATCGCTAAACTGGTAGAAGTACGATACTTGGGGCTTGGGCTGCGTGGGGCAGTCTAAATTACTGGGGTGCCGGACCCCCAACCCGGCAAATGTGAGGGTGCAGTCGTCCTAGGCTGTGCCGTTGCTTCCATTACGAGGTTGTATGCCTGCGGGCCTGATGGCTTTTTTGATAGCGTTATTCGCATCTCTGATGCTTGTCGTGCCGGTGCGCGCGTTGGCGTTGCGAGTGGGAATGGTGGATCTTCCCGGACCGCGCAAGGTGCATTTGCGACCCATGCCGTTGCTGGGCGGGCTGGCGATGTACGGGGCGGTGGTCATCGCGATTTTGTTTGCGTTTCAGGGCCCGGCGCGAGCGCAAGTTGCCGGCATCCTGGTGGGGGCCACACTGGTTGCCGCCGTAGGCATCCTGGACGACCGTGGCTGGCTGCACCATCAAATCAAGCTTTTTATTGGCATGCCGCTCGCCGCGGTCATTTTGTTAGCCAGTGGTATACACGCCCAAGTATTCAGCGTTTTCGTAGGCGGCATGAGCGGGTACATCCTGGACGCCGCAGTCACGATCCTTTGGGTGGTCGGCATCACCGCGTCATTCAGTATCCTGGACCATATGGATGGCCTCTGCGCGGGGATCGCCGCTGTGGCCTCTGCTTTCTTCGCCCTTCTGGCTTATATGCACGGTCAGACGCTCGTAACCACGCTGGCTGCCGCAGTCCTCGGCGCGGCGACAGGTTTTCTACGCTGGAACTTCAAGCCCGCGAAAATTTTTATGGGCGACGGCGGAGCGATGTTTCTGGGTTTTCTAATGGCTACGCTAGGGCTAAAACTCCGGCTGGATAGCGCGAATCATATTTCCGGCTGGATGGTGCCATTGCTCATTCTCGGAGTAACCATTTTCGATACTACGCTCGTAACAATTTCTCGCTCACGTCGGGGCCTTGTGCCCTTTGCCACTCCCGGGAAGGATCATGCCGCCCACAGGTTGGCAAACCTGGGACTAGGTCACCGCGGCTCGGTTCTTTTCCTATATTTGCTCGGTGCGTTTGGCGGGGGTGCGGCCGTGCTGGTGAGTTATCTTCCGCGCCTCGGTGCGCTGCTCGTTGGTGTAACCGTTCTGGGGTTGGTCTTGGCGGGGGTAGCTTTTTTGGAGCGCGCTCCGTATGAGCGGCAGCTTCCGAGAACGGCTCCTGCTGCTTGAAAGTTGTTTTTCAACCTTCCGGGCCTCCGTGTAGTTCGTTTTCGCTTTCTGTTGATTTGCCTCAATTTATGGATTCGCTATACTAACCGGGGCATTGTCTGCCCGTTATCGGGGCGCAACGGATTGTCAGTAAAACAGAAACATTGAGCGTGTAGGCCCAACCTAATTTAAGGTTCGATCTAGGCACGCCGCGCCGTCGGGACATACAAATATCTTGGAAAGCACAGCTAAAACGTCGCGGGGAAACCGCGACAACAGCCAAGTTGTTATTGTGGGAGGTTCTGCTGCAGGGCTGTACACGGCGGCAAGAGTAGCACGTGGCGGGCGACCCGTGCGTGTATTGGAATCCAAGCCCGATTTCGAACCTGCGAAGCGCACACTGATCGTCACCAACCATTTCCGAACCCAACTCGGGCCTTCCGCACGCGAAAGTATCATCAACGAAATTCGGCGATTTGAACTGTTCACGGACGGGCGCTCGGCGCAAGTGGTGCTGTCGGAGGCGGACCTGATTATTGAGCGGTCGCGGCTGATTCCGGCTCTGGCGCGTGAAGCACAACAAGCGGGGGCAGAGCTAAGCTTTGACACGCGCTTCCTGGGACTCAGTTCGAACGGGCAAGGTCTGCGCATGGAAGTCGAAACCGGCGGGCGACGTGAGGAACTGCATGCCGGCAGTGTGGTGGGGGCCGATGGCGCCACCAGCCGAGTAGCGCGCAGCGCGGGTTGGCCTACCATCGAAACCGTGCCGCTGGTGCAGGCCGTCGTGCGTTTACCCAAGGATTGTGCACCGGACACGACGCGCGTGTGGTTTGTTCCTGACGATACACCCTACTTTTATTGGCTGATTCCTGAATCGACAGAACGCGCAGCGCTAGGGGTGATTGGAGTTGAAGGACGTGACACGAAACGGTGTTTCGAACGCTTCCTGGAAAAGAAAAAATTGGAACCGCTGGAGTGGCAGGGCGCGCGGATTCCGGTTTACCGGCGTTGGGTGCCAGTACGGCGGCGGGTGGGGAACGGCGACGTGTATGTGGTCGGAGATGCGGCGGCGCAGGTAAAAGTTTCGACGGTCGGAGGGATTGTCACTGGTTTCCGGGGAGCGCTGGGAGTTGCGCAAGCAATTCTTCAGAATGGGCGGAGCCGCGAGCTGCGTGCGCTGCGGCGCGAACTGGGCACGCATTGGTTGATTCGGCAGGCGTTGCACCGTTTCGCACAAAAAGATTATTCGCAATTGGTCGACATGCTCGATGCATCGACGCGTCAATCGCTGGGCGAAATCAACCGAGACGAATCCACCCGCTTGCTATGGAATGTGGTGCGCCGCCAGCCCAAACTGATTCTTCTAGGCCTGCGCGGCTTGCTGATGGGAAAAGGAAACAGGGAGGCAGAAAATTTTCGATCAGCATAACGGTTCAGGGACAATAAGACGTCTGCAATCGACTCTAGGAGACAGGTGTGGCGCTCTCGAGCGACTGCTGAGGGAGAACTTAACTTGCGTCTTTCAGTGATTGGATGCGGTTACGTCGGGTTGGTGACGGGCGCATGTTTGGCGGAGGCGGGGCATCAAGTTATTTGCACGGATATTGACGGCGAGCGAATTGCGAAATTGAATGCCGGTGATGTCCCAATCTACGAACGATATCTCGACAAGATCCTGGCGTCCACGCGTAAGGCCGGGCGCATTTCATACACGGCGGACGCCGGAAAAGCCATTCGCGATGGCGATGCCATTTTTATTTGCGTAGGGACGCCGCCAAAAGAAACCGGTGAAGCCGACCTCTCCGCCATCGACCACGTGGCGCGGCAAATCGCGGAAGAAGCACGGTCGCCAAAACTGGTGATCGAAAAAAGTACCGTACCCGCGCGCACGGGATTGGAATTGCAACGGGCGCTGACGGCCTACTCCAGCAAGAACAAGAATCATTTTCGTGTGGCTTCTAATCCTGAATTTCTGCGGGAGGGAACGGCCGTTGAGGATTTCCTTCATCCGGATCGCATTGTTGTAGGAGTCGAAGACGAATCGTCCGCCGCGGAACTACGCGAGATCTACCAGCCAATTCTGGATCATCGTTTCGAATGCCCGGTTCACGAGGGGAGCTGCCCCACGAACCGTCGCGCCACGTTCCTGGTGACAACCATCAACAGCGCCGAGCTCATTAAACATGCCTCTAACTCTTTTCTCGCGCTGAAAATCAGCTACGCGAATGTGATCGCGGATCTGTGCGAAAAAATCGGCGCAAACGTGCAGGAAGTTACGCACGCCATGGGTCTCGATCCGCGCATCGGCGAACAATTTCTAAATGCCGGTCTAGGCTTCGGTGGATTCTGTTTTCCTAAAGATGTGCAAGCTTTTATTCACTTGGCGGCTTCAGTAGGCGTAGATTTCGATATTTTAAAGGCCACGGAGAGAGTCAACCGGCAGCGCATCGATCGTTTCTTTGAAAAAATCCGCAAAGCACTGTGGGTGGTCAAGGGCAAACAGGTCGCGGTGCTAGGGCTGGCCTTTAAAGCCAATACGGATGACATTCGCTTTGCTCCGGCGCTGGAGGTGGTCAAGCGTCTGGTGGATGAGGGCGCCAAGGTACGGGCCAGCGACCCAGAAGCCATGTCAAGAACGAAAGCGCTACTTCCAAAAGTGCAATATCACGAAGATCCATACGACGCTTTGCGCGGAGCGGATGCCGCTCTGGTGTGCACGGAGTGGGACGCATTCCGCAAATTAGATTGGGAGCGCGCCGGCAAACTGATGGCGCGAAAGTTGGTGATCGATGGCCGGAACATGTACTCGCCGCGCATCATGCGAGAACTAGGGTTTGAATATTATTCGTTTGGGCGAGAGTAAATCAAAAACTTGCAGCCGGCTGTTTCTTCGTAAATTCCTGCTTATAATAAGCCAGCGTGCGCTTTAGACCTTCTTCCAGAGAAACTTTTGGCTCCCAGTTGAGGAGGCCCTTGGCCTTTGCAATGTCCGGACAACGGCGCTTCGGATCATCCTGCGGCAGCGGCTCGAAGATAATCGAGAGCGGATGGTCAAAGTGTTTCCGGATGTGCTCGGCAAATTCCAGAATGGTGATTTCCTGCGGATTGCCGATATTAACGGGCAAATGCTCGCCGGAAAGCATCAGCCGGTAAATACCTTCGATGAGATCATCCACATAACAAAAGCTACGTGTTTGCGTGCCATGGCCATAAATAGTTAGAGGCAGGCCGCTCAACGCTTGGAAAACGAAATTCGGCAGAGCGCGACCATCATTCAAGCGCATGCGAGGTCCATAGGTATTAAAAATGCGCACGATGCGCGTATCCACACCATGATGCCGGTGGTAGGCCATGGTCATGGCTTCCGAGAAGCGCTTGGCTTCATCGTAGACGGCACGCGGTCCGACGGAATTGACATGTCCCCAGTATCCTTCCGGCTGAGGAGAAACTTCCGGGTCGCCGTAACACTCACTGGTGGAAGCGAGAAGGAATTTGGCGTTTTTTGCAAGCGCCAGCTCCAAAGCATTGTGCGTGCCTGCAGAACCTACGCGCATGGTAGCAATGGGATGTTTAAGATAGTCGGGCGGACTAGCGGGCGAGGCAAAATGGAGAACGTAAGCGACCTCTCCATCGACACGAAGGGGATCACAAACGTCGTTGTTCTCTAGTTTGAACTTGGGATTGTTTTTCAAGTGGCGGAGATTGGATTCCGCGCCGGTGATGAGATTATCGAGAGCGAGAACTTCCCACTCTTCGGCGAGGAGCCGATCGCACAAATGCGATCCGAGAAACCCTGCACCACCGGTGATCACCGCGCGCATCGATTCTCCCATTGCCTCGTTAGGCACAATCAGCCTGCCAGTGTATCGTGCGTTACGTAGATTGACCACTACGTGACTACAGCATCGGGTACAAGGCGCGCAGTTCCTTTATACTCATCCCCATGCCGCCAGACGAAAATCCCGCGCAGGTTCGTCGCAAATACGAGTGTCCCTGGGCTGCTTTAGCCGCAATCGCCGGGACGCTAGTGTGCGTGGCAATGATTTGCTTTTTGGGGGTGGGCCGCTGGCTAGTCGTAGAAGATCCGCTGGAGAAGGCCGCGGCGATCGCCGTGCTGAGCGCACGTGTACCTGCCCGCGCGCTTGAAGCGGCAAAACTTTATCACGACGGATACGCTCCACAGGTGTGGTTGACACGCTCCGCGGAACCGGGCGAATCATTGGAAGCCATGGGCATACGATACCTCGGCGAGGATTACTACAACCTGCAGGTTCTACTCCACGAAGGCGTTCCGCTGGAGGCTATCCATGTATTGCAGCCGGCGGTCATCAATACCGCCGACGAGATGCAGGTGATCGCCATGGCACTCTCCGAAGAAAAGAACCGGACGGTAATCATTGTGACAACAAAAGCGCACACGCGGCGGGTGCGCACGCTGTGGCATCGGTTGGCCGCCGCTCGCGGCCGGGTCATTGTTCGCGCCGCACCGGCAGATCCCTATCAACCGTGGAAATGGTGGCGTTCCAGCAGCGATGCTCTGGATGTAGTGCGTGAAGTCCTAGGTTTGCTTAATGCCTGGGCAGGCTTGCCATTACGCGGAGCGTAATGAACAGGCATGTGCTGTTAGAAAAAGAAAAAACGCTTCCGCCGTGGAGAACTCCCTTCGGGAAGAAGTTCCGGCATGTACGGTAAAGCGCGTCCTTCGAACGCCGCGCGCGGATTATCACAAAACAGGGCGCGGGCGGTTTTGGCGCCAAACTGTGTCATAACCACGTCGAACGCCGGGCTCAGCCTGAGCGGCCGCGAAGTCAGGTTGTGCGCGTCGCTGGCGATAAAATGGATGAGCCCCGCGCCAATCCAGCGCAACGCGTCTTTTTGAGCCAGCGGGCCAAAGCGACCTGTTAGCGACCCTCCGGTGACTTGGCCGTAACAGCCCATGCGAATCCACCTTGTCAGTCGTTCGGGCTGCAAACGCAAAATGCTGTTGCGCTCGGGATGAGTAATCACCGGCCGCAGGCCGGCGAGTTGGATCTCGTGCAGCTTGTGGTCCATGGCCGGGGGAATAGCAACTTCATTGAATTCCACGAGCAGATAATCGTTTTGGTTGACGCAAAAGGGCGCGGCATCCGCTTGCAGGGCTTCGACATTTTCTGGACTAAGATGAAAATCGCAACCAGTAGCAAGCGTCAAGCGATTGCCGAGTTGCGATTGCAGTTCCTTTTGGAGTGCGCGGATTTTCGGATAATCGAAGACGTGTGAGCTGTTGGCATGTGGCGTGGCAACTACGTGAGTAATGCCATCGGCGATGGCCGATTCCGCCATGGCCAGAGAATCTTCCATGGCCTTGGGCCCGTCATCCAATCCTGGCAAGATGTGACAGTGCAAATCCACCATAATTCATGCGCTCCAGCTCCAACGATGTGCGACCCTGCAGGCTGAGTATAAGTATCTTATCTTCATTCGAAGAAATGTGACCAGGTTACGCCTATAGAACAGCCATAACTTCTTTTGCGGGCGGGCAACCTGTTATATTTGAGCGTCAGCGTCTCAAGGGCCTTGCGGCCTACGGTATCTCCAAAAACCAAGACGAGGAGTGCGACGAAGCTCATGGCAATCGATCGGAAACCCGAATTTTTCAAAGGCGCGCAGCTACGAGTCGGCATCATCGGATGCGGATACGTAGGTCTGCCGCTGGCACTGCGCTTTGCCGAAGCTGGCCATAGAGTAACCGGATTTGATACCGATCCCCTTAAGGTGTCGATGCTCAATGTTGGGAAGTCTTACATCGAACACATCCAGCAGACCAAGATTCAGCAGTTCGTGAACAGCAAACACTTCAGCGCCACCACGGATTTTTCGAAATTGAAAGAGGCGGACGCCATTGTTATCTGCGTCCCAACGCCACTGGATGAGAGGCGTGAACCAGATCTAAGCTACGTGGAGCAGACCGCGCTTTCCATTCAGCCGAACCTGCAGAAGGGGCAGCTGGTGGTGCTGGAGTCGACGACCTATCCGGGGACTACCGAGGAATTAGTGCTGCCGATCCTGGAAAAAGGAGGATTGCGATGCCCGATAGCAGCGGGACCGGAAAATGAGAATGTGGCGTGCGATTTTTTTCTGGCGTTTTCGCCGGAACGCGAAGATCCCGGAAACAAGCAGTATGGACTGGCGCAAATTCCGAAGGTAGTAGGGGGGATCAACCCGCCGAGCGGCCGGGCGGCGGTAGCGTTATATGCGCAGGTGGTGGCGCGAGTAGTTCCAGTGAGCTCCACGCGGGCGGCGGAAATGGCCAAGCTGCTGGAAAATATTTTTCGCTGCGTGAATATCGCGCTGGTGAACGAACTGAAGATGCTGAGCCTGCGGATGAATATCGATATTTGGGAAGTGATCGACGCGGCGGCTACGAAACCCTTTGGATTCATGCCATTTTATCCGGGACCGGGCCTCGGAGGGCACTGCATTCCGGTCGATCCGTTCTACCTTTCCTGGAAGGCGCGGGAATACGATTTTTCCACGCGCTTCATCGAACTGGCCGGGGAAGTGAACACGGCGATGCCTTACCACATCGTCGATGCGGTAACCGCAGCACTGAACAATCAGCACAAAAGCTTGAAAGGCGCGAAGCTGCTGATCCTGGGAGTAGCCTATAAGAAGGATGTGGACGATCTGCGCGAATCGCCAACCTTAAAAATTATGCAGTTGCTGCAACAGCGCGGCGCGGAATTGGACTACAACGATCCTTATTTTCCGAAATTGCACAAAATGCGCCACTACAATTACGAAAACATGAAGTCCGTGCCGATAAGCGCGAAAACGCTGGGCAGTTATGACGGCGTGATTATTGCCACGGACCACTCGAGTTACGACTATGGTGCCATCGTGGATGGCGCGAAGCTGGTGGTGGACACGCGAAATGCGACGCGCCGCGTGATGCGTCACCGCGACAAGATCGCGTTGTGCTAGACCGCAATGGGAGCGTTTAGCGAAGAGATCCGCCGGCAGCTAGAGGAAAGCGCACGTATTAAGCAGAGCTTCTCGGACGAGCTGGTTGGACGGATCGGGCAATTTGCGGAGAAATCCGCGGTCGCACTGCGGGGCGGCGGCAAGATCGTTTTTTTCGGGAACGGCGGCAGCGCGGCGGATGCTTTGCACCTGGCGGCAGAATTGGTGGTGCGACTGCGAATCGTGCGCAGCGGCCTGGCCGCGTTGGCGCTTACCACCAATCCGGCGGTGCTGACTGCAGCGGCGAACGATTTCGGGTTCGAACAAATTTTCTCTCGACAGATAGAATCGCTGGTTTCGCCGAAGGACGTGGTGGTGGCACTTTCGACGAGCGGCGCAAGCGCGAATGTGGTTCGCGGAGTGGAAGCGGGCCGCCGCCGCGAGGCGTACATAGTGGCGTTTACGGGCGAAACCGGCGGAGCGCTGACGGATAAAGTGGACTTGCTGTTGAACGTCGCATCGCGAGATCCGCAACGCATTCAGGAGTGCCACATTACGATCGGCCACATTGCCTGCGCGCTGATCGAAAAACTTTGTTGTTGAGCGGAACTTTGAAGGCTATTGGGCTTTCACCAACTCCACGCGAGCGACCATAAATGGCATGACGGCTTCGAGCAATACGGGAGTGCGCGCTGGGTTATTGGTGAGATACACGGTGAAATGGGCGTCCTTCATTTCCAAACCATCCTCAAAGACGCGCAGCGCAATTTTGGAAGTTGTGAAATTCCCCGCCGGCACTGTGACGGCTTCTGAAGTACCGATTAACGTGGCGCGCACGTCGTAGAGCTTGTGGCCATCGTAAACCGGACTGTGCACTTCGGGAGTTTTCGTCCAATCGACGCTGCGCACATATTGCATCATGCCGAGAGGGTCGCGGGTTCCGGATAAAACTCGGGTGGAAACCGCGTCTGCGGGGGCCGGTTCTTTTCCGGTGACGGTCATGCGCTGAATTGATTCGACTTTCGCTCCGCGCTCGTTCAGGCGCATTTCATATTGCAGGCTGGCCAGGGTACCCGCGTCGCTATAAGAGTCGAATTGATCGTCGAGCTCAAAAACCATGCGGAGAGGATTCTCCGTATGCGCAAAGGCTTGCAAATGCCAGGCACTCTTGCCTAAAAAGTTGCGCTTCTCCGCCACCTGAAGTTTTAGATTAGCTACATTATTTAGCTTCGAGACGTTGGCCGTGTATTCGAGTGTCTCGCCGGGGCGTAACGGGAAGCCGGCAGCGCCTAGAGGAAGGGATCTGCCGGGATCGCTCGCGGACGGAGACGGCTGCCCAGCTGCGGGAAGTGCCCGATCCGCGGCCCGCGTGACGCCGAGAGCGTGCGGCGCCGAAATCAGCGCGTGCAGCGGTGCTGATTCTCGCAAGTGCATCCAGAGAAATGCTCCGGCAGCGCCCGCCAGGGCGGCTATCGTGCCAATTGCTATGGTCATGCGGTAGGTCATGCTGTTTGTGTGACGCTCCCCGGAAACGGTCCGTTGCCCGTCGCGCATCCGTCGTACAATGTTTTCTTCGCGAAAGGACTGGTGGATATCGCGCTGGTCATTGTATTGGTGATTGCATTGGTCATGACCAGGGCGATGCATAGCGAACTTTCAGCGTATCAAAATGCGGGGCGGACGTCTTTTAGGGTTGCGGGGCAGGTTGTCCGGCTAGACATTTGCGGCTGACCGAGGAGGGTTCACGGAATGCGCTACGTTGTGACGGGTGGCGCCGGTTTTATCGGTTCGAATACTGTTGATGAACTCGTCCGGCGCGGCCAGAGCGTGGTGGTGCTGGACGATCTTTCCGCCGGCAAAGAAGAGAATCTAGCCGAGAGCCGCAGCAAGATTACTTTTATAAAGGGCTCGATCACCGACATCGAAGTGGTTCGCAAAGCCATGCATGAGGCGGAGTACGTCATTCATCTGGCCGCGCGTACTTCGGTACCACGCTCGGTGAAAGATCCCATCGAGACGAACCGCATCAATATCGAGGGCACGCTGAATGTACTGATTGCGGCACGAGACGCCAAAGTAAAGCGTTTAGTCTTCGCAGCGTCCTCGTCTGCGTATGGCGAGACGCCTACACTGCCGAAGATTGAAACCATGGAGCCGCAGCCGATTTCGCCGTACGGCGTGACAAAATATGTTGGCGAACTATACGCGCAAACTTTTGGGCGCTGCTATGGCCTCGAGAACGTCTCGCTGCGATATTTCAACATTTTTGGGCCACGGCAGGATCCCAGCTCGCCGTATTCCGGAGTGCTGGCCAAGTTTTGCACGGCAGTCCTCGAAGAGACACAGCCGGTGATTTTTGGCGATGGGTCGCAGTCCCGCGATTTCACGTTCGTGGATAACGCCGTGCTAGCTAACTTGCTGGCGTGCGAAGCGCCTAATATTAGCGGCAAAGTTTTTAATGTGGGAACGGGCAGACGGTTCACGCTAAATCAGACGGTCGAGCTGCTGGGGAAAATATCGGGAAAGCGGCTTGAGCCGAAGTATGAGCCGCCGCGAGACGGAGACATCCGCGATTCCCAAGCAGACATCTCAAAGGCGAGAGAATGCCTGGGCTATGATCCGCAGGTAAGTTTCGAAGAAGGTTTGGGCCTCACATTCGAGTGGTACCGCGCCACACATCCCCGAGCAGCAAAGCAATAACGGCGTAATTCTCTGGAGAGAAAACAAACACCCGCGACGCGCGACGGCGCCGGGATAGGCGCTCCACACTCGTGCGGCCGCAGCGTTGAAATCCAGATTACGGCTGTTTTGTGGGACCGTAACTCAACGGTTCGCCAGGCTTGGGGGCATCGTAGTTATTCCAGAACCACAGTGGCGCCAGGTTCTTTTGCTCCGGCCAAACCTGGTTGAGCGTGTCGCCTTCGAATAATTCACCGTTCTTCATCACCCAGCGAACAGTGTTGGTGTTGTGAATGTCGTCGAGCGGATTCTTATCCAATATTATGAGGTCCGCGAGTTTGCCCGGCTCGATCGAGCCGAGATCCTGCGGGCGTCCGATGATTTTCGACCCGTTCAGGGTGGCACAACGGAGGACTTCCAACGGCGTCATGCCTCCACTGGCCAACATCCACATTTCCCAGTGATAGCCCAGACCCTGAAGCTGGCCGTGACTGCCAACTCCCACTAGCCCACCAGCGCGCTGTAATTTAGTCATCTGCGCGGCCAGTTTGGGAAAGGCATATTCGTCCTTGCGAAACCATTCGGGACGGCGTTTGGTTTTTTGATCGATGATTCTGTGGGGCGTGAAGTGATTGAGCTTGACATCATCGTGAACGTCGCTATTTTCGTACCAGTAATTCTCACCGAATGGACCGCCGTAGTTCACGATGAGGGTAGGCGTTTCCGCAATACCGGACTGCGCGAACATCTGGATTACGTCCTTATAAAGCGGCGTGATGGGTAGCGTATGTTCATTCCCGTGAAAGCCGTCAATCAGGTGCGTGAGGTCTAGCTTCAGGTCCAACCCACCTTCTGCGGTGGGCATCATCTCCAGCTCTTTGGCGGCTTGCACCATGTACTGACGCTGTTTGCGATTGCCCACGATGTAGCTTTTGATGTTGTGGGTGCCATAGTATTTTTCGTACTTGAGAAGTACGCCCTTCACTTCTTCCATGGATTGGAAATTATTGTCTGAGAAAACGCCTGGGCCGGTGGAAAATGCGCGCAAGCCAATAATATCGCCGCTGTCCGCAAGATCTTGATAGGCGAACATATCGTTGGACCCAGTTTGCACGTCTAAGCCGGAAGTCACACCATAGGCAAGGTTGGCGAGGAACGACCAGTTCTGCGTATCAAGGATGCCACGGCGTATCTCGGTCCAGTGTGCGTGGGTGTCGATGAAACCAGGCACGATGGTTTTGCCCTTTACGTCAAATAATTTCGCTCCAGCAGGAATGCTGCCGCGCGCTCCGACGCTCTTGATACGGTTGTTCTCGATGACGATGTCGGCGTTCTTCAAAATCTCATCGCCGTTTGGGCCTTTCATGGTGACTACGGTAGCGCCGCGTAGCACGATTTTCCCTTTGGGCGTTTTTCTAGGTACTTCCAGAACCACGGGGATTTCTTCGACGTTCTTTTCCTCTTCCTTTAATTTCTTTGGCTCTTTCTTTTCGTCTTTCTTGTCGTTCTTCTTGTCTTCTTTCTTTTCATCTTTCTGAGCCTGCAGATTATTGGCCACCTGACGGGCAGGCTGCTGATGTTCCGCGTCGTTCTCACTTGCGTCTTTCGCGTCACCATCTTTTTTGTCGGGGTCTTTCTTGTCAGCATCTTTTTTCTCGTCCTTGGGCGGCTCAAAGGAGACAGCACTTAGCGGTTCGCGAAAGAGACTAGAACCGATGGCCCAGGTTATCGTCTTACCATCGTCGGCCCAGGCAAAATAATCCGCGCCGATGTCCGTCAAGCGTTTGACCGGTACGGAGGCCGTCATTACGTTGACGGTCGGCGTTTCTCCGCCGACCACGGGCATAGCGATCACGTAAAGCTGGTTCATCACGTGCGCCAGCACCCATTGGCCATCGGGGCTTGGTTGCACATCGTCCGCCGGAATGGGTTCCTCAAAGAAATAAAGACCTTGGCCCTTCACGACGATATGCGTGCGCCGGTCAGTGCCGTCGTAGCGCAGCGAAACAAGTCCCTGCGGCGTGTAAACGTAAACTCGATCTTTATCGTGCGTAAAATGCGGGCCACCTGCTCCGCGGGCAGGCAGGATCAAGTTTGGCTCGCCGCCATCGGAAGGGATCCACACCAGGTCTGCATTTCCTGTCTGGCCTCCGTCAAATTCGCTATTTTCACGGTCGTAGGCATTTCCGCGCAGCAAAACAATCTTTGCGCCGTCTGGCGACCATGCTGGATTACTGTAGACAGCAGGAGTCTTTGATAACTGCACTGGAGTGCCGCCGGCAGCCGAGACCTTCCAAAGTTGTCCTCCCGCGCTGGACCATGTCACATAAGCGATCGATTTTCCGTCCGGGGACCAGGCAGGCTGAAACTCCCGTTCATTCCCGGTGCCCAATCGCTGGGGCTTTCCACTGGGGAGGTCCATCGTATAAAGGTGGGTCATCGCGGAGAACGCCAGCTTCTTGCCGTCGGGTGACTCAACTGGATCCATGATCAATCGCACTTTGAGCGGGCCTTCTTCCACCTTTTGTGGAAAATCCAATTTAGGTCCCAAGTCCTGGGTGACCTGCGCGGTGAAAGGAATCACCTTTTCCGTGCCGCTGGTCAGATCAAGCCTCTTAATTTTTCCGTCCTGGTTGTAGACAATTTCTTTTGCACCGGGCAAGAACGCATATCCCGGGAAGACGTCGCGCGTGAAGAGGGATTCCTGATCGTCACGAGTAACGGGATATTTTACCCAGCGATCTTCGCCGGTCTCCAGATTTCGCAGACGGAGTCCGGTTTCCGTTTCATAGCGTGTGGCGTAAAGCAATTGCTTGCCGTCCGAGGAAAGGAGCGGGCGAAAAGCGCTCTCGACCTGGTCGATGAGTTGGTCTTCGTCCCCCGTTTTGCGGTCGCGACGAGCAATTTTCCAGAGGGGAAACTGTGCGTTGTAGGAAAAAGGACCCTGTCGCACAGCGTAGTAAAGATATTTGCCGTCCGCGGAAGCGACTACACCCATCGCGTTGTGTCTTTCTTTTCTTGGGGTGGTGGGCGCGGGCTTGGATTTTGTGATCTGCACGCCGGTGCCGCCCTCCACGTGGTACATCCAAATCTCATGAGCGCCGATACCAAAGGGCGCCTTCGAAGCAAAAATATACTTCCCGTCCGGCGCCCAACTCGGCGAAGTAAAGTCGTCGGCGGTATTTTTCGTAACCTGTTTTACGGCTGTGCCGTCGGGATGAATGATCCAAAGGTTCTCGCTGCCCTCACGGTCGGAAATAAAGGCAATCCATTGCCCGTCCGGAGAAAACTTAGGCTGGCTATCAAATGCCATTCCCCCAGAAATCAGCTTGGCCTGCCCGCCTTCGATAGGGATGGTATAGAGATCACCGAGCAACTCGAAGACAATGGTCTTGCCGTCGGGCGATACATCCAGGGAGAGCCATGTCCCTTCATCGGTGCTGAAGGAGATCTTGCGCTCGGGCTTCAGGGGGAGTCCCTTTTTTTCGTCCTTCTTCTCCTCTTTCTTTTCGTCGAGCTTTTGGTCTTTCTTGTCCTTGTCCTGCCCGCCAATACTCTGCGGCATCACAGTGGCACGCGTTAGGGTTGCATCGCTCGAAAGTATGCCCATAGCCATTGCCGCGGCGACCAACCATCCGGCCACAACACGCGGACTAGCTTGTTGCTTCTTCATGCTTGTATTCCTCCGTGACGTCCGTTGATGTTTTGAGCCGAATGAAGAAAACCAGCGCGCTTCGGGCACAGCCTGCCAGAAAACACACGTTTCGGTAAAACGTTAGACGCAGCATATTGCCACGCGTTGCTGTGGCGCAACTTATCGATCTGAGTCTTCCGCTTTATCATGGCCAAATGGGCCAGGCGGGCCAGCTGGCTGCGGCGAAGTCGCAGGCACAATATGCGGAATCCCTGCGTCGTTGATTTTTTTATTCAGCGCCGGCAGATCCTCCTCCGTCAGTTTCTTCACTTGAACCGAGCCTTCATTCACGAGCGGGACGAGCTGGGCTAGCTGTTCCTTTTGTTGCCCACCTGGAGCAGCAGCGAAGCCATCCAGGTCTTCCAGCAAATCTTGCACCTGTTCCGGCAGGGGATCGGGTTTCCATTCGAACGGGGGACCAGCGTTTCCCAAGCCTTCGCGTTCACGAACATATTTTTCCGCTACTTTGTCGACCTTCTTCTGTAATTCTTCCGCAGCTTTCTGTATATCCTCGGGAATTTTAGGCGAAGCCGGCTTGTTCGCGTCTGCCTTCCACTGATCACGCGCAGTTTTCAACGCGAGTTTTAGTCCTGCGATCGACTTGCGGTCTTTATCGGCGGTCTTAGCCATGGTGTAGAGCTGTACGATGGCGTCGTGGCGCGCTGCTCGGTCTGCGGCGGAAATATTGATGCGTGTGTCTTCTGCAACCGTAACCCGTTGTGTTGCTTCCCGGGTGCCTGCTTTGATCTTGATGGTGTACTCGCCCGGCTCCGCGAGCGGGCCGCGTGGCCCGAGCGAATATCCCGCAGCCATTGCTTCTCTCTGCTCTTCTGTCGGCTCAGCCGGCGCCTCCCAGCGCAAGTCCCAGTTGGTACGATTCAGGCCGACCGCGCCAGGGCCCTCGAACTCACGCAGCACTGTTCCATCTTTATCAAGCACGCGGATCTTGGCTTTGCCTTCTTTCGGCGAGGTTTCGGCAGGCTTTATTTTTTGGTCGGGCAAAGGCTTACTGTTGACCTGCTTCTCTTTCTTTTGGGTCTTTGCTTGAATCTTTGGTTGGTCCTGGGCCGCGGCCTTCACGGCTGCTTCTTTTTCTTCCTGGTCATTTTTCGGTTGGTCTTCTGACCCTGGCTTATTTTGGACGTCGCTATCTATATCGCTCTTGTCTTTATCAAGTTGGTCGGGCTTGGTAGGCTCAGATGGGACGGCGCCTTTCAAGTAATAGGTCAAAATCGCGCCGTACGGAGGGTTCTTCGCCGTGAACAGTTTCTGGCCGGCACTCCACCGCCGGTTGCGCAAATGCCAAGTCTTGGCAGGGCGTGGCGAAAAGAAAGTAATGTCCGAGGACGCCACGTTGGCATCCATTTTCTCGACGGGCGTCAGGTCATCCAGAACCCAGATCGATCGTCCGTGAGTGGCCAGCACAAGGTCGTTCTCGCGCGCCTGAATCTCGATATCGTAGACGGGAACAGTCGGGAGGTTAGTTTTTAAAGCTGCCCAATTTGCCCCGCGGTCCGAGGAAATCCAAAGCCCAAACTCGGTGCCAGCGAACAGGAGATTCTGATTGCGAGGATGCTCGCGCACCACGTGCACCGTGCCCGCAGAATCCGGAATGCCGTTGCGAATGGCCTTCCAAGTGTCGCCATAATCCGCGGTAAGAAAAATATAGACGCCGTAGTCATCGCTGCGATGGCCATCGAACGCGGCGAACGCTGTTCCCTCCGCATACTTGGAAGCCACAACGCGACTGACGTAGGCGCCCTTTGCTAAGCCCGAGACTTTCGGAGCGACGTTCTTCCACGTAGTGCCTGCGTCGCGCGTTACCTGAAGATTGCCGTCATCGGTTCCGGCCCACAGCACGTTTGGCGTTAGCGGCGATTCGCTTAGCGTGGTGATGGTGGGGTACTCCTGCACGCCATCGTGCCGCGACAGCGTGGTTTTGTCCGGCGTCCTACCGAAAATCTGCAGTTTGTTGCGGTCGGCAGCGGTGGTCAGGTCTCCGTCCAGGCGTGTCCAGTTATCGCCACGGTCGGTCGATTTGAATAAATAATTTCCGCCGTAGTAAATGGTGTTGTGATCGTGTGCCGAGACGGCAACCGGCGAATTCCATTGAAAGCGGTAATGCGGCTCGCCGACTTTCGCTACGGGTTTGATCGAGCGCTGCTGTCCGGTGCGCAAATCGCGCCGGCTGATATATCCGTCCTGAGATTCGGTGTAAACGATCCAAGGCTCCACGGGATCGATGGCGGCGTAAAAGCCGTCACCGCCGTGAATCAACACCCAGTCTTCATTGGCGATGCCGTCGCGAGTCAACGTCTGGCTTGGTCCGCACCAACTTCCGTTGTCTTGCAGCCCGCCACAAATGTGGTACGGCGTCTCGTCGTCCAAACCCATTTCATAAAATTGGCCCAGTGCGATAGTGTTAACGAAGTCCCAAGTTCTGCCAGCGTCATAGCTCCAGTGAATTCCGCCATCGCTACCCGCAATCATATGGTTTGAGTCGGACGGATCGATCCACATGGCGTGAAAATCTCCGTGAATTTTCTGCACACGCTGCGTCGAAAAAGTCTTGCCGCCGTCCTCGGAATAAAACATAGGGGCGCCCAGCACCCAGATGCGCAGATCATTTTTGGGATCGATGCGCACCTGGCTGTAATAAGAGGGCCTGGGGTTCGTGTCGCCCATTTTTTTCCAGGTCTCGCCTTTGTCTTCGCTGCGATAAATGCCGCCTTTTTCGTGCTGCACCAGCGCGTAGACGATGTTGGGATCGGCGCGATAAATTTCCAGACCAATACGGCCGGTATCGCCGCCGTTTTCATACGGCAGGCCCTTGGTCAACTTGGTCCAAGTGGCGCCGCCATCCAGGGTTTTGTAAATGACGCTTCCCGGTCCGCCGCCATTAAAGCCATAAGGGGTGCGCCGTCGTTGATAGGCCGCTGCATATAATGTTTCCGGACTTTGCGGGTCCATAGCGATATCGCTTACGCCGGTATCGTCGTTAATTTTGAGAACATTGTTCCAGGTGGCGCCGCCATCCTTGCTCTTGAAGACGCCACGTTCGGGATTGGGGCCCCACAGATGTCCTAAAGCGGCGACGTAAACGACATCAGGATTCCTGGGATGAATCACGATCCGCCCGATGTGACGCGTGGCCGTCAGACCCATATTTTTCCAGGTTTTGCCGGTGTCCGTGGACTTATAAACGCCATCGCCCCAAGAGGAACTCTGGCGGTTGTTCGGTTCGCCTGTGCCCACCCACACGGTGGAAGGGTCAGAAGGCGCAATGGCGATGGCACCGATGGTGGACACGTTTTGCTTATCGAAAACCGGTTGCCAGGTTGTTCCGCTATTTGTGGTCTTCCAAACTCCACCGGAAGCGGTGCCCACAAAAACGATATTCGGATTGTTTTCGACAACCGCAAAGTCATCGATACGCCCGCCCATCACGGCAGGGCCGAGCTCGCGAAATTCCAGGCCTTTCCATTTGTCGTCTGAATTTTGCTGGTTCGCCGATGCCACCATCACGGCGATCAGTAGTGACACGCACACAATGAATGCGGCCAGAATTTTATTCGCACCACGCATTGCTATTCTCCTCGTTTGTGAAGGCCGGGAATCATAACCTGCAAGCGCATCAACGCGCATCATTTTGTTTCTGTTTCGTATTCCGGTGGAAGGCCAAACCGTCCTCGTGCTTAGACAGACGCGCGAGGCGGCGTGCGGGTTTCGTTAAAGATCGTACGTGCTTCAAAAAAGCGAGCATCCATGCCGCGCTACACATCATCGCAAGCCCATGCTAGGCTAGCGAACTGTTTTCATTGATTACATGCTCCGCGTGATGCGCCATTCCCATGCATGGACCCTTGCCGCAGTACGGCCGCTTGGCTTCCTGACGCTGCTTCTTTTCTGGTGCACCGGTCCTGCCACTCGTGAAGCGGGCGCGCAACAAGTTCGTTTGCCTACCGCCAAAGGCGGCGTAATAGAAATTTCCGCGGACGGTCCACAAAAAAAACAAGGCGACTTGTTCATCGTGGACGATAAGGTGGACATTCATTACGGCGACATGCGTCTTCGCGCCGACCACGTGGAATACAATGAAAAGAGTTTTGAAGCGCTGGCGAAGGGGCACGTCCAATTCGATTACGAGAACCAGCACCTGGACGCAGACGAAGCGCACTACAACGCCAGCACCGGACACGGGCTCTTTCGCAACGTTCGCGGAACGATAAAGATTGAGCGTCGCCCAAATCCCAGTGTATTGGTGTCCGACAATCCTCTATATTTCTATGCCCGCGAGGTGGAGCGATTTCCCGGCGATCTTTACCTAATCAACGACGCGTGGATAACTATCTGCAATCCGGAGCGTCCCACATGGCAGTTCTATGCGGGGCATGCGCGGGTTCGACTGAATAAAAGTGTAGCCCTGGTTCATGCGAACTTCCGCGTATTTCGCGTACCGCTGATATGGCTCCCGTATGCCACCACACCCGCGGGACGCAGAATCCGGCAATCTGGTTTTCTTATTCCGGATGCGGGAGATAGTTCGCGGAAGGGTTTTAGTTTTGGCGAGGCGTTTTATTGGGCTCCTACCACGTGGTTGGATGCGACGCTGGGAGCGCAATACCTTAGCCGACGTGGCGTAGCTGAACATGGCGACTTTCGTGCGAAGCCGTTTGAGGACACATCGATTGGCTATTCGTACTTCGGAGTCGAAGACCGCGGATTACGCGATGCCAGCGGAGTTCGCCAGCCACAAGGGGGAGAGCAGCAACGCCTGGAAATTCAGTCATTGCTCCCAGGTGGCTGGCGCTTCGTCACAGACTACAATCAGCTTTCTTCGCTGACTTTTCGGCTGGCGTTCGCGGATACTTATGGGGAAGCAATAAATTCCGAGGTGCGCAGTGCGGTTTTTCTGACTAACAATTTCCGCGGGTTCAGCTTAAATTTCGCGGCGCTCAACGACAAAAGCTTTTTAACACTCAATCCAGCTACCAGCGTGAGCTTCAGGAATTTACCCGAAGCGCGCTTCAGCTCTGTGGAACAAGCACCTGGCCGCAAGTTGCCATTGTATTTCGCGTTCGAGAGTTTTTCCGGGGCCCTACATCGCTCTGATAACAAAAACAGCACTCCGCTTTCCGTGGCGCGCACAGAATTCGCGCCGCGTGTAAGCGTTCCTATTCATTTTGGTCCGTGGCTCGGCATCACGGCTTCCGCAGCTTTCCGTGGCACGCGCTATGGCGCTTCCCTGAACGTCGATGGTGACGTCATCAGAAAATCCATTACAAGAAACACGGGCGAATTTACAGTGGATCTTCGTCCACCGGCGTTCGAACGATTCTTCGATCGTGCCAAGAGCAAACGAAGGTACAAGCACACCATAGAACCTGCCTTCGCGTACCATTACGTCACGGGAGTAAACAATTTTGGCCGCTTCATTCGTTTCGATGCGGATTCAACGCTGACCGACACGAACGAAGTCGAATACGGCGTCACCCAGCGGCTTTTCGTCAAAGATGGCAGTGAGCAGGCCCGCGAGCTTATGTCCTGGCGCATTGTCCAAAAACATTACTTCGACCCGACCTTTGGCGGGGCCATTGTTCCAGGGCAACGCAACGTCTTTATGGCGCTGAACTCCATCACGCCTTTCGCTTTTGCGCTGGGACCAGTGCATTGGTCCCCGATTGTGAGCGATTTCCTGGTGACTCCCAACCCCAAGTACGATGCCGAGCAAATTCTCGAATACGACCCGACGCTGGAAAAGATCACCACGATCGGCACGCTATTGAAGGTGCGGCCTTACAAGAAATTTTATGCGACTGCGGCGCATTTCCGCTTTCAGGCCGGTCCCGTTCTGCAACCCCTTTCCAACGAAGTGCGTGCCTTGTTCGGCTATGGCAGTCTCAATGGAAAAGGCTTCAGCGTCGCAGGAGGCATCAGCTACGACCTAGCGAATAACCTGCTGCAAAATCAGCTGGTACAGGCAAGTTACAGTGGAAGCTGCTGCGGAATCGCGCTGGAGTACAGACGCATTGCGCTGGGCCAGGTACGCACAGAAAATCAGTTCCGCATTTCGTTCATCATCGCGAACATCGGGACGTTCGGTAATCTGCGTCGCCAAGAAAGAATTTTCTGAGCCTAATGAATGATAACGACCTGGCTTACGCATCTATCGAGGAAATTGCCAGCCTCTTTAGGAAGCGCAAACTTTCTCCGGTCGAATTGACGGCACTTATACTCGCTCGCATCGAGCGGCTCAATCCAAAACTCAACGCTTACATCAACGTAACATCCGAACTTGCACTAATCCAAGCGAAGAGAGCGGAAGCGGAACTGTGCAGCCCGCGCAGCCGGAAGGGTCACCGCGACCTCGGTCCTCTTCATGGGATTCCCATTTCGTTGAAGGACAATATTTATACGGCTGGAATACGCACTACCGCGGGCTCGAAAATCCTGCGGGACTTCATTCCGTTGCACGATGCGCGGGTGGTTACGCAACTACTCCAAACGGGCGCCGTTGTTCTGGGCAAGACCAACATGCACGAATTTGCGTATGGGGTGACCTCGAACAACCCGCATTACGGCCCGGTTCGCAATCCTTTTGACCTCGCACGCGTTTCTGGCGGTTCGAGCGGAGGTTCTGCGGCTGCCATTGCCGCCGGGCTGTGTTATGGAAGCATTGGCACAGACACGGGCGGTTCCATCCGCATCCCGGCAGGACTCTGTGGCATCGTTGGGCTGAAACCTTCCGTAGGGCGTGTCGATGTGGACGGGGTCATACCCTTATCTCCGCGACTGGATTGCGTGGGATCTTTGGCGCGGAGCGCGCGGGATGCCGCACTACTGCTCGAACCGATTTTCCTGCGGGTCAAAGGTGAACCCGTTCTTAGTTCACTCCAGAAGTTTTCGCGGAAAGGACGCACCATTCGCATCGGTATGCCACGTGAATTTTTCTTTGATGTGATTTCTGACGAGGTCCGTAAGGTTTTCGAGGCGGCTCTTCGCACTTGCGCCAAACAAGGGGCGAAAATTAAAAGAATCTCCATTCCTTTCCTGGACCAGACCGAGGATGCGGGCAATCAAATCGCATGGGCCGAAGCAACGCACTACCACCAGCAAGCAGGCTGGTTTCCATCTCAGGCGGCCGATTATGGCGAGGATGTGCGCACGCGTCTGGAGCTGGGAGCGAAAGTTTCCCCCGCGGCTTATTTACAGGCCCTCGAAATTCGCGACAAATTTATCCAGGGACTTCGCCTGGCGATGGCGCATGAGGGTGTCGACGCGATTGTGGTGCCAACTACTCCGATCACCGCGCCACTTATTGGGGAAGAAACTACTTCCATCGGAGAAAAGACTTATCCAACGAGGGCGCTGTTGTTGCGTCTGAATCGCCCGGCAAATCTCGCAGGCGTCCCTGCGATTTCGATTCCATGTGGCACAACGTCGAGCGGTTTGCCTGTCGGGCTGCAAATCATCGGCGCTGTGGCGGACGAGCATCTTCTGTTACGCATTGCTTACACGCTTGAGCACGCTTTTTCAGCAAGACGGCGTCCGCCCTTGTAGCACTCAGTTTTGAGCAGCGCACCTCGCCTGCCCATCAACCACACCCCGATTACATACCCAAGAGTGCCGGTGACAATCCCGCCAAAAATGTCCACCACATAGTGATAACGTCCCCACACAGTCGAAAAGCACATGGCCAGCACCAGAGGCAGCATCACCCAGAACAGCCATCGCCGATGCCGCCACGCTCCCCATAATGCCGCGAAGGATCCGGCAACATGTTCCGATGGAAACGCTGCGCCGCGCACTCTGCCGTAGTGTTCGATAAAATTGATCGTCGTCGTGAAGATTCCTCCGTGTAACTCGCCATGCCACCAGCCGGCCATCGAAAACCAGGGGCTTTCAATCGGGAAAAAAATGGCAATCACATAGCCAATGGTGTAGGCGACGGCTGAATAAGTCATAGCCGACCAGTATGCGTGCCAATCCTGACGGTAATAAAGAATGGCGCCCAGCAAGAGCAGATAGACGAAATACGTCAGGTAGGCAAACTGCAGCATGTCATTTAAGCCAGGGCTAGCGAACCGCTCAAGCCAGACCGATGGATGCACTCCGGTTAACCAGTAATCGAACGCGATGAGCTTCGCATCATGCCAGTTCGGCGAAAATAGATGCACCAACTGCGCGAGTTCCTCAAAGCAAAATAAAAAGAAAAGATGCGGGTACCAGTGCCGCCAAAAATGCCAAAACTTTTGCGACGCGGTAAAGTCGGCCTGCTTTAGGGATAGTGTGTGTGCATCGATGCGTTTCGGCTTCCGGGCGGATTTAGCCTCTATCGTACAGAGCAGCAAAATAATCATAGCCACAAGCGCCTGCAGAGCGATCAGCCGGAGCGGATGCTTCAAATTCTCGGCAAATAAAGAGATCAAAGCACTCGAGACGCCCAAGTATGCAAAAGCTATCCATTCAAACGCGCCGCAGGCCGACCAGGCGGCCGCAAGTTCCGATTGCAGGAACCTTGCAATTCCAGCGAGATTCAAAACATCCGCGCTTGGTGTACCGGTCCCTACAGCTTCTTCGGCATTCAGCGCGATTACGTCTCGATTCTCTTGATACCCTCGTCTTTCTGCCTGGTTCATCCGACGCTCTCCGCTTGCGATCTTGCGATTCGCTCGCTTTTTTTCAACTCTGCTCTTCGAATGGCGTCCTTCTTGATTTTATGGGACCTGCATGAGAAAGTATTTGGCGGTCGTAACTCATGGTCATCTTCTGACCAGCGGACCACCGGCCATCTGTGCATTGCGGCGATCGGCGCGAGTTCGCCTCGTGGATTCACGCCCGTGGGATTTCCTACCGCAGCCAATAGCCACCTATCATTGGCAGCATTGCCGTAGGCGTAACATTTTCCGAGATCCAAGCCCATGTCAGCGGCCAAGCGCCTCATCGCGCGGACTTTCTCTTGGCCGAACATCGCTTGGCCCAGAATTTGCCCGGTATATCGACCAGCAACCGCTTGCAATCGTGTGGCGCACACGAAAATCGTCACGTGAATTCCACGTGCGGCGAGGAGTGTTTCCAACGCGCGCGCTGCTTGCTGGGCTAATGCTTCCAAGGTACCGCTCATGATTACAATGGCGTGTCCTTTTCTTGCATGCCAAGCAGCGCGCTCAATCGCTTCACGAAAAAAGGGAGGGATGAGTATTTCTGGCGCGGGAATTCGGACACCGCGCAAATACATCTTGTTGGCGTGAACAATAGCCGCGAGTCCATGCGGTAACATCCGGATGGTTTTGCCGATCCAGAAAAAATAATTGCTCACCCGAAACGCGCGTTTATAGCGCAACACGCAAAAGTATCTCCGCTCGAGAGACGGCAAGGGCAAAAGTGTCCCATCCAGATCAAAAAATGCCGCCACCTTGCCGTTTACCAGAGCGCTCTTCGGGTTCATATTTTCTCCGACGTGCTCTTCTCCGCTCTTCCCACGTTTACAACCAAATATTTCCAGCCTTCGAGCAGCACGGGCATTCCACGCAGCAAACAGAAAAGCGCGGTCATCCACGTCAACACCAGCGATCCTGTACGAATCATGGCGTGCAGGTCGGACCCAATTTCACTAAAAAACGTCACGGGCCCGCGCGTTAGCGCCAACTCCAATCCTAAATAGCAAAAACACAGGCACTTCATTCCCGCATATAGGCCCCGGCTCCAGTGCGACGCCACCAGCGCGCGTGCCCACCGGGTTTGCAGCGTGGCATCGGCACCCCACCCTGCATGCCCAGCTTTCATTGCGAGCGTGCGCAACAAATCGGTTGCGGCGCCGCGCGCAAAGAAAAATACGGGCAGCCATAGCGATACCATGCCGGCGACGGCGAAATAGGTGAAGTACACGTTCTCAATCATGCGATCGCCTAAAATATCGAACTGCGCCCCCGCCGGAGTGGCCAGCTTTTTCTTTCGCGCGATGTGACCATCTAGAGCGTCCAGCGCGACCGCGGCAATTGTGAGCGCCACAGCCGCGAGGTTGGCCCCAGCGCCTCGACCAAACAAGCTCACGGCCCCAAAGCCAACCCCGACGCGCAACAACGTCACTTTATTGGGCGTCCAATGCATACGAGCGGACACCTTGTGTACATCATTTAGAGAGGACAATGGCAACCGCTGTGCCAAACTTGGAACTGAGAACCTTTGCACTATCAATGAGTTACAGATGTCGCTAGGCAGGCTTGCTTTCAGCAATGCCAGCCGATTCCTTCATCTGTCACCCATTCGCTGCTCAGCAGTCTAACGATTGCCGTTCCCCTATGCGTCGCGAGTTTGGAACCGGCATTCGAACACGCAGCGCTGCGAGATCATCGAGGATTGGTGGATTAGTTTGTAAGACCTTGCCGCCGGAACGGTTACAAACGCGTTCTGTGGGAGAATGGAGTTAGACTTTAAAGTGCATGCAAGCCTGATTCCTGCGCGCAGCGCGAAGCAGAGTCGACTGTCAAGGAACACCAACGAATGAGCGACGTATCCATCGTAGGAGCATTTCTCGCTGGCTTGGTTTCATTCTTGTCGCCGTGCGTTTTGCCGCTCGTCCCCGGCTACATCTCCATGCTCTCCGGAATCGGCATGGAACAATTACGAAAAGGCGAGCTACCGCGTTCCGGCCTTTTCGCGTCGTCGTTGTCATTCGTTGCGGGCTTTTCAGCGGTTTTCATTTCTTTCGGCGCGTCCGCGAGCGTGGTCGGTTCCTTCCTCCGGCAGAACCGGTCCTTACTCGCGCCCATCGCGGGCGCATTGATCCTGCTCTTTGGGTTACATCTGCTAGGAGTACTTATCAAGATCACCATACGCACAGGGCTCATCATTGGAATTTTGTTTGCGGCACTCGGCGTCGCCGCCCTTTTGCGGCACGCACCTCTTTTCGCGGGCTTTGGCGCGATGCACTTCTTCGCGCTGTCCTTCATTGGTTTTCTCGGGCCCTCCATGGCAAGGTGGCTCAACCGAGATGTTCGTCTGCGAAGCAACATCGGGCAACCTGGTATCTGGAGCGGTTTCCTACTCGGTTTTGCGTTTGCCTTTGGTTGGACTCCATGCATCGGCCCGATCCTCGCCACCGTCCTGGCGCTGGCCGCCGCCAGCGACACTATCGCGCGCGGCGTGCTGCTTCTCGCTGTATATTCCGCCGGCCTGGCTATCCCGTTTTTGCTGACGGCCTTGGGAATCGGCCAATTTTTGCGCTTCTATCAGAACTTCCGGAAATATCTGAGCGCGGTTGAAGTTTTCAGCGGCGCGCTCTTGATTTTTGTCGGAACGCTCGTCTTCATGAACAAGTTGACCTGGCTGTCCGGTAAATTGACATTCTTAAACCGTTTTTCGTTGTAGTGGTTAACGAGGCAGCCTGACAAACCCAGGGAAACTAAAAATGAAAAAAGTGGTGGTAATCCTAATAACCGTCATCGTGCTGATTGGCGCGACGTATCTTGCCGATAAAGCCACTCGCGTACCGAAGAATCGGGTAACGACAAGTAACAGAGACGGCGATAAATCCATCGGCATGCCCGCTCCAGAGGTCACGATGAAGGATTTGGCGGGGAAGGACGTTTCGCTCAGCCGATACCATGACAAAGTTGTGCTGGTAAATTTTTGGGCGACCTGGTGCGAACCCTGCCGCATCGAGATACCCTGGCTAATCGAAATGCAGCAGAAGTATGGCGCCAAAGGCTTTACCGTTCTGGGTATTGCCATGGACGAGGAAGGCAAGAGCGTCGTCGCGCCGTTTGTTGATAAGGAGCGCTTCGACGTCAACGGCCAGAAGCTTCCGATGAGTTACCCGATACTTTTGGGAAATGAAGGGGTCGCTGATAAATTCGGAGGGCTTTTCGGCTATCCAACCAGCATCCTGATTTCCCGCGATGGCAAGCAGGTCAAGCGCATCACTGGCCTCATCAGCTACGAAGAAATTACCAAAGCCATCGAATCCCAACTCTAAGAAGTGAGTGAAAGCCAAACGTAACGAGTACCGGTTGCCAGTTTACTTGCTCTCAAAAAACCCCTCGTGTACGCTGAAATCATGCTGGATGAAAAGGACTTTCAGAGAAAAGCCGACGCCGCATTCGACGACCTGAAAAAACGCCTGTTGACGGCGGGCGATCAACACGGCTTCGATGTTGAAGGCGAGAGTGGCAAGCTGGAGGTCGTGTTCGAAGAACCAGAAGAAGCCAAATTCGTAATCTCACCGAACACTCCGGTGCGTGAAATCTGGATCTCAGCGCTTTCTACGAGCTTTAAACTTGGCTGGTCCGATGCAACAAACTCCTTCGTTCTTGAAAAAACGGGAGAAGATCTTTACGCGGTCATGAGTCGCGTGATCTCTCAACAGCTCGGCAGCCAGGTAAAATTGTGAAAATCGTGCCCGCAATCATCGTGAATATCTTGCTGGGGAGTTTTGCGATGGCTTCGCTGGCTCACGCGCAGACACCCACCGGCCGGGAGGTCCTTACTTCCACTACTTACGTTTCACTGGATCCCGCGAGCCGCGGCAGTTCCTTCCAGCTCGCGGTCGTACTGAAAATTCGCCGCGGTTTCCACATCAACGCACGGCAAAAATCGGCGGATTATTTGATCGCTACAGACCTCCGTGCTGAGGCGCTGTCGGGCTTCGAGCCTGGCCCAGTCAGTTATCCCCAGGGAGAACTGCACACGTTCACGTTTTCCAAAAAGCCACTCAATGTTTACCAGGATACGGTCACCCTGCGCATGTCACTCACGACAACGGCCAGCGCTCCTCTGGGGCAGCAAAAGATCCCCCTCAAGTTGCGTTACCAGGCTTGCAGCACCGAACTTTGCCTTCCGCCGGTTACCCTGAATTTTGACGCCGCGGTCAATGTTGCAGCCACGGCTTCCGAAGAAAAACGTACCCATCCAGAAATTTTTCGTACCCAGTAGCACCTTTCGCGGTTGTTTCGTGCATCAATCCTTTTATGGCGACGGTTGGACGCCCTTCGCGCAAGTTGCTTCTGGTTCCCGGAGCGATCGTTGTGTTGCTGGTCGTCGCCGGTGTTCTTGTTGGCCGGCGCACGCGAAATATCGATGACTGGACACGCGACTGGGTGGTGCGCGAACTCGAAGAACGTTTTGCAAGCCAGGTTGATTTGAAATCAATGCACGTTACCGCCTTCCCGGAGATGAGCGCAACCGGGAAGCGTCTTTCGATCCATTACTATAATCGTACCGACCTCCCACCACTTATCTACATAGAGCAATTCACTTTTCATCTGGGGTGGCGGGGGATTCTGAACGTTCCGCGGCACATCAGAGCCGTCCATATCGACCAGATGAGCATCAATGTGCCTCCGCGTCATGAGAGAGTCAAAGACACCTCGCTAGCGCCAACCGCGCCGAAAAATCGTAAGCCATTGCCAAAGATCGAGATTGGGGAAGTTACTTGCGCCAACACATCTTTGATGATCCTTCCGAAGAAAGAAGGAAAGGACCCCCTCGACTTCGAAATTCATGATTTGGTTCTAGGTGCAGTGCAAGCGGGAAAGCCGTTTTCGTTTCACGGCGAGCTTACTAATGCGAAGCCGGTAGGGGAAATCGCTACGCAAGGAAACTTCGGCCCGTGGGATGTGGATGAACCGGGCGCAACGCCAGTCTCTGGCATCTATGATTTCAAGGACGCCGATCTCGGACCATTTGCTGGAATTTCGGGGATTTTGTCTTCAACCGGTAAGTACTCGGGCCAACTCAATGAGTTGGAAGTCGAAGGTAAAACAGCCACACCAGACTTTTCGCTCGATCCTATCGGGCGCCCATTGCCACTGCACACGGAATATTCGGCTACCGTAGATGGCACCAATGGCGATACGTATCTGCATCCCGTGAGGGCTACTCTGCTGCATTCGCTTATCATTGCGAGCGGCAGCGTCGTACGAGCGCAAACAAACAATGGCCATGTGATCGCGCTGGATGTGGTGGCTCCCAACGCGCGCATTGAAGACCTGCTCCGCCTCGCCACGAAAGCGGACGAAGCGCTGATGACTGGCCAGCTCAACCTAAAATCAAAATTCCTGCTGCCGCCGGGAAAACAAAAGGTCATTGACAAGCTCAAACTGGATGGCCAATTCGACGTTGGTAACGCACGCTTCGCGAGTCCGGAGGTTCGCAATAAGCTGGAATCTCTGAGCCGTCACGCTCAAGGCCAACCTAAGAATCCAGACGCCGGCAGTTCGGTATCTGATTTACAGGGAAAATTTCATCTTGAAAATGGCGTTATCACTTTTAAACGTCTGCGGTTCAGCGTCCCTGGTGCAAACGTTCTTCTAAATGGCACGTACATCCTCCGAGGCGGAAATCTCGATTTTCGGGGACACCTGCGGCTACAAGCCAAACTTTCGGAAACGGTTACCGGCGCGAAATCAATTCTTCTGAAACCTGTTGACCCATTCTTCTCAAAGGCTGGCGCCGGCACGCAGGTTCCTATCACCATCACCGGAACGCGCGAACATCCCGAATTCAAGGTCACCATTTTCGGCAAGAGCGTGAAGAAATAGGCGCCCACCGCACCCTACAAGGTGCGTTTAGAATGAGCCGGTCGCTTTGCGCAAGCGCCGCACAACACGCTCACGTCCCAGCGCGACCATGGAGTCGAAGAGTGGCGGCGCTACTACCTGTCCGACCATGGCGACACGCGTGGCGTTAATCAGCAATCCGGCCTTCACACCAGAGGCCTCTGCCAGCGCTCGCAAAGCGTGATCGCATGCATCGTGATTCCATTCACGCAACCCCTCGAGCGCGTCAGCTAACTTCGCGAGTAATGCCGGTACTTGTGGGTCTTTCCAAAACTTTTGCTTCGCCGCGGGATCAATCGAAAAGTCATCGCTGAAGAAAGCTCGCGACCAGGTGGAGAAATCCGGCAGCAGACGAACTCGGGGCCGCAATAAATCGACCGTTCTTGAGAACCATTCATGTCCCGCTCCGGTGACCCACTCTTCTTTCCACAAACCGCTGCGCCTTAGCTCTTTTTCAACATGCGGCAATAATTCTTCGATGGGCAGCTTCTGCAAATATTGCGTGTTGAACCACTCCAATTTCGCTCTGTCAAAAACGCCATTTGCCCGGCTCACGTTTTCCAGCACGAATTTTTCTAGCAACTCTTTCGTGGACAGCAACTCCTGATCTCCACCGGGCGACCATCCAAGTAAGGCCAGAAAATTACGGAATGCTTGGGGCAAAAATCCTTCGTCGCGATACATGCTGACGCTCGTCGCTCCATGACGCTTTGATAGTCGCGTGCGATCAGTTCCCAAGATCAGCGGCAAATGTGCAAATATCGGCGGCTCTGCGCCCAATGCACGATATAAGAGCACCTGCTTTGGAGTATTCGAAATGTGATCGGCGCCACGAATCACGTGGGTGATCCGCATATCGATATCATCCACAACCACACTCATCTGGTACATGGCCTGGCCAAATTCTTCGTCGTTTTTGCCCGAGCGCATTAGCACGAAATCTTCAATTTCGTCGTTGGAGAACTCCCGCTCGCCAAACACGGCATCGTAGAAAGTGGTCTTTCCGCCTGCGGGCACCTTGAACCGGATCGCCGGTCTCACGTCAGGGTTCGACGGCTGTCCATCGCGGCAGGTGCATCGAATCACTCGCCGCACTTGTGTTCCTTCCGCTCCTTCTTCGGCATGGTCGCCGCCCGCGTATTTCTCGGCGGCGCAGTAGCACAAGAAAGCACTGCCGTTGGCCAAACATTTCTTTGCCGCTTCTCGATACAAGTCGGTCCGCTGTGACTGATAAAACGGTCCTTCATCCCAGTCCAGCCCCAGCCATTTCAGACCATCCAGAATACCTCGCACCAATTCCGGCTTGTTGCGCTCGGTATCCGTATCCTCAATGCGCAGAATCATGATGCCGCCACGCTGGCGCGCAAACAGCCAGTTAAACAACGCGGTCCGCGCTCCGCCCACGTGGAGATAACCTGTGGGCGAGGGCGCAAAGCGCACCCGCGCGACACCCTGCGCCTTATTCGTCGGCTCATTCATTGTAGGTAGCGTCTCGCATCAGAAATTCAATCGTTCAGTGTAGCGAAACCCTGCTATACCGTCCAACGACCATACGGGCCTGTATATCGGATAAGCTATAAGCTCCGTAGCCTCATTTGGTTACTGCTTCTTTCGCCACCAGTACCCTAGTACGCTTGCTTAACGAAAATTTGATGTTCCATAATCGCAAGTACTTTGTTTTGTGCGTCGGTGTAGCATTAGTGCCACGCTGCGCCGTGGGAGTTTGTACGCTGCACTAAGTGGTAGTCCTGTTCAGAGATGCTCTAGCTTTGCCGCTAGACGCGGCGAAAGCAGCGTTTGAGCTCTGGGCGAAGGATTGATTGCGGTCTTGATACAACAAAACGCCATCGCATTGGCCTTGCTCGCGGCTAGCTCTTTCGTGGCCGCATTCTTTGCCTATATTTACAGCATCAAGCGCCAAACCTATCTTCTTGTTTGGACGGCCGGCTGGGGACTATTCGCGCTGCAGTGTTTAAGCCCTGCGCTCTCGTCATGGATTCCAGTCGGTCCATGGGGAAATTCACTGAACGCGTGGCTTTTTGCACTAGCCGGGATCTGCTTTTTCCTCGGTACCCAACTTTATGCGCAGCAAAAAGCCTGGATTACGCCCGCCGCAATCGCTGCAGCAGTGCTGGCATTTTGGGCTTCCGCAAACGCAGCAAATCAACTCACGTCTATTCCTGTAATTGTTCCGTCCGCTTTGATTTTTTTTGCTGTAACTGCGATCTTCTGGCAGGAAAGTCGCCGCCAGGAGACCCTCGCGGACCGTTTACTTGCAATGTCTTTCGCCACATGGGCCATTCTGAGTATTGCCCTCTTCGTGGTCCAGCGAGGTAGCCCTCAGACTCAAGCGGTTGGCCTGCATCCCCTCGCAGCCGCACCGGCCGCGTTTGTCGCTATGCTAATGGTCATGGCGCTCTACGAAGAGGAAAAGCGGCGTATCGAGCGCAACATGCTTGCGCTTTCCAACCTTAACCTCGCCACTTCGAGTTTTGTCGGCGGTGAAATTCAGCGCATGCTCTCGCAGGCCCTCGATCGTGTCCTCGGCGTGGTCCGTCTTCCTTCCGGCGCCCTATTTCTGCATCACGGCGATCCTGACGGTCCGACGTCAGTGGTTGCAGTGGGTCTCAGCGATCAGTTCTGCCGGGCTGCACAAGAAGAAGGCTTGGACGATTACCTCGTCAAGCTTGTTTCCCGGCTCGGTGGTTTACTCGGGTTTCGCGATCTTCGCGACGATTCGCTCAGCGCGCTCGAAAAAGAACAATCGATCCGCCGCTTTCGCGAACTGGCACTCGCGCAAGGACTGCGGAGCGTGGTTGCTATCAGCCTACAAGCCAAAGAGCACGCCTTTGGAGTCCTGCTGCTCGGCACACCTGACAGCCGGCGCTTTACTCCAGCCGAACTGCGACTGCTACTTTCGCTGGGACATCAGATCGGCATGGCCGTTGAGAATAGTTACCTGATTCAGCAAACCTCCCGCCGCTCCGAAGAGTTGCACGTACTAAATGAAATCGGCCGCGCCCTCAGTTCCACGCTGAACAAAGAAGATTTGCTGCGTAAAGTCTGGGAAGAGTTGAGGCGGCTCTTTGACGTGGAGAACTTTTACATCGTCTCCATCGATCCGGTCCGCGACGAAATAATCTTCGAGGTGGAGATGATCGCTGGCGTACGCGTGCCCAAACGCACTCGACCAACCGGCAATTTCCTCTCTGAATACATCATCCGCACGCGCCAGCCCGTCCTGATTCGGGATAATTATGCGGCAGAAGTTAAAAAACTGGGCGTCGATCCCATTCGCGACAAGGGCTGCTTCTGCGGCGTTCCACTAGTCGCTTACGATCATGCCATCGGTGCCATGGCGGTATTTTCCGATCATGAACGCGTCTTCGACGAAGGCCATTTGGAACTTCTGCGAGTTCTCGCCAGCGAAGCGAGCATCGCCATCGAAAACGCTCGGCTTTTTAGTGAGGAGCGTACCAAGGCGCGTCATCTTGCGCTACTCAATATCATCTCGAGAAACGCCATCGCCACACTCAATCCCGACGAAATGCTCACGAAAATTACAGAGCAGCTTGGCGACGGACTCACCTACGATCATATCGGCATCGGAGTTCTCGATTATTCCACGCGCGAAATCATTGTCCAGGCGGAAGCAGGGAAGCGCCGAGGCACGCTGGGCCACCGTGTCCCTCTGGGCACCGGGCTTATCGGACATGTCGCTCGCAACGGCCGCATGGCTGTTTTCCGCATGGGTAACCGTACCGATACCGCACTGACGCCTCTGTTGTCAGACACTATCGCCGCCATCGGGCTCCCCATCTTCTATGCGGATCAACTCCACGGCATCCTTTACATTGAATCGTCCACGCCCACAGATTTTTCCGAAGAGGAAATTCTTCTTCTCGGCACGCTCGCCGATCTGATCGCCGGCGCGCTTCATAACGCCCTTTCTTTCCAGAAGGCTCAGGAGCAAGCCATCACCGATGGCCTCACTGGCGTAAAAACACATCGCTTTTTCATGGAAGCTCTTTCCGCCGAATGGAAACGCTCCACCCGCGCGGGTCGTTCTTTTGCACTGGTGCTCATGGATCTCGACCGTTTCAAGTTCGTCAACGATTTCTATGGCCACTTGGAAGGCGATCTTGTCCTGCAGCGCGTCGGTCATATTCTGGAAAGCAATTGCCGTCGCTCTGACGTCGTCGCGCGTTATGGGGGAGATGAATTTGTAATCCTCATGCCGGAAACGACCATGGAGCAGGCTCGTCAGCTGGCTTCCAAACTGCGCGGCTGGGTGGCAGCCGATCCGCTTCTCCGAGAGAAAAATATTAGCGCTAGCTTCGGAATTGCCAGCTATCCGCTCCACGGGTCTTCGCCGCAGGAACTGATTCAGGTCGCTGACGCCTCCATGTACCTTTCCAAGCATCAGGGAGGTAACGCTGTTTCCACCGCTGATCACTTTGATCCTAACGAAGCGAAAAAATGGAAACGCGACGTCCTCGAAGCCTATCTGGGCGTTACTCTCAAGCGTCTCTTCGCGACAGGTCCTGAGGCGTTTGAAGAAATTTATGCACGCTTGAAACAATTCACCGATTCTCTCGCTGCCACGAATACCTCCACGGATAAGTCGGGAGCCGGTGAACCTGCACGAGGCCCTCAGGCGCTTCCTCAAGCGGTGCTCGACACCGTAACCTCACTGGCTTACGCCATTGATGCCAAGGACCACTACACGCAAGGTCACTCTCAGAAAGTTTCCGCCTACGCAGCGCTGATTGCGGAAACCATGCAAATGAGCGATCCAGAAGTTGAAGAGGTTCGCTTGGCCGCTGTCCTTCACGACATCGGAAAAGTTGGTATCCCCGAGAATATTTTGAGCAAGAGCGGACCGCTCAATCCCGAAGAATGGGAAACTATGAAATCGCACGTCCTCTTTGGCGCGAAGATTCTGGACCCGTTCGAACCGCTAACCCGCGTGCGACTCATGGTGCTCCATCACCATGAATTCTTCGATGGTTCCGGCTATCCCGAATCCCTAGCGGGTGATCAGATTCCTCTTGGTGCGCGGATTATTGCTGTCGCCGACGCTTACGACACCATCACCAGCGATCGTACGTATAAGAAGGGCCGTCCTGCCGCGGAAGCGCTTGCCGAACTGGAACGCTGCGCCAACGCCCAGTTTGATGGAAAGATTGTTAACCTGTTTGTTCGCACTATGCGTCAGTTGCCGAATCCCCTCATTGAAGTGGCCGCTACCGTCGCTCCGCGCCACGGATAATCGCCTCGCTCGTTTGCCGCTGTCGCTTAGCGTCCAGTCAGCTCCACATCCTTGATCGGCACATCCCAATGTGCTTCGAGGATCTCGAATCGTCGCTGTTCTTCCTTTTTGAATCCTTCTTGATCTGGATAAAGCTGCTTCGAGAGCGCCGCACTATCAAAATTATCGTTCGCCGTCGCCGCATTCTTGAAAACGATCGTCACACGATAATCCCAGCGTCCATCCTCGGTCGCGTGCAAGCGTGGCGCAACCATGCTTACCTGCAACATGCGGCCAAGCTCCATCTCTTTCTTGAGTACTGGGTAATGATTCTTCTTAAAAAGTGAGAGGAACTCCTCCGCGTGTCCCCACCTTGTTTTGTAGTAGTATTCCACGACGTAGGGCGGCTCTTTTGCCGCAGGCAAGCCGCTCTGCTGTGCTCGAAGAAGAACGAGGGAGGCCCCTACCAGCAAGACGGTCACAACAATCAAAAATCCAACCGCGCTCACAATTTTCGATCCCTTCATTTTACATTTCTCCCTTCCGTTTTTATTCGCGAATTGAACCGATTGTTTCTCTAAACTCGATTCTTATCAATAGTTTATATGGCTGGTGAACAAAATGCTGATAGCAAAAGATGCGGCAGCCAGGCTCCCGCGCTCGGTGTGTACCAGCGTTGTTAGTGTCCCCATGTTTGTGCATAATTGTCGTCCTGGCCCGATTGCGGTCCGCATCCGAATGCGGAAGGATCTTATTGTGCCTAAGAAACTAAGCACAGCGCGGCGAAATTTCCCGCAGTTAGATAAAGCGCCTACCGGAATTACCGGCTTTGACGAAATAACCAACGGTGGACTTCCCAAAGGGCGCCCCACCATCCTCTGCGGAGGCCCGGGTTGCGGTAAGACCATGTTCGCAATGGAATTTCTGGTGCGCGGGGCTATTGAATATAATGAACCCGGCGTATTGATGAGTTTCGAAGAAACCTCCGAGGACTTGACCAGAAACGTCGAATCTCTCGGATTTGACCTTAAAGGCTTAGTTTCCCGGCGGAAATTATTCTTGGATTACGCGCACATTGAATCCAGCGAAATTCAGGAGACGGGCGAGTTCGACCTTGAGGGTTTATTCCTCCGGCTGCAGCATGCGGTCGAATCCGTCAGAGCGAAAAGAGTCGTGTTGGATACCCTGGAAGCTGTCTTTTCGGGATTTTCAAACGCAGGCATCCTGCGCGCTGAGATTCGGCGCCTTTTCCGTTGGCTCAAAGATCGCGGACTGACCACCGTAATCACCGCGGAACGCGGCCACGGTACTCTCACTCGTCATGGCCTAGAAGAATATGTTTCCGATTGCGTCATTGCCCTGGACCACCGCGTAACTGACCAAATTTCCACACGGCGCATGCGCATCGTTAAATATCGTGGCTCTTCTCATGGCACCGATGAATATCCGTTCTTGATTGACACTGATGGATTCTCGGTTATGCCTCTATCGTCCATCAGGCTCGAACATAAAGTTTCCAACCAACGGATTTCTTCAGGCATCAAAGACCTGGATGAAATGCTGGAGGGTAAAGGTTTTTACCGGGGCACCTCGATCCTGGTGTCCGGCACAGCAGGCACAGGTAAATCCAACATAGCGGCCCATTTTGCCGATGAATGCTGTAGGACGGGAAAGCGATGTCTTTACATCGCTTTCGAAGAATCCGCCGATCAGGCCATTCGCAATATGCGCTCCATCGGCATCGATCTCAATAGACACATCCGCAAGAAAGCTCTCCAATTTTGGGCGTGGCGCCCCACACAGAGTGGTTTGGAAATGCATCTTCTGCGCATCCATCAACTGGTCGAACAGTTCAAACCGGACGTTGTAATTGTGGATCCGATAACCAACCTGATAACCGGCAATACCAATGAAATTCATGCCATGCTGATGCGCCTCATCGATTTTCTCAAAGAGCGACAGATCACCGCGATGTTCACGAGCTTGACGGCCGGCCAGCAAGCACAGGAGGAGACGGAAGTAGGCATTTCTTCGCTTATGGACACGTGGATTCTGTTGCGCAATGTAGAGCTGTACGGAGAGCGCAATCGGTGCCTTTACATTCTCAAATCCCGAGGTATGGCCCATTCCAATCAGCTTCGAGAATTTATCTTCACTCCGCAGCGTATTCGCTTGATTCCCGCGCACATATCTGCGGGCACGGTATATACGGGGTCTGCACGGTTGGCGCAAGCAGCGCGAGAGAAGGCCGAAGCGCTCCGGCAACGGCAAGATAGGGAGCAAAAACGCAAACATTTAGGAAGCAAAAGCAAAAGGCTTGCCTCGCGGATCCTTGCGCTCCGTACGGAACTGGAAGGCGAGGAAGCAGAATTTGAGCGAATCGGCCGTGTGGAGCAAGACCGTCAACGACAAGTCGAACGGGATAGCATCGACATGCCAAAGCAGCGGACATTCAGAAGCACGACAGGTGATGGCACGGAGCGGCGAAATGAGGGCTAAAGCAGCCAAGAACTCCAATACGGCTCAAAGTCCCGCATTTTTTGAACTGCGACTTTACGTTGCCGGTCAGACGCCGAAATCTTTGACCGCGCTAACTAATCTAAAAAACATCTGTGATGCATACCTTGATGGCCACTACACGCTTAAAGTCATAGATTTGATGAAAACACCGCAACTTGCCCAGGGAGACCAGATCCTGGCCATTCCCACGCTCGTGCGCAACTTGCCGCAACCTATTCGCAAGATTATCGGCGACCTGTCGGATACCCAGCGGGTCCTGGTGGGACTCGACGTGCGAGAGAAGGTGGATTAGCGTGAAAAAATCAATTATCAGATCTCGCCTCAGGTCCCAGAAGCCGAAAGTTCAGAAATACATTCTTCGCTTATATGTCGCCGGCCAAACTCCGCGTTCTTTGCGATCGGTTGAGAATCTTCGCGCCTTATGCGACAAATATTTGCGGGGACGCTTTGATCTGGAAGTTATTGATATCTATCAGCAACCGGCACTGGCCGCCGCAGGCCAAATTATCGCTGCCCCTACATTGATTAAGTCCATGCCGCTGCCGCTTCGCAAACTAGTCGGAGATTTTTCAGATCAGAAGCGTGTAATTCTGGGGCTGGATTTGAAGCTAGGCCAGGAGTGAACCCGTGAATCATAAAAAGAGAGGATCAAGACAAAAAACCGAACTTGCAGATCTGCGAAATCGAATCGTTGAGCTCGAAGAAACTCTGCGCGCCATTCGAACGGGTGAAGTTGACGCTGTGCTCGTCTCCAGCTCCGAAGGAGATCAAGTCTTTACGCTGCAGGGCGCGGAACATCCCTATCGTTTGATGGTCGAAACGATAGATGAGGGAGCCGCCACTCTCTCCGAAGATGGCACCGTTCTGTACGCCAACAAGAGTTTCGCTCAGATATTCGATGTCCCTCTGGAAAAATTTATCGGGTCGGCCCTGCATCGTTCCGTTTCCGGCGAGGACCATGAGCTGCTGAAGAAGTTAGTCGCCGAGGCTAATCACGGGATGGTTCGCGGGGAAATCAGGCTGAACATCGATAAACAGCGGCCCAGGACTATTCGTCTTACTCTTAGTCCCGTGCGTGAAAACGGAATAAAGACCCTCTGCGTCGTCGCCACTGAGCTCACGGAGCTAATTGAAACCAACGAGGCGTTGCGTGTTAGCGAACTGTCTCTTCGTCAACTTTCGGCGCGCCTTTTAAAACTGCAGGACGAAGAACGCCGCCGCATCGCCCGCGACTTGCACGATATCACCGGCCAGAAGATCGCGGTGCTTTCCATGAGTTTGGATCGCCTGGCTAAATTAATCGATTCCAAAAAGGAATCTGTCAAGGAAGCTCTGGTGGAGTCGCGCGAAGTGGTAAGCAAGATTGGAGAAGAAATTCGCACATTGTCTTATCTTTTGCATCCCCCGTTGCTTGATGAATGCGGTCTGGCGTCCGCGGTGCGTTGGTATGCCGAAGGCTTCACCAAACGGAGCGGCATAGCATTGAATGTGGAAACCGACAACGAGTTGGTCAGGCTCCCGGTAGATGCGGAAACAACTCTTTTCCGCGTCGTCCAGGAGAGTCTGACAAACGTACATCGATATTCTGGAAGCAACAGTGCCGAAATTCGTATTTCCATGGTCGCTGGCAAGGTGCAACTGGAAATCGTCGATCACGGAAAAGGTATTCAGCCCGGGACCGAACGTCCGGCGCCGGATAGCGCGCCTACTCTTGGCGTCGGGATACCAGGGATGAGAGAGCGTCTGCGCCAACTGGGCGGCCGCCTGGACGTCGAGTTTGGGCTCCATGGTACGCGCGTTGTTGCCGTCCTGCCAGCGCACAGGGCGGAATCGGAGGCGGTGGCTGAAGTTGATGGGAGCCAATCTTCAGCTTCTTCTGATCTTGATGCTTCGGAGTTGAGCTCGAAGAGCACGAACGACACGCGTAAACGAATTCTGATCGCCGATGACCATGAAGTGATGCGGCGGGGTGTACGGGGGCTGCTGGAAAGCCATCAGGAATGGGCGGTTTGCGGCGAAGCCGTCGAAGGAATAGAAGCGGTTCGCAAATCCAGGGAATTGGATCCCGATCTGGTGATTCTCGATATCAATATGCCTGGCCTGAACGGCATCGATACTGCACTCCAAATTCTAAACGACAAGCCGTCGAGCAGGATTCTTTTCTTCACGGTCCATGATTCACCACAGGTCGTGCGGGAAATAGCCTATGTAGGCGGCAAGGGATACGTTTCTAAATCACGTGTTGGCCAGGACCTCGTGGAAGCCGTCCGCTTGGTTTTGCTTGGGCATACCTTTTTTCCGACGCCTACTCCTGTAGCTCAAAAAGCGTAGCACAGAGTTTTGCTGAGGCCTTCCGTCCGACAATCCTGTTTGCAGCATAGAACAACCCGATCAATTGACTATTGCGTGAAATCGCCACAAACGCTATACAGGGTAATCCTAGATGGGTCCCTTCATCCGGAATTTCCTTGTAGGCTTTTACTGTTTCTGCGCCTTGGGCGGATACCTTGGCGCAAAAAACCCATCCCCGCAGACGATGGGTGCATCGATTCCACTGGCAGCGATTCCTCGTGTACAACGGGCGCCAAAACTGGCTGACTTTCTTGAAAATCGCCCTCGAGAAGCAGAACTCGTCGTCACCGATTTCCGACAGAATCTGCCCGGGGACGGCAACTCAGCGACGGAGTCTACCGCCGCCTATCTCTCTTACGACGATAAGAATCTTTACGTAGCGTTCCTTTGCCTCGATGATCCTAGACAAGTTCGCGCGCATCTTTCTAAACGCGAAGACTCCGATCAGGACGACAGTGTAGGCGTCCTGCTCGACACCTTTCGCGATTTTCACCGCTCCTATCTTTTCTCTTCCAATCCTCTCGGTGTGCAAACCGACGCAATTTTCACCGAAGGTCAGGGTTACGACTACAGCTTCGATACCTTGTGGGACAACGCCGGCCGCATTACTAAGGACGGCTACATCGTCTTTTTCTCCATTCCCTTCAAAAGCCTGCGTTTCTCTCATGCGGAAAAGCACACCTGGGGCATCGCTCTCTCCCGCATTATTCTTCGCAAGAGCGAATATGATTATTGGCCGTATATCACGCAGCGTGTCGAAGGCAAGACCCAGCAATTCGCGGCCCTGAGCGGTCTCGAAAATGTTTCGCCAGGACGCAATATTCAATTTATTCCTTATGGACTGCTCGCCACCAATAACTACCTGTACCAGCCACACCCTCCGAACCCTGCCACGCCGCCCGAATTCCGCGATAAGTTTGAGCACCGCGCCGGCCTGGACGCCAAATTCGTTGCCAAAGACGCGCTCACGTTTGATATCACGCTCAATCCCGATTTCAGCCAAGTCGAGTCCGACGATCCTCAGGTAACCGTGAATCAGCGGTTCGCCGTTTTCTTCCCCGAAAAACGCCCGTTCTTCATCGAGAATGCCGGCTTCTTTACCACCCCGATAAATCTTTTCTTTTCCAGGCAGATTGCCGATCCGCAGTTCGGTGGCCGTATGACTGGCAAGCTGGGGCAGTGGACGCTGGGTGCCTTAGTCATCGATGACCGACAGCCAGGCCGCCGTTACCCAAGCGGCCCGTATGAAACCCGCGCCGTGAACGGAGTGGTGCGCGTCACCCGCGAATTCGGCAAACAGTCCTACATTGGCGGATTTTTGTCCACCCGCGATTTTTCCGACACCAATAACCGCGTTGCTTCTCTCGACGCCCGGCTTAAACTATCGAAAAACTGGGTGGTCGACCTGCAAAGCGCCCACAGTTGGACGCGTCAGGATACTCTCGCAGGTCAAGATTGTTTGACATTTCACCCCAATCCACAGGGTATTAGGTCCCAACAAGGCAGCACCTTGTGGGCGGACACCTCATACTCCGGCCGCCATTTTTATTTTTCGACCTTATACGACGACTATTCGCCAGGTTTTTGCTCTGAGTTAGGCTTTATCACGCGTGTTGACATTCGGCGAAACAACACGACGGCCGGCTACGTATGGAGGCCTAAAAATAGAAAAATCATCGATTACGGTCCAGTCGTGAGCGAGTTCCTCGATTGGAATCACAACGGCGTCTTGCAGGACTGGGGGGCAGCCGTCGGATTTCAGGTTGATTTCACAAAGCAGACGACGCTCCTCATCAGCCGTGGCGAAGCTTTCGAGCTCTTTCGCGGCATCGGCTTTCGAAAGCACAGCACATCGTTTTCTGTGACCTCCCAGCCATATAAATGGGCCTCCTTCACTGCGCGGTATACCCAAGGCATCGGTGTAAATTATTACCCCGCGCCAACCCTGATGCCTGCATTGCCTTATCTTGGAAATACTAATCGGATTAATTTTGGCTTTACCTTCCGGCCTTCCGCGCGGTTTCGCTTTGATGAGATGTTCATTTATTCGCGGTTAGGCACTCGCGATCGTTGGACCACTCCGCCTTTTTCTCCTGGCCAAAATGTTTTTAACAATTACTTGATGCGCGCGAAATTGAACTATCAATTCACGCGCGAATTTTCGCTGCGTTTGATTCTGGACTATAACGCCACGCTGGCCAACCCAAGTTTGGTAGATTTGCAGACTAACCTTGGTAGTTACGATGGTGGACCTATCGCCCCCAGAAAAAAATTCGCCACCGACGTGCTCTTTACCTATTTGCTGCATCCCGGCACCGCCGTCTATATTGGCTACAACCATGGCTACAGCGATTTGCAGCTGCGGCAGTTTACGCCATTCGTAATGGCTCAAGGCCCGCCAAATAATTCCAGTAGCCGCCTTTTTTTCATCAAAGTTAGCTATCTTCTGCGCTACTAGATATCCCGGCTCGCTCCTTGTATCGCCGCGCTGCTATCGCATAAAATTCAAGCTCTTCTGCTCAGGAGTAATTCGCAAGGAGCATCATGTCTCATCGCATCGCGGCAAAGATTACGGGTGTGGCAGGCTACGTTCCGCCGAAAGTGATGACTAACGCCGACTTGGAGAAAATGGTCGCCACGAATGATCAATGGATTTACGAGCGCACCGGCATTCGTGAACGCCACGTCGTGGAAAAGGGCACGGCTAGCTCTCATCTGGCAACAGAAGCAGCTAAGCAACTTCTCTCGGAAACCCACACCGATCCCGCGGAGATCGACCTGATTGTCCTCGCCAGCGTCACTCCAGACATGTTGTTCCCGGCCACCGCTTGCTTGGTGCAAGAGCGTATAGGCGCGGCGAACGCCTGGGGCTTTGACTTGTCCGCGGCATGCTCTGGCTTCGCTTATGCCCTCACGGTCGGCGCACAATTCGTGGGCGCTGGAACGCACAAAAAGGTTCTGGTCATTGGCAGCGACACCATGAGCTCGATTCTCGATTACAAGGATCGCTCCACCTGTGTTCTTTTTGGGGATGGCGCTGGTGCCGTGTTACTCGAACCCGCCGGACACAATGAGGAAATTCTTGATTTTGCCCACGACATCGATGGTTCCGGCGGCAAATATCTGTACATGCCCGGCGGCGGCTCGTTGCATCCCTCCACTCACGAAACGGTCGACAAGAACATGCACGTCGTGCATCAAGAAGGCTCGCAGGTCTTCAAGTATGCCGTGCGCCGCATGGCGGAGCTTGCCGTAAACCTGTTGGAGCGCAATGGTTTCACCAGCAAGGATCTTTCTCTCGTTGTTCCGCATCAGGCTAACCTCCGCATTATTCGCGCCATGCAAGAGCGCCTTGGCATCGATGACTCCAAGGTACTGGTGAACATCGACTGCTACGGAAACACCACGGCCGGCACAATTCCTTTGGGATTGCGCGATGCCGTTGCCAATGGCCGTCTTCGCAAGGGCGACTTGGTTCTTCTTGTCGCCGTTGGCGCGGGTTACACCACTGGAGGCATTTTGCTCCGCTGGGCGTATTAATCCTCAGCATTAGCTCGAGTAAAAAGCATTGGATACCCTGAGAGGTGTAAATGCGCATACATCGACTTCACCGGTACGGCACGGCTGTGCTGACCGTCGCCTTTCTCATGCCAAACCCGCTTGCGTTTCTCGCGAAAGCAGACGATCGAACTACCACCGACCGCGCCGCCATTACGGCCGTTTTAAAGTCTCAGCAAACTGCCTGGAATCGCGGAGATATCGACGCCTTCTTGGTCGGCTACTGGCATTCGCCAAATTTAACTTTCGCCGGTAGTAACGGCGTTTCGCGCGGTTGGGAGAACGTGCTCGCTCGCTACAAACAAAATTATCCGGATCGTGCAGCTATGGGCGAGCTGAATTTCTCGGATTTGGAATTTCGCTTTCTCGGTCCGGATGCCGCGCTAGTCCTCGGGAGTTGGCATTTGAAGCGCCAAAAAGACGATGTCGGCGGCGTGTTCTCGCTGGTGTGGCAGCGATTCCCCGAAGGCTGGCGAATTATTCACGATCATACAAGTGCGGTCGCCACGCCAAAATGAAAAGGCCAACGGCCTCATCTTCCCCAACAATAGCCTTTCAGACATTCACCGCTGCGGTCGCGGACAATGCTTGCATCACAAAATCTCCAGAATTTCTTCATAGCGCTTGAATGGTGGAATTAGGTACGCGCCTGCCATCTCCGTTCGTGCCCACGCCAGCACTTGTCGTGCAAGCTCAAATCCGCAATCTCTGGCGCCACCGCCCGCGGCTTCCATCGATTTCAGCACTGGCTGCGGAATCATGATCCCCGGAACTTCATTGTTTAATCGCAGCGCTTGTTTGTAACTATTCAATGGCCACACCCCGATCATCACGGGAATGGCAGGTTTGCCACCAAGTTTTTTCAAAAACGCATGCCAGTGTTGGGGATCGAAGAGTGGCTGCGTCATCGCAAAATGCGCGCCTGCTTCCACTTTGGCATGGAAGCGTTCGATTTCATCGTCCAGATCATCGGCCACCGGGTTCAGCGCGACCCCAATAGTAAAGTTCGTTGCGCCGCCCAGAGTTTTGCCTGCCCAATCCGTTCCCTGATTCAGCCGGTGCAAAACTTTCACCAGCCCTACGGAATCCACTTCATAAACGCCGCTGGTCTCTGGATAATCGCCCACGGATGGCGGATCGCCGGTGATGGCCAATACATTGCGCACACCGCCGACCGTCCAGGCCCCCAGCAGCATGGCTTGCAACCCAATAATATTGAAATCGCGTGTGGTGAGATGCGGAACGGTCTCGACCCCTCGCGCTTCCAGTGCCCCCGCTACAATCAGCGCATCCATGCCCACGCGCGCCATCGCGCCGCTATTAATGTCAATGGCGTCCGCGTGGCCCGAAGCCATAATTTTGTCCACCTGCTCGAAGACGCGGTCCAGCAAAATCCCCTTGGGGGGATCAATCTCCACGCAAACCGTGAATTCCTTGGCGCGCAGTTTTTTCCAGAATTTACTTTCTGGCTCGCGTTCAATCGCTGGCGCAGTTTTGCCAGCGTGGCTATCCACTTGCGTCGTGGCGACGGTGGACTTTGTCGGCCGCAATGACTTTACCGCTTCGGCCATCGCGCGAACGTGCGCCGGGGTCGTCCCGCAGCAACCCCCTAAGATCCGTACTCCGAGCGCTGAGGCTTCGCGCGCGAAAAGAGCGAAATATTCCGGCGACGATTTCGGATAAACGATGCGATCGCCTTCGCGCTTCGGGAAACCCGCGTTGGGCATGCCGCTGACGCGAAGTCCATCCACACCCGTGAGTTCCTGCAAAATTGGTAAAAGTGCTTGCGGGCCCAGCGTGCAATTCGCGCCGATTACCTGCACATTCTTGTTCTTTAATTGGGCTGCGGCGCCGGCCGGACGTACATCCCCGTGGCAGGTGCCTTCTTCGGAGTACGTTAGCTGTGCAATGATCGGCAAGCCTGAAAAAGAACGGATCGCATCGATGGCCAGTAGCAGTTCTTCGATATAAGAAAATGTTTCCAAGATGTATAGATCCACACCGCGTTCCTCGAGCGCCAGAGCTTGTTCGTGAAAAATATTCCGGATCTCTTCCGACTCAGGGTGGCGCGACTGCACGCCCAGCCCCAGAGGGCCGATCGATCCCGCGATCATCACTTCGCTCGAAGCGGAGTCTCTCGCCTCGCGCGCGATCTTCACGCCTCGGCTGTTGAGCCGCTGCACCTCGTCTCCCAGGCCCAGCGGCGCCAGCTTAAATCGATTCGCGCCGAACGTATTGGTTTCGATGATTTGCGCCCCGGCTTCGATGTAAGCCTGGTGCACGCGAAAGATCGCTTCGGGCTCCGTGGAATTCAGCTCATCAAAGCAGCGCTGCGGCCCCACTGTCTCGTGCAGCAGCGAGCCCATCGCGCCGTCGGCGATGAGAATCGCGTCTTTCAGACGTTCGTTGAAGTCTTGAATCCTCAAGAGAGAGTCTTCCTATCTGCTGATTACATTTGAGAATCTAGGATCAGCGCTTCTGTTCCATGAGGCTGGCAACAGTGCTCATCAAATCGTATTTGGTAAGAATCTCGAAGCGCGAATTTCCCATCTCCACGAACACCGCCGGATTTTCGTGGCTTAGGATATGGGTTATGCGTTCCACTGCCGCGCTCCCCGGAATTTGCGGGAGCGGCTTGCTCATCACTTCGCGGACCACAAGTTTGCGCAAATCTTTGCCTTGCAGCGCGAGATTCAGAATCTGATCTTCATAAATCGTGCCGATAGGGATGTTTTCTTCAAACACCGGGATCTGCGAAATGTCCTGCTCCTGCATCGTCTTTAACGCGTGAAAAACGGTCTGGTACGGACGCGCAACGATCAGCTCGCGTACTTTACCGGCCTTGTGCTTCGCGGTGACCACTTCCGCCGCGGTAATTGCCACTGTCGCGTCCACATACCCGCGCTCGCGCATCCACTCATCGTTGTAAACCTTGCTGAGGTAGCGCATCCCGGTGTCCGGCAGGAAAGCCACGATAAACGCGTCCGGACCCAATTCTTTCGCCATCCGCAGCGTAGCCGAAATACAGCCGCCGCCCGAGCCTCCCGTGAATAACCCTTCCATCTTTACCAGTCGCCGCGCGATGACGAAACATTCTTCGTCCGTCACTTGCAGCACGTCGTCCAAAATCTTCAGGTTCATCGTCGTCGGAAAGAAATCTTCGCCGATGCCTTCCACGACGTACGTCTTGGCTTTGATCTTCTCGCCTCGCTTCACGTAATCGTAATAAAGCGACCCGAAGGGATCGACACCCACGATTTTGACATCTGGATTCTTCTCTTTTAGAAATTTACCGACTCCGCTGATAGTTCCGCCGGTGCCGATGCCACAAACGAAGTGCGTGATTTTGCCTTCACTGTCTTCCCAGATCTCCGGCCCCGTAGTCCGGTAATGCGCCTCCGGATTCATGGGGTTGTCGTACTGGTTTGGATAGTAGGAATTGGGTATCTCGCGCGCCAGTTTCTTCGCCACCGAATAATAACTTCGTGGGTCTTCCGGCTCGACGGCCGTAGGGCACACAATCACTTCCGCTCCGAGCGCCTTAAGAAGGTCCACCTTCTCCTTCGATTGCTTATCCGTGATGGTAAAAACCATCTTGTAACCGCGTACGGCCGCTACCAGCGCTAATCCCATGCCGGTATTACCGGACGTCCCTTCAATAATCGTGCCGCCGGGCCTCAGCAATCCTTTCTTCTCGGCTTCATCGATCATGGTGATGCCGATGCGGTCTTTCACCGAACCGCCAGGATTGATGTAATCCGCCTTCACGTAAATCTGCGGCTTCAAACCCTGATTGATGCGGTTCAGGCGCACCAGTGGCGTACGTCCCACCGCGTCCAGAATATTGTTACATTTCATTTTGTCTTCTTGGCCGGCATCGCACGTCGGATGTTCTCCATGCCTGTGCCATAATCCATTCAGTTTAGCATGCAGCCGCGCGGCTACGAATCGATGTGCGGCAAAGGAGAATCCGGTGGCCCGGCAAAATATTTCAAGTGGTACGGCATGGGAGCCTATCGTTGGGTACTCGCGCGCAGTGCGCGTCGGCAACATGATCACTGTCTCCGGTACAACCGCGACCGGCCCGGACACAAGAATCGTCGGCGTGGGTGATCCCTACGCGCAGACGGTGCAAACCATCAGGAACATCGAGGCCGCGCTAAAGCAAGCAGGCGCGGGCCTGAAAAATGTTGTACGCACGCGTTTATTCGTCACCAATATCGCGGACTGGGAGAGGATCGGCCGCGCTCACGGCGAGTTTTTTGGTGTTATCCGGCCAGCTACCAGCATGGTCGAAGTGAGCAAGCTGATTTCACCAGAGATGTTGGTAGAAATCGAAGCTGATGCCGTGATTGACGATTGAGGAGTTGGTCTGGGCCGTTTGAGGCTTGCTTCTGCGCCGCATGAATGTCTCGAAAGGTGACTTGCACAATCCCAGACAGAGTATAGGATGGCATCTGTTTCCAGTGGAGGATAGAGATGGCCAAAAAGAGCAAGCTCACGCAAGTCGCGGTGAAAATCGGCGCCGCCATGGGCAAAGCCGATCGCACCGCTCACCATGTTGCCAAAGCCGGATTGCTCGCTAAAAAAGAGCTGGAGGATATCTCCAAACAGGTCGATGCCCTAAAGCGCCAATTACAGAAAACAACGAAGCGCCTTAAACGCGCTCTCAGTTAGGCGGTCTTAACTCTTTTAGAAACATACACTTTCATATTGTCGCCGGGCGCCCCAATCCGCCTAAGCCTTTTAAAATCGTCACTTACGAAAACGACCTAAGATGCGATTAGTTCCCCTGTGTGTCGGCCTTACCAGCGCCCGCGGACGCGGTACTTCAGCACCGAAGTGCCGTTCTTCTCTACCGGCACATGGAACTGCGCCGCAAACGCTGCCGTCTTCGTGAACTTGTAGGTTGACGACACCATTTCCCAATCGCCGCCGATGGGTTCGTTTACTTCCACGCGGATGGGCGCGTCCCGGTGGTTGCGCAATGAGATTTCAAACTCCACTTCCCACGTGTTTTTATCTATCCGTTTGTAATCGGTTTGCTTGCGCTCCGCGACTACGTCGAAAGCATTGCCGATGTGCACAGTGACGAATTCGTCTTTCGGGGTGTGTTCCATGCGGTCTTCGCCCGCGAAGAGCGCTCCGCCTTTGGAGTCCTTCTGATATACCCGCACGTTTCCCGCGGGCAAGGGCATTCCAAGTCCGGCTTTCTCTTCATTCTTAAATTTGTAATACACGCCGACCGGATCCTTGATTGGTGAACCCGGGTTTTGCGCGTTGTGATAATAGAAATTTTGTCCGTTGACCACGAACATTTTCTCAACCGGCACCGCGCTCCCTTGCAGAAGACTGATTTGCTTGGTTTCCTTGTCTTCCACTGACGTTTTGCGCCCCAGGGTATAGAGGTGGTATTCGCTGAAATTTTCCTGCTGGAATTGCGCCGCTCGTGGCTTCATGGCTGACGCTTGATCCGCCATCATCTCTTCGCGCGGACCCGACGTCGGAAGACGGTGCAAATCTCCCGCTACCAACTGCAACCGCGCGTTGTGAAACGCCGTGCCGCTATTGTTCGCGAGCGTTACCCAGCCATCCAGATCGGCTGCCTTTTCCTCACGCGTCACCGTCAACACGTAATCCGCGTTCCAGTTAAGATTGCTCGCTAGATACGACGCTTCGACTTGTTGTTTTCGCCCACCGAAATTTTCCAGCGACATCAGCAGCGTAGGCCGCTCGTAAAGATTGGGCGGAACTTCTGGAAAGCGGTAGCTCTCCGCGCCGATTCCCGTGACGATATCGTTGCCGATCTTCCACACTGGCCCGTTGTTGTCCGCCAGCAAAATGGCTTTCACTTCTTCCCGCTTCAGCGAATTGTTTTCATAGTAGGAACGGATCAAAGTAACTTCTTTCCCAACGTACTTGCGCAGCAATTTGGCTGGTTCCAGCAAATCGTATTCATAATTTTGCTCGATCACGCCGAGCTTCTCGGGTTCATTCAGAGAGCGGAAATGCACTGTAGGGGGATTCACGGTGGCTGCAATATCCATAAATTTGAGGCGAAAAAGTCCAGTAGGGAGCAAAAGCTGGCGGACATCGCGCACCAAAGCGATATTGGAATTGTAAACCGTCAAATTTAGCTCGGTCTGATCGTTAAGAGTTGTGGACTGATCGTTGCTGCTGGCATGGTTTGCGTCTTTTTCTTGCGCAGCTGCATGCACCCGGTCGCCGCACAAAGCAGGATAAATTAACGCCGCAGCGTAGAAAATGATCATCGTCGCAACGGCATAAAAGAAGCTCTTCCGCAGATTATTGCCATGGTTATTCACGGCTATCACCTCATTCAGGATTCGCGTTCTCTCTTAGAACGGTGCAGCTGACATTTCTTGCAAGCTAAAGTGGGCGTAAATTTGTTTACGGACATCATTTGATAGCACGCCGCGTTATGGCACGGCCCATTTTGGCCGTGCTCTTCCGACGTCGTGAGCAGGCTTATTCCGCCCGATCTCTAATGATTCGGCACGAGAGTCCAGGACAGGCCGCCGTCGCTGGTTGCATACGTCCAACCATGAGACATTTCGCGAACCGTAGCGTGCATCGCATCCATGGCATGAATGCTCACGAAATCACTCGCTACAGGCGCGACTACTTTGGCCCAATGAGCTCCACCATCCGTCGTTCGCAAGATAGTGCCGCCTTTCCCGACAATCCAGCAACTCTCCACGCTCGGTGCCGAACCAGCAAGCAATTCCTCCTTAACGCCGCTGCTCTGTGGTAACCATGTGCGTCCGCCATCCCTGGATTGCTCGATGAACCCGTCAAGTCCCACGCGCCACGTAATATTTCCGCCCAGCGATAAAATTAAGTGTGGTTCCAGCGCTTTGGCCATGCGCATCGCGGATAAAGATCGGCTCTGCGTGCGGACTCCCGATTGCTCGTTTAAGACACCAACACCACTTGCTGTTGCAACCGCAGGGGCCTGGGGCTTTGTCGAGGCATCCGGTGCACTGAACGCGGAATCCGACTCCGCGGAAGCCGCTGCCACGTCTGCGCGGTTTTGTTCCGCCGGCGGTAGCGCCCTTTGCAGATGCAGACCGCGTTGGAGTGGCTTCGTCTCGGTTGGGTTTGACCCGGCGTTCGCAGCATTTCCGAAAGATGAATCTGGTCCCGATCGCGCCGGTTTCCCGGCAGATTTCGATTTCGACAAACTACCGGTCCGTGTCGCCACTTCGCTGTCTGGCCTCTTCATCGTGTCGCGGGGCAATTGATCGCTCAAAACTAATGAATCGAGCCCCGATGCGGATGGCGATGTGGACTTCTCCAGGCTTTGCTGCTCCTCCTTAAAGGAAGGCTCATTCTTCGCTGAATATGTCGACGCCGGTTCGCGCGCCGTCGATTGACTAGCCTGCGCCTCTTGGTTAGTTGGGGCGCGTTGATTTGTCGCCACCTGAATTTGCCTAGGACTGGAAGGCTTCTCCACTTCGCGCACTGCAATAAAAACCAGCAAACCCGCAGCGAGCGCGCCAACCGGCGCGACCCACCGGAATCGTGACGTTCGCGCGGGTCGACCGAGTGGCGCAATTTGCACAGTTTTTTCTGAATCTGTACGCTCTCGTGGCCGCGCCATAGTTGGCAGTGAAATTTTCCTATCGTAATCTTCGCCGGAATTTTCAGAAGCGAGAGACGCAGACTCTTGCATCGCCAGGACTTGTTCTGGCTTATCCGCAGTAATTGGAATGTTGTCTGTCGCTTGCAGCTGCACGAGAACTTCCTGACACCGCAAGCAACCGGTAATGTGTTCCTTCGCGACATCCATCTCTTCGGGCGCAAGTGTACGTTCGTGATACGCAGCGAGTATTCCCGCATCAAGGCATTTTGCAGCTTGCAAATTTTGTTCTGCAGGCACAGCGGTATCTTTGGCGTCCGGCTCATCAAAATGCCCGCCGGACCGCAAGCGCCTTGCTAGCGCTTGGTCAAAGCTGCGATCGCGGTTGTCATTTGCCATAGCCATTCCCTTCCTTAGAACGATCTTGCAAAGTTTCCTTGCACCGCACGCCTATGAATCGCGCGTGGCAGGACTTGGGCCTTGCGGATCGCGCCGCCGAAACAATCGATCCAAATCAATGGGCGCACCTTCGGCGGCATATTCAAAACACTGAGTGATTTCCGCATCGCTCAGTCCAGCCACCGCTGCGGCGCCATCTTCCGCGGGGGAGCCCAACCGCAACCTCTGTTCCACGGCGTTTCGCAGATCGCCGCGCACACGATCCAGGTGGCGAGAGGCGCTCGATTCATGCTCTCCGAGAAGCCGCCCGATCTCCGCCAGTTTTTTCCCTTCGGTGTAGTACAAACGCAGGCGTTCCACATCTTGCGGATTCGCGCTCTTTAGCTCTGCGTTCAGCGCGCGAGAGAACAGAGATAGGTAACGCTGACGATGGGGATCGATGAAGGAAGCCACAGGTCTGGCGTGCTTCTGCCGGTGATCCAGAACGTCTTGGTCGCCCATTTCCGCGAAGCGCTGGCCCGCGCGCAGGCCATCAATGCGCCGCTGTGCCAGTACCGCACGCAGCCAGGTTTTCAGCGAGCTACGCCCATGGAAATAGCGGAAAAGCGACCGCTCATGCCCCTGGTTATCGCGAAGGCCATAGAGCTCTGCGAACAGCGAATCGGCCAACTCCCGCACTTCGGGCGAATTGGCGTTCCGCTTCAGCATGGCCCCAGCGCAGGACCGTAAATAGCCTTGATATGTGTTTAGAAAGAACTCCCAGGCTGCTTCCAAGCCATCCGAGCAAGCGCCAGCCAAAGCCAAATCCCCAAGGTAAATAGCGCCGAGGTACTCCTCCAAAGATTGCGCGGATGGTGCCCCGTTTCCAAATTTCGCGGCGGCGCTGCGTACTAGTAAACGGGTGAATCGTTCGGTAGAAAGAGCCCAGCGCGATGCGTCGGCCTGCTCATACAAACATTGCAAAAGTTTCTGGCGCTCTTGCAGCAAGCCGGTGATAGCTTTCGTGGCCAAATTCGCAGGGCTTTTGGCGGAGTCTGGCATCTTCAGTTTTCTAGCATCTCTATTTGATTGAAGCGTATAGCCGGGGCACCCCTCTCAGGCTTCCGTGGCATCCTAAGCATATGCCCGGCGGACGAAAATGGTGTGCAAAGTTAGCAACCATGTACGTGTATGCGGTATCCTATACGTGCGTCGCGTTCCGTGCCCGTAACTCTTACCGCCTCGCCGGGTTAAAACAGGATGCGCGATGCGCTCGCGAAAGCAATAGCGACTTCGCGACGTTAGTACGAAAGTCCTATTAGGACTCCCCAGCCGTGCCGGTAGTGTAGTACTGCTATTGAAGCTCCTGTTTTGGACGAAGAAGTCGGGGGCGAAGCTAGTTTTCGCCGGCGGGAATTTATTTTAGGCGGCTGATTGATGACGACGATGATTTCAGACCAACAGACGAATACGACCACGATGGGGGTCGGATTCTCGGCTAACCGACATCGCGCCCCGAATCCCGAGGCATGGAAGCGGGCTATCGGCACGAGACCCGTGGCCGCTCGCCTCGCGCTACTTCCCGAAGGAAAGTCGCGTTTGAACCGTATCGGCTTGAGCGCCATCCTTCAAATTGCCATTATCGGTTTTGTCGTCTTGATACCGTTGCTTTACCCGGAAAGAATTAAGACCGTCCTTCATCTAGAGATGGTCTCGCTACCGCAGCCCGTGACGGAAATTCCAGTGGCGCCTCCCCCTCCCAAGATTAGGCCCAAGGTTACACCACCGCCCAAGCCCGTAGTTGTGGAGCCGGTGAAGCTAAATCCGAAGCAGCCGCACATTTTCATTACGCAAAAGGCGCTGCAACCTGAAATCAAGAAAGTGGAAGTAAAGCCGCTCGAGCTCAAGCCGGTTTTGGAAGCGGCGAAAATTGACACAGCCACCAATCAGCCCAAGCGGCCACGAGAAGATGTGAAGACGAACGTCTTAAACACGGGCAGCGCCGCACCAGCGACGGTGGTAGCTCCGGTGAATAAAGTACAAACCGGCGGATTTGGCGATCCTAACGGCTTGCCCGGCAAGGGTGATCCTAATAAATCCACGAGCATCAACCGCAAAGGTTTGCCCACCTTACCTGGTGGCCCGGGCTACGGCAACGGCACCGGCGGAGACAAAGGCATTCGAGGAACGGTGGCCAGCACAGGCTTTGGCAACGGCGTGGCAAATCCGCCTGCCGGCGGCGGCAAGCGGGGCTCCGTGCAAACCAGCGGTTTTGGGGACCAGTCGGTCAATACCGATGCGCCGAAAAAGAAAGCAGCGGCCGCCGAAAACGCGACGACCCCTGTTGACATCCTGGACAAGCCCAGGCCTCAATACACTGCTGAAGGGCGTAATCTCAAATTGGAAGGCGATGTGGTTCTGGACTTGATATTCCTCGCGAATGGCACCGTCCAGATCAATCGCGTCATCAACGGTTTGGGGCATGGACTTGACGAAGCCGCCCAGCGCGCAGCGCAACAGATTAAGTTCAAACCCGCTAAGCGCGAGGGCCAACCGGTCGATTTTCCTGCGCGCGTGCGAATTGAATTCCGCATGGCCTACTGAGGGAGAAAATATGCGTAAGCTAGCAACTATCGGATGTATGACCCTACAACGGGCCACCATCCTAACCATCGTTTTGTCCGGACTGGCATCGTTGGGACTTGCAGGCGCGCTCCCTGCAGCTCAGCAGCCCAAGACCATGGAAGAAGTCATCGACAAGGTGGTATTGAACGAAAATCGCCTCAACTCCAGAATGAGGCAATATACCCCCTTAGTCGAAACCTACATTCAGAATCTCAAGCCTGACAAACAGCTAGGCTACTCTCCTGCCGGCGACAAATACTTTCTTGGCCGCGCGGACTTTTCCCGCGGGGTGGCGCTGGTTCCTCTTTCGGATAATGTCGGCAAAGGAAAAAAGATTTTCAGCGGGATCGGGAATTTCTTCTCATTCGCCATGCAGTTCTTGCCGGATGGCTTCCTGCAGATGATCTTCATCGACACCAGCGGCTTCGACAAGCAGCACTATAAGTTCGACTATGTGCGTCGCGAATTTCTCGGCGAAGTGCGCTGCCTGGTATTTGACGTGACTCCTAGAGAGAAAGCCGGTAAGGGCCGCTTCCTGGGACGCATCTGGGTTGAAGATCAGGACTACAACCTGGTGCGCTTCAACGGTGCATATGGCGGGAACGGGCACACCAGTTGGTATTTCCACTTTGACAGCTGGCGCACCAACCTGCAGCCCGGCCTGTGGCTGCCGTCTTTCGTGTATAGCGAAGAAAAAGATTTGCATTACGCCCTGACCAAGAAACTAGATTTCAAAGCGCAAACCCGCTTGTGGGGCTACAACCTCGGGCACGCGGGACAAGAACAAGAACTGAGCAAGGTTTTGATCGAGACGCCCGTGCAGGACGAGTCGAAGACCGCCAACGACTTGTCTCCCATCCAAGCCCAGCGTTCTTGGGATCGTCAGGCGGAAGACAATGTGATCGACCGGCTGCAGCGCATCGGATTGATCTCGCCGAAAGGTGAAGTGGACAAAGTACTGGAAACGGTGGTCAACAACCTCGAAGTCACCAATAATCTAGACATCGATCCGGAAGTGCGTTGCCGGGTGATGTTGACTTCGACCTTGGAATCCTTTTCCATCGGTCACACCATCGTGCTGAGCCGCGGGTTGATCGATGTGTTGCCCGACGAAGCCAGTCTGGCGACCATGGTGGCCCATGAATTAGGTCACGTGGTCCTAGGCCACCGCCTCGATTCCTCCTATGCCTTTTTTGACCAGTTGCTTGTCAGCGACAAGGAGACGTTCCAACATTTCGGCTTTGCTCGCACCGGCGAAGAGGAATCTGCCGCCAGCGCCAAAGCTATCCAGATCCTCAACAACTCGCCTTACAAAAATCAATTGGGCAATGCGCGGCTCTTTCTAGCTGCTCTGGAGTCCCGCCAGAAGGAAATTCCAAACCTTATCAGCCCGCACCTTGGCAATCGCGTTCCGGTAAATAGCGAGTTGAAAACCACGGCTGCGCCAGATGCTAAACAAAGTGCGCAAATGATCGCCGCGCTTCCCATCGGCGGGCGCGTAAAACTAGATCCTTGGAATGATAAGCTCGAACTAATCAAGAGCAAACCAGTAGGTACGGTGGCCGAGCGGGAGAAGATGCCGTTTGAAGTAACTCCGTTTATGCCGTTTCTGACCCGCTTCGGCAGCGATACCACCGCCAGCCCGGCGACGCCAACCGACCCTAAGACCGCAGCGGACAAGAGCCCTGATCCAGCGGTCAAACCCCAATAATTGTTTTCAGATTTGAAAATGGCCCGGCGAGGACTTCCCACCGGGCCATTCTTTTTTGGCGATTCCATTTAGTATTGTCTTATTTAACGCAGACCGGAACGCCCAGCTACGGGAGTGCCGCCACTGGCCAACGTGCGAATCAGCTTGTAATTAAAATTCAAGCCATCATAAAAATCCTGCACGCCGATGCGCTCATCCTTACCGTGCGCGCGGTTGTCTCCTAACTCAAAAAACATGCACGAAATGCCGAAGGTAGGTATACCGGCGATGCGTGTAAATTTGCCGTCACTCGCGCCTGCCGACATCGTTGGCACGACCGGCACACCCGGCCACATTTCGCCCAACGTCTTTTTCACCGCATTCACCACGTCGGGCAGCAGCGGCGAGGGTGGAACGGTCACAATGGGCAGAGGCTTTCCGTCCACAGAGCGTTGCGACACCAGGCTAACCGAGACCTTCGGATCCGCCGCGACCCGCTCCAACGTCCTGCGTACTTCTTCAGGATCTTCTCCAGGGAAAATGCGGCAGTTCACATTGGCGCGGGCCGTTTGCGGCAGGGCATTCGGCGCGTGGCCGCCCGTGAGCATAGTGGCCACGCAAGTCGTTCGCAATAGGGAGTTGTAATAGGGCACGGCCGTTAGCCGAGAGACCGCTGCGGCGTCGGGAGGCTGCTTTGCCGCACCACGCAGATCCGCCGCCACGGAACCTGAGGTCAACGTGGCCCTATGTTCGAAGAAATTGCGCGTGATCTCATTGACCTTCACGGGGAACGAAAATATCTGCAACCGCGCAAGCGCTCCCGCCAGGTGGTAGATGGCGTTGTCAGGAATTGGAGCGGAGCTGTGTCCTCCGGAGTTGAGCGATTCGAACTGATAATCGGCATACACTTTTTCGCTGGCCTGAATGGCCGCCAGCAGTCGTTTATTATTCTGTCTTTCAAATTCGCCCCCATCTAGATTGATGCAATATTCGGCATCGATCCAATCTCGATGCTCCTTCAAGAGCCAGTCCACGCCGTTATAGTTTCCGCCTTCTTCATCCGCGGTCAGTGCCAGGATCAGATCGCGATCTGGAGCGAAGCCTTCGTGCTTCAGCCGGATAAAATTCGTGGCGAGAATGGCATCGCCTTCTTTCATGTCCTCGCTGCCGCGCCCATAAAAATAGCCGTCCTTTTCCACCAATTGGAACGGATCAGTGGTCCAATCGTCCCGACGGGCTTCCACCACATCCAGGTGTCCGATGAACAAAATGGGCTTGCGCTGGCCCGTGCCGTGAATTCGCACCACGAGATTTTTCTTTCGCTCATTCGGGCCGGCCACGATTACGTCTCTTTCCGGAAAACCCGCCTCGCGTAGACGCTTAGCCACGGCTTCCGCAGCAAGCGTCACGTTCCCGACGGAATCGGTCGTGTTGATTTCTATAAGCTCCTTGAAGATGCTGTGAGCGAGCGCCTGGGGCTCAAGCGGCGTTTGTGCCACCGCAGTCGTGCTCAGCGTCATGAGCAGAAGAAGCAGGGTACTTTTCATCTGTTTTTCCTTCTAATTTCCATGAATTTATAGGTTGTGGTGCCGGGTCGGACTCCTGAAGCTGCCCCCGCGTTTCAAGATCGATTAAAAGATAGAATCATCTGGAAAAGAGTATCAGGTCAGACTCTCCTATGCATCCCGCGAACCCGGACTTGCGCAGTTTGCTTCCGCCATGCACAGTTGCTTAGACTGGCTGCGGCGCCATATAGCGTGTCAGAAAAACCGTGTCACCATAAGGGGAGGAGCAAGGTGAGATCCAATAAACGACTTATTGCGCAAACTATCGGGGGTGCGGCTTTATTTATTGCCGGAGCCGCTGCGGGCGTCTTCCACGCGCATACTGCCAGCGCAGAAAATAAATTCGGCCAGCCGAAAACAGTTCTCCATGTGGTTATTTACAAATTCAAGGAAACTACCTCGGAACACGACCGGCAACAGGCTTTAGACGGGATCACGGAGCTGGCCGGCAAAATTCCAGGAATAAAAAACATCTGGTTGAAAACCCAGCGCAACCAGATGAAAGACTTCAACGGTCTCTTCGCCATCGAATTCGCTAGTGCCGAGGCCGCGGCGGACTATGCGGAAAATCCTGCGCACGAAGGGTGGTCCAAAAAATGGCAGAGTCTGCGCGAAACCAGCCTCTCGTTTCAAATTACGAATCCCTAGAGCCCTGCTACTCCAGTAACAAAGTGGAACTCCTCGCGCACGGCGCGCCATTCCTTTACAATTCCGCGCATGCGCAAGGTGGTCCTCGGTCTCGGCATCAGCCTGGATGGCTATATCGCTCGCCCGGACGGCGCCGTAGACTTTCTCTTTATGCCCAAGGACTACTCGATGGCTGAGTTCTTGGCCACTATTGATACGGCCGTCATGGGACGCAAGACTTACGACATGGCCCGCAAAATGGGCCGTGGCTCGTTCGGGCCGTCCATGAAAACCTACGTTTTCTCCCATACCCCTCCCGTCCGGGGAGCGCGATGACCTGATCTTCGTCAACCAAACTCCCGCCGCAGTCGTCGCGCAAATTCGTAAACGTGCCGGCAAAGACGTCTGGCTGATGGGTGGTGGTGAACTGGCCCGCGACTTTCTCAAAGCAGACTTGGTGGATGCGCTCTACCTCGGCATTGTTCCTAGTCTGCTTGGCGCGGGAATTCCGCTCTTCCCCAGCGGCTTTCCCCAACGGGAATTCACGCTGGCGGAGAACAAAGCCTTTCGCAAAGCCTGATCGCTTTGCAGTACTTTCGCGCCCGCCAAAACCGCGAACGAAAATCGTAATTTCTTCGCCGGTCGAATCTAAGGGGGCGGTCTCTACCGCTCACATTCTCGGCTGGCCTAAAAAAACAAAAAGGGCCGTTCTGATTTTTCAGAACGGCCCTTTTTTAATTTAATCCCGGCGGCGACCTACGTTCCCACACAGTTGCCCGTGCAGTATCATCGGCCCGGCGAGGCTTAACTTCCGTGTTCGGGATGGGAACGGGTGTGACCCTCGCGGTATGA
>Ga0209011_1000013_pt1 | contig 159636 bp, 136 predicted proteins | sample BlaSpr_A8_OM1_M3_FD_187986 | JGI IMG/M metagenome (GOLD analysis project Ga0209011, IMG submission 187986) | Forest soil microbial communities from Thunder Bay, Ontario, Canada - Black Spruce, Ontario site 2_A8_OM1_M3 (SPAdes) (version 2) | ecosystem: Environmental > Terrestrial > Soil >...
GGGCCACCTTCCCGTGCTTCACATTCACAGTGACGGAGCAACGCCAAAGGATTCCACTGGAGTGCCTCTGGGGATGTTCTGTAACACGCGCTTCCCTGTCCATCGGCTCACGGTGACACGCTGTTCCTATATACCGACGGTTTGACGGAGGCACGGAATCGCGCAGGTACAGAGTATGGCCTCCACCGAATCCACATGCCTGGCGGAGCGGAACACAGGGGTAGAGCCTGCGGGGCTGATCTCTGAATGTCGCGAGGACTTGCTGAGCTTTCGGGAGGGTTCGAGGCAAACAGACGATTTAACGCTTCTTGCCGTTCGGCGTGCAGAGTAAAACCGATAATCAAATGGAGAAATACAAATTCGGATGGCTGCGGGGTTAGGTATTGGAAGTGCCACTGATCAGGTTCTGCTAACTACTTTTTAATGGGACTTTTGACATCCTCGGTGTGACTGGTCCGCGTTACAACTTGCCATCGGCCATTAATCTTGCGCCATGTGTCCACAACAATGGTTTTTTGGTTGAAGGATTCGCCGTCGGAAGTGCCGGCCCATTCGCCTACGGACGTCACGATGGCAAAATCGCCGTAAACCCTGGGAGCGATTTCCCTCAACGTATTCTTACTGATTTTGATGTGGTTAAAAAGATTATCCAGCCATTCCTGTCTAGGTGCCCACAGTTCACCGCTCCAACTGTAAAGCGCGTATTCCGGTGCCATAAGCACTTCTAGCTTCGCGCGGTCTTTAGCATTGATGGCGTCGGTCCAAGCATTTGTCCTGCGGCCAGGCCAACGATGCACCATAGCGTTCCCGAAACCTACTGCCAGCGATGCGGATGACGTCGGCCACCTCCCAGGGTGGCCGGGTCACAAATCTTTATCCTCCGACTGCCGTGCTTGTTCCTGCTTCTGAATCGTGAGTTGATCGAGTGGGTCAATCGCCGTCTGCAGGTGACGGTGCGAGAGGTGCAAATAGACGGACGTATATTCCAGATGTGCGTGTCCCAGCAGCAGCTGAATGGTCCGCAGATCGGTTCCTGCCTCCATGTGGTGCGTGGCAAAACTGTGGCGCAGAGTGTGCGGCCCAATCTTTTTCTGGATGCCGGCACGAACGGCGGCCGCTTTGCAGATATTCCAAACCGTCTTGTCGGAGATTGGTTGTTCCAGGCCACGATGACCGGAGCGGCTGGGAAATAGATAGTCCTTAGGTTTATTCCAGCGCCAATATTCGCGTAAGGCCTCCAGCAGCTTGGGCCTCAGGGGAAGATCGCGGTCCCGGGAGCCTTTGCCCTGGCGGATGTGCATCACCATGCGCTGGCTATCGACGTCACTCACCTTCAACAGCGACGCCTCGGTTCGGCGAATACCCGTACCGTAGAGAACCATGAGGATGGTGCGATGCATGGGGTGAGGTGTTGCTTCGATCAGTCGTGCGACTTCTTCCGGACTCAGCACGACCGGTAGTTTATTGGGTCTCTTCGGGTAGACCAGATCATCAAAGGTGAGATCGCGTCGCTTCAGGGTTTTCTTGTAGAGAAAGCGCAAGGCCGACATGCGGATCTCGACCGTGCCAGGGGCGAGTTTCTTCTCGTTGAGCAGGTAGAGTTGGTAACGACGTATCTCCTCGGCGCCTAGTTTTTCCGGAGACTGGCCGAAGTACTCTGCAAACTGCTTTACGGCAAGAATGTAACCACGGGTTGTAGCTTGGGAATAGTTGCGGCGTTGGAGTTCTTCCAACATCCGTTTACGAAGTTGGGTCACAGGGACCTCCTTGTGACCCAAATTTATCTCAGCGGAGCGCTGGGGTCCAAGCGCTTGACCTGGCGCACGCTCAAGCAGAGCAGTTCGGCGGCTCTGGCACACGCCACCTCTCCCTTTAAACATGCTGAAATAACCGCCACTCGTTGCAACTCTTTCTGACTCAATGCGAATGTCTCCCTGTTCATAGGGTGACATTTTCACCGGGCCATTAAGGTGTGACAGAATTATTGGGCTAAGACAGGCGTTGACCTGATAACTGTTCAGCACCTATTAGGTCATGCTAGGATTACGATGACCGCTCGCTACTCGCATTCTTTGCCCGAAACGCGGATAGCGGCGGTTCAGCGACTTGAGACAGTTTCGACCTCAATCGGTCTCTAATCGGACCCTGGAAGCCGACGTCACGAGTCCCAAGGAACTGTTTAAGTCTTTTATAAATAATGATTTAGGCCCGTAGCTCAGTTGGTTAGAGCGCCACCTTGACACGGTGGAGGTCTGCGGTTCGAGCCCGCACGGGCCTACCATCACTCCCTAATCAGTGAAAGCCATCACTATTGCAGGAGATAGAAACGTGTTCCAACACAACAGATCGCGTCGCGAAGTGGACAAAAAACGGGCCGGTTTTCCCAGCCCCTATGGTATTGCCGCTCTTCCCCGGAAGAAATGAAAGATGATCGAAATAAGCGCCAGAACGAGCAAGATGTGAATCAAGCCACTAGTCACATGAAACGCTGTGAATCCCAAAAGCCACATAACGAGCAAAACACCCGCGATTATTGCTAACATTTCAACCACCTCCGTCCTAAATTTTCTATCGCCACACGTGTGGCACGAGACACTATTTTCAGTAAAACTAAGTGTCACGTCGATAGAGACATGTTCTGATCAATCAAAGGGACATACTGTAGGTAAAAACAGCCTAAATGTTGAAGGGGCAGCGCAAAACGGTACGCATAACTGGGCGTATAAAACGTATGAAATAATGCTGCTACTCGGCGTGTAAGACGGCCTTGGCTCGCGTTATCAGGCGTGAGAGGTCCTCGGACTTACTAAACACGGCATCAACGCCGGCGGCCTGCGCTGCTCCCTGGACTTCCGGTCCACTGTGAACCGTTAACATAAAAATTGGAACTCTAGGCAGGATCAACTTCAAAAGCTCAGCTGCTTCCAAACCATTCATTACCGGCATAGATAGATCGAGAACGATGATATCCGGCGACAAGTGGTTGGCCTTCGCTAAGGCGTCTAAGCCATTGACTGCTTCTCCGCATACGTCAAATCCCGCCTCGCCCTCGAAAAGGCTGCGCACGGCCTGACGGGAGGTGCCATCGTCATCAACGATAAGTACTTTAGACAACAGGCTTTGCTCCGACCGGGGGGAAGAAAGCGTTCTTAGCCCGCTGCGTGTTCCGGGCAAACCCTACCTCTACACCACATTCCCCGTAAGAAGAATACAGCATTTACTGGACGCAGCTGGAGTATTCAGCGTGCCAAATCCAAAATCAATTTTCAGCCTTGTCCAGCCCGAATTCACGATGCGTCGTAATCAACGCGATTTTCACGGCCTTTTCTTCCACCACAAACGAAATGTTACTTTCCGAAGATCCTTGCGCAATCGCTATTAGGTTTACGTTTTCACGGCCAAGTGCATTGAAGGTTTTTCCCGCGATCCCGGGTGTGCCTCGCATGTTTTCCCCTACTACCGCCACGATGGCAATATTCGGATCCACCGTAATGTGTTCAACCTTGTGGTGTGCCAGGTCCTGAGCAAACTCACGCCGCAAAGCCTCTACGGTTCGCTCCGCATCCGCAGTGGACACGATGAAGCAAATGTCGTTCTGCGAGGAAGACTGCGAGATTAGAAGTACGTTCGCGCGCAGTGCTGCCGTGGTCGAAAAAGTCCGCCCCACCACATCCGGTAACCCCACTATTCCCGGTCCGCCAACGCTAATAAGCGCCACGTCTCTAATTGCAGTCAAGGCCTTAACCCCTCCGCCAATGCTGCGGCCTTCGGGAGTGATCTTCGTTCCCGCGCGCTCAGGCGCGAAACTGTTTCGAATCCACACTGGAATGGCCGCGTTCATCACGGGATTTAGTGTTTTTGGGTGCAGCACCTTAGCGCCGAAAAAAGCCAATTCCGCTGCTTCGCGATAGGAAATCATCGGAATCGTGCGCGCATCTGCCACCAATCGCGGATCCGCAGTCAGTACGCCGTCGACATCGGTCCAGATGATCACTTCATTCGCATCCATCGCCGCACCCAGGATGGTCGCGGAATAATCTGAGCCGCCGCGACCCAGCGTGGTTAGCTTTCCGTCTTGCGTAGCGCCTATAAAGCCGGTCACTACGGGAACAATTCCTCGTGTTAATAGCGGACGCAATCGCGCCTCGGATCTTTCGCGCGTCAATTCCAGATTTGGTTCGGCGCCACCGTGAAAGGAATCGGTAACAATAAGTTCCGTCGCGTCTACCGCTTCGCTTTGCACGCCTAATACTCTGACCGCAGCCGCCACCAAAGGAGCAGCCAGCCGCTCGCCCAAGCTTGAAATAGCGTCAAGTGTGCGAGGCGTAAGCTCACGAAGCAGCGCCGTGCCCTCGCAAAGCCGCCGACCCTCCCGGAAAACCTCCTCCATGCTCTGTAAAATATTTTGGCGGGCGCTCTCGCTCGGGATCAGACTTGTAAGCGCGGCCTCATGCTGTTGACGAAGCGCAGTCACGAGCGCAGCACCTTCACCGCCTTCGCCTGCCCCAGCTCGCTTAGCGGATACGATTAATCGGTTGGTTACCCCGCTCATCGCCGAGACCACCACAATGCAAGCATTGTCTCGAGAAGCCTTTGCGATGATTTGTGCCGTTCGCGCGATACAAGCCGCGTCGCCCACAGAGGTACCGCCGAATTTCATGACTTGCAATCCTGGCTTCATCTTATTCCGTCCGCTGAAATGAAACTAACTTCGCACGCCAAGTACTTTAGCAGAGGCGAGTGACGTCTTGACATTCTGACTGAGTATGCGAGATACGTATCTTTTGAATTCAAACACGAGTGTGGTTGAGCCTCGGATGACCCGAGTGTTATCCTGCCATGTATGGCGGACCCTGTCCTATCTCCGCCGGAAGTGGTGGTTTCCGCGCCGCTCGATCACTCCCGGCGTCAGCTCGAAGCCTTGCTTGAAGTAAGCGAGGTCATAGCCCAGCAACGCGATCTCCCCGCGCTATTCCACGAGCTCGCCGGTCGCCTTCATTCTGTAATCGCCTTTGATTTTCTTGCCCTGACACTTCACGACCCTGCGCGGAACGTTATGCGGCTCCACATTCTGGAAACACGCATACCTACTGAAAAGTACGCCGGCACGGAAACTCCTATCGAAGGTCATCCTTCTGGCTGGGTCTGGCAATCGCAGCAACCCTTCGTCGTTCAGGACGTCGAAGAAGAGAGCCGGTATCCTGAATTTTGCCGGTCACTGAATAAGTCCGGCGTGCGCTCCTTGGCTATCGTTCCGCTTACCACCGCGCAGCGCCGCCTGGGCGCCATGGGTTTTGGACGCTTGGTTCCGCAAGCAATCACCAGCACTGAACTTGAGTTCATGCAGCGTGTTGCCAGCCAAGTCGCTGTGGCGGTGGATAACGCTTTAAACTTGGAGACCTCGCAAGCTTATCAAACCCAACTTGCGCGAGAGCGCGACCGCTTGCAAGTACTCCTCGACGTCAACAATGTTCTCGTCACCAGTCGCGAGCTTCATGAGCTCTTTCGGGGTATCGTTTCCAGCCTGGAACGTGTAATCCATCACGACTACACTAGTTTGGCGCTGCTCGAACCTCTCAGCGGCCTGCTGAAAATTCATGCGCTGGATTTCCCTGGTGGCAAAGGACTCCTCAAAGAAGAGTCAACTATTCCGCGCGACGCCTCTCCTGCCGGCCAAGCTATTGCCCAAGGTCATGCCCTCGTCGTGCGCGGCGGCGAGCTGGACCGCTATTCCGGCGAAATCGTTCGTAATCTTCGCGGCGAGGGTCTGCAAGCTGTCTGTTGCATCCCGCTCATCAACCATGGCCGAACGTTAGGCACGCTCAATCTTGCTAGCCGTCGAATCGACACTTTCACTTCTGAGGATGTCGAGCTGCTACAGCAAGTTGGCGGGCAGATCGCCATTGCGGTAGAAAACGCTTTGGCCTTCAAGGAAATCGATGCTCTGAAAAACAAGCTGGCGGAAGAAAAGCTTTATCTTGAAGAAGAGATTCGAAGTGAATTTAATTTTGAGGAAATAATCGGAGATAGTCCAGCGCTTAAGCGTGCGCTTGCACAAGTAGAATTGGTCGCTCCAGCAGGGACCGCTGTCCTTATTCTTGGAGAAACAGGAACAGGCAAGGAACTAATTGCTCGTGCGATTCATAATCTAAGTCCACGCCACCAACGTACGTTCGTCAAAATCAATTGCGCTGCAATCCCCAGCGGCCTACTCGAATCGGAACTTTTCGGACACGAGCGCGGGGCTTTCACCGGCGCGCTCAATCAAAAAATTGGCCGCTTCGAGCTGGCTGACCGCGGAACCCTGTTCCTGGATGAAGTCGCCGACCTCCCGCTGGAACTCCAGCCCAAGCTGTTGCGTATTCTGCAGGAACAGGAATTCGAACGCCTGGGCAGTAACCGTACCCAGCGCGTGGACGTTCGTGTCGTCGCGGCCACCAACGTGGACCTGGCCAAGTTAGTTGCCGAGCGCGCCTTCCGTAGCGACCTCTATTACCGTCTCAATGTCTTCCCGATACAAGTCCCCGCGCTTCGAGAACGCCCCGAAGACGTTCCACTCCTGGTTCGCTATTTCGTCCAGAAATTCAGCCGGCGCCTCAACAAGACCGTCGAGTACGTCCCGGCGGAAGCGATGGATGCCCTTGTCAATTATGGCTGGCCTGGCAATGTCCGCGAGTTGGAGAACCTTATTGAGCGTGCAGTGCTTCTTTCACCAGGCAAAGAACTTCGCGTCCCCGTCTCAGAATTAAAGGCCTCTTCGAGCCCAAGTTCTGGCATCGGGTCATCCGATACCGCTTCGTTTTTCCCAACCGTCACGTCCAGCTCACCCAGTGCCTCTTCACCCTTCTCGCCCTCGCCGGGCAATGCCTCCATTTCTACTCTCGAAGAAGTTGAACGTCAGCACATCCACCGCGCGCTGCGTCAAACCGACTGGCGTATCGCCGGCCCCAAAGGAGCCGCCGCCCTACTGGGCATGAAGCGGACCACGTTACAAGCTCGCATGCGCAAACTGAACATCCGGCGCCCGGTATAATCAATAGCAACTTGGCGCTGTGTGTTTTCTCCACCGTGTCCTGCACGCGCTGAAAAACGTGTTGATTAGTTGCCCGCGCGCTCTTGTCCATCATCCGTACCTTATGCTTTCCTAGTTGAAGAGACCATGACACTCAAAGCACCCGATCGACGTAGCAATCAGAGTAAATTGGTGAAATTCCGGCTGGCTGTGCTGTTCGCGTCTCTACTTTTCGCCATCGATGTGGCTCATTCACACGACCCTGAAAGGCAAAATGAGCAACCGACCATCCGCTTTGTTCGCAATCCTGATGCGGCACCCGACTTCAATCTGGCGGGGCTTGACGGCAAACCGGTGAGCCTTGCGGCCTCACGGGGTAAAGTGATTCTCCTGAATTTTTGGGCTACGTGGTGTGGACCCTGTCGTGCCGAAATTCCAGACCTTGTTGAGCTGCAGTCCAAATATAAAGATCGGCTGCAAATCATCGGCTTGGTGCTGGACGACGACGATCAGCAAATCATTAAAGAATTTGTTAAAGAATTTCAGATCAACTATCCGATCGCGCTTGCCACTGCGGGAATCCGCGTTCAATACGGAGGCATACCAGCTCTCCCATCTTCCTTTGTGCTCGATGCGCAGGGCCGCGTGGTTCAGAAACATATCGGTCTGCGTAATCCACTCCTGTATGAAACTGAAATCCGGGCGCTTCTTGGATTGCCCATCAACGCAAGGGTGGAAACATTTGAAGATACCGGCGAGATTTTTCTAAAACATGCGGACCGGGCAAGTGAACTGCCAGGGGTGAATCTCTCGAAACTTACCCCGCAACAAAAAACCGCGGCTCTACACCGCCTTAACGCCGAATTCTGTACCTGCGGCTGCGAGTATACGCTGGCCCAATGCCGCATCTACGACTCAGCCTGTCAAAAGAGCAAATCCGCGGCGGCCCAAATTGTCACAGAAATCATCGCTCCCCACGCCCCTAAAACGCCGGGCTCTGCGATTACATCACCATCCACCCCGGCGTCCCAGACTCCGGTTTTGCTTCCTTGATCGATGCCGCTCGCCATTAAGATTCTTTTCTTCCTGTTACTCTTTCTCTCTTGCAGTGGAATGATTTCGCCTCCCATCGCCTTAACAGCAGGGATTTTCTTTGGGCTAACTTTTCCGCATCCTTTTCTGGAGCGAAGCCGGACAACAGCAAGATTCCTGTTGCAAGTTTCCGTGGTAGCCTTGGGTTTTGGCATGAATCTGCACGAGGTTCTCCAGGCAGGGCGTAGCGGATTCGTGTACACCGCCGTAGGAATTTCGTTTGCGCTGATTGTCGGTTTGGCTATCGGCAAAATTCTGCGAGTTCGTAACAATTCGTCTTATCTCATCACAACAGGCACAGCTATCTGCGGTGGCAGCGCGATTGCCGCCATTGGTCCCATCCTGCGCGCCGACGACGAACAGATGGCTGTTTCGCTCGGCACCGTTTTCATCCTCAACTCTATTGCGCTGCTTATCTTTCCGCCGATCGGAAACGCACTGCATCTTTCACAATCGCAATTCGGCTTGTGGGCCGCCCTGGCAATTCACGACACCAGTTCTGTAGTCGGCGCGACGGCCAAATATGGCGCGCAGGCGCTGGTGATCGGCACTACGGTGAAACTTGCTCGTGCGCTTTGGATTGTGCCCCTCGCGCTGGTCACCGCTGCACTAAAGAGAAGCAAAACGCGCGTTCCGTTTCCCTGGTTCGTGTTGTTCTTCTGTTTGGCCGCCATCATGAACACATACGTGCCGACCTTCATCACCTTCAACAAATCTGTCTTCACCTTAGGACGACTAGGCCTCACCGCAACAATTTTTCTTATCGGTACCGGCATTTCTCGTTCCACCATACAAGCAGTCGGCTCACGCCCTCTCCTTCAGGGCATACTCTTATGGATCTTTGTAGGGCTTACCTCTCTCTATTTCATCAGGACCGGCGCCATTGCTCTGTAAAGGTGAAAACACATCGCTAAGACACATTCGCTTTGCCTTTTCAGGCTTGCCGGCTGATACCACGGATATTACACTGACGCGCGATTTCTATCAGCACTCGTTCTCAAGGGGAATGGAGGCATAACGTGAATCGACGCATTGGCTTTGTAATCGTCATTCTAATTCTAGCCGGGCTTTTAACAGGTCACGGTTTATCTTCCCAGGCGAATCCGCAATCCACGCGCAAGGCCATCAACCTCCCAGACGATAATCCGCAATTGCCGTTTAGCGGCGCCATTCTCGTCGGCAACACCCTTTACCTTTCTGGACGAATTGGCATTGACCCTAAGACACGGAATGCTCCGGCTGAAATTGATGTAGAAATTCATCTCTTGCTTGAACACATCAAAGCCACGCTTGCGCAAGCGAACATGACCATGGATGATCTGGTATACGTTCAGATCGCGTGCACAGATCTTTCGCTCTACGACAAATTCAACACTGCATATCGAAGCTATTTCACGGCTAAGGATTTGCCGGCTCGTGAATTTATTGGAGTAGCTTCGATCCTTCGTGGTGGCCATTTCGAGTTGCAAGGCATTGCGGTGCGACGCTAGTCCTCGCGTCTTCATCCTTCACCTGGTCCACCTACACTTTGTGTGACCATATGTGGGCGTTACTGTTGTCGGCCATTTGACATTATTCACACTAATTGCCCATTAATGGGCAATTAGTGGAAGGCTTCTATTCTATTTTACTCATTATAAATGACTTGTTCTGAAAGTCAGTTGGTGCTCTCCGTGCATCATTCTCGACTATGTTTAGGATTACAACCGAAAAGAAGCGCGGCAAGATTGTCGTGAGCGTGGAGGGTCGGTTAGCGGGGCCTTTCCTGGGCACCCTCGAGCAATGCTGGCACGAGCTGCGGGCTGCTTCACCACAGGAAAAATTCAGCATTAATTTGTGCGGCGTCAGCTTTATCGATTCAGCCGGGAAGGTTCTACTTAAGGAACTTTATAGAGAGGGCGCGCACCTTATTGCCGAAGGCTGCCTGAATCAGGCCATAGTGCGCGAAATTGTAGGCCAGGAGAACGAAGAAAACGGCGAACACTCGAAAGAGCGCTTCAAGCACAAGCCGATCATTTTTTATATCGCATTTTTCAGCCTTCTCCTGTTCATACCCGGCGCGGGGCAAGCGCAAAGCAGCAAAAATCAGAGCCTCCCAGCGAATCCTCCTGTTGAAGTTGTGAAATTAACGTTGGATCAGGCGGTTGCGCTTGCATTGAAACAGAACACCACAGCGCAAATTGCCGTCCTCCAGGCCGCCGAAAGTATCCAGGACCAGAATGTTGCTCGCGCGGGTTTGCTGCCGCAGGCGCAATTGAATGCTAGTGATTCGGTATTTCGTTCGAATCTCGCGGCCAATTTCGGCCGGCCATTTCCAGGCTTTCCACAACACATCGGTCCGTTCCAGGTTTTTCAGGCGGGCCCTTCTTTTTCAATTCCTGTTTTTGATCTCACGTTGTGGAGGCGTTATCAAGCCGCCAGAGAAAACGCGAATGCGGCAAAAGCCACCAGCCTTTCCACGCGCGAACAAGTAGTCTTGCTGGTCGTGTCGCAATATATCGGCACGCTGCGAGCAGTAGCGACGGTCCAAGCGGCCGGCTCCCGCGTGGAATTGGCTCAGGCGCTTTTCAACCAGGCTACGGACGTGCAGAAGGAAGGCGTGGGCACGGGTATCGATACGTTACGCGCCAACGTGGAATTGCAGAATGAAAAACAACGCTTGCTGGAAGCCGAAGCCGACCGCGAAGCGTCGCTATACATCTTGAGCAGGCTTCTAAATTTGGATCCTCGCCAGTCAATCGAATTGGCGGACTCATTGAGTTTTTTTGATACCCCTCAGCCAGAAACGGAGCCGGCGATTGAACTGGCGCTGGCCGAGCGGCAAGAGTGGAAGTCCCTTACGGCTCAGATCAAAGCAGCTGAGTCACAAAAAAAGGAAGCCTGGGATGCGCGCCTGCCCGTCCTGCGGGTGAACGGCGAGTGGGCCTATCTAGGAACCAGACTGAACAACGGCATTCCCACTTACAACTACGGTGCTGCTCTGACGATTCCGTTATTTACGGGAGGTAGAATTCGGGCGCAGACGACACGCGCGAACCTCGAGATTCGTAGATTGCAGCAGCAGCGCGATGACTTGCGAAATCAGATAGCTCTCGACGTGAAGACCGCGCTCATCAATCTGACGTCCGCAAGAAATCAGGTTCAAGTCGCAAATCTCGGCGTGCAGCTTTCCAAGGAAGAGGTCGATCAGGCGAGGGACCGCTTCCGGGCGGGCGTCGCCAACAATATTGAGGTAATCCAAGCACAAGATTCGCTGGCTCGCGCCAATGCCAACCAGATTTCGGCGTTGTATCGGTTCAACCAAGCACGCGCCGATTTCGCTCGGTCCATTGGCCAAATGGAGAGGGTTTACTCGAAGTGAGGACACGATGAGTATTGAGATGGAAGTGGGGCTGGAGAACGCGGCGAAGATTCCCGTTTATCTGGAAGAGCCTCAGGAGGAGCCCCCCAAAGGGCTAAAGAATCCCAAGGTCCGCACATGGCTGGTCATGGGCGGAGCAGTTCTGCTCGCGGTAATCCTGTTGCTCTTGTTTTACTACCATAACCGTGAAACGACGGATGATGCTCAGGTGGATGGGCACGTAACGCCCATTGCTTCTAAAATTTCGGGTCGCGTTGCTGAGGTGCTGGTACTGGACAACCAGCCGGTGAAGGCCGGACAAGTATTGGTGAAAATTGATCCTCGCGATTACCAAGCGGCGCTGGACCAGACCAAGGCAGCGGTTGCACTGGCGGAAAGTGAAGCGCAGGCGGCAGGTGCGGAAGTGCCACGCACGCGCGAGACCGTGGCCAGCGGAACTTTTGGCGCCAACGCACAGCTCCTAGGAGCGCAAGCAGATCTGGCGCGAGCGCAGGCGGCTTATGAGCAGTCTCACACTGCGGATGTTTCGTACGCGGAGGCGATGGTAGAGAAGAGCCGCTCAAACGCGCGGCTCGCACAAGCCGATCTGGAACGCTACAGGCCGCTGATGGAAAGAGGTGAAATTTCGAAGCAGCAATTCGACGCTGCCAAAGCAAATGCAGACGCCACGTCCAGCGCGCTTAAAGCAGATGAGGAAAAACTCGCCCAAGCGCGCTCCAGCGTTTCCATATCCGGTGCACAACTGAATGCTTCGAAGGCCCGCGTCGAACAAGCCCGTGCGGGTGTGTCTTCCGCGCACGCGGATACCAAGCAGATTACGGTGCGGAGCGCGGACGCTCGCGCCAAGCTTGCCAAAGTCGATCAAGCCCGCGCCGAGCTGGAGGCTGCGCAGCTGAATCTTAGTTATACGGAAATCGTTGCCCCGGTTGACGGCGTGGTTACGCACAAGCAGGTGGAACTCGGCCAGATTGTGCAGGTCGGACAAGGATTGTTAATGGTTGTGCCGCTGCAAAACGTTTGGGTCACTGCGAACTTCAAAGAGACACAGCTGCGGAACGTTCGACCTGGCCAGAAAGCGGAGATCAAGGTCGATATGTACGGAAAGACGTTCAGCGGGCATGTGGATTCCATTGCCGGAGCCACCGGGACAGTACTCAGTCTATTGCCCCCGGAAAATGCAACGGGAAACTACGTGAAAGTGGTCCAGCGCATTCCGGTGAAAATCGCCGTGGACCCGATTCCCGCAAACATCGCAGTCCTGCGACCCGGAATGAATGCCGATGTGACAGTTATCACCAACTGAAACGCTCCAAGAATTCAGCGAAGCGTCATACAAGGAAAAGGAACAGCAGTCCCAAGAGCAATGTCGCCGACGATCCTATCTAAGCTCCGAATGCCAGATGGCACGATCAACCCCTGGGTGATCGCTGTCTCGGTGACCCTTGCGACATTCATGGAAGTGTTGGACACCTCCATCGCGAACGTAGCATTACCGCATATTTCTGGCAGCTTGTCGGCAGGTGCGGATGAATCTACGTGGGTCTTGACGTCGTATCTAGTTTCAAACGCCATCGTGTTGCCGCTATCTGGTTGGCTGTCGGGGATTATGGGTAGAAAGCGGTTTTACATGTCGTGTGTGGCTGTCTTTACGGTTAGTTCATTTTTGTGTGGGCTTGCACCGAGCTTGGGAGTGCTGGTGATTTTCAGGATTTTGCAAGGCGCCGGCGGCGGCGGATTGCAGCCCAGTGAGCAGGCCATCCTCAACGATACATTTTCACTCGAAAAGCGCGGTATGGCGTTTGCCGTGTATGGTCTTGCGGTCGTTGTCGCACCAACCATCGGGCCCTGGCTCGGCGGTTGGATCACCGATAATTTTTCCTGGCGCTGGATTTTTTACATCAACGTGCCTGTGGGCATCATCTCCCTACTGCTCACCAACTGGCTCATCAGTGATCCACCGTACATGAAGCGCGCGCGCGTAAAGAGCGGATTCCGCATCGACTACATCGGGATCGGCCTAATCAGCTTGGGACTCGGGAGCATGCAGATCATTCTGGATAAGGGCCAGCGCGAAGACTGGATGTCCTCGAATTTTATCCGCACCTTCTTCGTGCTGATGCTGATTGGCATCGTCGCCGGAATTCTGTGGGAACTGCGCGAGAAGGAGCCGGTGGTCGATCTGCGCATGTTGAAAGATAGGAACTTCGCGATAGCCACGACGGCCATGTTCTTCTTGGGTTTCGTACTTTATGCCAGCACTGTGCTGATTCCTCAATTATTGCAACAGCTGATGGGATATACGGCAAGGCTGGCGGGCATGGCGCTGTCGCCGGGCGGCGCGGTAATCATGTGCATGATGCCGGTAGTGGGAATGCTGGTCTCGCGCGTCGACACGCGCATCTTGATCACGTTCGGCTGTATTGTCTCCGCCTCAGCTCTATTCGTCATGGCTGGCTGGGACCTGGGCCTCGATTACGGACACGCGGTCCGTACGAGGATGTTGCAGAGTTTCGGTTTGGCATTTCTGTTCATCCCGATTAACGTCGCTGCATTTGCCTACGTTCCTAAAGAAAAGACCAATATGGGCACGGGCATCATTAACCTTGCGCGAAACATTGGCGCCAGCGTCGGCATCGCTACCGTTACCACGATGCTTGACCGCCGCACGCAGTATCACCAATCCCGGTTGATGGAGCATGTCAACGATTACTCTGCGGCGTACCACAACATGCTAAATGGGTTGCAGGCGAAATTCTCGGCCGCTGGATCGAGTGCCGCTCACGCTAGCGCGCAGGCGCACACCATGATCTATCACACAGTTCAGCGCCAAGCGGCAATGCTTGCATTTCTCGACAACTTCAAGATGCTCGGCATCATCTTTTTTGCCGTGATTCCAATTTTACTGCTGATGAAGAAGCCGAAAGTGCCGGCCGGTGGAGTCCCGGTGCATTGAGTTAGAAAAGTTTCCGCGTCCAAGGCGCACGCGACGAGATTTAACTAAAACGGGGAGGGAAGATGGCAACGCAAGCTGTGGCAGCTCAAATGGCACCAACACAAGAGGCGATCAAGACTGGGTGGAATGAGGATAAGTTGATCCGCGCCGGCCAACGCGGCGACGCTGAAGCAATGGAAACATTATTCCGCCGGTACCAACGCCCGCTCTTTCAGACTGCTCTGCGTGTTCTCGGAAATGCGGAAGATGCCGAAGACGCTTTGCAAGACGGTTTGCTCTCCGCTTATCGCAATCTAAAGCGGTTTGAGGGTCGCTCTCAGTTCTCTACCTGGCTCACCCGCATCGTCATCAACGCTGCGTTGATGCGTCGGCGGAGTGCCAAAGCGCGTCCGGCTATATCGCTTGATGAAACGCCACGAGAAGATGAATTGCCCGCGTCGGAACGTTTCGCGGATGACGGTCCGAATCCCGAGCAAGTTTTTGAGAGTACGGAGTTGCGCGAAATCATCAGCGAGAACCTCGATGAGCTCTCGCCGCTCCTGCGCACCGCGTTTGTCCTTCGTGAAATACAAGGCTATTCCACGGGGGAAGCCGCGAAAAAACTCGGCGTAACCGAAAATACTTTAAAAGCACGTCTCTGGCGGGCCAGACATCAGCTTGCGGAACGTCTTGCAGGCCGCCTCCGTCGGATTAAAGCGGACGTCACCGGTCGGAACGGCGAAGGATCAGCCATGGTGGGTGGAGAAGCCTGCAGCTACTGCTAATCAAAATCAGTTTCACACCGTTGACGAACGATCGCCGCAGACGCGCAGCGCGCCGTTCGGTCACCGAACTGCACATTACGCGGATCATTCTGCGGCCAGCGACGGGAGAGGACCATTTCGTGCCGCGGCGTAGAGTCCTAACACGCGAACTTCACTAGTGGCCCTGCGGACCTCGGCTAGCGCCTGTTCGAGCTGTTTTACTTCCTCCGCTTCCACGTCGATAAAAAACTGATACTCCCACGGCCGGCCGTGGATGGGACGACTTTCGATCTTCAGCAGATTCACACCATGTCGCGCAAATGGCTCAAGGGAGGCTAGCAAAGCACCAGGACGGTGCGCGAGCCGCATGGCGATGGACATCTTTCGCGCATCGAGCAGCGGCAGCGCCGCAGCTTCCTTTACCGGCACAAGCAGGACAAAACGCGTGAAATTATCAGTATTGTCCTGAATCGCCTCGGCCAAAATTACGCCGTGGTAACGCTCTGCGGCGCGGCGTCCGGCGATCGCGGCACTGGACTTGTCTCCTTGTAAAATCACTTGGCGCACACTCCCGGCGGTATCTTCGGCAGGAACGCGTTTCCACAACGGATGCTGGACGAAAAAATGCTCGCATTGTGCCAGCGCCATGGGATGCGATGCCACAGTGCGTATATCTGCTAGAGTTGCACCTGGGCAGCCGATCAGATGGTGTTCGATGGGTAAGATAGTTTCCGCCACAATCTGCAATTCGCTCTGCAGCAGAAGATCAAAAACGCGGACCACCGATCCAGCCAAGGTATTTTCTACAGGGACGAGCAGAGCATCCGCGGCACCTTCTTTAATCGCCCGAAATGTAGCGTCAAATGTGGAACAAGGCACCGTCTTTATCCCGTCGCCGAGAAGCTGCACCGCAGCAGTTTCGCTGAATGCTCCAGCTTCTCCCTGAAATGCCACACGTCCTAGCTGGAGTACCACCCCCATGCCTGCCTCCCAGAGAACCTGTTGCCGATGGAAGCCACGTCTTGACGCGCTTAGAGTATCAAGTATGATTCGCGCAGCACATCAAAAGGCGCTCGCCTTGTTCGCGAATTGGGGCGTCGAGGGTTGGACATGAGTTACGTGGAGAAGAATCTCGTTCCTGGAGAGGCTCTGCTTTACCGGACGCGCCATCATTGGTCCGTTCTAGTCGGGCCTCTGCTGATTAGTCTTCTGCTGGGCGTTCCTGGGATTTGGTTGCTCCTCGGCTCGCTCTCCAATCAGCCCGGTGCCAGCGAGGTTGCAGCGCACATCCCCGGCGGCGCCCGCGGGATGCTCATTCTTGGCGGAATTCTTGTTTTCGGCGCCTTGGCTATTTTGTTGTACGGGGTCGCCAAACGTAATGCTACGGAAATGGCCGTGACCGACAGGCGAGTGCTCATCAAGACCGGCATGGGGAGCCGCAGAACGCTGGACCTCATGCTTTCGAAGGTGGAAAGTATCGGTGTGGAGGAGACGCTCTGGGGTCGCATGCTGGGCTACGGTAGCGTCATTGTACGAGGAAGCGGCGGCACGCCAGAGCCATTCGTAAAGATTGCCAATCCGCAGGAATTTCGAAGACAAGTTCAACGCCAAATTGGAGGCCCGGCCGCGGCAGCTCCGCCGAGTACTCAATAAGCTCCAATAAGCGACGAGCTGAGGTAACAGGTAACAACCTGAATTGAGAGGGAATGTCAGAATGAAGCTTGATAGGCCGCAACCGGATGAGTATGCGCCCTTCTATGCTGGCTACATTGCACTCGTTCCCGGGAATAATGTAGTGAACGCCTTAGAGGCGCAGCGTTTGCAGGTAGTGCAGTTTTTCGCTGGACGCAGCGAGCGCGATGGAAATTTTCGTTACGCTCCGAACAAATGGAGCGTGAAGGAAGTCCTTGGCCACGTCACGGACAGCGAGCGGATCTTCATTTACCGTGCATTGCGAATTGCGCGGGCCGACCAGACTCCGCTTCCCGGCTTCGAGCAGGATGATTATGTTCGTAGCGGCGGATTTGCCGAGCGTAGCCTGGCAGACCTTGCCGAAGAGTTTGTAGCCGTTCGTGAGGCCAGCATCGCATTCTTTCGTTCCTTGAGTGATGCCGCATGGCTGCGCCGCGGCCTCGCCAACAAAAATGAAGTTTCGGTTCGTGCCTTGGCTTTCATCACCGCAGGCCACGAACTGCATCACCGCCGCGTCCTCGAAGAGCGCTACTTTCCTGCCATTCCCCGCGCGTGAGAGTATTTTCGATCGTCCTATTGCGACGTCCTCTTATGCGGCTTAACAATGAGCTAGAACGTTTGCGTCGCATGTCCTTCAGCTCCGTGGGGACTACGGCAGCACGACGATTTTCGTTTGGCCTTCGCCAAAATCGTCATTTTTGCTCACTTCGTGCGAACTTTTCAAAGCTTCGCCGCTCTTCTCACGTGCGCACGTTCCATGCGCGGCACCTAGGTTGCGAGGCTGCCGGGCGGCTGCTAAAATTGGTCGTTTGTTGAGGCCCCCTCCGCTCGCGCTGGGAATGCATGGCACCCATCGAGGGTGGCGTGGACGCATCCCGCCTTCAAGCCCGGGCTGAGCCATGCGGAATACGGCGAAAGACATTTAGCGTGCAGATACTTTCCCGGTCAACGTACCGGTTCTCGCGCCTGCATAAGGAGGCTACGCGTGGCAAAGTACGATGTAGCGATTATCGGGAGCGGCCCGGGCGGTTACGTGGCTGCCATTCGCGCGGGGGAATTAGGCCTGAGAACCGTGGTCGTCGAAAAGGACCCTTTCCTGGGGGGCACCTGCCTGCATGTTGGTTGTATTCCCACCAAAGTTCTTCTCCATCATGCCGACATTTACGATCACTTTAAGAACGGAGCGGAATTGGGTTTTGAAATCAGCGGCCTGAAAATCAACTGGGCCAATGTGCTGGCACGCAAAGACAAAATCGTAAAGAAGCACGCCAAGGGTATTGAGTTTCTCTTCAAGAAAAACAAGGTGGAGTGGGCGCAGGGTTGGGGGCGGTATGAAGGTCCAAGCCGCGTCAGCGTAGAGAAAGACGGCAAGAAGACCCAAATTGACGCCGCCAACATCTTAATGGTGAGCGGATCTGAAGCGCGAGCGCTTCCGGGCATCGAGCCCGATCACAAGACCATTCTTACCAACCGCTCGATCCTTGAGCTTCCGCAAATCCCAAAAACACTGATAGTGGTTGGTGCTGGCGCGGTGGGCGTGGAGTTTGCCTCCATCTATAATTCCTTTGGTACACAAGTGACCATCCTAGAAGCCCTGCCGCGAGTGGTACCGGTCGAGGACGAAGAGATTTCCACTGAGCTGGACAAGACGTTCCGGAAAAAGAATATTCAGATTTTTACCAGCAGTAAGGTGGAGTCGGTGAAGAACGATGCCAAGGGCGTCACCGTGGCTTTCCAGGATCAGAGTGGAAAGCCGCAGGCGCTGCAGGCTGAAAAGTTGCTGTTGGCGGTCGGCCGCAAACCGATGACCGAAAATTGCGGCCTGGAGAAATCCAAGGCCAAGTTGGACCGAGGATTCGTCCAGGTCGATCTCCACATGGAGACGCAGGAGAAAGGTCTGTACGCCATCGGAGACATCGTAGCGGGTTTGCCACAACTCGCTCACGCCGCGATGATGGAAGGTATTGTCGCGGTGACGCACATCGCCGGCAAAGCTACGCAACCAATCGTGAAGACACGCATTCCCAACGCGACTTATTGCGAACCTCAGATCGGATCGATTGGATTGACCGAGAAGCAGGCACGCGACGCCGGGCATGCCGTGAAGGTGGGGAAGTTCCCGTTTATCGGTAACAGCAAGGCCACGATTCTGGGAAACCACGGCGGGTTCATTAAGGTCGTCTCGGACGAAAAGTATGGCGAAGTGCTAGGCATCCACATCATCGGGCCACTGGCCACCGAAATTCTAGCCGAAGCCGCCGCTGTTCTCCATCTCGAGGGCACCGTCGACGACATGATGAACATGATGCACGCGCATCCCACGGTGTGGGAAGGAATGGGTGACGCATTTGCTTCGGTGCGCGGATTGCAGATCAACGTCTGATATTTCTTATTAGACGCATTCTGTATGCCGAGAATTTCTTAAGGACCTTCTTTGACCGCTTGCCACATCGTCGATCTCGGGCTCATCGGCTACGCCGAAGCGTGGTCGTTGCAGAAACGTGTTGTTGCTGCCCGCAAAGCTAAAGCAATCCACGATGTGCTCCTTTTGTGTGAGCATCCGCATGTCATCACCTTGGGACGCAATGGCAAACGCGAACATTTGCTGGCCTCCGTGAATGTGCTCCGGCAAAAGGGCGTACAGTTCCAGGAGACTGACCGTGGTGGTGACATTACTTATCACGGCCCCGGACAAATAGTTGCGTATCCGATTTTGGATTTGGGCGCCATCCGCCGCGACGTGGTTTGGTATGTTCGCATGTTGGAAGAGACGATGATTCGGGCCAGTGCGGCATTCGGGATCCTTGCGCGACGCGAAGCGGGTAAGACTGGCATTTGGGTACAAACGCCGGGCGCGGACGGGGAAAAACTTGCGGCCATCGGTGTGCGCATCAGCCGATGGGTGACCTCGCATGGTTTTGCCTACAACGTGTCCACGGACCTGCGTCATTTCGATTTGATCGTGCCGTGCGGAATGGCAGAGCGCAAAGCAACCTCCCTGGAGAAATTGCTGGAGCGTGATGTGGATTCGTCCGAGGTGGTGTCCCACCTGACGAAGCACTTTGGCGAAGTTTTTGGGCTCGTGATGAGACACACGTCGCGAAACGAATTGTTCGAGAAATTGGAAACAGCCGAGCATGCTGTCGCGATCCCGGCGTAAAGCAATGAGCGACAGATTTTCCCGTCTGTCCGCAGCGGCGAAGTAGCAACTCAAGAGGTTTGCAAATGTCTGTCCAAGCGGAGTGAGGGATGAGCAAGAAATTGACGCGCCAGCAGCACCTGGACCTCTACTATTACATGCGTCTGAACCGCGCGGTGGAAGACACCATGACAAAACTCTTCCGCCAAAACAAGATTGTTGGTGGCCTTTACTCCAGCTTGGGACAGGAAGCTATTTCCGTGGGCAGCGCTTATGCCCTGGAAAAAAAAGATTGGCTGGCGCCCATGATTCGCAATATCGGCGCGCTGCTGGTCAAAGGTGTGCCGCCGCGCGATATTTTTACCCAGCATATGGCCAAATTTACTTCTCCCACGCTGGGCAAGGATGGCACCAGTCACTTTGGCGATTTGGAGAATCTCCATATTGTTTCTCCGATTTCGATGCTCGGCGATTTGATCCCCGTGATGACCGGGGTGGCTATGGCCGGGCGTTATCTTGGGCAGAAAATAGTAGCCATGACGTGGATCGGCGATGGCGGCAGTTCCACCGGCGTGTTTCACGAAGGTTTGAATTTTGCCGCTGCGCAGAAAGCGCCGTTCGTCCTGATTTTGGAAAATAACCAGTGGGCCTACTCGACGCCGGTAAAGCGCCAGGTTCCCCTGGAAAATTTGGCGGATCGCGCGAAGGCTTACGGGATTGCAAGTTATATCGTGGATGGCAATGATGTGGTCGCGGTGTATACCGCCGCTAAGGAAGCCGTGGACCTGGCCCGCGCCGGCCAAGGTCCCATCCTTATTGAAGCGAAATCGATGCGCATGCGCGGCCACGCGCAACACGATCCTGCGGAATACGTGCCTAAGGAAATGTTCGAATACTGGAAGCAGCGAGATCCCATCGAGCGGTACGAGAAGTTTCTGATCAGCGAAAAATTGCTCGACGCCAAGGGCAAAAAGGACATCGAATCTAGGATGGAAGCGTTGCTCGCTAAAGAGCGGGACTTTGCCGAGGCTTCGCCCATGCCCCCTCCGGAGCTAGCTGAAAAGGGCGTCTACTGCACGGGAGATGATTGCCATAAGATTGCCCCGAAGTGGGAAAGGGCCAAGACCGACCTGCTGCCGCCAAAATCGAATATTGATGCGGTTTGGTCGGTGGAAGGATTTGGTAAGGGTCGCGGCGCGGGCGGGAAGAATGCGCCCATCCATTTTGGAGACACGCCAGCCTCCGCCGAAGAGGCGCGCAACAACGAGAAATTGGCTCCCACGACGCCCCACAGAACACTGGACAAGAAACCCGCCAAGCAACTTGCTAGCAAACGTAACCAGTTGTTACGTGGCAAGAGCGGCCGGCCCAGCTCTGCCTCTGCGCCTCAAGGAAAGAGGAGGTAACATGGCTCCTCCAACCAACGGGCAGGAAACTCGTGGCACCGAAGCCACCGCAGCGCCGGTAACTTTTTTGGAAGCGATCAAGCAGGCGATGTTTGAAGAGATGGAGCGCGATCCGACGGTCGTATTGCTCGGAGAGGACGTGGGGGTTTACGGTGGCGCGTTCAAGACCAGCGAGGGTTTGCTGCAGCGTTTTGGTTGGGAACGAGTAATCGATACACCCATCAGCGAAAGCGCAATCATCGGCGCCGCTTGTGGGATGAGTTACCTGGGCTTGCGGCCCATTGCGGAAATGCAGTTTATTGATTTCATCGCCTGCTGCTTCAATCAGTTGACCAATTTCGTGGCCAAGGGCCATTACTTGTGGGGTGCTCCGGCGCCCATCGTGGTGCGCGGCCCTTCGGGCGGCGGTGTTCATGGCGGGCCATTTCATTCGGCAAATCCAGAGATGTACTTCGTACATACACCCGGGCTCAAGGTGATTTATCCTTCCACGCCGTACGACGCCAAAGGTTTGCTGAAGGCGGCCATCCGCGACAACAATCCGGTGCTGTTCTTTGAGCACAAATTCCTTTACCGCCGTATCAAGGAAGAGCTGCCCGCCGGTGACTACACCGTTCCTATCGGCAAGGCCATTGTGCGGCGCGAGGGAAAGCACCTGACGATTCTCTCCTACGCAGCTATGATGCATACCTCGCTCGAAGCCGCTGAAGCGCTGGCGCGGGAAGGCATCGAAGCGGAAGTTATCGATCTGCGCACGCTGTTGCCGCTCGATGAAGCGACGATTCTGCAGTCCGTTAAAAAAACCAACCGCTGCCTCGTCGTGCATGAAGACACCAAGACCGGTGGCATTGCGGGGGAGATTGCGGCCATACTTTGCGAGAAGGCCTTCAGCGATCTTGACGGGCCGTTGATGCGCGTCACCGCTCTGGATACCCCCGTGCCATACGCCCCGCCCCTGGAAGAATATTTTTTACCCAATGCTAAAAAAGTTTTTGACGCCGCAAAGGAGTTGGCGCGGTATTAACGATCAGAGCCATGAGCGATTGGCCGTTTCATATCAGAATGCGGATGTTAATCAACCGTCTGCTCAAGATTGTTGGACTGGATTACATTCATGCGCACAAAAATTGCTCGCGGCATCGAAACGAAATCCAACAGAGCGAGCGCTGCGGCTGGTTTTACTGCCTGGAGAGTTTCACGCCCAGCGAGATCCAGGAATGGGTCGACGGCGATGCGACAGCAATGTGTCCTCGTTGTGGAATTGACTCGGTGACCGGTTCAGCTTCGGTTCTTTTTCTGTCACAGGAGTTTTTGCAACGGGATGCACCATTACTGGTTCGAGCGCACCTTCAAGATCAAGGTCTGAATCCGAGGGCGTGAGTAACATGGACTATAATTTGTGGGATTGCGAAAGAAGAGGAGCTAGCTATGGCCGTTGACATCGTAATGCCCCAGATGGGCGAAAGCATTTTCGAAGGCACCATCACCAAATGGCTGAAGAAACCTGGCGACAAAGTCGAGCGCGACGAACCGCTGTTCGAGATCTCTACCGACAAGGTGGACGCGGAAATTCCTTCGCCGTCGGCCGGTGTGCTGAAGGAAATCAAAGTTGGCGAAGGCAAGACCGTGCCCATCCAGACGGTGGTCGGAATTATCGATGCGGCCGGCGCTGCTGCCGGCGCTCCCGCGCAGCCTGCCCCGAAAGTTGCACCGGCGGCATCGCCGGCAGCTCAGCAGGGCGCGCGTCCCACGCAGGCGACGGCGCCTCCCGCGGCTCAGAAACCCGCGACACCGCAAGCTCCTGGCGGGGCGCCATCTAGACCGCAACCCGCGCCGACGCCCGGCGCTTCGAAGGACGGCGGACGCATCCATAGCTCGCCGCTTGTCCGGCGCATGGCCAAAGAACATGGCATCGATCTCTCCAGGCTTTCAGGCACCGGCGCTGGCGGGCGTATCAGCAAACAGGACATCGAAGCGATTATCTCTGGTGGGGGCGCAGCCGCCACTCAACAGCGAACGGGCGCAGGTCACCAGCAGACGGAAGAACAACTCGAAGAAGCTTTCGAAGCTCCCGCGCAGGCTCCCAGTTCAGAGCGGCCAGCGGCAGCCCGGCCAGAGTCCGGCGCTACCGCTCGTCCCTCTACGCCACCTCCGCCCTCCGCGGCTGGCGCGCAAGCACGCGTGGCTTTGGAATCGGCGGTCCCGCGGGAGAAAATGTATTTCGGCAATTACGAAGTGCAGCCCATGAGCACCATGAGGCAGCGCATTGCCGAACACATGGTCGCCTCGAAGCGCGTGTCACCCCACGTTTATTCCGTGGACGAGATCGACATGAGCAAAGTGGCTGCGCTGCGCGCCAAGTCCAAAGACGAGTTCGAGAAACGCTACGAGACCAAGCTGACCTACATGCCATTTTTCGTGAAAGCCGCGGTCGCTGGCCTTCGCGCTTTTCCAACCATGAACGCCTCGCTCGACGGTACCAATGTCATCCTCCACAAGGAAATCAATATCGGCATGGCTGTCGCTCTGGACTGGGGACTAATCGTCCCAGTCATCAAGAATGCTGACGAAAAGAACATTCTCGGCATCCAACGGAACCTCAATGACCTCGCCGAGCGCGCCCGCACAAAAAAACTAAAACCTGAAGAAGTGCAAGAAAGTACCTTCTCCATCACCAACCCCGGCGTTTTCGGCGGACTGTTTGGCTTGCCGGTCATTAACCAGCCGAACGTGGGAATCCTGGGCCTCGGCGCGATTGAGAAACGCCCCGTGGTGATTAACGATTCCATCGCCATCCGGTCGATGTGTTACGTCACACTGAGTTACGATCACCGCGTGGTGGATGGCGCCGTCGCCCACCAGTTTCTTCACAAGGTCAAGGAAACGCTCGAAAACTGGAGCGAACCGGTCCTCTAAGGAAGCCGTTCTTCAGAGCAAGGTTCGTGCATCCACGCTAATCTTCCGAGCCCTGAGCGTCTGGGAAGGAATATTTTCCAAAGACGTGCTGTATTGGACCCCCACTCGGAGGTAAAAAAAGGGGTCCGGACGAATCCGGACCCTCTCTGCAATTCTTCGTCAAACTCGCAAACGAACTAAAGTTATCTCCTCTTTCTCTTCTTAGCCGCTTTTTTCGCCGGTTTCCTCGCGCCTTTTTTCTTGGCTTTCTTTGCGGCCTTCTTGGGCTTCTTGCTGGCTTTCTTTTTCCCTGGCTTCGAAGCCTTTTTCCGGGCAGGCTTGGCGGCGCTTCTGGCAGGCGGCTTGGCAACCGGCATTGACCCTTCCGGTTCCTCGGCGGTGATCAGTAATTCTTCTTCTTCCACTTCCACAACATCACCGTCTACAGCGTCGTCTTCTTCTTCCAGCGGTGACAGCTCGTTGTCTTCTTCGAAATTATCTTTCTCGAATTTCATTCCGTCCTCCCGGGGGAATCTTGTGCTAGTAGCCGGTGGTCGCTTGTACCGGCCGGAGATAAAGATCCGGCTCCGTTCTTCTCGCCGTTGTTATCGTACTGGCGCAATGTTGTCAAGCATTCTGCGTCTTGCGGAATCAGGAATGTGCGGATAGAAGGATGCATGTCTAGCGGACAACCGGGAAAGCATAGGGAAGTGCTACCGCCTTTTTCCGGAAAGCCATTCTAACTAACAGAAACTAAATACTTTAGCGTTGAAGTCCCGCTGCGGCATGGGTTCGAGCCGCCGTTACCTTGCTCGACCGGATCTTCTTTTTGGACTTGGTGCCCGTCCTTGCCAAACTCTTCTCCGGCAGGCCGCCCACCGTATAGATGCGCAGAACCATGCCGCGGCGCACCCGTTTCACCTTAAGCGCGTTCCATTTACGCAACTCTTCGGAATCCACGCTGAAACGGTCGGCGATTCCTCCCAGCGTGTCCCCTTTGCGAACGCGGTATCTTACCAGTCGACGCTTGGTCTCCGATTGAGGTTGCGCGGCCGGTATAATCAATTTCCCTCCAGCCTCTAGTGCTGCGCCATGCTCCAGACTATTGGCATCCGCAATAGCTACCGGCGTCACACGATACTTTTTTGCGATGGACGTCAACGTCTCGCCTGTTTCCACGCGATGCCGCCGCCAGCTTACCCACTTGTTCGGAGGAATGTCGGCGATCTCCGCGGAGAACCTTTGCGCGCTGCCTTGCGGCAAATGCAGCTCAAAGGACGAATCATCCGGTGTCGCGAGCCGCAGCAGCGAAGGATTCAGCGCGCGCAGCGTTTCCACGTCCACGTCAATCGTTTCCGCCACCAGCCGTAAATCGATGGCCCGCCCGGGTTTCACCACATCTGTCGGTACCGGTCCTTCTGGATCGGCTTGGATTCCGTAATGCGCCGCATCTTTGGCAATCAGCGTTAACGCCAGAATAATGGGCACGTAATTTTTTGTTTCTCGAGGAAGCACGTTGCGTTTGTAGAGCTCCCAGAAATCCGCGTAACCTGTGCGTTCAATCCCCTTTTGCACATTTCCCGGACCGCAGTTGTACGCCGCCATCGCCAGATACCAATCGCCGAACATGCGGTAGAGATCGCGCAAATGCTGCGCCGCTGCGCGCGTGGCTTTTTCCGGGTCCTGCCGCTCATCGATCCACCACGTGTGGCGCAATCCGTATTCCTGCCCGCGATAGGCCACGAATTGCCAGATGCCTCGCGCCCCGGCGCGCGAAAGCGCCAGTGGTTGAAACGCACTTTCCGCTTGCGCCAAATAGATTAGGTCCTGCGGGACGCCCTCTTCCCGCAGCACCCGAGCGATCATCGAGCGGTACCGCCCGGCGCGGCGCAGTCCCGTCTCCACAATCGCCCGCCCGCGCGGCGTCTGGAAAAAATTCAGGAAAGACAGCACTTCATCGTTCACCGTGAGCGGCAGGTCGTGAGACATATTCTTGGCTGCTTCTTCCGCCCGCGCCTTCAGCCGTGGATCTACCGGAAATGTCATCTCCGCCACTTCGTCGATCGGTGCGGGCACCGCCGGCGCTTCGTTGAACCCGTCGCCCGCACGGAAAGCCTGCAGTTCGTAGGTATAAACGGTGTCCACCACGCGGTGAAAAAGCTCGCTCAGCTCGGGATCGCTGTTCGCGTCGTAGCCGCTTTGCAGCATCCAATCGACGGCCTCATCGAAGTCTTTGCGCGCGGCTTCGAGGTGCCCGGCTTTATAGTTTTGTTCACCGCTCGCGAATTTTTCTTCCACCTTGCGCATGAAATTTTCTTTGGCACTGTAAACGTGCGGCAACAGCGAAGCCATGGGGCGTGAGCCTGGATTGGTCAGCGGCAAGGTTGGAATCACTAAGTTCTTTTCCACCTTGGCGGTTGCCGGCTTCATCGGAGGCGCTAATGCCAGCGCGTTTTTATTCTCCGCATGCACGCGCCCCGCCGCCAGAAGCAGCACCAGGACGCACGTGCTCGTACCAAGGAGTCGGAACTTCATGCTTCCATGGTAAGGAGCCCGCGATACCCCGGTCAACGCTTTCCGGCTGCCATGGGTTGACCGTAACACCACACAAGGACCACACGAACGCCGCACGAAAAACTCACCCTGCGGTGTTATTCGGCGCATCAAAACGTACGTGCCAGACATCCAACGCTTGATGGAACATTGGGCAACAATGCGGGTCTAACAACTTAGTAAGGAAGAGCGCACATGCAAAAACGTCATCTCGGAAAAAATGGACCGCTGGTTTCGGCGCTAGGTCTCGGCTGCATGGGTATGTCTGAGTTTTATGGCACCCGCGACGACGCCGAATCCATCGCCACGATTCATCGCGCCATCGAACTGGGAATCACTTTCCTCGATACTGCCGACATCTATGGTTATGGCGACAACGAGGTACTGGTCGGCAAGGCCATTCGCGGCATGCGCGACAAAGTCTTTCTAGCCACGAAATTCGGCATCCTGCGCAGTAAAAGCAATCCCGCCGTGCGCGGCGTCAACGGCAGCCCGGAGTACGTTCGCTCTGCATGCGATGCCAGCTTGAAGCGCCTCGGCGTGGAGGTCATCGATCTTTATTATCAGCATCGCGTCGATCCCAAGGTCGAAATTGAAGACACCGTGCACGCCATGGCGGAGTTGGTGCGTGCCGGCAAAGTCCGCCATCTAGGCCTGTCTGAGGCCTCCGCGCAAACCATTCGTCGCGCACACCGCGTGTGTCCCATCGCAGCGCTGCAAACGGAATATTCACTCTGGACGCGTGATCCGGAAGACGAAATTCTTCCCACTACGCGCGAGTTAGGCATTGGCTTTGTCGCGTACTCTCCTCTGGGCCGTGGATTTCTTACTGGCCAAATCAAGCGCTTTGAAGATTTTGCTCCGGACGACTATCGCCGCTTTTCGCCGCGCTTCCAGGCCGGTAATTTTCACAAGAATCTGGATTTGGTCGCGCGCGTCGAGGCCATCGCCAAAGAAAAGAAATGCACACCCGGCCAACTTGCCCTTGCCTGGCTCTTGGCGCAAGGCAATGACATCATTCCCATTCCCGGAACGAAACGCCGCAAGTACCTGGAAGAAAATGCCGACGCCCTCGCCGTCAAGCTTACCCCAGAGGATTTGCGCCGCATCGATGATGTTGCGCCACACGGCGCCGCCGCCGGCTTGCGTTATCCGGAGCCGATGATGGAGCTGGTCAATCGTTGAGCTCATAAGGCCTCCCCCTGATCTGTAGACAGTAACTGTCTGTAAGTAACAGATATCGCAGCATTTACGCTTGTCGGCGGGACCACACCTCCCTGTTGCCAATACACCATAATTATGCTATTATGCTATCGCGTTTGTTGCTCTTGTATCGCCTTTGGAATCGTAAAGCGGTCGCAAGGTCACACTTGCGGCCTTTTTTTGTGCGCTCCGTTTTTTGGTTCGTACAGAACGAGGCCGAAGACGGCCGAAGCTCTGTGAGGGGCTCGGAAGAAGCACCAGATAGCTCAATGCAGTGATGTTCGGCCACTTTGTGGTCAACAGAAAAGAGTAAAGCAGTGAGTAAAGAACAAGGAACAGTGAAGTGGTTCAACGCCAGCAAAGGCTTCGGGTTCATCCAGCGCCAGAGCGGTGAGGACGTTTTCGTCCATTTCTCCGCGATTGTGGCTGATGGCTATAAGTCATTAAACGATGGCCAAGCGGTTGAATTCGAAGTGACCAAAGGACCAAAGGGCCTGCAGGCCTCAAACGTCCAGCCCCTCTAATCCACTTCACAAAAACACATACACGGGCGGTGCGCTTCGGCGTACCGCCCGTTTTTGTTTTTCCCCACCAACCAGCTCCTCCCCGCTTTCCTGTAACCTCCTCCTCAGTAATCAAACCGCGGCACAGTACCATTTGCGCCACATAGTACGCATTGTCCATTGCATCTCCCAATTCCCGGCGGGAGCATACATAAGGACACTCTAATATTTGCCGTGGTTCCTTGCCCGCTTTGGGACAGGCGCCAGGAGCTTTATCGTGAACTTGGACCGCCAACAGTTAGATCACCTCGAGCGGCACGAGCTGCGAGTGACCGTCGTTGCCGCTGTGGTGGTATTGGTTCTCGCTGGCGGCTTGGCCATGTTCATGTACCCGCTGGTCTTCGTGCATCCGGAAGGCAACAAATGGATGCTGCGCGTCGCTTTTTTTGGTTTCTGCGCGCTTACGCTGCTTTTCGCGGGCTATTTGTTCGATCGTCAACGCACCGTCGCCAGGCTCACGAAACAGCTCGTCGATGAGCTGCAGCGCAACCTCGAAATCCGCCAGCAAGCCAACGTGGATATCCTGAAGTCCATGCCCGACATCAATCACTTTTGGGACCGCCTGACCATGGAATTTCGCCGTTCCATGACCATGCAAAAGACGCTTTGCTTGCTTCTTGTTAAATCCATCGCGCCAGAGGGAGAGGCCAACTCCAGCCAAAGCGGAGCGCCCAGCACGGCCTGTGGCGACGCTGCCAAAGCCATCTCCAGCAGGCTGCGGCCCAGCGATTCGATTTACCTTTTAGGACCAGACTTCTTCGGATTGGTATTGCCGGAAACGGATACCACCGCTGGACAGCGCATTGCCGCTCGCCTTGAGGACGAGCTCAAATCCGTGCGTGCTACTTACGGCGGATCCTTCGAATTTAACCTCTATAACTATCCGGAACACGTGAACACTTCGCATGAGCTCGAAGACATCGTGAAATCTTCGCTTCCTGAGCAAGAAGAATCGATGTCCGACGCTTCTATCGGGACCCCCTAAATTCTGCCCGCAATTCACTGATTCTTCCACACTATCCCAGCGCTTGCCTCAAATCCGCGATCAAGTCTTCCGTATCTTCAATGCCCATGGAAACGCGCACCGTTCCCGGGCTCACTCCCGCGCGTTGCAACTCTTCCTTGCTCATGTTGTAATGCGAAGTGTAAAGCGGCAGAGCAACTAGCGACTCCGCGCCGCCCAAACTCACCGCCAGCAGAAACAATCGAACTCTATCGCAAACGCGCCGCGCCGCCGGCAACCCGCCCTTCAGATCGAACGCCAGCATGGAACCGAAATCGCACATCTGTTTTTTCGCCAATTGGTGGTCGGGATGCGATTTGAGCCCCGGATAATGCACGCGCGCCACCTTCGGATGTTTTTCGAGGAATGTCGCAACCGCTAACGCGTTCTGGCACTGCCGCTTCATGCGCAACCCCAGAGTCTTCATCCCGCGAATCAGTAGATACGCGGCCTCTGGGTCCATCGAACCTCCCAGATAAATCACCATTTGTTGTATGTGCTGCATCCAGTGTTTGCTGCCCGCCGCAGCCCCCGCGATTACGTCGGAATGCCCGGCCAGTGCCTTCGTTGCGCTATGCACCACCATGTCGTAACCCATGGCGATGGGGCGCTGCAGTAGCGGCGTCGCGAACGTATTGTCGATGATGGAGACGAGCTTGTTTTTTTTCGCGAAAGTCACCGCTTTCTGCAAATCCACCAAACGCAAAGTAGGATTCGTTGGAGTCTCCACATAAAGAACTTTCGTCCGCACTGTCAGCGCTTCTTCCAGACCCTCGAGATTGCTTCCCACATGGCGCACCTGAATGCCCATGTTTGGGAAAATATCGCGCATCAGCCGGTAGCTGCCGCCATAAAGCTCCGCCGTGGAAATTAATTCGTCGCCCGCTTTCAACGCGCTCAGTAAGGCGCAGGAAATCGCCGCCATGCCGGACGCCGTCACCACGGCGGCTTCGGCCCTTTCGAGCGCCGCGATTTTTTCTTGCGCCACCGCCAGCGTTGGGTTGCCATAGCGCGTGTAGATATAAGCCTTACTTTTGCCTTCGGCCCAGCGCTTCATCTCCCTCGTCGAGGAAAATGTAAAAGTCGAGGTGCGGCAAATGTTAGGTCCTACCGGCGCGCCCACGCCATGCCGATTGGGCTCTCCAGCATGAACCGACTGCGTCTGTGGCCCAAGTTCTTGCCCATTCCTTCCCGTGATTTTTCGCTCCTTCTTTCTTCCAGCTTGTCGCTCAGTTTTGCTCATGATCCTGCATTCTTAGCTTTCTCCATAACCCCAGCAAGCGCCATTTTGGTGTCCCTCCGCCGCTACCGTCGACGTCCTGCGGCGCACCCGGCCCCGCGCAAATCCACCCAGTGAAATCTGCCCTTGCTACAATCCTCCGCCAGCCGCCCTGAATAGCATCCGTTTTGCGTTAGGTGGCGCAACCCATGAACTGGACTGCTCCTTCATCCGGCTACCTTTGGCTGATATTTCTGATCTACTGGCTAGTCTCTGCCGCCCGGGTGAAAGCAACAAAAACAAGAGAACGCTGGGGCAAGCGTTTACTGTGTTTCCTGTGGGTCTGTGTCGCCTTTCTTCTCTTGTTCGATCCCCGAGTGCGTTTCGGCTGGTTAAGCTTCCACGTCGTGCCTGATTCTCCAGCGCTTGGTGTAATCGGCCTCGCGGTTACTGTCGCCGGTCTTGCATTCGCCATTTGGGCCAGGCGGCACTTGGGAAAAAACTGGAGCGCCGTAGTCACCATCCGCGCGGACCACGAATTAATTCGTACCGGCCCTTATCGATTTATCCGCCATCCGATTTATAGCGGCATATTGCTCGCTATGATAGGCACAGCTTTAATTGTTGGAGAAGTGCGCGCCTTGCTTGCCGTCGCCATCATGGCGCTTTCCTTTTTCTTTAAAGCGCGCAAGGAAGAAGCATGGCTGGCCCGCGAATTTGGCGACAAATTCGAAGCACACATCAAACACACGGGAATGTTTCTGCCAAAGTTTTTGTGAAACGTCGGGCCTGCGCCCCTAAGCTTCTTCTTCGACGTGTTCCCGCACACCCGCTTTATTCGCGGCAATCACTTTTTCCGCTAATTCGTTGGGCACGTAATCGTAGTGGGAAAACTCCATGTTATACGTCGCGCGTCCCTGCGTTTTGGAGATCAGATCGTTCGCGTAGGTGAGCATTTCCGCGAATGGCACCTGCGCCTTGATCACCACGTTGTGACCTCGAGCTTCGCTCCCCGCAATGCGCCCTCGCCGAGAACTTAAATCGCCCATCAGATCCCCGGAATATTGGTCCGGAGCGTAGACCTCCACCTGCATGATGGGCTCAAGGAGCGCCGGGCGCGCTTGCTTCATGGCTTCTTTGAAAGCCAGCGAACCTGCGATCTTGAACGCCATGTCCGAGGAATCCACGTCATGATATTTGCCGTCATACAAACTCACCCGAAAATCCACCACCGGGAATCCTGCCAGATATCCGCGCGCCGCTGCGTCCCGAATCCCTTTTTCGACCGAGGGAATCCAGTTCTTCGGAATCGACCCGCCAAAAATATCATCGATAAACTCAATGCCTTTTCCGCGCTCCGCGGGTTCCATCTTGATCCGGCACACGCCAAACTGCCCGTGTCCGCCTGATTGTTTCTTGTGCTTGCCTTCCGCGTCGGCCCGGCCGCGTATGGTTTCGCGATAAGCCACTTTCGGCGGCTTCAGCGTGAGGTCCACGTGATAGCGCTTGTGCAGCTTGGCCACCACCACTTCAATATGTTGCTGCCCGGAGCCGGAAAGCAAAAATTCCTTGGTTTGCGGGTCGCGAGAAAAATGCAATGCCTGATCCTCTTCCAGAATTTTGTGGATGCCTACGCCAATCTTGTCTTCGTCCGCGCGCGTCTTAGGCTCGATGGCAAAGGTTATTGACGGTTCCGGGATCGGTGCGCGCTTGTAAAAAACAGGCGAAGCTTTGTCGCCCAGCGTTTCGCCTGTAGCTGTTTCCTTCAGCTTGGCGATAGCTCCGATGTCTCCGGCGTGCAACTCCGCAATTTCGGTAAGTTGCTTGCCTTGGACCACTTGGGTGTGCTGAAAACGTTCCGCCAGGCTGCGGTTGTAATTCCACAACGTCGCGTCGTTTTTAAGGATTCCACTCATGACCTTGAAATAATTAATGCGCCCCGCAAATGGATCGGCCAGCGTTTTGAAAATAAATAAGGACAGTGGTTGCCCATCCTCGAACTTGCGTGGCATTGGATCGCCTTTGCCGCCCGGTTCTTTGTATGCAAAAACGGAGTGCTCGTCTGGGTGCGGAAATACGTCGGCGATAAAGTTCAGCAGGCTGGCGCTGCCGATGTTGTGCAACGCGGAAGTCATCAGCACTGGAATGATTCTTTCTCCCACAATGGCTTTGCGCAGGCCCGGGATCAGATCCTCGATGGGAATAGTGCCTTCTCTGAAAAATTCTTCCATCAACGCGTCGTCGCCTTCCGCCACCATCTCCACGATTTTTTCGTGGGCTTCTTTTGCTTCATCTAACAGCGCCCCGGGAATCTCTTCCACCGTGCACTTGCCGTCGCTATCGGGTTTGCAAAAGTGCGCTTTCATGGAAACCAGATCGATTACGCCGCGGAAAGCTCTTTCCGAACCGATGGGTAATTGCAGCGCCACGACATTGCGCCCAAAAACCTGTTCCAGCGATTGCATCGAGCGTTCGAAGCTGGCGAGATCGCGATCCATCCCAGTAAGCACAAACGCGCGGGGAATATCGTATTCCGTGCAGTAATCCCAAACCTTTTCGGTCGTCACCTGCGCCCCAACATGCGCGTCCACCGTGATAATCGCGGCGTCCGCGGCGATCAGTGAAGCTTTCGATTCCGTGATGAACGTGGAATACCCTGGCAGATCGAGGAAATTAATCTTAATTTTTTCCGAGGAGTTGCTTTGCCCCGGGGTTGGCGTGGTGGGCCATTCCGCGTAGGCCATCGCGGTTTGAATGGATATTTTTCTGCTGATTTCTTCTTCGTCCCAGTCTGTTGTGGTACTGCCCTCCGCAACTTTACCCCATCGCGGCGTGTTCCCCGCGGTGTAGAGTAACGACGACACCAGTTGCGTCTTACCGGTGCCGCCGTGGCCGACAATGCCAACGTTGCGTATATCCTTGGTGAGATAACTCTTCATGTAAACCTCCATTAGGCGAGGTCCGTGTCAAAGAATTTCGGCGCGGGCCGGCGCCTGGGCGTGTGACGCTGGGGTTGAAGAGCGAGGCACTATCGCTGCATCCGGCGGGGTTCGGCGAAGGCGAAACGAAAATTCCCTGGTCCGCTCATCAACTTCTTTAGTTGACCACGAAAGCGGTCAATCGGGCGGATGCTAGCACAACGGTTTGTACAGGGCAATCGGTCGCCGCGCCGTTCACTGGGAAGCTCTGGTCGCTCCTTCCGGCCCAGGCTTGTAGCCCACGCAGGACAGAACCGGAAGCGCCGGATACTTCGGGAAACGTGGATCCTTGAACGAAAGTTCGCAAAGAACAAATACGGACCCGCGCGCGGATTCAATCCGCCGAGCATTAATGCAAGTGACACACAATCCAGCAATTTCTTGCACGCGCGAATTGTCTGTGCTTTCATTCACAAATCGTATCTTAATAAAATATTGTCGAAATTCATTTTCTATTAACCATTTAGCTGTAAATTGTCGTGGTGCCGGATGAAAACAGAATTGCAAAAATTGTCCACAAAGTGAACTCATGAAAACAAAAATATTGCTGGGCTTGTTATTTTTTTCGCTGTGCTTCGCTGGAAGCGTTTCCGGCCAGGAAGAACCCGCCGCGGAAGGCAGAAAAATCACGCCGGCCGGAGAATTGCTCTTGGACGCAGCCACCCGTCTCCCCGCGGTTGGCGCTTTGCCAACCACTTTCCTGCGCAGCCCGGATTCCACCGGCCGCGACGGCAAAGGCCGTTTCCTGCTGGTAATGTATAGCGGTTTTGGCGTGCAGTTCAGTGCGGATACCAACGAAGCGCAGCAATCCGTCGGTGTGATTGATCTGAATGCGCAGCCAGCACCCTCTGTCATTCAAAATGTGTATTTTCCCTCACCGCAAAGTGCCAACGTAGGCATCGCGTTTTCACCAGCCGCCGCAGCCGACGGAATTTACGAATTGTACGTTTCCGGCGGCTTCGAAAACAAAGTCTGGATCTTTCGCTTCGATCCCACAGCCGCGCAGCCGATCCAGCCCGCCTCTCCCGGACCAAACACCAAAGTGCAAGCACCATTTTTGGATCTCAGCAAACCCGGTGAAACATCTCCCAAGGAATACAACGGCGGGAAAGCTGCAATTTATTCTACCGGATTGGCGATCACCTCTGACGGCAACGCGCTGGTGACCGCGAATAATCTCGGCGACAACGTGACGATTGTGCGCGAATTGCGCGGTGCACGCAAAATGGAGCGTGTGGATCTGCATCATGTTGGGAAAAAAAGTCAGAATATTTATCCCTATGGCGTGGTGATCGCAGGGGAAGGCAAAAGCGCGCGCGCGTACGTTTCCTGCTGGAATGATGCTTCCGTTGCAGTTGTCTCTTTGCAAGGGCGAGCAACACTTAAGAATTTCATCAGTGTGGATCGCCATCCGACAGCGATGCTTCTCAACGCCAACGGGACGCGACTCTTCGTCGTGAACTCCAATGCGGACAGCGTTTCCGTCATCGACACGACTTCCAATCGTGAAGTGGAGCGCATCGATGTGCGCTTTGCGGAAACCGCGTTGCTGGGAGCAAGTCCCGAAGGCCTGGCACTAAGCGCGGATGAAAAACTTCTGTATGTGGCCAACGCCCACAGCAACGCGGTGGCCGTCGTTTCACTTTCCGATCAAACCCGCGCCACTGAAACGCGCAACGTCCAAACACGTAACGCCAAAACTGCAACTGTTGAACCACGCAAAACCAAATCTGCCGTCGCAGAAACTCAGCAGGAAAATCGCATGGAGAAGAATTCTCGTGTCCTAGGCTTCATACCTACTGGGCAATATCCCTCCGCGGTAGCAGTTGCCGACAGCCGCATCTTTGTGGGCAACGGCAAAGGAACCGGATTTGAAGCGTCTTCCATGCGCGTAAATAACAGTGGAAGAACGCCGCGTCTTCCCAACGCTGCGTTTCCCGCTGGAAAAACAATCAAAGAGCCAGGCGGAGAATACGGCCCAGCTACGGTCGCTGGAAACATCAGCATCATTGCACTGCCCGACGATCCGACACTTGCGCGCTACACGCAGCAAACAATGCAAAACGATGGCCTGCTGGGTTTTGCGGTACCGAAATTATTCGCACACGAAAATCCGATCCGGCACGTGATTTATGTCATCAAGGAAAATCGCACGTATGACCAGGTTTTTGGCGATGTGCAAACCGCGGGCAACGGCCAGAAAGCGGATGGCGAAACGAAATTCGCGATTTTCGGAAATGGAACCGCAGCACAGCGCCCGGACGGAACCCCGCAAACGGTTACTCCAAATCACCACGCGCTGGCGCAACGCTTCGGATTGTTCGATAGATTTTTCGTTAATTCCGAAGCCAGCCCAGACGGGCACAACTGGTCCACCGCGGCGTTCTCAACCGATTACGTCGACAAGGGTTTTCGATGGGAGTATTCCGGCCGAGGCCGAACTTATGATTGGGAAGGCTTCAACCGTTTACCGGACTACGAGCCGCCGGGAGACCTGGATATTGGCACCGGCGAGCAAGACGCGTTGAATATTCTCAGCAACATTTTGGAGAAACATATCCCTTACCGCCAAGGGTTTTTGGACCTTGCCGAACCAAAAACTCTTTATCTGTGGGACGCGGCGGAGCGCGCAAGCTTGACGCATCGCAATTACGGGGAATTTATCAGCGTGATTTCCGCCGCCGACGTGCAAGCGGCGCAAAACCACAAGAAAAAAACATACCCAGATATCACGAAGGCGGTCCGCTCGGTGCCGACAAAACAAGCGCTGGAAAAGCATCACAGCGCGGGCTTCCGGAGTTTTGACATGACGTCGCCGGACAGCATGACGGTGGAATGCTACAAAGCAGCGGACAGCGTACGCAGCAAAAGCAGCACAGCACTGAGCGAAGCGGCCGTCACGCGCAACAATCCGGCGGCAGGGTGCCGCGGGAGTTCGCGATTTGGCGAGTGGCTGGCGGAGTTCGAGACTTTTGTTTCCGCCCGCGAAGCCGGGAAAGCCGATGCGATGCCGGCATTGACGGTGATGCGTTTCCCGAACGATCACACCAGCGGAATGCAGCCGGGATTTCCCACGCCGCAGTTTTACGTAGCGGACAACGACTACGCGGTGGGCCGCCTGGTGGAAACGGTTTCTGCGAGTCCGTACTGGAAAGATACGGCGATATTTTTTGTTGAGGACGACGCCCAAGACGGGCCGGATCATATCGATTCGCACCGCTCGGTTGGTTTGGTGGTGAGCGCGTACAACCGCCCGGGGGCGCTGGTGCACGAGTTCCACAATACCGTCAGCATGATTCGCACAATGGAGTTGCTGCTCGGAATTCCACCGATGAATCAGCTGGATGCTTCAGCGGTGCCAATGAATATTTTTCAAGATGCTCCTGACCTGACGCCGTACAAAGCCGTGTTACCGACGATTGCAGCCGACAATTTGATTACGCAAAAGCTCAAGGAAAAAATCGCCGCCGCGTGGATGCGCAAGTCCATGCAGCAAAATTTTGCGCACGCCGATCTCGCCGACCCCAAAGTATTGAACGCGGTGATCTGGTTTGCGTGCAAAGGGGAGACGCGGAGCCTGCCGGATTCCGTGCGAGCGTTGGCGGCAGCACAGGCGATGCGTTTCGGAGTGGCTGACGCAGAGGCGGAAGGAAAAGGGCAGGCCAGCGACGACGATTGATTTTCGACGGCTGTGGTGAGCTGAGCCCCGCACCCGGGTGTTTTTCGGAAGTGTGACAACTATTGCAGTGCTTTGTGGATTCCTCTAGAGGTTGGCTGTTCGAATTGGCAGACCCCGCGTTTCGGGGATCTCGGGATTTCGGTGGCCGGCACTTAGTGCGGCTGGCGCATCATGTCTTCGAGCTTGATGGGCGCGCCGGTGATGTGACTCGTGGCGTCGGTAATTTGTTTGAGCAGCACCATGCTCGCGTCCTTGCCGGTGAATTTGACCAGGCCCCAAGGCGCAACTTTGGAGCTGACCCAGGCTTCGCCGCTGCCATCCTTCATGCGGAAATGCTCGCAGGTGAACGTGCCGGCGGGCACGGTGACGGATTCGGTGCCGACAGCTTCGGCTTTGTCGCGAAAATCGGAAGGCTGGCTCTTGCTTTGACCACCCATGCCCGTGGCCATGCTCATGGACATCTCGACGGGCTGAGGCTGGCCGGGAATCCGGGTGATAAATCGCTCGGTGACGACGTTGTTCTGATCTTTCGCGACCAGCATTTTTATCCACATGATTTCGTGGGATTTGGGATCCTGTACGCCGGTTTCGATCCAGTAGGCATCCTTGCCATTGACGTTTTCCTTGCCGACGACAGCGATTTCCATGTTGGTCTTTGTCTGTTTTTTGTCTGTGAGCTCGTATACTGCGCCAGTGCCGACAACGGGATTGAAGACGCCTTGCATGCCGGGCGGGCGCATCATGCCGCCCAGTTGTGCAAACGCAGCGACGGCACTACACACAGCAAACGCGAATGCGACGAGTAGGGTGCGAGCGAATTTCATAAATGGCCCTCCGATCAGGCCATTGTGGACCCGTTGCAACGAGTAAGGCAAACGCTTCGCAAACTGCCCTTGGGCGCTTCGGTCTGCCCGACGATATCGGCGGCGCGTCCCTTCCTTGCTGGCGGACGACAACCTGTGGATCAACGGTCAGCGAATCGAAGCGTCCGGCGGCATGTTCCTCTAACACAGGAAATCCGCGATTCAAGCTAGCGGTCTGATCCGGATCTGAGCCTGCAGCCGAACTGGGCTGTCCAAGTGTCGACATCGCCATGAGAACAGCACGCGCACCAGAACTTCGCAACCTCTGAAAGTGCTGGAAAACAAGCAGGATACAGTCTTGGCTGGTTACAACCGGGTCGGCGTAGCAGGTGCTTTTAATGTGATGGTGTGGTTCGATTTTTGGGCAGATATATTTGTTGTAACGATTATCGTTGGAACGCATCTAAACGTAACGAGAAGGCATAACGAGAAAGGATGGAAACTATGAGCACGCTGCCTACACCGCAAATCTCCACCACAACTTGGAACATTGACCCGGCTCACTCCGTTGCCGAGTTCAAGGTCAAGCACATGATGATCTCGAACGTGAAGGGGCAATTCGCCAAAGTGACGGGAACGTTGACTCTGGACGAATTCGACCTGACAAACTCTCGTGTCGAGGCCTTGATCGAAGCGACCTCCATCGAAACGCACGACGCCCAGCGCGATGCGCACCTGAAAAGCGCCGACTTTTTCCATGTGGAAAAGTTCCCCACGCTGTCGTTCAAGTCCTCGCGCATCAATCTTGTGCGGGACGGAGAACTGGCCGTAGAGGGCGACCTGACCATTCGGGGCGTCACACGTAACGTGCCCTTTTCCGTTGAAGGGCCTACTCCACCTGCGAAGGATCCGTGGGGCAATACGCGAGTTGCGGTGTCAGCGATTACAAAGATCAGCCGCGAAGACTACGGCCTGACCTGGAACGCGGCGCTCGAGACCGGCGGCATTCTCGTTGGCGACGAGGTGACCATCATGCTAGACGTGCAGTTCGTGAAGGCTTGAGTCATTTGCCGCCCGGCACACATCAAAAATGCTGTGTGGCGCAGAAAGGAGAAAGTATGTCACTCCGCCCGATTAAACAGATTATTCAAACGACGCCGACTCTGGAGGGCGCTGGCGTGAAGCTGCAGCGCGCCTTCGGCTTCGGCAAGACGAAGGATTTCGATCCGTTTCTACTGCTGGACGATTTTCGCAATGACAACCCAGAAGATTACCTGGCGGGATTTCCGTGGCACCCGCATCGCGGGATTGAGACGATCACCTACGTACTTGCCGGTTCGGTGGAGCACGGCGACAGCCTTGGCAACAAGGGCAAGATGACCGCGGGCGACGTGCAGTGGATGACCGCTGGTAGCGGAATCTTGCATCAGGAAATGCCCAAGGGCGACGCGCAGGGCCGAATGCACGGGTTCCAGCTTTGGGCAAACCTGCCTTCATCGCTGAAGATGACCGATCCACGCTATCAGGACATTCCGGCAACCGCGATCCCTGAGGTCACGGACGATGACGGCACCCAAGTGAAGGTCGTCTGCGGGGAATTCTGGGGCAAAAAGGGTCCAGTGGAGGGCGTGGCCGCTGATCCGAATTACCTCGATATTTTCGTTCCACCCGGTCAGCGGAAGCGGCTGAAAGTCGAGACCACGCGCAATGCCTTTGCCTACGTGTTCGCGGGCTCCGGCACGTTTCGCGACGCCTCGAATCCCCGCGCGGTTCTGACTGAACAGGTCGCAAAACCCGATGCGCCTCCCGTGTACGACGTCAGCAACCACTCGTTGGTGCTGTTCGACCGCGGGGACGAGATCACCGTCCAGGCCGGCGACGAAGGTATGCGTTTCCTGCTGGTCTCGGGCAAGCCAATCGAAGAGCCAGTAGCCTGGTATGGCCCCATCGTGATGAACACGCAAGCGCAGTTACGCCAAGCGGTGAGCGAGCTGAATGACGGCACGTTCATCAAGCACGGCTGAATCGGCCGCTGACGAGTAAGCCCGGCCCTGCGCAGATCGGCTGCGCGGGGCTTCTTTTTGGAACTTCGGGAGACACAGTAAAGTGAACCCGGAGCAAATGGCTCACGCCTCGGTTAAATACGGTGCCCAAGGCGGCCGCAGGGTATGCGGCGAAGCATACTTTGGAATATTTGGTGCCCAAGAGAGGACTCGAACCTCCACGACCTTGCGGCCACTAGAACCTGAATCTAGCGCGTCTGCCAGTTCCGCCACTTGGGCATTAACGAAAAAAACTAGTTATAACCTACCTTCTTTTTGTTACCCCGCGCGATTTGCCATCACCTTACGCGGTTCTGTTGAACGGGCAGTAAGAGCGATGCAAACTTCCAAAAACGAAACACGCAGGCCACTGCGATCTTCGCATGCCATTTTCGCATGCCACACACCGTAAGCACAATTGGCCTTCCGAGAGCGCGAAATAGCCGGAACTCGTGAACGCGGTTAAGGTTGTCAGTTTGGCGAGAACCTCGGAAACTACCGGGCCGCGCTTGAGTTCGTGCACACCTCTCTCAACAGAGAGGAGCACGATGTGCGCTCCTTCGATTATCCAAATCGAGCCACTTGTCTTTGCAAGTTTTCGATCCGCTCTCTCATGTCCAGGATGACGGTAATGCCAGCCAAGTTGATTCCCAGATCACGCCGCAGACGTAAGATGCATTGCTATCGCTGCAGTGCAATTCCCGAGAAGCTGACCGGAAGAAGTCTTGGCGGCGGGTTCTATCAGACCGACGTCAACAAACTTCTCCACGTGTTTTGGATGCAAGGCTACCGCGCGAGCGAGATCCTCGTCTTTAGCGGCATTGCTCGTCTGATGCTGTCTCTGGCAGCACGCCGCCTGGTAAGCGCGCTGGCTTAACCACCGCACCCTAGTGCAGCTCACTTGCAGCTTTTCGCCGTGGGATCGCCCAATTGCGGGTAAGATGAGACGCTAAGAACGCAAAACTGAGTGCTCCGATACAAAACAAATGCGTTCGCCAGAAGAATGAATGACAATGATTGGTTCGTGTAGTCATCCGGGAGTATTTATTTTGTAATTGGCATATGGCGAACGAGCTACAACCACATCAACATCAACCCCCTAGCGTAAGAGTTTTCGGGCGGAGCGGATCAGCCGAGGCCTACGCGATCCGTGATTTTCTCCATCGCAGTGATGTGCCATTCGAATGGATTGAATTAGCAAATGACGAACAAGCGCGTCAATTCGGTGTTAACGGCGCAAACGATCCCAGACTGCCGGTTTGCGAATTTGCGGACAGTACGCGAATGGAGAGACCCACCATCCGGCAGATCACCGAGAAGCTGGGATGGTTCCACGATCCATCGCGCTCGGAGTACGATCTGGCCATTTACGGGGCCGGCCCGGCCGGTCTGAGCGCTGCGGTTTATGGTGCATCAGAAGGCCTTAAGACTGTTGTGGTTGAACGGTGGGCTATCGGTGGGCAGGCTGGGAGTAGTCCTAAAATCGAAAACTACTTGGGTTTTCCGTACGGAATTAGTGGAGCTGATCTGGCCGAACGGGCTCGTGAGCAAGCCTGCCGATTTGGTGCGGAGCTTCTGCTCGCCCGGGAGGGGGTACGCGGTGAGTTCGCTGCCGGCAAGCGAACTGGATATCTTGCCGATGGGACAAAAATAATCGCACGAGCGGCGATTTGCGCAACCGGGGTCGAGTACCACCGACTCGGCTTACCCAACGAAGAGAAGTTTTACGGGGCCGGGGTCTACTACGGTGCTGGCGCTAGCGAAGCGTCTCTTTGCGGAAACGAGCACGTTTTTATTGTAGGTGGCGGCAACTCGGCTGGGCAAGCCGTGCTGCATTTTGCCAAAATCGCAAAAAAAGTGACGATGGTTGTGCGCGAGGAATCTCTCAAGGAAACTCTTTCTTCCTATTTAATGGATCGAATTTACGCAGCGAAAAACATTGAGGTGTTAACAAACACAGAGGTGACAGCGTTGAGCGGGGACGAGGGATTGCGAGCTATCACGCTGAAGAATCGTCGAACCGGAGACCAGCAGACAGTTCAGACGCGGTGGCTATTTATCTGTATTGGCGGTGTGCCCAATACCAATTGGGCACTGGAAGCGGGCGTTGTACGCGATGGGCGGGTTATCTCGTCACGGGTCCAGATTTGCTAAACGGTAGCAAGCCTCCCGATGGATGGCCGCTCGACCGGGGTCCGTACTACCTGGAAACCAACATACCCGGATTGTTCGCCGCCGGGGATGTGCGGCATGGTTCGGTGAAGCGTTGCGCGTCTGCTGTGGGTGAAGGCGCCACGGCGGTCACCTTTGTTCACCGTTATGTGGAGAACGGGTGAAACCGCAGCTCGAATTCTGCCGCTGCTTATCCCGCTGATTTAACGTCGCTTTTAGGCTCCCACTATCCAAGCGCCGAAATCCCTTAGGCGTGTATCGATTTTCCTTCTACTTGGTACTGCAAATTCGAATCTACGGTGCTATACTCCGCCTCAGGTAGCCGTATTACCTTGCCTGCCCCTCGAGCAGGCACCGCCGTTCGGATCCAGGGAGGTCACCATGGAACCTATCCTTGCAGGACCCATTTATTACCTACTTATCGCCTGGGGAGGGATCACAGCCATCTTTTTTGCGTTGTTGGTCTGGCGCACGCTCCTAGCGAGTCACGAGGAAGACGGCATCTTTCTCGATGCTGCTCAAGACCACATGGCGAGGGAGCAGCGAGAGCTGGTTGCAAAAATTACGCGGCTCTCGCGGCCGATTGCCACCACCGGCATCGCAGCCGGCACTTTACTGCTGGTGATTGCTGGAATGTGGATCTATCAAGGCTTGAAGAGTTTTTAGCCAATCGTAGTACCGCACCCGTCTAGCGCATGGCAGGTGAAGCGGGAGCGGGCTTGGCAGCGGGCGGTGGATTCGCCGGTAGGTTTGTCGGCGTCTCCGCTGGGTTTGACTGCTGAACAAGAGACGTATGGTTATGCACGATCACCCAGTGATTGTTTCTCTTCTCCACTACTAGTGTGGTTTGACCCCGCGCCGCTGTCGGCTGACCTTCGGACACCGCCGCAAAATCCCACTGATAGCACGCCCACCCAACGTTGCCATTTATTTTGATATAGGTATTGAAACGATCCATGCGCACTTGTTGCATACGCGCATGTTGCTGCTGATAGACAGCTAGATAATTAGTCCAGCCTATGAGCGGTGGAGCGTAGGCGCCATTCACGATCGAAACGTCATCGGCATAGTCCTTGTGCAATTTTTCAATATCGCCCAACTGCCATGCGCCAAGCATCTCCGAGATCATATAGTCGATCTGTTGCTCGTCAGACATGGGGACCAGCGTCGAGCTACTGTCCGTCACCGGAGCGTTCTTTTTCTTCTTTTTGTCTTTCTGGGCATTGGCGGGAGAAACCAAACAAAACGCGAGTCCGGAGACAAGGATGACTCCAAGGAGGACTCGCAGCATTTGTCGCTCGTTAGCGGTGGCACGCGGAATTTTCATGCGGGCAAAACTCCTTTTCAAAAAATACTATCATTCGAACAAGTCCAACGCATCCAAATCGGACCTAGCAGAGCAACGTTGACGCGCCGAATCTCCCCAATTGTTTGTGAAGTAAAAGGATAGCACGACGACTTGCGCGCGCCGCGGATGTGTCCAGGATTTAACATGGTTGTAACTCATTCCGATCACCGTATGGTTTCGACTTCACGCAGTAATAGGATCAAGCAAATTGATGAGGTCAGGTTCTCCGGAGTCATTCATGGGCTGCAGCGGCAGGACCGAACGGCCATCCTCGCATTTCCCGCGCACGGAGGAGAAACGCGGCGCCGCCAAGTGCGATTACCAGAAGTCCCCATTTGCGCGCGGGTCCAGTAGCCCAGAACAGTGCGGCCCAGCCGCATGCAGTCAAGAATGCGGGTAAGGGATAAAGCCACATCTTGAATGGAAATCGATCTGCAGACCAGCGCCTGTGCAGCAGCATAACACCAACTGCTTGGCCGATGAATTGAACGAGCAGGCGCGTGGCCAGGATGGCGGCGATTACCGTAGACAAACGGAAAAGCAGGCTGGAGAAAAATGCCACGCCGCCAAGAAACAGCAGCGCGACGTGCGGGAATTTCTTTTCTGGATGGACGCGGGCGAATACCGAAAAGAAATTGCCATCGAGCGCCGCAGCATAGGGCACACGCGAATAACCCAACAACGCGGAGAATATAGACGCGAAAGCAATCCACAGAACAAGCAGTGTCGCGATGCGCGCGGCAAACGGACCGGATACAGTTTCGACGAAAGTGCTTACGAGAAATTGCGAATTTTGAGCCTTCTGCCACGGTACGACACCCAGAATGCTTACTTGCATGGCAAGGTAGAGAACCGCAATCCCCCCGATGGAAATGAAAATCCCTCGTGGAATGTTCTTCTCTGGTTGGCGCAACTCGCCGCCAAGATGACAAATATTATAGTAGCCCCAATAGGTGTAGGTGGTATTGATCATCGCGGCGCCAAGACCTGCGAAAAACAGGCGCGAAAAATGCAGAGTACCGGGAGGAATCGAAAAAGCCATGCGCGCGTTGAAATGGGTGACGCCGCCAGCGATCAACCAGATCATCGTGCCGATTACTCCGGCCCATAACAACACAGATATTTTCCCGATGGTGGTAATGCGACGATAGAGAAGAACGATCAGAAACAATACCACCACTCCGGAAACTGCCTTTTGTTGATACATGCCAAGGGGATGCAAATAACTGGCGTATTGCGCAAATCCAATCGCGCCGGAAGCAATCACTAAGGGCGCTTGGATCAGTGTTTGCCAGACAAAAAGAAACGACATGAGACGGCCCCAACGTTCCGGGCCATAAGCTTCGCGGAGGAAAACATAGCTTCCGCCAGCTTTGGGCAATGCCGCGCCAAGCTCCGACCAAACGAATCCGTCGAGAAGTGCGAGTACCGCGCCGGCGCACCACGCCAACAGAGCCGGGGGGCCCCCCATCGCGCGAATGACCAGAGGACTCACCACAAACGGCCCGATGCCGATCATGTCAATCATGTTCAGCGCGACAGCCTCTTTCAGGCCGAGGCCTCGCTCCAATGCCGGCTGCTCGTTGGGCTCTGTAATGCTTGGCTGTTCTTCACGACGTGGTTCCTCGCTGCGGTCATCTCTGGAGTTGAGCGCCGTGCGGTTAATATGTTCGCGCGATTCCATTGGTTCGCCGAGAATAGCAAATGAGCTTCCTGCTTCCTAACCCACATTCCGCTCCGGATGGAACCGTCATTGCCTGCGAGTGCTGAGCCATAGCGCGCGGGGGGCGCGACGAGCGTAAGATGTTGCGGCAACCTCGGATAGCGACATGAGGATCTTGCGGCGTATTTCGCTGATCGGTGCACATGTCCTGAGTGTCTTGGCACTTTGTTGCGCCTCGACGCGTGGGGCGCAGCTTTCTGTTCCGCCGACAGCAACCAACATCCTCGACAAGATTTATTCCTTCGATACAGATGCTGCGATATCAGCTGCGCGCAGCATGCAACAAGAGCAGCCCACGCATCCGCTCGGTTATCTTTTGGAGGCCGAGGCGGTCTGGTGGAAGATGTGGTGCACCTCGGCGGACTTCAGATATGGCATGACGGATGTGCGCCATCGGCCCAAACGCGGCGATGACCAGGCTTATCTAAAATTTGCAGCAAAAGTCACTGCACTTGCCGAAGAACAACTGAGGCAGCAAGAGACCGCAGAAATGCACTTCTACGCGGGAATGGGCGAGGCCCTGGCCGCGCGACTTTACCCTCTGCGCGGAGAGAATCGCAATGCGGCACGAGCAGGTGTTCGCGCGCGCGCGCACTTTCTCCGTGCACTGCAGCTTGATCCAACGCTTGCGGATGCTGATCTAGGCGTGGGGCTTTACAACTATTACGTGGACACGCTCAGTTCGGTGGCCAGAGTTTTGCGCTTCTTTATGGGAATTCCCGGCGGTTCGAAGCAGGAGGGTATTCGCGAGCTTGAGCAGGCCATTTCCAAAGGGGTGTTAACACCAAACCTGGCGCGTTTTTATCTAGCCATGAACCTACATCGCTACGACCTGCAGTACGAAAGGGCGCTGGCCGTGATTGGCCCGCTGGCGGACTCCTATCCATCGAATCCCCTGTTTCAGCTCGTGCGTGGAGATCTTTACGCCAAATTAAACCGCAAGGAGCAAGCGCTGGCAAGTTATCGTGCAGCAGCAGCTATGACCGTTAACGATGCAGAATGCGCTGCACACATCAAGGGATTAGTGCGCGCGTCACTGAAGGCGCTAGGCGCGAGCGAAATGAGAATCGACCCATGATTAAAGGTTGCCTGGTGGCCCGCCATCCTAGACTCTTGCCGCTTCGCGATTGCGCATTGACCTAATGCGGGGCGGATGGTAAGCATGAAGGGTTGCGCAGGCCATGCGATTCGCAGCCGACTCTGTCCGGAGCGGCGAGGTCCGGCGAAATTTCCGTGGGCCAATCAACGCGAGAGGCAGAAGCGGCATCCTACCGGAGCAGCGAGCCGGGGTGCCTTTGGCGAGGTTTATAACCTTGGCCATCTGGTCATTCAAATGACGCACGTCGATATCAAATCATGTCGGTGGCCGGTTGGCTGTAAGAGCGAGAAGGAGTCTCGATGAAGCGGTCTTGGGCAACGCTGGTGGTCGCAGTCCTTACAATTTTGGCCGCGGGAGGTTGCAACGACTACGGCAATACATTCCAGAATAATACCGGCGCCAGGGTTGCTTCTCTATCCCCATCCAACATCAGCGCAGGTGGCGGCGATTTTGTCTTGACCTTAAGCGGCGCCGGCTTCGTGGCCAAAACAGTGGTGCAATGGAACGGCCAGAATCTTGCGACGACGTTCGTGAACTCGGCACAAGTTACGGCGGTGGTTCCCGCTGCGTTGACAGCAAAACCCGGAACGGCGACTATCATTTCCCTGAATCCGGCTTCGGGTGCCGGAATGAATGGGCTGTCGAACCCTTCAGCGTTTATTATCAATCCTCCGCCTAATCCCATTCCGGTGCTGACATTGATGACCCCGACGAGCACGGCGGCGTGCGGAACTTCGTGCGCGAATGCTGGTTTTGCGCTGGATCTGCAAGGGAGCAACTTTATTTCTAGTTCGGAGGTCCATTGGACATCCGGAGCGATGGTGACCACACTGAGCAGTCCGACGATAAGCGGGGGGAACATCAAAGTGACAGTGCCCGGAAGCCTGATTTCGACGGCGGGCACAGCAAGCGTAGCGGTGTACAACCCGCCTGCTCCGCAGATCACTCCACCGGGCGGGGTGCCAAATCCATCGGCCGGAGGAGGAGGCACAAGTTCAGGGCTGACATTTACGATTACCGGCGCAACGCCACGGAGTGCGCAGGCCACGGCCCTTGGAGGAGTGGAGCAAGCGGCGGAAGAAACGCCAGCGGTTAGCGTCGATGGACGTTATGTGGCTTATACCTCAGTGCAAAACGAACACACACAAATTTTCTTGCGCGACACTTGTGAAGGTGCCACGTCCGCCTGCAAACGGAGCAAGACGCTGATCTCCGCTGCAGTGGATGAAACCCCGGGCAATGGTGATAGCCACTCGCCGTCGATGAGCTCGGACGGACGATATATCGCTTTCAGTTCGGTTGCGACCAATCTGCTTGCGAGTGGGCCGGCCGCCGGTCGCAACGTGTACTTGCGCGATATATGTCTCGGCGTTGCTTCGGGATGTACACCCAACACGCAACTCGTTTCCACGGATTCGAACGGTGCGTTAGTTGGGACAGATAGCATCCTGCCCTCCGTCAGCGCCTCGGGACGTTTTGTGGCCTTTGTGGCGGTGACGCCGACGCATGCGGCCAACCCTGCGGCTGGTCAGGCAAATTCTGTGACAAGTGGCAGCAACAGCGGACTCCGACAAGTTTTTATCCGCGATACTTGTTTTGGGGTTCCTCAATGCACGCCAAGGACAACGAGGATTTCGCTTCGGCCAGGTGACGGGTCAGATACCGCTAAGTCTGCCTCTCCAGCGTTGAGCGGCAATGGCACTAACATTGCAATGGCCGCGGGAAAAACTGCAACCTTCTTTACTCGATCGGTCAGCGTGGACGATGGTGTTTTTCTGGCAATAATTAACAATCTTCGATAATAACTAGCGTCTAGCTCGCCGTTAAGCGATTCGCAGGATCCAGTTTGCAATCATTTCAGTTGAATCGCACCTTTACGTCCGGTCGCTTTTCGAGATGCACGGAGTCCACGAACCGTACCTGGCGATCGTCCAGGGTCAAAATCATCGATTGGGTGCGAACACCTTCCCCAAAAAAACGTACACCCCGAAGCAAATTTCCATCGGTAACTCCCGAGCAGGCAAAAATCATTTTCTTGCCGGGGGCCAGGTCCTCAGTGTCATAGACACGTTTTGAATCTCTTACCCCCATCTTCGCCAAGCGCTCTTCATCCTCGGGCTTGGTGACCACCAGGCGCGCGACGATTTGCCCATTCAGGCAACGCAGCGCCGCGGCTGTCAGCACTCCTTCTGGGGCCCCGCCGATCCCCATCACGGCGTGCACTCCGGTGCCGAGCACGGCAGCGGAAATTCCCGCGGACAGGTCGCCATCGCCGATTAAACGGATACGTGCCCCAGCCGTTCGAATATCTGCGATGAGCTTTTCGTGCCGGGGGCGGTCCAGCACGATCACTACGAGATCTTCGACGTCCCGCTCAAGCCGCTTTGCGATGGCTTTCAAGTTCTCTGCTACCGGTGCATCAAGGTCCACGGCACCCTTGCACGAGGGTCCCACGACAATCTTCTCCATATAAATATCGGGGGCGTGCAGCAATCCTCCACGTTCGCTGGCGGCGAGCACCGCAATCGCGTTGGGCGCACCTGTGGCGCAGAGGTTGGTGCCCTCCAAGGGGTCCACGGCGATGTCCACCTGCGGGAATGACGCTTTCGGCGCATGCGTCGCGAGGCCAACTTTTTCGCCGATATAGAGCATGGGCGCTTCGTCGCGCTCACCTTCGCCAATGACGATCGTGCCGTCCATCTGTACGGCCTGCATCGTCTTGCGCATGGCTTCGACAGCGACTTCATCGGCTTTGTGGCGATCGCCGAATCCCATGGTGCGTGCGGCCGCAATCGCGGCGTTTTCGACCACACGTAGAAATTCCAGACTGAGTTGAGCTTCCATTGACGGGCGTCTCCGACAGAGCCCCGGAATTCCGGGGCGGAACGATATGCTAGACCAGGTTTGGTCCGGGCGTCGACAGGAGACAAAAGCAAATGAGCTTGACTGACAACGGTATGTTCCGTCGAGCAATCCACTCTGGCAATCAAATCCCGTGTCAACCCACCATTAGAATTGACTCACGGTTGCCCCACAGCTCGGTGAAGTGGCTGCAGTGTTGCATTGACCAGATACGGGTTGTCAAACTCAGTCATTTCACCTGCGCTCTTACCTGCCACTGGTAGGAGTCGCGCTGAGAGCGGCTTGCGCCATTTAAAGGCTAGGCTGGCCATGTCGCCAATGATGAGCGACAGTTGATCGGCGGACGTATCCCCGGGTAGCGGCACGGTATCCAGCCCGGTACCGCAAACAGCGGAATAACTCAGCAGCGCATCCAACGAAATTTGACCTTCGCTCCAGCGTTGGGCCAGCCGAGCATCTTCAAGGATCGGCAGCATCAGGCCGGAATAGCCCGTCTGTTTCACGGTGATGTCTTTGATGGCGGCTGTGATCGTGGCTGCCGCGGTCAAAGTTCCGCTAGACCCCACCGGCTGTGCCGTCAAATTCTCAATTGCGTCGCCGATAGAAATGTTTTTCAGCGGTGCGGGCGAGAGGTCAATTCCCATGTACGCCCAACCGGTATCGCGATCCACTCGTTGAGCCAACGACTGAATAGCGAACGCCTCGGTGCTCAAGGAATCCGTCAGACGCTGTTTCGCCGCCGTAAGATTGCCAGCGTCTTTAAAAGCGGCGGCCACAACATTCGCCGATTGCAGCGCAATCGCAAACTGATGACCAAGGCCGGTGTGATAGGAACCTGGATAGAAGGGCGTCAACGAAGGTACCATCGCAATCGCCGAAAAGTTGAAGTTGCCCTGGCTGTGTTTAGTCGTCTCGGACAGCTTTTTCATCACACGAGCAGCAGCCCCGACAGCATTCCAGCGCACACCGTCATCACCCGCCACGATGAGGCTCGCATTCAGAACTTTTGTGTTGCGCAGAATTTCTGCCAGCAGATCCGCCTGGTCCGCACTATCTCCTGCACCTGGCATCGCCGGCCCGATCGACGCATCGAATTTCTCTTTTTCTGCCAGGGCGTCATATTCCTTGAAGAACGCCACGGCCTGCTCGGTGGTCATTCCGCCGGTATATTCCGGAAACGGCTGTGTTGAAATGCGAATCGTTTGGACCTCGTAACCGCGGGTTTCGAATACGGTTCTCGCGTATTTCAACATCTTCAGGGTATCGGCAATCTGCGCTTGATATTGCCCAGAATCCAGATTGATGAACGCCGTGATTGCACGAACCTTCGGCCTCTCCACCCGGATCACCGTCTTTGGCGGAGCTTGAGCTGTCGCCGCGGAGGGTAAGAGAAGAGGAGAAACGAAAAATAAGATGGAGCGGAGGAAGAAACGCGGAGAAGCAAAAGCGAGTAGGGTCATGTCAGGCGCTCCCGCAAGCCGGAGATTTACATGGTTATACAAAAGCGGAGATGCCGGTAATACGCTCGCCGATCACCAGCTTGTGAATGTCGTGCGTACCCTCGTAGGTAGATACGCTTTCGAGGTTGTTCATGTGCCGCATGATGCAGTAGTCGTCCACGATGCCATTTGCACCCAGAATATCGCGCGCCTTGCGCGCCGTCTCCAGCGCGATAGCCACGTTGTTCATTTTCAGCATCGAGATGTGCGCAGGAGCAACTTTATCTTGGTCTTTAAGCCGGCCGACGTGCAGCGCAAGCAATTGCCCCTTCACAATTTCAGTAATCATCCAGGCGAGCTTGTCCTGCACCAGCTGATGTGATGCGATCGGTTTATTCGCGAATTGCTTGCGTGTCTTGGCATATTGTAAAGCGGTGTCATAACACGCCATGGCCGCCCCCAGGGCGCCCCAACCGATGCCGTAACGTGCCTGGTTCAGGCAACCCAGCGGCCCTTTCAAGCCTTCCACGTTCGGTAATAGATTTTCTGCTGGTATCTCACAATCCGTAAACGCCAAGCCTGACGTCACCGACGTCCGGAGCGACCATTTCCCGTGCACATCCCAAGCCTTGAATCCCGGCCTGCCTTTTTCAACCAAAAATCCACGAATTCGATTGTCCTCGCACTTGGCCCACACGACCGCAACGTCCGCGATCGAACCGCTGGTTATCCACATTTTTTCGCCGTTCAAAACGTATTTATTGCCCTTCTTGGCCGCGCGCGTCAGCATCCCGCTGGGATTCGATCCAAATTGCGGCTCCGTCAGCCCGAAGCACCCGATGGCTTTGCCCTGCTGCAGCAGAGGCAGCCATTTGTCTTTCTGCGCGGTGCTGCCATAGGCATAAATCGGATACATCACCAATGCGCTTTGCACGGAGACGAAGCTCCGTAGTCCGGAGTCTCCGCGCTCCAGCTCCTGCGTCATCAGCCCGTAAGCGACATTGGACATGCCCGCGCACCCATAACCGTGCAGGTTCGCGCCGAAAAAGCCCAACTCACCGAGTTGCGGCACTAGATGCTCAGGAAACGTCGCTTCCCGGTTATGTTTTTCGATGATCGGAATAATTTCATTCTCGACGAACTGCCGCGCAGTTTGCCGCACAAGCTTTTCCTCGTCATTCAATTGCGAGTCAAAATCGATGTAGTCGACTCCGCCAAATCCCGCCATACTTCTCTCCTCATTTCTGTAACCGCTAAGAACGCGACACAGCCGGAACCTGCCGCTGCATTCCGCTGGTAAGTGATTCCTTAAAAACGGTCCTTCCCCTAAGGAATGGAATATGCAGGGGAAATTTGATGCGGGTGCCGGCCGTCCCCCGGGTGCTCCCGTTTGGCCATGGCGCTGACAATTCGATTGTAGCAAGGCCTTTCTTGCTCCAGCAACGGCACGGTCCGAAGTGGACAGAGGAACTAGGCAGGATGTAAGTGCTAACACATACCTTGACGGTTGTGGCATTCAACGGCGACACTTTCTTATCCTGTAAAAGTATTTTTTTCAACGAGGACCTTTGCCAAGCCTGCGCCGTCGCCCGACACTCTCCACGCAACCTAAAATCTTAATTTTTGACGTAGATGGCGTACTCGTCGACGTACGTGCAACGTACTGGCGTTCTGCGCTTGAGACAGTACGCCATTTCAGTGGTAAGCGTGTCACCTACGCCGAGTTGCACCAGTGGAAAAGCAAACCCGGCTTCAACGATGACTGGACCATGACCGCCGCGTGGGCCACCTCGCTGGGCTATCCCACTACCTATGAACAAGCTCGCGATGCCTTCAGCAATTTCTACTGGGGCGCAAACGGCAAACCGGGAAACGTCCGCAATGAGAAGCTCCTCATTACGCTTCGCCAGATCGAGAGGTGGGCCAACCGCTTCGAGCTAGATCTCTTTACTGGCCGCAACCGCCGCGAATTTTCGTTTACTTTTGAGCGCTGGCCAGCCGCTCGTCATTTCCGCACCGTCGTCACCATGGACGACGTGCAACGCGGGAAGCCGCATCCCGAGGGCCTGCACAAGATACTGGCCGGCCGCGACCCCTCCACCGCCTTATACGTCGGGGACAACATCGACGATGCCCTCGCCGCCCGCGGCGCTGGTGTTCCTTTCCTTGCCATTATCGCGCCCGGCGAATATGGTTATCGCCAACGCGCCGCTCAGTTCCGAGACCTTGCGGCCCTCGCTCTTTTACCGCGCGCCACTGCGCTCAACGCTTGGCTCAAACTATCACGTTAGGCCACTAACAAATTCGGTTAAGCCGGAAAAATTGGCCGGCAGTAACCTCGTTGCATTGACGCGATGCCGCCGCGAATGCTATAAAATATAGTTTCGAGTCGGCAGCTTTTAGCCCACCGTAAGCCCTTCCCCGGGTGGGGCACGGCGTGGCTGCCAACCTTGGGGTTCAGGCGACACAATTAAATGCAGGCCATTGTTCACCAACTGGGCGAACTGTTCCTTCAGGCTGTGCCCACAGTCTTCATCATTCTCCTTTTTTTCTTCATTTTGCGCGCTCTTTTCTTCCGTCCCCTCATGCGAGTCATGGCCGAGCGCGACGCACGCACCAGCGGTGCTCAAAAGGCAGCGGAAGCCGCCCAAGCTGCCGCTGCCGACAAACTAAAACAGTACCAAGGCGCACTTAGGCAAGCCAGGGGACAGATCTATGCCCAACAAGAGGCCGCCCGCAAAAGACTGTTAGACGAGCGAGCCCTGCAGCTTAAGGACGCTCGCGCAAGAGCTACCGCACTCGTCAACACCGCTAAAGAACGCATTGCCGCTGAGTTGCTGGCGGCGCGGCGTGACCTGGAAGCCAGCATCGCTCAGCTTTCCGCCGAAATTGCTCGCCGCGTCCTCGAAGCTCCCTTTCGCCCTGGGACTCCCACGAGAGAGGCTCGATGAGCCGAGAGCGCCGACTTCTTCTGGTGGTAGGTGTGTCCATGATGTTGCTGTGCGCAGTTTCTACCCTACACGCGGCAGAGGAATCTGGTAATCCCTCCAGCGAACATGCACAGGAACTCTTCAAATGGATTAACTTTGCCATCGTCACGGCTGCAATTATTTGGCTAGGTCTAGAGAAAGCGCCGCGGTTCTTTGCGGGAAGATCTGAAGCGATCAGCGCGGAAATCAAAAAGGCGACGGCTTTAAAGGCCGAAGCCGAACGCCGGCTCCAAGAAGCAGAAATCAAGCTCGCCAATTTAGAAAAAGAGATGGCCGAATTACGGGCCATGGCCCAACGGGAGACCGCCGCGGAAGTCGAGCGCATGCGGGCTCTGACAAGAACTGACGAGCAGAAAATTGCGGCTGCGGCCGAAGCCGAAATTGAAGCCGCGGAACGTGCGGCGCGCCTGGAATTGAAAGCCTTGGCTGCTAATTTGGCCGTTGATGGCGCGGAATCGCTTCTGGCTCGGCAACTTACACCCGCAGCCCAGGAATCACTCATTAGTGGCTTCGTGAAAAGTCTTGAAGGCAGGCCCCATTGAAATCTGCAAGCCTGCAATATGCGAACGCGTTGGCGGATATTGCGCTGGCGCAAGGCGCCGCCGAAGAATCCGTCAAGCAGCTCGCCGATTTCGGCGCGGTCTGCGCGAAATCCACGGAGTTGCGCACTTTTCTCGCCAATCCCGGGGTTTCACCTGCGGCCAAGCATGCCGTATTGGAAAAAATCGCCGCCCGCCTAGGCGCCAGTAAGATTATCCGTAATTTTCTGTTTGTGCTCGCCGACCATCGACGGACCCATATCTTGCCGGAGGTCATTGCCGCGTTTGAACAAGTTATCCGGCAACGGCAGGGAATTGCCGAGGCGGACGTCTCTTCGGCAATCGAGTTGAATAGCGCCCAAAAAGAGCAGCTTTCGCGAACCCTTCAGCGACTGACGGGAAAGAAAATCACTACAAAATACACGCTCGATCCAGCACTGCTTGGCGGCGCGGTTGCGCGCATAGGCGATACCATTTATGACGGCTCGCTACGTAGCCGTTTGAACGAAATGCGCACGCGCCTCGCGGCAGAATAAGACTCGAAGCGTTTCGCGATCAGGAATAGGGAGTACCAATGGCCAACATCAAGGCTGACGAAATCAGTAAGATTCTGCGCGAGCAGATCGAAAATTACGAGCACACCGTTTCTGTTGATGAAGTCGGCTCGATCATAAGCGTCGGTGATGGCATTGCGCGTGTCCACGGCCTTGAGAAAGTAATGGCCGGCGAGATGCTCGCTTTCCCGCACAACGTTTTCGGCATCGCGTTGAACCTGGAGGAAGAAGAAGTCGGCGTCGTGCTTCTTGGCGAATCCACGGCGCTGCAAGAGGGCGACGTAGTCAAGCGCACCAACACCATTATGTCCGTACCGGTTGGAGATGCTCTTGTCAGTCGGGTCATGAACCCTTTAGGTGAGCCCATTGACGGCAAGGGGCCCATCGACTCGAAGCAGCGAAATCCGCTGGAACGTATCGCGCCTGGGGTACTGGATCGTCAACCCGTGCGCGAGCCCCTGCAGACCGGAATCAAAGCCATTGACTCCATGATTCCCATAGGCCGCGGACAGCGTGAGCTGATCATTGGCGACCGCCAGACCGGCAAGACCGCCGTAATCCTCGATACCATCATTAATCAAAAAGGCGGAGACATAATCTGCATCTACTGCGGCATCGGCCAGAAGCGTTCCACGATAGCCCAGGTCATTAAGACACTTACAGACGCCGGCGCCATGGATTACACTATTATCGTTGCTGCTTCTGCCTCGGAGCCGGCTTCCCTCCAATACATTGCGCCGTATGCCGCTTGCGCCATGGGCGAATTTTTTCGCGATTCAAAGCGCCATGCAGTTACCTTCTACGACGATCTTTCCAAGCATGCCCAAGCCTATCGCGAAATTTCTCTGCTGCTGCGCCGCCCACCCGGACGCGAAGCTTTCCCGGGTGACGTGTTCTATTTGCATTCCCGCTTGCTGGAACGCGCGGCCAAGTTAAATGATAATCTCGGCTCCGGTTCGCTGACATCCTTGCCCGTAATTGAAACACAGGCCGGCGACGTCTCGGCGTACATTCCTACCAACGTGATTTCCATCACTGACGGACAGATCTATCTCGAAGCCGATCTTTTTAACGCGGGCATTCGCCCGGCTATCAACGTGGGCATCTCTGTTAGCCGCGTCGGCGGCAACGCGCAGATTAAAGCCATGCGCCAGGTGGCCGGTTCGTTGCGTTTGGACATGGCGCAATACCGCGAACTCGCTGCTTTCGCGCAATTCGGTGCCGACCAGCTAGACAAGATCACGCAGGCGCAGTTGGGCCGTGGCCAGCGGCTTACCGAAATTCTCAAACAGGATCAGTACGCTCCATTAACCGTGGAAAAGCAGGTGCTTAGTCTCTTCGTAGCCACCAGCGGCGTCCTTGATACGGTTCCGGTTGCGGAAGTTCGCCGCTTTGAACGTGAATTCCTACAATTCGTGGAAACAAATCATTCCTCGATCCTTAAGACGATTGCAGAAAAGAAAGCTTTGGATGATGCCCTCAAGGCGGAGATCAAAAAAGTCGCGGATGCCTTTAAAGAGCGCTTCACAGCCGATGTAGCAGCAACCGCAAAATGAGCTTTGATTGAAGTACAGAAAGTTTATTAAGTGACACCGTAACGAACTCAAATGCCTACGCTCCTCGATTTCCGGCGCCGCATCCGCTCGGTTAAGAATACTCAGCAGATTACTCGCGCCATGAAGTTTGTCGCCGCGGCTCGGCTGCGCCGCGCGCAGGAGGCGGCATTAGCTGCGCGGCCATTCGCACAAGAACTTGCTCGCGTATTGCGCTCCACGATGGCTCGAATCGATGAGCCCCAACACCCTCTGCTGGCACATCGCCCGGAACAAAACGTTTTGGTCATTGTCCTCGCCGGCGAACGTGGCCTGGCGGGTGCGTTCAATAGCAACATTTTGCGAAAAGCTCACGAATTCTTCCGTAAAAATAAAGATAAGAAAATCTTCGTCATTCCCGTAGGCAAGAAGGGTCGGGATTCGCTGAAGAAAGCTGGATTTACCTTTGCCGCGGAGTTTGTAAATGTTCTGAGTCGAGTCGATTTCCGTACAGCCCGCGAGATTGCGGGTCTCGCCTCAGAACTATACGTCAAGGAACAAATCGATTCCGTCTACATCGTCTTCAGCGAATTTAAGAGCATTTTAGTACCGGTGTTGACGGTCGAAAAGCTCTTGCCTATCGAGTCTCTTCCCGCGGACGAATTGGCGGAGCACCGCGGGCTTCACACCGAGGACGACAAATTACGAACGCGTCGCACCGAACATCTAGCAGAGCAAACTGCTACGAAAGTCGACTACATCTACGAACAACCTGAACAAGAACTTTTGGCGAAATTGCTGCCACGATACGTCGAGACCCAGGTTCTTAGGGCCATGCTTGAATCTTCCGCGGCCGAGTACGCCGCACGCATGACCGCCATGGAATCCGCTACTAAGAACGCTGGCGACGTCATCGATGCCTTGACGTTACATATGAACAAAGTTCGCCAAGCGGCCATCACCAAGGAAATCATTGAAATTGTCAGCGGCGCTGCCTACGGCGCTTAGGAGAAAGCATGACGGAGAAGCGGGCAAACGTTGGACATGTCGCACAGGTAATTGGACCTGTCTTGGATCTTCAGTTCGAAGCCGGCCACTTGCCCGCGATTTACAATGCGGTGCGAATCACCAGCGAAGGCTTTAACGTCCCGCAACCGCTCGATGTCACTGCTGAAGTTCAGCAACATCTAGGCGAGGGCCGTGTCCGCGCCGTGGCCATGGAAGCTGTCGAAGGCATGGTCCGTGGCATGAAGGCCTACGACCTCGGCGAACCGATCACCGTGCCGGTGGGCCGGGCAACCCTCGGGCGAGTGATGAACGTTCTCGGCAAGCCAGTGGACCAACTCGGGCCCATCAAGAGCGACACCCACTATCCCATTCATCGTCCGGCCCCTCCGTTGGCAGATCAATCCACCAATTTAGAGATGTTCGAAACCGGCATTAAAGTCGTCGACCTCATCGAGCCATACGTGAAGGGTGGCAAGATCGGGCTTTTCGGTGGCGCCGGTGTCGGTAAAACCGTGCTGATCATGGAGCTCATTCACAACGTCGCCATGAAGCATGGCGGCGTATCTGTGTTCTCGGGCGTCGGTGAACGAACTCGCGAAGGAAATGACCTGTGGCTGGAAATGTCGGAGAGTGGCGTCATCGTACCGGGAAATAGCGAAAAATCCCGTTGTGCGCTCATTTACGGACAAATGACCGAGCCTCCCGGTTCTCGCCTTCGCGTTGGATTGACGGGTCTCACGGTTGCCGAATACTTCCGCGACGAAGAGCATCTCGATGTACTTCTATTTATCGACAACATTTTTCGTTTCGTTCAAGCCGGCGCGGAAGTGTCCGCCCTTCTCGGTCGCATGCCTTCAGCCGTTGGTTACCAACCCAATCTCAATACCGAAATCGGCGAACTTCAGGAACGTATCACTTCGACGAAGTCAGGCTCTATCACTTCGGTGCAAGCGATCTACGTACCTGCCGACGATTATACCGACCCCGCTCCGGCAGCCACCTTTGCTCACTTGGATGCCACCACCAACCTCAGCCGGCAAATCGTCGAGCGTGGTATTTATCCTGCGGTCGATCCGCTAGCTTCCTTTTCGCGCATCCTCGATCCACGTATCGTGGGCGCTGAACACTACGCTGTCGCTCGCGGTGTAAAGTCCATCCTGCAGCGCTACAAGGACCTTCAGGACATCATCGCCATTCTCGGGATCGAAGAACTCTCTGACGAAGACAAACGCACGGTAGCGCGCGCGCGCAAAATCGAAAAGTTTCTTTCGCAGCCGATGTTCGTGGCTGCCCAATTCACCGGTCTCGAAGGCAAGTACGTGAAGATTGAAGACACCGTGCGGAGCTTTAAGGACATTGTGGAAGGGAAGTATGACGATGTTCCAGAGCAAGCCTTCTACATGGTGGGTACCATTGAGGAAGCGCTGGAAAAGGCACAGAAGATGAAAGCCGGCGTCTAAGAGAAAATGCTTCCTGAAGCTATCGAACTGATCGTCGTCACGCCGGAGCGTCAGTTGCTCCAAGAAAAAGTCGTGGACGTACAGCTTCCCGGAGCGAATGGTTACCTTGGGATCTTACCTGGCCACGCGCCCCTGATTACCCAGCTGGGCATCGGGGAGCTTAGTTACCGCACTTCGGCAGGGAGTCAACCGGTCATACTTGCCGTCCTTAGCGGATTTGCCGAGGTACTGCCAGATCGCGTCACCGTGCTTGCCGAAACAGCGGAACGTCCAGAGGAAATCGACGTCGAGCGTGCCAAGGAAGCCTTATCCCGTGCAGAAAAGCGTCTGTCCTCGCACGATCCCGATATCGATTGGGATCGAGCATCGGTAGCCTTGCAGCGCGCGCTTATCCGCATTCAGGTTGCAACCAAGCGGCGCTATGTTCCCGTCAACAGTGCTTAGCCTTGCAGCGAACAATCTAGCTTTGCTAGGTCACCTTGGCGCGCCGTCTATCATCTAATAAAAGGAAATCATGGAGCCAATCACGATATATACGACCGCGTGGTGTCCCGATTGTCGTCATGCAAAAGTCTTTTTGAAAGAGCGTGGCGTGGTTTATCGGGAAGTGAACATTGAGGAAGATCCATCTGCCGAGAAAATCGTAATCGCAGCGAACCGCGGAAAACGCAAAGTCCCCACTCTACAAGTGGGAAGCCGCTTTTTCGCTTGCAGTCCTTTCAATCCGGTGCAATTGGCCACTGAGCTTAACATCCCGCTCAATCTGTAAAATTTCGGTCGAAACAACGTTTGTTGCGTCATTTTTTCTGATTGAGAATTCGACTGCCAGGGCGTGATCTCTACCTAAGTTACAGCGACCCCCCGCACCCACACGCCTCCCATCTGCAGATTTTCGTCCAGCAACACTACATCTGCGTCCGCGCCCACCCGCAGCGATCCCTTCTTAAATTCAAGCCCCAGCAGTCTCGCGGGATTCACGGTGAGCATCTGAACGGCATCCACCAGCGGCACCCCCAGCCCGACAATATTCCTAAGTGCACGGTCCAGGGTCAGTGTACTCCCTGCAAGTTTTCCTTCCGCGTTCCTGCAGACGCCGCCGCTAACGGTCACTTCAAATGTCCCCAAGATGTATTTTCCGTCGGGCATCCCTGTCGCGGAAATTCCGTCGCTTACCAAAATCATGCAGCCCGCGCCCTTAGCTTGCAGCAATAAGCGCATAGCCGCTTCCTCCACGTGTACTCCATCGGCGATCAGTTCTGCGGTCACTTCCGGTGATGTCAGCACTGCCCCGATCACGCCGCTGTCCCGATGCGAAAACGGCCGCATGGCGTTATAGACATGTACCGCGTGTTGCGCACCGTGGGCGATCGCCGCTCGCGCTTGTTCATAAGTGGCATCGGTATGTCCTAGCGCCACCACGATTCCAGCTCTTCGCGCAGCATCAATGCATGGCATAGCACCCGGTAGTTCCGGCGCAATCGTCAGAATCCGGGCATTGCCGGCCGCCGCGTTCAAAAACTTTTCCAGCAAATCTACGGACGGCGGCTTCAGCCACTCTAGCGGATGCACGCCACGCCTGGTTTCGCTGAGGAACGGGCCCTCAAAATGAATGCCCAAAACCTCTGCGCGGGGCTCCTCGGTTTCGTGCTGCCGAGCGATGTAATTGGCGATTCCGGCGACGCTTTGGCAAGTCTGCTCGGGGCTTGCCGTTACGGTGGTGGCCACAATGGAAGTCGTGCCGTGTCGAGCGACCGTCGTGGTCACTGCATGCATGGCGTCTTTGCTCGCTTCCATTACATCGTGCCCTCCAGCACCGTGGATGTGTACATCCACGAAGCCTGGCACTGCCGTCTTGTCCCTTGCGGAGATTTCCGTTGCGCCATTGGGCAGTTGCATGTCCGCGCGTGGGCTAATCGCCTCAATCACGCCTTCGCGAATTAAAATGCCCGCGTCCACGATTTCCGTCGTGACGGTCAATGCTCGTCGAACATGTATCAACGTGGTGGTCATGGTAGGACAACATCGTATCGGAGATATGGTTTCATACAAAACAAAAGGGCGGAGCTGAAGCCCCGCCCTCCGTGGTCACAATCTGCAATCGATGGTTACATACTCTTCGCAGGCGCTGCCATTTCGATAGCTTCTAATTTAAGGGTATCGCCAGCCACCGTACCTTTTACAACGACGTGATGGCCGGCATGCCCAGCGACCTTGTCCTGATCGTCAATGGCATACACTTTCTTGTCTGCGTCGTTTACAAATACGTACTTTGCGCCCTTTTCTTTGACGCATTTCGACGTGCACTCAGCCTGGCCTTCCTTAGCGCCTTTGGCGCCACAAGCGCTGTCGGAAATATAGCCGGTCCACTTACCTTCTCCGGCCATCGCCATCGCTGCTGCGAAGAGCACCGCTGCTATTCCCGTGATCATTCGTGCTTTCATGTTTCTCTCCTTCAGACGTACTGGCTTGTTTTTACCGCCAGGGCCGCCGGCTAGCTTGCCAAGCTTGAGCCCGGCTCCGAAAGTTTCCGCTTATTTTGGCGATTCTGCAAGCGTTTTGGATAAACACAGTGAAAGGCAGAGTCCCCGGATCCTCTGCCCTTCTGCACCGCTCGGTTTGGTTAACGTCCAGAATCGGTCTGGTTAACGTCCAGAAGAGGATGTGCTGGTTGTCGCAATCCCCGACGACTTTGGCAAACTCAAGTAGCCCGTCGCCGTGGTTTTAGTTACTTTGTTAATGACGAGTTCCAACGCAGAGCGGCTGCCGCCCGTGTAGAAGAAAATCGGTTCATTCACCGAGCGATTCTTCTTCTCGAAACTCTTATCATCCGCCAGTACGTTAATGGTGTACTGATTTTTCTTGGGGTTGGTGTTTTTCAGCTCAACTTGGATGCTTCCCACTTTTTGTGGACCGCTCTTGCGTGCCACACTGAACTCGAAATAGTCGCGCTGTCCCATCCTGCGAAGCTGATCGATTTCATCGTGGTTCCGCGCAATAAGCGTCCCCATTTCACTGCGCGCCATTTGTAAGTTGTTTTTCGTGGCGTCCAAATCAGTTTTTACGCCGCTTACATCTCCGTTCAGCTTATTCACGTCGTCGGCACTTGCCTTCGCTGCTAGTTCCGTGCTCACCGTGGTCCGAAGCCCAGTTAACTTCTTCTCGTATGCTGCAGTCGCGAACTTGCTTTGCTTGCGAGCTGCGATCAAATCCGCTTGCGTGACATTCAGCTTGTCGGTAATCACTTTAAGATCGCTCTGGAGCTGCTGGTTCTGTTCTTCGGCCTTGGCCAAACGTTGGCCGAGGGCATCATTGGTCTGCTTCACCGATGTCTGCGTCGATTTCTCAATGTTGTTCGCGTGGTTGACGGCGCTCCAGCCCACTCCCAAACCAATTAGCGACAAGGCGGCCAGGATAGCCACAGCCAACCCGATCCAGCGCGGCGTTCCAGTTGTGCTCGTTTCAATTGATTCTGATGACTCTAGATGCTCGCTCATAGATTTCTCCTTCTTGCGATTGCCGATCTCTCTGTGTCTGATTTGAGTGCATCCTCGGCTCCAAACGGCCCTTTCCGGCGAGGACTTAGCAACCCGAACAGATGCAGATGCTTGGCTTGGACTCAGGTCGAACCGCAACTCTACCAAGCATGTACCAGTACCAGTAAAGATTACTCGCTCGGCGATCCTGCGGTAAAATTTGCTGTCAGGACATTGGATGGAATTTAAGTCATCGGAAACAGACGAAAAGTTGGTCTGCCGTTTCGATAGGAAACGCAAGATGCAGAATGTTAATGGCTTAGAGTTACGCCGCGCGGGTCGAAGTCTTGGCGCCGCTCAGCTGCGCCTGACCAAAATACCGATCCAGAGTCGTCGTAGCGGCATCCAGCACTAGATGGCAATCGGAACATTCGTCCAAATGTCGCGCGATTTCTATCTCCACCGATGGCGAAAGTCGCCTCTCTAGGTACCAACAAATCAAATGGATAGTGTCTCGACAGGTCATTGGCGCGTCCCCTCCGGAACGCAGCTTGTTTCATTAATCTTGCCCCTTGTTACGGCATTCCGTTGGCCACTGTTAAGTTAAAATATGGAGAACTTTATGTTATTTAATATCAAAGCCTTAGCGAGCGTGCGCCAGGCCTGATCAGCTTCCGACGTTGAATGTTTTTTGAAAAGATTACATATCACCTGGCCCAAGATGGGCAGAATCAATTCCTCACGGTGGGGCGATTCCACTCCGGAGCAAAGAACTAACCGAACTTACAGTACGCCCGGAAGTCGGGCTGGGATAGCTAATAGCCCGTCTATCGGGTCGGGACGACCGTCAACTCTCGCAACGCCGCGATACGATCTTCTAGCGGGGGGTGGGTGCTAAATAGCGATGAAAGGGTGGCACCGCCATACCACGGCTTCACGATGCAAAGCGCGGACGTTGTTGGAGAGACGGATGTGGTTGGGATGCGCTGATTATAGGTTCCTAACTTTTGCAGCGCTCGGATGAGCCCGTAAGGCTGACCAACCATTCGTGCGCCGGTTTCGTCGGCAGAATATTCACGCGTACGTGAAAGAAAAAGTTGCAGCAGTAGTGCTGCCAGCGGTGCGAGAAAAATCATCAGCAAGCCCGCGAGTCCGCCGCCGCGCTCACGATCATCATCGCTGCCACCACCCCAGCCTCCAAAGAACATGGCCCAACGGCCCATCGAGGCCAGGTAAGTAATCGCGCCAGCGATCGTTGCCGCAATCGAGCTGGTCAGAATGTCGTAATTCCGAACGTGCGACAGCTCGTGAGCAATAACACCTTCCAATTCTTCTTCATCCATCAACTCCAACAACCCTTGCGTCACCGCCACAGATGCATGACGCGGACTCCGCCCAGTCGCAAACGCGTTGGGAGCTGCATCCGGAATCACATATAGCTTCGGCAGAGGCAGGTTTGCTTTTGCTGCCAGCCGTTCCATGACAGCGTACAGTCGCGGCGCCTGGTCTCGGGTTACGGGTTGCGCGCCACTGGAGGCAAGTGCAATCTTGTCCGAGAAAAAATAGGATATACCGTTCATTAACACAGCGACGGCCAGGGCGATCTTCAGGCCATTGGCCCCACCGATCGCACCGCCCACCGTGACCAGCATTACGCTCAGCAAAATAAGCAGAATGCCGGTTCGAAAAATTTTCATGCTAGCACCGTCAATCTTAGGCCCTTGGACGTATCTTCCGGGTGAAACGTCGTACAGCTTCAGCGTCCGTATGCCCGCAATATCTTACTTGTTGTTTAGATTCGCGCTGCGGCTGCTCGTTGTTTTGACTTTACCCGCTCGAACCGTATTACATCCTTGTTGCCATCGCGGTCCACGCGGATGTGATCGCCTGGCAGCACCGCGCCTTCCAGGATCTGCAATGCTAGGGGGTCCTGGATTAAGCGCTGTATCGTACGGCGCAACGGCCGGGCGCCGTACGCGGGATCATAGCCCTCACGCAGGATCAATTCTTGCGCAGCCGGGGTCAGCTCAAGCGTAATCTGCCGGTCCGCCAGCAGTTTCTCAACGTTCTTCAAAAGCATGCCGACGATAACCGCTAGCTGCTCCTTTCCGAGCGGGTTGAAGATGATAATCTCATCGATGCGGTTGATGAACTCCGGCCGGAACGCTGCGCGCAGCGCATCCATCCCTTCCTTGCGAGCTCTCTCCGGATTCTTCCCCGCCAATTCGAAAATAGCCGCGGAGCTAATGTTGCTGGTCATCACCAGCACAGTACTGCGGAAGTCCACCGTGCGGCCTTTTCCGTCCGTCAGCCGCCCATCTTCCAAAATCTGCAAAAGGACGTTAAACACGTCCGGATGAGCTTTCTCAATTTCATCGAACAAAATCACCGAGTAGGGATGTCGCCGAGCCTGCTCCGTAAGTTGGCCCCCCTCTTCATAGCCCACATATCCTGGAGGCGCCCCAATCAACCGCGCCACTGAATGTTTTTCCATATATTCGGACATGTCGATGCGGATCATCAACTTCTCGTCGTCGAAGAGAAATTCCGCCAGCGCCCGCGCTAACTCCGTCTTGCCCACGCCCGTCGGCCCCAAAAAAATAAATGAACCGATAGGGCGCTTCGGATCCGAAAGTCCCGCACGGCTTCGCCGCACTGCGTTCGCCACGTGCACCAGCGCATCTTCCTGCCCTACCACCCGTTGGCGCAGCCGCTCTTCCATGTGCACCAGCTTTTGCGCTTCGCCCTCGAGCAAGCGCCCGGTGGGTATGCCTGTCCACTTACTCACCAGCTTGGCGATGTCTTCTTCGTCGACTTCCTCTTTCAACATAGGTGCTTCTTTTTGCATGGACGCGAACTGTTCTTGCGCCTGCTGCAGCTCGCGCTCCGCCACAGCGATTTTGCCGTACCGAATCTCGGCCACTTTAGCTAGTTCTCCTGCGCGTTCGTACCTTTGTTCCTCCGCCTTGAGTTGCTCGATCTGCTCCTTCAATTTGCGTATTTTCCCGATCGCTTGTTTTTCCGCCTGCCAACGTGCTTTGCGCGCACTCGAGTCTTCTTTCAACTTCGCAAGTTCTTTCTCAATTTGCGCCCGCCGCTGTTTAGAATGTGCGTCGGTTTCCTTCAACAGAGCCTGCCGTTCGATCTCCAGCTGCATGATCCGGCGCTCGATCTCGTCGATTTCTACTGGCAATGAATCGATCTGCATGCGCAAACTCGCCGCAGCTTCGTCGATTAAATCGATGGCCTTGTCTGGTAAAAACCGGTCGGAGATGTAGCGGTCGGACAGTGTAGCGGCGGCTATAATAGCCGCATCTTTAATGCGCACACCGTGGTGCACCTCGTAGCGCTCCTTCAAGCCACGCAGAATTGCGATCGTGTCTTCGACCGTGGGCTCGCTGACCAGCACCGGCTGAAAACGCCGTTCCAGTGCTGGATCTTTTTCAATGTGTTTTTTATATTCGTTCAGCGTCGTAGCGCCAATGGCCCGCAGTTCGCCGCGTGCCAGCGCGGGTTTCAGCATATTGGAGGCATCCATGGCACCTTCGGCTGCCCCTGCGCCCACCAGCGTGTGCAACTCATCGATGAACAGAATGATTTGCCCTTCGGCATCCGTAATTTCTTTGAGCACGGCCTTTAGCCGGTCCTCGAACTCACCGCGATACTTCGCGCCCGCCACCAGCGCCGCCAGGTCCAACGCCACCAGCCGCTTCGTTTTCAGGACATCCGGCACGTCGCCGGAAATGATGCGTTGCGCAAGGCCTTCTACGATCGCTGTCTTGCCCACCCCAGGCTCGCCGATCAATACCGGATTGTTCTTGGTTCGCCGCGCAAGAATTTGCATCACCCGCCGGATCTCTTCATCACGTCCAATCACCGGATCGAGCTTGGAGCGTCGTGCCAGTTCGGTCAGGTCGCGCGCGTACTTTTCCAGTGCCTCGTATGTAGCCTCAGGGTTTTGCGAGGTTACGCGTTGCGTGCCGCGAACTCCGATCAAGGCCTGCAGAATCGCCTCGTGTGTCGCGCTATTCCGCTTCAGCAATTGCCCCGCAGGATCACGGTCTAGTGCGGTAATTGCCAGAAACAAATGCTCCGTTGAAACATACTCGTCCTTGAACTTTTCAGCTTCCTTGAACGAGCGCTCCAGCACCTCATTCACCGCCCGGCCCATGTGCTGTTGACCAAATCCGGAGACTTTCGGCAGGCGTGCGATCTCTCTTTCAATTTCCTGCGATAAACTCTCAGTCCGAATACCCAACCGCGCCAGTAGCGGTGGCACAACTCCGTCCGCTTGCGCCAGCAAGGCGGCAAGCAAATGTACGGGCTCGATCTGTTGGTTCTCATGCTCCGCCGCAACTTCCTGCGCCGTCTGGATCGCTTCCTGAGCCTTCACCGTCATCTTTTCAAACCGCAACATGTTGAACCTCGATTCCCACGAGTTTTGCTCGCGTTTTTTCAACAGAAAAAAGGGCTGGCATAAAGCCGCCAGCCCTCTCTTATACGAGTAAATCCCAGGTTATTTCTTTCCCGCCGCTGCCCCAGCCGCCATCGCGGGGCTTCCTACGTTTACTTTTATTTGCTTTGGCTTGGCTTCCTCGCGCTTCGGGATAACCAGCGTCAGCACGCCGTTCTGGTAATCCGCTTTGATGGCTTCCGTATCCACGGTGTTAGCCAGCGCGAAGCTACGCGCGAACGAACCATACGCACGCTCTATGCGCAGGTAGTTGTTCTCGTTCACTTTTTTCTCGAACTTCCGTTCGCCGCGGATCGTCAGAATGTTGTTCTCCACGCGAATGTCCAGGTCTTTTGGGTCAATTTCTGGCAGATCGGCTTTTACAACCAGCTCGTGCTCCGTCTCATAAATGTCGACGGCCGGCGCCCAGGTGGTGAGATTGGATTCTTCACCGCCGCGCTGGAGCACGTCGCCAAATGCACGGTTAAGCTGCTCTTGCAAGGACGATACGCCACGAAAAGGCTCCCAACGATTTAAAGTACTCATTTTAGGGTCACCTCCTGTGGTGATTACGAAGGCATAATAAAATGTGCGCGTTATATTGTCAAGTATTTTCTCGCCATCATGATATCTAGATAAATTACTTAGAATGATTAAGTTACAGTGAATAGTTAGTTGGGCCCAATCTAGGAGACCTTCAAATCTGCTCGCCTCGGACTCCCATTCTCTGCTTTCGGTCTTACTGCTAGACTTTGCGTTATGCGTCCTGAGGACTTCGACTATGACCTGCCAACCGTTAAGATCGCTCAACGTCCGCTCAGCCGTCGGGACGATTCACGACTACTGGTGATAAATCGCGCCTCAGGCCAATACGAGGATCGTCTCTTTGCTGACTTCCCCACCATCCTAAACGGTGATGAGCTATTAGTTCTCAACAATGCGCGTGTAATTCCCGCGAGATTGTTTGGCCGCCGAGTTCATGAGCATGCCGCGGAAGAATCCGGCTCCGCGGACTCGTTTGCGAGTCCGAATGTGGAGATTCTTTTGTCACGCCAATTGGATCCGACCACCTGGGAAGTCTTGGCTCGGCCTGCAAAAAAGATCAGACTCGGCCAAACTGTTCTGTTTGGTGCTGGTGAACTTCAAGCCGAAGTGGTCGCCACCGGAAAACTCAGTTTGCGAACTCTGCGCTTTGCTTCTGGCGATGCGCGCTCCATAAGTGAGCATTTGGACCGACTGGGGCACATGCCACTCCCGCCCTACATCGATCGCCCAGATGAGTTGTCCGACCGTGAGCGATATCAGACGATTTTCGCCAAGCAACCTGGTGCCATTGCTGCGCCTACTGCCGGCCTGCATTTTGCGCCCGACACTTTAGAAAAGATTCGCGCACGTGGCATAGAAATCTGTGAGCTAACTCTTAACGTAGGTCTTGGTACTTTCCGGCCCATTCGCAGTGAAACTCTCGAAGCGCACGAAATGCATTCGGAATCCTATGAAATTCCGGCGAAAACGGCCCACCAAATCCAGGTCGCACACTCAGCGCGCCGCCCAATCTTGGCGATCGGGACCACAGTTGTGCGAGCATTGGAAGACGCAGCGCGGCGCGCCGCTGAGTCTCGCTCGCGCCGCCTTGTGGATCTCGGAAAGTCCGAAGCTCGTATTCTAATTGCTCCGGGATTTCCCTTTCGCGTGGTCGATGCTCTGCTGACAAATTTTCACCTGCCGCGTTCCACGCTGCTGGCGCTGGTCTGTGCCTTTGCCGGAAGAGAGAACATCCTGGCTGCGTATCGGCACGCAGTGCAGGCAGACTATCGTTTTTACAGTTATGGCGACTGTATGTTGATTCGCTACCCATCGTAGCTTTTGACGTGGCCGGCCCTAAGCGAAGAAAACACGAGCCCGCCCGCCGCAGGTGCGGCATGCAGGCTCGTGAACTTGTAGGAGTGCATTGATTTCGTCTATTCGAAAATGAAGACGCGTGTCTGCCCCGCGAAGCGAACTTCTCTTACCTGTCCGCTTTCGCCCAGGAGCACCGAGTCATACGATGATTTAGTGCTGCGGTCTTCCCAGCGACCCACGGATTCCGCGACGGTCTGTTTTCCTTTTTGGACGGTTGCCTTATTGCCATCGATCATAAGCCGGTATTCACCAGCACTCAGTTCTGCCTTGCCTAACTTTGCGGCTTGCGAAAGTGTGATGCTCTTGTGGATCGGTTTGGCGAATGCGGGCAATGTCACAGCCAGAGCGGTAAGCAATGCCGCGCAGCGGAGGAACGATTTGGTTTTCATGCGTGTCTACTTCCTTTCCTTGCGACGGAGTCAGCCACACAGAGTTCTCCGTTGGCCAGATAAAGTTGACACGCAACCAAACGGCGAGTAGTCTCGCCGAGAAGACACCTTTCTTCCTGGACTAACGGCCGGAAAAACTGCGTGTCATAGCCCCGCGGCTACCACCGCGGGGTTTTTCTTGTCTAACCAAAAACGGCCCCGTTACTAGCTGCACTCGTATAGACGAAGCACCCCGAGCGAATGTTTCGCGTGTCTCGCGAAGTTTCTTCAAATAGTTCACTCTTCTGTCTGCTCGACCCTGGAATTTCCCTAACGTTTACTTGCCGTTTACTAAACTGTTCCTAAAACAGTTGTTTAGTCCTACCATTTTGGTCTTCTAGACACGTACACCAGTTCCAATTTTGCTGGTACCTCGTGCATCGATTCCCAGGTTCCTCTATACTCAGGTGCACTTTTCCGGATGCTTGGAATGCGGATTCTCGTCCTAAGCGATCTTCACGCCAACGCTACTGCTCTTGACGCTGTCCTGGATTCCGCCAAGGACCGATGGGATGTCGCTGTTTGTCTTGGCGATATCCTAGGCTATGGTCCTGACCCCAACGAAGTCACCGCTCGCGTCCGCAAGCTTGGTGCCATGACCATCCGCGGCAATCATGATAAAGCCGTTGGTGGTCTGATGCCCACGGATGACTTCAATCCCATTGCTAAAACAGCGGTGGATTGGACCCGAGCGCAACTGGAGCCGGACCATTTAAAGTGGTTGACCGCGTTGCCGAAGGGCCCGCTGGCCGCCCACGGAATCGTTTTGGTGCACGGTGCTTTCCAGGATGAAGACGAGTACGTATTTACGCCCGCGCAAGCGCTCGATGGCCTTCTCGACTCCAACGCGGAGATTACATTTTTTGGTCATACACATCACCAGGGTGGATTCTCTTATCTAGACTCGAATCTTGATGTGTTGCAGATTCGTCCGCGTCCCTCTGAGAGTTTCTCCGCATTGCGCCTCGAACCTCCATGCCGCTATTTACTGAATCCCGGCTCAGTTGGACAACCGCGCGATGGTGATCCTCGGGCGGCCTTCGCCATCGCCGATCTCGACCATCACACAGTGGAATTCTGGCGCGTGCCTTACAATATATCCGAAGTGCAAGAACGTATGCGCAAAGCGCGGCTCCCGGAGCCGCTTGTGCAACGCCTTCTCGTAGGCCGTTGAGCGACCATCAGACTTCTGTCTTGACCGCGCGTAAGTTCGGACGCGAGCATTTGGAAATGTTAGGGAAATGAATTATGGCCAGCGCACTTCAACCTGATCCGCCGAATCAACCGCCACTCCGTGGGAAGTCTTCCTGGCTTTCCGTGTTGGTCGCCGTCGCTCTTCTTTGTGTCTTAGCTGCGGCTTTCTACCGATGGCAAGTCCGCAATGAGCATGCCCGGACGTCTACCACGCAATCCCAAATGTCATTCGGTCCGGAGGAACAGCGCTATGCTCGCAATATTCATATCGGAAATCTCTCCATGAGCCGCGCGGAAAATTTCCTGCACCAGGAAGTAACCACTCTTTCCGGGGAAGTGGTCAATGGCGGCAATCGGCCCCTGAAAGACATCCAAGTGACCATCGAGTTTTCAGATGATCTTGGCCAGGTCATCTTGCGAGAGGCACGCAGCCTGTTCGGAGGTATGGCCCCGCCGCTCCAGCCGGGCGAGCATCGCGAATTCGAGATTTCCTTTGATCATGTTCCGTCCTCCTGGACCATGCAGCAACCCGCTGTCCGTATTACTGGCCTCCAGTTTGCTCCCGCAAAATAAACCCGCGCCAAAGTAATACCTAGAAGCTAGTCTACGTAAATTCATCGCCGCGGGAGTCGTAGAACTCCGCGAGAATGGCGGCCGCATGGCGCCGCTTTCTTCGCTTTCTTGGGAAATTTGCCAGCGTTACGTTTTCACCCCCTACGGATGCGATCATGTGTTACCTGACACCGGAACTTGAGATCATACGTATGGGCCTATCGCGAAGCTGGCGCCGAGCCTGCGGGTGGTAATGAGGAATTAAACGCTCATCCTACCAGATTTAGATGAGCACCATCCCGTATTGGAGAGTTCCCAAAAATCGAGCCTAAAAAGGAGAGAAGCAGCTAGAGGGTTGCTCTAGCTGCCTCCCGGGGTGTGTCCTCGAAGTGGTAATTGTAGATTTAGATGCTTCCAGCACAAAAAGGTTTCCAAGCCCTTTGGTAAATTTTCAAAAAGTTCGAGAAACCTCCGGAAATGCTTAATAAAAAAGGTATTTATGCCAGCGCTCATCACGGTGCCCAATGAGCCGCATGAGCTGTCGGGAAGTATGCAGGGTAAAAGGACGAGGTCGGCGGGCCAGCTGAAGCCCCGCTTCTTCAGGAGTGCGATCCCCTTTGCTGTTATTGCAGCGATAACAGCAAGCGACCAGGTTTTCCCACGAAGAACGTCCGCCGCGTGAACGAGGGACCACATGATCCAAGGTCAGTTCCGAACTCGCGAAGATTCTCTTGCAAAACTGGCACGTGTTCCGATCGCGAAGCAAAATATTCTTGCGAGAGAGTGCCCGGCTTTGTTGCGGAATATGTCGATACGCCAGCAGGCGAATTACGGAGGGCACCCGGTGCGAATGTGCCGCGGAATGCACTTCAGCGTTGTGCAGTTCCTCGGCCTGGGCCACGCCCTTTAGCAGCAGCACCATAGCGCGGCGCACGGCCGTCACATTAATCGGCTCATACGTCGCATTTAAAACCAGAACTGGCTCCTGCATTAAGGAGGCACGTCGCGCGAAAATCGAGTTGTGGGATCTACTGCCTGCGTCCGCTTCCACCCCGGACAAGATTGCGCTACTCGCTTCGAGGGCAGGACGCCCCCGGGGTTGAACCGGGATGGGCCGCTTCACGCTCATCAAAGTTTTCCTACCGGTGTTCACTCGCCGGAGCCTGCCCCGGTGCCTACCGTCGAGCGCCGTGTGGCTCTCGCCACGGTCAGCACGATCACCGATTTGGCAACCGCGTCGCGCAACGCCGGTATACAAGCATCAAGTGTTGCACCAGTGGTCAACACATCATCTACCAGTAAGACGCGCCGGTTGTCAACTTGGGTGCCTGGCCGTGTGGCAAAAGCACCACGTGCAGGTTCCCAGCGCTCCTCCGGGTTAGTACCTGCTTATTGGGTCGCGGGGACGTGTTCGCACCAGCAGAATCGCCTCCTAAGGCGGTCTTAGCTTCTTTGCCAATGGCTTGGCTATCATGGCAGCCTGGTTGTACCCGCGCTCGTGCTCACGCTCTAGAGGAACAGCCACGTCCAGGCCATTGCCAGAGCGACCCGTCTCGCGCAATCAGGGCCGCCAAATGCGAATGCGTAGGTCCTACTCTGGCAGACCGGACAACGAGGCTTTTGACCCTGCGTTGCGCGCAGGCCAGCGAGTGGCGTTCCGCAAATGTCGCAACTCGTCTGCACTATCGGTGCGAACGACTCGAGACAGGTCCAGCGAAGGGGTACGCGGCTTGTTCCCGTAAAAAGCTCGTCGCAGATCCGGCAACCGGCCGGGAACAATACGCTCGCCAAGGCCGCAGTATGGAAAGCACAGTCCCGCCGCAGGGAAGTCATGCAGCCAGAATATACTAGATCTTAAACATCCAACCAAGATTTATTTATCGAGAAGTAAATAGAGGCGCGCCGCGAGGAAATCCAGTCTGGTTAAAGTAAGCCTTGTTCCATTTTCTCCTGACACGTAATGCAGTGTTTTGCCCACGGCACCGCTTCCAGCCGTTTCTGCTGCATCTCATCCTGACAATTCGCGCATACCCCGTATTCATCGGTTTGAATACGTTTCAGCGCGGCGTCGATCATGTTCAGGATGGTCCGATCCGTGTTGGTCATCCCGAACAGAAACTCCTTGGTGTAGGAGTTAGCAGCTTTGTCTGCGAGATCCACCGTTTGGTCGTCGTCCGCCGTACGGCCTTCTTCCTGAGTACGAGCGATGGTCTTCATCAACTCCTCGCGCCGCGTAGTCAGTTTCTTCTTGTAGTATTCGAGCCTTTTCTTGTCCATAAGAGGGTCCCGGCCCCGGAATCGATTCGGGGTTATCTAAAAACTCCGTAGTGTAGGCCGAGATAGTGCCACTGTCAAGGTTACGGCATCCCCGGAAGACCGTAATAAAAAAGTTTTAGCTTGTACAATTATGTAACTCTATGCTGAAGCGAAATCCGCTGGGCTACAATCCTTAGCCTCGCACGTGTTTCCGGTACGCCTGACACCCGCTATTATTCCTCTATCGTCGCGCTATAGAATCAACCCTGAGAGAGCATCATGATCAAGTTTCTGGCGAAGGTATTTCGGGGATTGCATTTGATCATTGGAATTTCCGCCCCGCCTCCCGGGCACAGCGAGCGCTCCTTCGTATTCATGTGGCTCGGGATTATTTTGTTCGTTATCGCGTTCTGCGTGCTTCTGCTCTATTTGATTCCATATCTCTACGTCCGCCCTTAAAATCTGCCGGCTCAAAAGCTCACCTACATCAAGTCTCGACTCCACGTCTATAGCTGTTTAGTAGCCGTATGATAAACATAGCGTTCCCGATTCGAAAGGACTACTCCATGCTAGATTCCGCCAGAATAGATAAAGCACAAGCCATGTCTCACATCGTCTTGAATGCTCTCAAACCTCTCTCCAAATTATTAGCGCATGCTGAGGCAAGCGCGAGAGACGCTCATGCCGGAGCAACAACGCACTCGGTAAGCTCTTACCGCGATCCACTCATCGAAGCCTGCCGCTATTTTCATAAATATCGAAGGCCATGGGCCATCAAAATTCGATGAAGAACTGAAGAGCGCGAAGACTGCTTTCACTTTGGTAGCCCATTGGGCCAAGGACGAACTGGACTAAGCGCCCACTAGTTGCTTGGCCGACTAGCCGCGAACACCAATTCCTGTGTTACCCGCAGCTTGGGGCCAGGCAAGTACACTTCGAGCGCCAAGGCTTGTGGAGTGCTGGCTTCGTATTCGAAATCGTACGTCTCGCCGACAGTAATGCCAAGCTCCGCCGTTTGCAATGTCGCTGCCGCCGGCGGCAGATCAGCGCCGTCTTTGGCCATGATGCGCCACTGCACGGGAGTTCCTGCTTTTCGCAACGAAGCCCGCATGCGTGCGTTGTTGGGTGAGATATTGATGAGCCGAAAGCGGTATTTTGTCCCGGTAACCAGCCTCAAAGGCGCGGGCTGGGGATGACCATTGACCAGCAACACGGGTCCGAAGGGTTCGAAAACGCCCAAACTGAAAAGGAAGATCTGGTCAGACGCTGGGTCAAATTTCTGGCCGATTGGTACAACGAGGAGCGGACCATAAATGCCGTTTTCCAGCTGGTCCTGGTCGTGCCAGTGCGTGTGGTAAATAAATGTGCCGACGCGCGGTGGCGCCATGCGGACCGCGAAGGACTCTCCCGGCTTGATAGCCGGCGTTGTCTGCTGTGTCGTCCCGGTCCACCCGGCAACCCCGTCGTAGTAGCTTTCGAGTTCAATCCCGTGCCAGTGAATGGCGGTAGGCTGCGTGGAACGATTGACCACTTCGATTTCTACTGGCTGGTCGCGGGTGAGAACGATGGGCGGGCCGATCAATTCTGGAGTCGTGCCTTCCGGCGATGCAGACGGCGACTGGGCGAGGTCACGCAGCTGCAGAGCGTATCGTGGCCGCACGTCGGCACGTTCGTCGAGGATTAATTGCAGTTTCCGCTCTGTATGCCAAACGGCCGGCTTTGCACTTTCAATCTCACGCACCACCGTGATGCCGAGGACTAATCCTCCCATGCCGGCGTGCTGCGTCTCTTCCGGATACGAGTGTTCATGAACCAGTGTTGTGAACGCAGCCTGTGCCGGCCTCTCGATGAGCATTCGCCACTCCGGAGGCAACATGTGAATCAACATGTGGCAATGAAATAGCCAGCGCCCGGCACGCTCGGGAACCCATGTCATGTCGAAGGTCTGCCCCGTTTCCATGAACCTGGTCACAATCAGTGGTCGCTCGCTTACGCTGTAGGGCTTGTAGCGTTCAGCGTCGCCGACACTATCTAGGCGATAGTAGAAGCCGTGGAGGTGCATCGCATGCTCACTAACACTGGGGTTGAGCCATCGCCAGCGGACCGTTTCCCCTACCCGGAAGGTGAAGCGTTCGGCGTAGGGCCAGGACTTGCCGTTGATCGTCGCAACTTGCGCAGAACCCACGCGGAAAGGAACTTCCTTGTACCAGACACCGATAACGAAGACACGGTCCTTTGTGGCGACACCGGGTGGGTCGACGAGCAAGGCTCCGGCCAGCTGGGTTTCATTCGGCATGCGCCGCTCCAGCGTGCTGTTGGTGGTGGAGGCCCAGTAGTAGTAAGCGCCCGGTTCACCCGCTTTGAATCGCACCTCTTGCGTAGCGTCGGGCTGCAGAAGGAAGGCGTCCTTTTCGTCGCCGGGTCGTTTGTGCAATCCATGAATGGTGGCTGCCACGGGCAGCGCATTGTGCACGATGGCATGGATCTCTGTCCCCTGGGGTACTCGGATGAGCGGGCCCGGATTCTGCAACGACCGGCCTCTCTCGCCGATGGCGTATACCGTGAGAGCTTCGCCTTCCGCGCTCTCGGGATGCCACTGCCCTTCGCCAAGCTCTAGGGATATGGTGAGTACACCATCGCGGAGTTGGCCTGCGGGTGATCGATTATCGTTGGCCGCGATCGTGAGCGGCCGATCAGCGGAGCATAGAAAACTCCCGGCGGCAACCACAATGGTGAGCACGCAGGGTAGCCGCGCGGAATTCGAAAGCATAGAGTACGTCGCCGCCTGGGAAATTGAGGACCCGGAACGTTACCGCCTTACGCCGCAGAGTGTAGCATAAGAGGTAGGTAGAGATTCTCGGACGATGTGGAAACTCTTCTCGCTTTGCGGATTCTTTTCGACGCCGCCGATCCTCTGCCCCTACCCTCCGGCAATCGCTCCTAGGATCAGAAGGGGCTCGGCCCCCGAGACGACTGCGTCAGGTAGCGGGGCATCTGGCGACTCGTGCGACAGATCCTCCTCGCAGGCAAAAAACCGCAAGAACGGTCGGCGCTGTTGCGTGACGTGATCGCGGATCGTACCCTGAAGCATCGGATAACGGGCCTCGAGCACGTCAAGGACCGAGCGCTGCGTAGCGGGACCGACGACCTCTAGCTCCACCTCCCCGCGAACACGCGCCAGCCCCCGCAGATGTGGCGGGAGTATCACCCGTATCATGTCAGTGTCTGGACCTCGATAGAAAGCACGGCCGGAAGATCGCGAACGATGGGAGCCCAGCTGTCTCCAGCGTTCGTCGACGCGTAAACCTGCCCGCCCGTCGTGCCGAAATATACGCCGCATTTATCGAGCGAGTCCACGGCCATCGCGTCGCGCAGCACGTTCACGTAGCAGTCGCTTTGTGGCAGGCCCTTTGTGAGCGCCTCCCACTCATTGCCGCCGGTCCGGCTGCGGTACACGCGCAGCTTCCCGTCTGGGGGGAAATGCTCCGAGTCGCTCTTGATCGGGACGACGTAGATGGTTTCCGGCTCGTGCGCGTGAATATCGATCACAAAGCCGAAGTCCGTCGGCAGGTTCCCGCTGACCTCTTGCCAAGAGTCGCCGGAGTTGTCGCTGCGCATCACGTCCCAGTGCTTCTGCATGAAAAGGATCTTCGGGCGAGATGGGTGCATCGCGACGTGGTGAACGCAGTGGCCGATCTCAGCAGTGGGTTCGGGAATATATTGGGAATGCAGCCCTTTGTTGATCGGCTGCCAGGTCTTGCCGGCGTCGTCGGTACGGAAGGCACCCGCAGCCGAGATGGCGATGAAGATGCGTTGGGGATCGTTCGGATCGAGAATGATGGTGTGCAGGCACATCCCACCGGCGCCGGGTTGCCAGCGGGGTCCTGAGCCATGGCCGCGCAATCCGGGAAGCTCCTGCCATGACGTGCCACCGTCTTTCGAGCGGAACAACGCAGCGTCCTCCACTCCGGCGTAGACCGTATTCGGATCGCTAGGCGACGGTTCGAGATGCCAAACTCGCTTGAACTCCCACGGATGCTGGGTGCCGTCGTACCACTGATGAGTAGTGAGAGGTTTTCCGGTTTGCGTCGAAATGTCGTACACGAACTTGTTGCTCTCACCTTTCGGCATTCCCTCTGGCGTGGTCCGTTCGCCCGGCGGCGTTCCTGGCTGTGTCCAAGATTTGCCACCGTCATCGGACCGCTGAATGACCTGCCCGAACCAGCCGCTGCATTGCGACGCATATAGCCGATTGGGGTCCGCGGGTGATCCCTTAAGGTGATAAATTTCCCAGCCGGCGAAGTGCGGACCGCTGACCTCCCACTTTTCGCGTTTGCCGTCCGATGTCAGGACGAACGCGCCCTTGCGTGTTCCCACCAATACCCTTACATTGCTCATCCCCGTCTCCTTTCGAACTTCGCTTATCGCCTCAGTGCGACGCCCTTCTTGTCTCCACTCGCTAGTGTCATTGAGCCTTAATCGCGCTCGGTTCCATGTAGATAAGCTCCCAAATGTGACCGTCTAAGTCCTGAAATCCGTGGCCATACATGAAACCGTGGTCTTGCGGCTCTTTGTAGGTCGTACCGCCAGCCGCTAGTGCCTTGCGAACCATTTCATTCACCTTGTCTCGGCTGTCGGAAGATAAACACAGAAGCACATCGGTGCTTTTAGTTGCATCACTGATTTCTTGGGGAGTAAAAGTCTTGAACTTATCCTTAGTCAAAAGCATAACAAATATGTCCTCGCTAACGATCATGCAGGCGACTGTCTCATCAGTGAAATTGGGCATTAAAGTTGAATCCAAGTTTCTTAAAAAACTCCGCAGATTTGCTGAGATGCTTTACAGGTAGATTTACGAAGATTTTAGTCGCCACGCTTTCTCCTTGCACAATAGAAAGACCAGCAATGCCGCTAACGCTCTGTTGGTTTGTGCTGAGTTATCCTCGGTCGTATGCTTGCTCCAAGCGTTTTATGTCAATTTTGTCCATTTGAAGCATTGCCGTCATGACCCTTTTTGCTTTCTCAGCATCTGAGCCTCCCAACATTTTGCCTAAAACAGAGGGAACGATTTGCCACGACACACCATATCTGTCTTTTAACCAGCCGCATCTTTGTTTTTCTCCGCCTTCAGAGAGCTTCTTCCACAGCTCATCTACTTCTTGCTGGGTCTCACACTTCACGAAGAACGATATAGCCGGCGAGAACGTGAATTGTGGGCCACCGTTTAGTGCGGAGAATTCTTGTCCATCGAGCTGGAATGTCACGGACATTACCATCCCCTTCGGTCCTGGCCCTCCTTCTCCATATCGAGAGACGCTCACAACCTTCGAATTCTTAAAGACCGAAACGTAGAAATTCATCGCCTCTTCGGCTTTGCCGTCAAACCACAAGAACGGGGTAATCTGTTGCATCTAGTTCTCCTCTTTTCTTTCTTAAGTTGACACCGTCAGCTCGTCGCGGCCGGTGAACGTAGTTATTTCAATGTTCCGGTGTTCTTCACCTCAGGCTACTTTTTCAGAGGAATGAGCGCGCGCAGTCTCTCCTCGCGCAAGTAAAGCCCTGCCCAGAGTAATACTCCCAAGACGATCGGAAAGTAGAATGGTTCGCCAACGCGCACGTGCGTTGCGGTTGCTCCACCCAGATACCCTGTCAGCAAAATGGCGCCAAGGACGGAAGTGCGTGGAATTACGTAAAGAGCCGTGCACAGAAACAACAAAATCCCCAGCGGAAGAACCACGCCTACGGAATACCCCAGCCGCGTAGTTGTCGTTATGACAGGAGTTATCCTCATCAATTTGATCACACTGTCAAAAAGTAGAAACAGTGCTACGAGCGCGCTGATGATACGCCCAGCCCAAACCCTCTTCTTCGAGACCGGAGCCACTTGCGCGTCTGATGGCATAAATTTCTCCTATGAACTTTTTCTATTAGCACTGGTTTGGGTATCAGATTTTATGCGAATCTCTGTCACGTTTCACGCCTTAATCGGTATCCACACTTCGACGTCTCCGATTCCGGTCCGCAGGTCGAACCCTTCGCCGTACCGCTCGAAGAAAACCGGCACGTCATCACCTCTCGGAGCGGCTACAAGCCCGGAGTTCGGCAGCCACTTGTGGATGGCATCGAGTGTCTGGGGAAGCCTCGACACATGGTCGCGGTGGGAAAAAACGGCGTACCTTTGCGCGGGAACACTTATTTGGGTGAATTCGCTCGGAACGGCGGAAAAATCAGACACCTCTACTCCCGCCAAGTAATCAAAACTGAACGGCGCCGATCGCATATTGAAGCAGACGCCGTAAGCGGCTTTGCCCACTTGGCCAGGGACGTTGCCGATGTGAGGCTGAAATCGCTGCCAGAGCTGCGGAATATTTCTCCGCGTCTCAGCGGTATAGCGCTCGCTCAATCCTGCGATAAGCAGTGCTTTGCCATTTTCGAATCGCGGCGCTTCTAGTGCCGCCTCTGATGATTCCATCATTCTCGTTTGTTGCATTTCCATTCTCCGATTTTGTATAGGGACGGACCGTCAGTTTGCATAACTCACTTGTCAAATGCAAGTGAAAATATGTTATTGTGAAAATATGTCAAAAAAGAAGCCGGGTCCCAAACGGCGCTCGGGGTGTCCGCTGAATGCTTCCGTGGAGATGCTGGGCGATCGCTGGTCATTGTTGATTATCCGCGACATGATGCTCCGGGGCTCCCGCGCGTATAAGGAATTCCTCGAGTCCTACGAAGGAATCGCGACGAACATATTGGCAGATCGCCTGCGGAAGCTGGAAGCTTACGGAATCATCACTGCGGAACGCGACCCTTCGGATGGGCGAAAACTGATTTACTTGCTAACAGCGAAAGGGATCGATCTCGCTCCCGTCCTCACGGAAATGGTTCTCTGGGCAGCCGCGCATGAAGATACCGAAAATCAAGCACTCGTTCAGCAAATGAAAAAGAACAAGAAACAATTTCTGGCTGCGGTGCGACAACGCTGGCCCAAATCCCTTCAACGCCCAACTATGTCCGATCGAAAATCCTCGTAAGGTATTTCACGTGACGGAATTTTCTCGCCGCCGCCTCCCGCAGACGGATGAAAAAGATTCGCGTGCTGAAAGCAACAGAACCCTGAAAGAGCCAAGGAAAGCGCAATCTAGGCGGGACTAAGTGGAATTTTCCTGGCAGGCCATGCAGGTTGCGCGTGTAAATGTGGAGTAGCAGCTACACTGGTGGATTGACGCACCACCAATTCGGGTTCGATGGCAATTTTGGGCACGAACGGGGCGCGCTGCTCAATCTGATCTATCACGGTGCGCGCGGCGATTTGTCCCATGCGCAAGAGCGGCTGGCGCACCGTGGTGAGTCCCGGACTGGCGAAAGCCGCTGCTGGAATATCGTCGAATCCGATGACCGATACGTCTTCTGGAACGCGCAAGCCGGCGTCGCGCACGGCGCCGATGGCGCCAATGGCGGTGATGTCGTTATAGGAAAAGAGCGCGGTGAAAGGGATCTTTCGCGCCAGCACGATCTTCGCGAACTTGTAGCCGAGTTGCGGCGTGGAATCCATCTCATCCATCTGCACCTGTAGCTCTGGCCGTATGCGCAGGCCCAGCTCCTGCGCTACGTGGCAGATTCCGGCCCAGCGGTCTGCGGAATCCGAACTGAAAGGCTGGCCCCTGAGAAAAGCAATCTCCCGATGCCCGAGCTCGTATAAATGTTTTAGCGCCATGGTGGCGGCGAGGCGGTGGTCCAGAACAATGTTGGTCACACCGGGAACATCCTGATGGCCAGCGACTGCGACAGTGGGCAGCGCCGGAGCCGCCAAAACAGAGGTGTCCACGGTAATGAAGCCTTCCACGCCTCTGGATTGCAGCATCTCGGAATAGGTTTGGAGAAGCTTTTGATCGTGGCGGTGGCATACGGTGAGAAAGAAAAAATTGTTTTCGCGCAAGTGCTGCTCGATGCCGCTAATGACCATGGCGCCGTAGGGATCACCGATTTCTTCCGCGATAACTCCGATCGTATGCGTCCGTTTTCCCCGCAGCGACCGCGCAAAATAATTTGGTCGGTAGTTAAGTTTGCGCGCGGCTTCGAGAACGCGATTTTTTGTATGTTCGGGAATCGCTTGCGACGCACGAGAATTATTGAGGACCGCGGAAACAGTGCCGGGAGTTAAGTCGAGATAGTCCGCGATTGTTTTGAGTGTGACCTTGCCGTCCTTTCGAGCTCCTCGTAACTCTCTGTGAGACTCAGTCATCGAGCGGTGCCTTTGGACGTTCTGTTATTGATGTCTATCAAGATATTAGACTTGCGACCGAGTATAAGACTCATCTTCTTGGCACTCGGTATAATGATACTGAGAGCATCGGCTAAGCTGCTTAGATTCATTACTTTCTTGCCTTGGCAGCTACTTAGCGCGCAGCGCTGGTATAAGTAAGTCATTTAGATTCAACACTCTTAGAACCTTTGCTCCCAAGAACGACGTACTCCAACGGTACCCGCAAGCGTTCTTTTTGTACAATATCATTATTTTTCTCTAGAATATCATTATTTCTTCTTGACAGACTTTTACTCTCAGTGATAAATAGCCCCATAGTAGAAAAGCATTACTTCGGTAATGCACAGGGGAACCGGGTCCTAATCGCCAAGTTGTAACAAGGGATGGGCACATCAAGCATTTCTCGAGCCGTCTAGGCGGCTCGACCTCATCTCGTTTCTATTTGCGCGAATTTACGTCCTCAAGAGGTATACGAATGAAGATCCAAGATCACACCGACAGATTCTTTCGGCGAAATAATCGGTCCATTTTGGCGCTTGGTAGCGTCATTTTACTGATCCTTTGCAGCTGTGTCATCGTACACGCACAGGTTACCACAGCTTCCGTTCGTGGTGCGGTCACTGACGAGCAAGGCAACGCTGTCGCGGATGCTGTTGTCACCATAACCAACACGGACACTGGCTATTCGCGAAGCGATCAGACTGACAAGGACGGCAACTATGGGTTCCAAAGCCTTCCGATCGGTCGTTACACTCTGAGCGTGGTCAAGGACGGCTTCAGAACCTTCCAAGAAAAAGACATTGTCCTTCACGTCAACGATAGCTTGACGCTTAACGCTCAATTGAAACTCGGGGCCAGGACAGAAACTGTCGAAGTGGTCGCCACCGCGACTCAGGTGGAACTGGCCAACGGTGAATTGAGCGGCACAATTTCAGGCGCTGAGATCACCGATTTGCCACTGAACGGCCGGAGCTTCGCTGAGCTAGTCTTGATGGTACCCGGCGTCTCGCCTGATGCTGGTTTCAGTTACGACAAGAAAGGCCTCAGCGGCGGGGCGGACATCTCCATCAGTGGTGGTCCGTCCAATGGCAATCTGTGGCTAGTGGATGGGGCCAACAACGTCGACGTGGGATCAAATCGCACGCTCCTTATCTACCCCTCCATAGACTCCATTGAGGAATTTAAGATATTAACAAACGGCTACGGAGCCCAATTCGGCGGAGCTGGCGGAGGCGTAATCAACATCGTCACCAAGTCGGGGACAAACGCTTTTCACGGCAGCGCCTATTACTTCGGCCGCAACGACCTTTTGGACTCTAAAGACACCATTCTTAAGGCTTTCAGCCCTAACTCCAAGAAAAATTCGGTTCGCCGGAACGACTTCGGGGGCTCCATTGGGGGTCCTGTCAAGAAGGATAAAATCTTTTTCTTTGTATCGGAGGAATGGAACCGGCTGATCGAAGGAAGAGTCAGAAGCGCTCATGTACCCACGCCCCTGCAGCGCACCGGGGATTTCTCCGAAGCTGCGCTCGATTCCGCGTTTAATTCGGCCACCACCACCGGTTGCCTTTTGAAAGGCGGGCTTAGAGACCCGGATCCGACAAATCCTGGCGGCGCGTTCACGGCGTCTCCTTCCACTCCCGGTACGATAGACATCATCCCTACGGCGCGCTTGAGCCCGGCGGGTTCTGCGATTCTAAACACGTATTTCTTGCCGACGCTTCCGGCAACGACGGGCGGTTCGCCAACCCCGAACTATGGTTGCGGCACAAACTGGGCCAAATCGTTTGGTCAGCCGACCTATTTTCGTGAAGATAGCTTCCGCGGGGACGTTCACCTCACAAAAACATTAACGTTGATGCTGCATTACACGAATGACTCCTGGACTTTTGGCCCTCCCGCCACAGGCAGTAGCGGATGGGGGGCTGATGCCGGAGCTTCTCAGATTCAGGAGCTGTGGAGCGAGCCAGCGCGCATCGCCGTTGCGCGGTTGAGTAAGGTCATCGGCTCCAGCGCCGTAAACGATTTCCAGTTCTCCTACTCGGCGAATCGCATCAAAATCACCCAAACCACTCCGGCGGCACAAGCGCTCAATAAAGTGATTCCAACGTTTTTCCCGAGTACGGGGGATCCGGCCAATAATCCGCCCGTGTGGATCAATGGCGGCGGCCTTCCGACAATTTGGAGCTTTGCGCCGTGGAACAACGGAGAAGACTTATATACCTGGCAGGATGATTTTTCGAAGGTTATAGGGCGCCACACGCTCAAAACCGGCGTCCTTTACAGCCGGAATTCCAAAGACCAGGATAACTTCTCCCAGAAACAGGGGAATAGCTTTGGTCCGGTCGGTTACAACGGCTGCAAGAATGTCACAGATCCAGGGTGCAAGAACCTAGCGGACTTCACCACCCACTATGGCCCTTCCGATTGGATTCTGCAGAATATGGGGGTCGGCTGGGGCGAACAGGATGTCATTTTTAAGAAAAAGGGCCGCTGGGAAAATTTTGAACTTTATTTCAATGACGACCTCAAGCTAACCAATCGCCTGACCATTAACTTGGGTGTTCGCTATTCCTATCTGCCGAATCCCTACCAGGCGGATGACAAATTCACCGTATTTAATCAAGCGGCGTTTGATCCCACGCTCGGTAGTGCGCCCTGCAACGGGCTGTATTACTCAGCAGGCCTCCCCACAAATCCCTGCCCGGCAGGAACGGGCGGATTGCGGGGACCTAACCGGGCTATACAGAACAATTATCATCGCGGCTTCGCGCCACGACTAGGTGTGGCCTGGGATCCCACTGGATCGGGGAAATGGGCAATCCGGGCAGGGTTTGGCCAGTATTATAACCGCGACGATATCTTCGTTACTGATGGCACCGCTGGGGTAAACCCGCCGTTCGTTCGAAGCTTTAATTCGCCAAACGGCAACGGACGTTTCCTCGACAACACCAACCAGCTTCCAGCCTGCACCCCCAACTGCTTTGGCACTGGCAGCTTGGGAGTTGCCGGAGTTGGACAGGATCTCAGTAGTCGGGCTCCTTATGTCCTGCAATATCACCTGAGTATCCAGCGGGAACTTTGGAAAGATACGCGATTTGAAGTGGGCTACGTCGGCAGCCGGACAAAAAACTGGACGAGCAATTATGATGCTAATGCCGTTGCTCCAGCTGACAGGCTGGCCTTTGCGCAATCAAACGGCAATGCCACCGGAAATCAGCTTAAGCCTTTTATTTTGCTAAAGGGCGGCGGGATCGGGATGTTTTCACATCGTGGCAGCGCGCGATACGATTCCCTGCAAACATCGTTCAGAACGCGGTTCCAGCGCAATTCCACCCTTCAGATGTCGTACACATTCTCGAAAACGTTATCAGATACCTCTCTGCATATAAGCAATGGAGCTGGGAATCAGGTCATAGATCCGTTCAATCTGAGAAATGGTTATGGGCCCGCTACCATCAACCGGCCGCACATCTTTTCCGCCGGTGTGGTCTACAACTTGCCTACCTTGCAGAACATGCAGAGGTTGGTCCGTGCCAGCCTGGGTTCGTGGGAACTCACTTCGGGTATCGGCATCTCTAGTGGATCCTCCTATACGCCAGCCATCGGAGGCTTATCGGGGGTCAACGATCCTTCCGGCATCGGCAACGGTGCTGGCAACCAGCGGCCCAACTTGGTGCCGGGACAGCCCTGCCGGAACCCCAGCTTTGCTAACTTTCAATGGATTAACCCGAATCGGTACACGATGAACGGGTTCAAGCTGGGCACCATCGGTACCGCTCCGGTCGGCGACTGCCTGGGTCCACCCACCCGCGTCGTGGATTTCTCGGTGTCGAAAAACTTCCATATAACCGAGAGGATTAAGGCGCAGTTCCGGATGGACGCCTTCAATCTCTTCAACCACCCGCAGTATGGGAATCTAGGGAACAATCAGGGCTTGGCTAACATAAACTTCAATGCCGTGAACACTGCCGCGAGTCCTGAGTTTCTGGACGCGAACGGCAATTCGACGACCTCTTTGGCGAAAGCGGTGTCGATCCAGAATAGCTCGCCGAATGCCCAAACAGGTACCGTGGGTACGGCATCGGACCGCAATCGAGAATTTCAATACTCGATAAGGTTCACCTTCTAGCCTGCGACAACTCCATTTCGAAGCGTCCCGCTGGTCCAACACGCCAGCGGGACGTTTCTTATTACACGACTTTTTGAAAAATTGCGGGTGCCATACCAGTCCGTCTCTGACCCCTTCGGCCCTGGCGAGATACACGAGTCGTGTAGCGCACGATAGCAAAGAGTTGCTGCACCGATGCGCGCGGAAGCGCCAATGAGGGTTGCTTCCAGAGGAGAAATTCGTTTGTGTTAAAATCAGCTCACATGCTTGGGTATCCATCGAGATTCTTGGTTATCCTGATTTGTTTTCTGATTTTCAGTCCCGCGTCGTCGAAGGTCCTGGCGGCGCAGACTCAGGGGCCGCAACGTGTTCCCGTGCCGGTGCCGCCGCCAGTAAAACGCTCCCCTGCAGCCAAGAAAGACCGGAGCGGTTTTCCCCCGGTCCCGGTCTTCAAAGACATCGCCAAGGAGGTTGGCCTGGCGGTTTCACACATTGCTGCCGCAGAAGCGCATTACGTGATTGATTCGACGAGCGGCGGCTCTGGTCTATTTGACTGCGACAACGATGCACGGCTGGACATTGTCCTGGTGAATGGCTCGACGGTGGAGAGATTGCGGCAGGGTGGCGACCCCATGGTTACTCTTTACCACCAGGAGCCAAATGGCACCTTCAAAGACATCACCCAGGATGCCGGTCTGACCAGGCTGGGCTGGGGTATGGGCGTAGCCGTCGCTGATTACGATAACGACGGCAAACTTGACTTGTTTGTGACCGGCTACAACGGCAACGTGCTCTATCACAATCTTGGGAATTGCAAATTCGAGGACGTGACCGAGAAGGCCGGAGTCCGCGGTGGAGGGTTTAGCACTGGCGCAGCATGGGGCGATTATGATCGCGACGGCAACGTGGACTTGTTCGTCGCCCGCTATTCGCATCTGGACATGAATAATCTCCCGCAATTCGGCAGCAACAAATTCTGCCGATTCAAAGGCATCCTGGTGCAGTGTGGCCCTTGGGGGCTAGAGGGTGAATCGGACTTTCTCTACCACAATCGCGGTGACGGCACCTTTGAAGAGGTTTCGGTGAAAGCGGGAGTCCACGACGATATCGGCTACTATGGTCTTGGCGTGATGTGGGCCGACTACGATGACGATGGATGGCCGGATCTGCTCGTTGCCAACGACTCCGTGCCCAACTATCTCTATCATAACAATCACGACGGTACATTCACCGACGTCGGCCTGCTGACTGGTGTCGCGCTGAGCGGTGAAGGCCTGGAACTTGGGAATATGGGAGTGGATTTCGGCGACTATGACCACAGCGGCCGCTTGAGCTTTTTTGTTACCCACTTTGAAGAGCAACCCAATTCGCTGTATCGCAATGTGGGTGTCAAGGGATTCGATGATGTGAGCTGGACCTCTGGAGTCGGCCAGCCCGGCTATCCGTACGTTGCCTGGGGTACGGCTTTCTTCGACATGGATAACGACACCTGGCTGGATCTTTTGGTAGCCAACGGCCATGTGTACCCCCAGGTGGATACCTTGGACTCGGGCCCGCGGTTCCGTGAACCGCTGCTGCTTCACCGCAACAATCGTGACGGGACTTTTGACGAAGTGTCTAAGGAGGCGGGCCTGCAGGGTCTTCCCTTGAAATCCCGCCGTGGCGCCGCCTTCGGCGACATTTTTAATACCGGCAACATCGATGTCGTATTGCTGAACGTCGGAGAGCCGCCCTCGTTACTCTTGAACACCAATCAGAGTGGCTATCATCGCGTGCTGTTCCGCTTGGTCGGCACTAAAAGCAACCGCGCCGCGATTGGCGCGCGGGTGATCATCCGCGCTGGTGGCGTCCAGCAATTCAGCGAAGTCCGCGGCGGAGGCAGCTACCTATCGCAGAACGACTTGCGTTTGCACTTCGGTCTGGGTGCCGCCGCCAAGATGGAAGCAGTCGAGATTCGCTGGCCCAACGGCAATGCTGAGCTGCTCCAAGATGTTGGTGGCGACTACATTTATACCATCGTGGAAGGGAAAGGGATCCAGGACAGGAAGCCCTTGCCGCCTTTGTCTCCGGCACACGGTACGCCGAACGGCGCTCGTTGAACCGGGCAACCGAACTTCCTCGATGCCGGCAGCGACTCTCTCAGAAATTCCAGGGACGATGCCATGCCATTGGTTCGTGAACGAGTGATGTTTTTGAATGGCTTCTTGAAATGCATTCCGTCCAGCCTCATGGTGACCGCTGCGCTTGCTGCGTCGTTTCTTCCGGCCAGTCGAGCAGTCGATAATCCAGCCAAGGCCCTACAGGCAGAGTTCGGGGCGGCCAAGGCATCTTTGGCTGCAGGCGATTTTGCCGCGGCGGAAAACCATTATATAGACACGGTCACACTCGGTTTGCGGCAGCTCGCGCAACTATCTCTCTCCGTGGGACAGACTGATCAGGCTGCTGCTTATCTGGACTACGCGCTGAGGCTCAAGCCTGGTGACGTCGAAACTCAGGTCGATGCGGCCAGCGCTTGGTTCCGTAAAGGAGAAGTCGGCAAGGCAAAGGCGTTGATGAAGGCCGTGGTGGCCAAACAGCCGAGCCATGCCCGGGCACGCGGCCTCGTGGGTCGAATCTACATGTTCGAGGGGGATGCCGATAAAGCGATCCAAGAGTTGAAAGCTTCCGTGGATCTGGAGGGCGATTTCGAAACCAGTTATTTTCTTGGGATTGCTTACTTGAAGGCCAGGAAGGCGGCAGAGGCCTCAGCATGGTTCCATCAACTTGAGTCCGCGATGGGGGAATCGGCGGCGCTGCATATGTTATTCGGCCGGGCCTACCTGGTTACGAAGTTCCCGCAACAGGCAATCCCCGAGTTTCGCAAGGCGATCAGCCTTGATCCAAAGTATCCACGCGCTCACGGTTTTCTCGGATACGCTTATCTTGAACACTATCAAGAAGAGGGTTACCCGCAGGCGCGCGAAGAATTCGAAAAAGAGGTTAGGCTCCATCCCAATGAATATCGGGTCCAGGAACTTCTGGGGATCGCGAACGTCAATTTGCGTGACTTTCCTGCCGCAGAAGCTGCTCTTCTCCATGCAGCGCGGCTGCGACCCCAGGAGGCTTCCGTCTATCTCTATCTGGGCGAGACCTACGCGGCGACGAATCGCATCGAGGAAGCGGTCGAAGTCCTCCAAAAGTACGTCAGCATGGCGGGTAACCCAGAAGACAAGCTGCGCGAGGTAAGCCGCGCGTACTATTTGCTCGGGCAAAATCTGCAGCGGCTCGGTCGCGAAGAGGAGGCGAGGAAAGCGCTGGCACACTCCCAAAAGATACGAGAAGCGAAATTCAAGTACGATGTGAAACATATTTTCGACGAAAAGAAAAGTCCGGAAGATGACGGCGAAAGTCGCGTTTCGGACCGTGTCGCTGACCTGCTCGAAGCCGGTTCCCCTGACGAAAAGCAAGGCGCGCAGACGATGATCCAACAGGGCTTGCCCGCGGGACCGGTGGCCAAGCAGCTGGACGCGGTAAAAGAAACGGAAGCAGCCAAGCGGTACCGTGCATTTGTCGGAGAAATCCTTGGCAGTTCCTATAACGACCTGGGTGTAATGCGTGCTAAAGATTCGAAGTTCGCTGAAGCTGCCGAATTCTTCAAGCAAGCTGCCCAATGGAAACCTTCTCTTCCAGGGCTAGACCGCAACTGGGGCCTAGCTAACTATCGCGCTGAGCTTTACTCCGACGCGGTGCCTCCCCTTGAACGCGTGCTTACTGCACATCCCGACGACCGTTTCGTTCGCCAGCTTCTAGGGATGAGTTATTTCATGGTTGACAACCTGGCAAGAACCGTCGAAGTTCTTCGTCCTTTCTCGAAAAATCCGCCGTCCGATCCCGGTTTGCTCCTCGCTTGGGGCACGGCCCTAGTTCGCACGCATCAGTCCGAAACTGCAGCAGATATCTTCCGCCGTCTGCTTGAGCAGAATGCCGATAATGCCGCGGTCCATTTGTTGCTAGGCCAAGCCTACGCCCAACAAAAAGATTATTCGAACGCTCTTAACGAACTGAAAAACGCTGTGCAAATCGATCCGCGACTTGTTGAGGCTCACTACTATGCAGGTATTGTCTATCTCCACCAAAGCGATTTCGAATCCGCCGCGCGAGAGTTCCGTGCCGAGCTTGAAATTCGTCCCGGCGATCCCATTACGACTTATCATCTCGGCTATGCGCTCCTTGCTCAGGGGCATCTGCCGGAGTCCGTCGGACTTTTGCGTGAAGCTGTGAAGGCTAAGCCTGATTATGAGATGGCTTATTTTGAACTTGGCCGTGCTCTATTGCAGCAAGGAGATGCAAATGGCGCGATTGAAAGCCTTGAAATCGCGAAGAAGCTTGTTCCCGACCACGATGCCGCATATTTCCAGTTGAGCCAGGCGTATCGCCGCGCAGGGCGCTTACAAGAAGCGGGCCAAGCGCTCGCCACCTACCAGCAACTAATAGAGTCCAACCGGCTTAAGAAGCGCAAAAGTCTGGAGATGGATACGCCCTAACTTTGCACGGCACTAGCTACTCTGGCTTTTCACGTTTTGACAATGCTTAACGATTCTCGGAATATCGCATCGACACCAACGCCTGGAATTGAGTTGCCAAGAATAAGGATATTCTATAGGATTTATTCAGATTTTAACTGGATCGATCCACGCTTTGGGACCTCGGCACACGCTCTTTTCTCGGAGGTAATTATGAACGCCTGCAACGTTTTCCTACGGAGTTCCGCATTTGTGTTGTTCCTGGCCTGTGGTTCCGCGTTGCGGGCAGACACGATTCCAAAGGCTGCCTGGAAGCGTTCTATGGGAGCGCCGATGGAAAACGCAGGTACCAAGAAGCCTACCCTGGATGCGGGTCATATTGACGATGGTTTCTGGCAAGGCGTACCGGTCGGTGGTTTCGGCGCGGGCACATTTTCGCGCACCTATCGAGGTGATTTCGCGCGATGGCATATGCAGGGCGGCGTGCATAAGTATCAAACTGTCGATGCCAACCAGTTCGCGATGTACCAAAAAGTGGAAGGAGATGTGGACGGCGTCGCCCAAGTCCTCTCCAGTTCTCACCCCAAGAGTCATTCGCTCAGCGCCTGGAAATGGGACTATCCGGTGGGTGCCGGCGATTATTACGCACTTTATCCCAAGGCATGGTTTGACTACCGCTGGGACAAATTTCCAGCGCACCTCACTCTCGAGCAGTTTTCGCCGGTACTGCCCAACAACTACAAAGAGTCGAGTTATCCTGTCGCCGTCTATCGCTGGCACGCCGAGAACCCAACCAAGAAGCGGGTCACGGTTGCGGTTCTGCTTTCTTGGGAAAACATGCTGGGGTGGTTTCGCACTTTCAATCGGGACTTGAGCGGCGGGATTAACGCTGGAAACTTCAATCGTTCGGAAAATGAAGCTTTAGGGACGGCCGGAACGATGAAAGGTATTGTGTTTGACCGTAACCACCTCGGTCCGGTGCAGGAGGCATGGGATGGCCAGCTGACCATCGCGGCGATCGAAGCGCCGGGAGTGGAAGTCAGTTTCCAGACCACTTTTGATCCACAAGGTGATGGCAAAGCCGTCTGGGAGCCATTCTCCAAAGATGGAAAGTTGGCCAACGATAGTGATCGCTGGACCAGCAGCGGTGAACCACTAGCTGGCGCGATTGCCGTGCGATTCACACTCGCACCCGGAGAGAAACGCATCATCCCCATGGTCATCGCGTGGGATCTGCCGGTCGTGCAGTTTGGCGCCGGCCGCAAGTGGAATAAACGTTACACGGATTTTTACGGGACGACCGGCCAGAACGCTTGGACAATTGCAAAGGATGGCCTACAAAACGCCGCCGCATGGAGCGCGTCCGTCGATTCCTGGCAAGCACCCTACATAAATGACGAAAGCAAGCCGCTGTGGTATCGCGGCATGCTGTTTAACGAGATGTATGTGCTCGCGGATGGCGGTTCTTTTTGGGGTCGACCCGTTGGCTCCGATCCAAAGTCTCCGCCCGTTTATTCCTTTATGGAATGTTACGACTATCCCTATTACGAAACTCTGGATGTACGCTTTTACGGCTCCATGCCTTTGCTGAAGTTCTGGCCAGATATTGAAAAAAATGTCATGCGCGCGTTTGCCGATACCGTCTCGCACGAGTTCAACGAAAAAATGGTGTGGATCTGGAAGTCCCTGCATACCCAGACCCCTACCTTCCGCATTCGCAAAGCCAAGGGAGCCGTGCCACACGATCTTGGCGTTCCTGAAGAAGACCCATTTATGCAGATCAATCAGTTCAGTTGGCAAGACACCAATGGCTGGAAGGATCTCAACTCCAAATTCGTTCTGATGATATACCGCGACTTTATTTTTACTGGGAGCCAAGACAAGGATTTTCTACGTTACACATGGCCCTCCGTGCAGGAAGCTATTGCTTATCTTCGCAAATATGACAAAGACGGTGATGGTATTCCGGAGAACGAAGGCTATCCCGACCAGACTTACGATGAGTGGGTGGTGCGTGGCGAGAGTGCGTACTCCGGCGGCTTGTGGCTTGCCGCTCTGCGCTCCGGAGAGGAAATCGCGAAGCAGCTTGGGAACTCCGGCGACGCTGTGCAGTATCACGATCTCTTTGCCAAAGGCCAGGCAAGCTACATCAAGAAGTTGTGGAATGGAGAATATTTCCGCTATGACACCGAGAGCGAATATCGGGACAATATTCAAGCGGATCAACTGGCCGGGCAATGGTATGCCAACATGACGGGACTCGGTGACCTCGTGCCTCGCGCCATGCAACTTAGCGCTGTGAAGAAGATCTACGATTTCAATGTTTTGAAATTTGCTGATGGCACCATGGGCGCCGTGAATGGCATTGCCGCCGACGGTTCTCTCGTGAAGACTAACGAGCAAGTGCAGGAAGTGTGGACGGGCACCACATTTGGAGTAGCAGCGTTGATGTTGAGTGAAGGGCTGAAGGACGAAGCCTACAAAACGGCGTGGGGGCTATACCACACTACTTACGAAATAAAAGGCTACTGGTTCCGCACGCCGGAAGCCTGGGACATCACCGGTAATTATCGTGCGTCGATGTATATGCGCCCCGCGGCGATCTGGGCGATGGAAATGACCTCGCCGCCGAAGTAGTTCTAAGGCCTTGGCATCAGTGGAAATCGTGCGAAAGCGTTTCGGCGCGAGTGATCGCTAAGGGCCAGACGCTCTCCACTTTCACGGAAACAACATTGTCTTGATTTTGTAGTTGGCCCTCGATCAGCAGGAATTGTTGATGGACGACCACTACATGGTAGTGCTCAAACAGCTGTGGCGTGATGATGGCATTGGCAATACCCGTTTCATCTTCCAGGCTGAGAAAAACAAATCCTTTTGCAGTGCCCGGACGTTGCCGGGCGATTACGCCGCCCGCAACCCTAACGTGAGTACCAGTGGACAAGTTGGCTAGCTCCATTGCACAGCGTATACCGCGAGCCTTCAGTTCGGCGCGATAATAAGCCATCGGATGCGGTCCCACGGTCATTCCCGTACCACGAAAATCGGCCACCAATCTTTCTTCCACGGTCATAGGCAGCAAAGGTGACTCTATTAGGCGCGAGCATTTCTCTTTTGCAACTGCTTGCACGCGTTCTCCGGATTCCGTTTCATAAAGTTCTTCGGTATTTTCTCTAAATTGTTCGGTAATCTCGAACAAAGGACCCGGAACGCGCGCAGCACGCTCGATTTGCCACAAAGCGTCGCGCCGATGAAGCCCTTGATGGCCGCCCACGAAATTTAGTGCTCCGATTTCTGCGAGTACCGCCAATTCGGCTTTCTGTATTTTTGGAACGCGAAGTTTCAGTTCTTCCACCGATACAAATGGACGTACGGCGCGCTGGCCAACGATTTCCGAAGCAATATCCGCTCGCAACCCTTTCACGTAGCGCAAACCAAGCCGCACCGCAAATCCACTGCCCTCCTTTTCCAGTTTGCAAAACCAATCCGAGGTTGTCACGTCGATGGGTTTTACTCGCAAGCCATGGCGTTGCGCATCTTTTAATATCGTTGTGGGCTGATAGAAGCCCATAGGTTGGTTATTCAACATGGCTGCCGTAAAAGCGGCCAAGTAATGGCATTTCAAATAAGCGCTGGCATAAGCCAATAGCGCAAAGCTTGCAGCATGCGATTCGGGGAATCCGTATAAAGCAAACGAAGTAATGGATCGCACGATGGTCTCTTGAGACTCACCGGTGATTCCATTTTTATCCATGCCCTGACGTAGTTTTTTCTCTACCTCTTTCATGCGCTGCTCCGACCGTTTGAAACCAAAAGCGCGGCGTAGTTCTTCCGCCTCGCCGCCTGTAAATCCCGCAGCAATCATGGCGATGCGCAGCAATTGTTCCTGGAAGAGTGGCACGCCTAACGTGCGCTCCAGTACGGGCTCCAGCGAGGGATGGAGACAGCTAACTGGTTCGCGTCCTTGACGCCGCTTCAAATAAGGATTGACCATCTTCCCCACAATGGGACCCGGCCGGATAATCGCCACTTGCACCACAATGTCGTAAAAACATGTTGGGTGTAGCCGTGGCAAACATGCCATTTGCGCGCGGCTTTCAACCTGAAACATTCCTACGGTATCCGCTTTTTGCAGCGTCTCATAAACAACTGGATCGTTGGCGGGTAGATGGCTTAGATCCACTTCTTTGCCGTAATCCTCGCGAATAATTTTCAAAGAATCTTCCAGCACGGCCATCATGCCGAGTCCCAGAAGATCCACCTTCACCATCCCCATATCCGCGCAGTCATCTTTATCCCACTGCACCACCACGCGTCCCGGCATCGTCGCTGGCTCCAACGGCACTATGGAATCCAATTGTCCCTGGCACACTACCATTCCGCCGGAATGCTGTCCTAAATGGCGCGGCAGGTCCTGAATCTTGAGACAAAGTTCCAGAAATTTGCGAATCTGCGGATGTTGTAAATCCAATCCAGCGTCACGGAATTGCCGGTCCAGCGTGTCATTGACATCCTTGTATTCCCAAGCCCCCACCAGTTTGGTCAACTGGTTCAATACTTCGGGATCAAAAGAAAAAACTTTGCCGATCTCCCGAGCCGCCGAGCGTCCGCGATAAGTGATGACGTTTGCGGTCATCGCAGCGCCTAATTGTCCATAGCGTTCGTACACATATTGAATGGCAAGTTCTCGCTGTTCTCCGCTCGGAAGGTCGAGATCGATATCCGGCCACTCGCCGCGTTCTCCGGATAGAAAGCGCTCGAACAGCAAGCCCATCCCCACAGGATCCACAGCGGTAATGCCCAGCGCGTAGCAAACGGCGCTATTGGCGGCGGAACCCCGCCCTTGCACGAGAATATTGTGTTCCTGACAAAAACGAACAATGTCCCAGACAATCAGGAAATAACCTGGAAGATCGAGTCTTTCAATTACCGCCAATTCATGCTCGATCTGCCGGCGGGCATGCTCATTCGCAGCGCCGTATCGTGAAAGCATGCCTTCATGCGTACGTTGGCGCAGGAAATGCATTTGCGATTTGCCATCCGGAACGGGATAGGTCGGAAACTGATATCCCAAATCACTCAAAGTAAACTGCAGGCGAGCAGCCAGAGTCTGCGTGTTCGCAAGTGCTTCTGGGAGGTCTGCAAACAAATGTTCCATCTCCGCAGCAGACTTCAAGTGACGTTCCGCATTGCGGGCTAGCAGGCGCCCCGCGGTTGCCAGGCTGCGATGATGGCGAACACAAGTAAACACATCTAGCAGTTCCAGGTGTTCTGGCCGGGTGTGGCAGACACCATTGGTGGCCAGTAAAGGCAGGCTAAATTTCCGCGCAATCTCCAGCGCCGCTTGGTTGCGTGTTTCTTCTGCACGGTTATAATGCCGCTGCAATTCGATATACACGTTGTCGCACCCGAATAATTCACAGAGATGCCGGACGCACTTCATTCCATTTTCAATTCCGCCGTGCTTCAGTGCATGCGCCAGCGGCCCTTCGTCGCCTCCCGTAAGGCAAATCAATCCGGCGGTCTTCTCAGCGACCTCCGTGGCGGAAACATGGCCTTCGCCTTTTAGCGCACGCAATTTCATGCGCGTGATCGTATGGCAAAGATTCTGGTATCCCAGGCGCGACTCCACGAGCAGCGGATAGCGCCACCCTTCTTCGGAGGTAACTTCCGCGCCGATCAGCGGGCGAATATCCATTTTCTTCGCAGCTATATAAAAGCGTGGCGCGCCATAAACTCCATCGCGATCGAGCACCGCCAGGGCAGCCATGCCGCGCTCGGCACACACCCCCGCCAATTCCTCCGGCAAAGACGTGCCTTCGAGGAAACTGAAAGCTGAACGCGCATGCAATTCGGTGTACATCAATCGTACATTCCTCGAAAAAACCAACTCTCGTGGATCACATCGTAATAAACGAGATAAACACCTCTTTGTTTAGCGTGAGAAATGTGTTTGTCTCGTTTGACAGAAATTGCAAAATCAATTTCCAGGTCCCATTCATCCTGGTGCCACGGTTCTTCTTGCCACCAATCTCCAGACGTGCGCCAGGGTCCCGAGGCGGTAACCACGTTTCCGCGCATGCCCCTAAAAAATATACGGACGGGACACCCATCGCGCACTTCCACTCTCGCCGGCAATCCCGGTCGGAAAATCCGGAAGCCATTCGTGGGCTTGCGAATCCGCGATTCTTCATGGTTCTTTTTGATGAATTTGTTTTTTTCTTTGCGGCTAATTTCCGAACCTGCGCGCGCCTGCAAGAATTTCTTCATGCGAATCTCACCGGGACGATGGGTATCCATTAATTGTGGCGAGCCCACATTAGCTTCCCCCACCAGGTTCCCAAGCCGGGCAATCGTCAGCTCTAATTTTTCTGGTTCCGGTGAAGGCGGAAGAAATAATTCACCCTGCACTGTGCGTGTTTTGTCGGGTTCGGCGCTCAGAATTATTTTTACGATAGCGGCGGGTGGAGGATCGGATTGCAGCCGCAATCGCACCAATTTCAGCAGCAGTTTGGAATCCCGCACTGGTACAGGAAGAGTCAGGAGTTTTTCGTACTGACGAGAAACGCTCTTCTGTCGATTACTAGGGGGAAAGAGTTGAAGATCTTTATCGAAGGAACGCTCCAATTCGAATTGCAACCGAACAACACGGGTGGCAAGCGAACGAGCCACCAGCCGCTCGCATAATCGATCGAGCAAACGTCCCAGCAGGAAGCTCAGAGATTCGAGTTCTTCGACGGCATCCTCAAGCTCCATTTCTTCCTCGAAAAATAGGGAAGGCTCAGCCAGTACCAGGGAGCGCGAACAGTCCCCTCGCGCCAACTTGTGGAGATGCACGCCCTCTTGACCGAGACGTTCTGATAGCTGCAGGACAGGCAAAGCCGCCAGCTTCTCGCACGTATCCACCCCCCACCGCTCCAGCGTCTCCAGAATTTCTAGCGAAGGCAGAAGTGCGCGTACCGGCAGGCTAGCTAAACGCTTCGCTTCCTCGCCTGAGGCAATGAAACTGATTCCGGAAAAACCGCGTGATGCCAGAATCGCCGCCTCGATTTTTTCGGACACCGCTATGCGTGCCACAAAACCGAAATCGGAAGCGCACTTCGCCAGTTTCTTGGCAATATGTTCGTCCGAACCCAATAAAGCACTGAGTCCGGCAAGGTCAAGAACAACGGTATCCGGCGCGGTATCTTCCATTCGCGGAGAGAATGACCAGCCCAGGTCCAGTAGAGCTGTATGTGCAACCTTTTCTTGTGCCGGAGAACGATGACGAATTTGCACGGTGTTAAATTGCGCTGCTTGTGATTTCGCCATTCCCAATTCGATCCCGGCCTGCAAAGCACGTTCATTGCCTGCCACCACGTTCCACAGCGGAGGCGTTCCATCCACAATGACTACCGCGCGGTCGCGAAGAGCAATTTCGCTTCGCACAATGGCTTGCACCATAAAATCCGGAATGTGAATGGAAGCAAATGCCATAGCAATTAATCCCGAAGAGGAATAGCAACTGAAAATTCCTCAATACACTCGTTTACATCATTTAGGTTTTTGATCGCTCGGCAGGCTGTCGAGATGACTCCATACTGTTTCTGTTTGAAAGCTCTTGACGTCACCCGCATTACGTATGCCCACAGAAGTTCTCACAGAAGTCCCTAAAGAAGTTCCTGTAGAGGTGCGTATCGCAACGGTGCGGTCCAATAAATGGGCCGCGTTGATGGATTGCATGCGGGAATGCAGCAATTGCGGTTGTACCTGCGCGCCATCGAGCAAATAGGCATGGGTATACTGTGAGAATCGCGCTCCTTGCGTTTCCACTGTCGTCGACCAACGAGCTGACTCGCTGTCCATCTGCAAAACTAGAGAAGCACATGTTTTGGCATTGGACTCTTGCTCGAGTACAACCAAAACCGTAGGCGTATCTTCCACCGCTCGTCGAAAACGAAACCATGCATTCAACGGAACGTGACGCACCGTTTCCGGAGCGATATCACTTAAGTCCAGCGCAATAAATCCGAAACCTCCCGCTTGTATCAAAAGATCAGTAGCGCGCAGCGCTTGATCGAGGTTCCTGCAACGGACCCACAGCAATTGTTTCAGTTCTACACCCGCTGCTGCGGCAGTATGCGGATCGAAGGCATCACGCCCGTCAATAAGCGCGCAGGACTCTGCGTCAGCGGTTCTCGATGCCAAAACAGAAAGCAGCACGGTAGTTCGGCCGGAACACGGCGGACCACAAATTTCCGTCAGGCCTCCGCGTGGAAAACCTCCAGCCAAGGAGTCAATTTCGGAGATACCCGTGGACACCGTTTCGACTAGCTTGCGGTCGCGATAACTGAAAGGCGTGACCACGCGCCCAGCGAGAGCCAATTCCACATTCGAACGTAAGGTAGTAAGATTCGCGCGCATAAGCCGTGGTAGAGGCTAAGGGCCGTTTCATTGTTTTCGCTTTTTGTTCGCCTAGGCATATTCTGCGTAACCCCCTCAGAATTGTCAAGCTTGGCGCGCACTTATCATCTTTATGCCCCCACTACCAAAGAATGGGCATCTATCTAAATGATCCGCCATGAAAAAACGCATCCTCCCCCCAAACCCAAACCTCGACTTGATTCTTACGAAAGAACGTTGGAAGAGCTTCGAAAAGCTGCCGAAACCTGCAAAGCCTGCGACCTATGGAAGCTCGGTACGCAAACGGTATTCGGCGAAGGTGTGCCAAACGCTAAAATCATGTTCATTGGAGAGCAACCCGGCGATCAGGAAGATAAAACAGGAAAACCCTTTGTGGGACCGGCCGGTAAATTGCTCGATACCGCCTTGGCAGAAGCTGGCATCGACCGCTCTAAAGTTTATGTAACCAATGCGGTTAAACATTTCAAGTGGGAACCGCGAGGCAAGCGGCGCATTCATAAGAAACCTAATGCTGCGGAAATTGCGGCCTGCCGCCCGTGGCTTAACGCGGAAATTGCCGTACTACATCCCAAAGTAATTGTGTGTTTGGGAGTCACCGCCGCGCAGTCTCTACTCGGCAAGGATTTTCGAGTTACGCAACATCGCGGTGAGTTTCTGAAATCCCCTCTCGCGCCGTATGTCATGGCCATGGTGCATCCCTTTTCCATATTGCGGGCACCTGACGAGAAAACACACCACGAAGAGATGGCCCGCTTCATAGCAGACCTTAAGAAAATTGCTCGCGTGAATTCATGATGCATTGGAGTGTCAAATAATAGTCATGCTGCCAGGGACAGTACGAATTGGCATATCCGGCTGGGTTTATAAGCCTTGGCGGGGAGTGTTTTATCCTGAGAAGTTGACGCATAAACGCGAGCTCGCTCACGCTGCCAGCATTTTCAACTCTATCGAAATCAATGGCACTTTTTATTCTCTGCAACGTCCGGAAAGTTTTGCGCGCTGGGCTGAGGAAACACCCGAGGATTTTGTCTTCTCCGTCAAGGGTCCGCGCTTTATCACTCATATCCTGCGGTTGAAGGAGGTTCAGACGCCGGTGGCAAATTTCCTGGCTTCCGGAATCTTGCGCTTGGGCCGAAAACTTGGTCCGATCCTTTGGCAATTTCCGCCGAGTTTTAAATTTGCCCCGGAGCGCCTAGAGGCCTTCTTGAAACTATTACCTCACGATACCGAAGCCGCTTCGGCGCTCGCGCGTCGCCATGATAAGCATGTATCCGGCAGATCTGCGCTGACCTCGGATGCAAAACGGCCGCTACGCCATAGCATCGAGATTCGTCATAAAAGTTTTGTCACACCGGAATTCATAGACCTTCTGCGAACCCACAATGTCGCTTTAGTTTGCGCTGATACCGTCGAGTGGCCGCGGCTCATGGATCTGACCAGCGACTTCGTTTATTGTCGATTGCACGGTTCCGAGGTGCTCTACGCCAGTGGCTACGACGATCAATCGTTGGATCAATGGGCGACACGTGTCGTTGCATGGGCCCGCGGCCAGGAGCCGGCGGATGCGGAACGCGTCATAAAGAACGATGCGCCAAAACGCGCCGCGCGAGATGTCTTCGTATATTTCGACAATGACGCTAAGGTGCGCGCTCCATTTGACGCGCAGGGTTTGACGGCCCGCATCCAAAAGCTACTCAAGTAATCCAGTGGATATTCACTTACCCGGTTCGCCAAATACTTCAGATTTCTAAAGCTTTCGTGATACCCGCGAGCGGGATGCCAACCCAACTCGGCCGGTTGTTTAGTTCATACCCTAGCTCGTATACGGCCTTCTCTAGTAGGTGCACCTGCAGCAAAATCCTGAGTTCCTCGCTGTTGGAAGGCAGAAAAGTCGCCGTTTGGGACTTCTTTAAATATTCGCTCAGAAAACGTTCCGCGACCCATCTGTTCCACGCTTCGGCCCATACACTCAGTGTCGCGATTTTGCTCGTATCCACTTGCGCGGTGCCTACTTGAGCGAGTAATGGCGCGTACGCAGCATAATGAAAGGAACGCAACATTCCCGCCACGTCCTGGAGGGGAGAGCGCTTCATACGCCGTTCCGAAAGAGGTCGTGCAGGTTCACCCTCAAAATCGATGATCACAAAATCTTTACCGGTATAGAGCACTTGCCCTAAATGATAATCGGCGTGAATACGGATTCGCGTGGCACGAATAGGCTTGCTAAGCGCGAAATGGAATCGCTCGGCAATTTCATTTTCTCTGCCCGCAATCTGTTTCCCTTTTTCGCGTACTCCATCAGGCAGTTGCGTGATTCGTTGCCGCAGCAACCCAAACACGTCTTTCGTAAGGTCGAGAACAGATTGTTCAAAACGATGCCGAAAGCTATCGTCAAACGGTTCCGGGGCAAACACCGGGTCACGGGAATCGCTAGCGAGCGCAATATGAAGCTCAGCCGTGCGTTGCGCTAGCAACCCTGCAGAGGCTAAATAGGCATTGACCGAAGAGCGCGCGGGTTCCGGGACATCTTCAGCCGTTGCCACCTTCGAGGTGTCTCCACTCTGCTCCGCGGCCTCCTTATAAAAGTGGGAGATGGTTTCAAGGGTGTATTGCCACGCGTCTCCCTGATTCGGCACATACGTCTGTAAAATCCCCTGCGTCGCCTTCCACCCATCGCGATGCCGATACTCCAGGGCTCCTAACAATTGCGGTGTGTGCTGATAATGTGCGATCTCGGTTAAAAACGTCCCTATTTCAAGATCGGGATTAATTCCTTCCTCCAGCCTCCGGAAAAACTTCAAAATCGCGCGCTCTCCATAAGCGATCGAACTGTTACTCTGCTCCGCTTTGATTGACTTGGGACGCAGGGCGCTCAGCGCAGCGGCATTGTAAGCCGATAGGGCCTTAGTGCATGAAGTGCGAATTTCTCCGTGCTCACCTCTAAAGATAGAACCTTTCTGAATAGCGTCCAGCAGCAGGGACCGGAACTCTTCATTTGTGAAAGCATCGCGCAAAATCATTTCTCTGCCATTCTCACCCGGCACACGCAAGACTGGCACAGTCTCTTCGTCGCTCACTACCGTGTGCCCCACCACTGGGATGGCGTAGTGGTCAGCACCGCTGCTCACGTATTCAACCCGGACGAAAAGCACCAGCGCTTCAAATTGATCTCTTCGCAGAGAAACAACGTCCGTCACCTCTGTAGATTGGAACTTGCGCGCCTTTCCGCCGAACCAGCGCTGCCGGACCAGGTAGCCGGGCAGTTGCGCGGGTAGCGTCGTTCGCAATTCATTCCAAATATCTTGACGGAAACCGGGCGCAGCCATCTACTCTCCCCTCACAACGGGTGCGGTTCTTTATCCTCTTCTTTTCTGGCGTCTCCAAAATGTCTCTCCAGCGATCTCCTTGCCAGTTCTTGCCCGCCTAGGCCGAAAGCGAGTGCCAGCCCTAACATTGACGCGCCAAAGACGATTGAAAAGGCGGCTATCACCGTCTGCCGCGCCACACCGATTTCCTCCAAGGCCATGGAGATGGTTAACATCCATAGAATAAATCGAACGGACCAACTAACTAGCCGAGGCGAGGGCAGACCGGCATTTACCGCAGCCAGGAGCGCCGCCCGCGATAAAAAGTTAGCCGCCACCAAACCTAGAAATAAGATCAGGATCGCTATGACCACTTCGGGCAGGAATCGGAACAATCGCGAAATTTGTTCCTGAAGTCCCGCCACGCCTAATACGCTAATCCCTATCAAAATGAAACCGATCCACGTTAGCCAAAAAAAGGACCGGCTCAATAGCTCCGTCATTGAAGGTAGATCAGCCATGCGAAGGACACGCGAAGCACCTGCGTCCTCGGAAACTCGATCGAGTTTCGTCAGCCCGAGCAGTCCTCGCAACAAGTAACGCAACACGAACGCTACAAGCAGGCCAAGCAAGATGATGATCAGCATCACCACGAATCGCGGTAAAAATTCAGCGATCATGTGAACTAAATTGTTGTAAGCTTGTTCCAGCCCCTGCACGATGGTGTCTCTCATACTTTCACCTCAACTCTTTTCGTCCATCTCTCCCTGAGATATAGCTTCTGCCGTTCGAATTCTAGACATAGCCGTTCGTTAGCTTCTTCCATCTCTTCCGGCGAGGAATTTGCATGCTCCTGCAGAAAGGAATAAATCTTGCCGCGATAAAGCGGCACCAAAGCCTGTACCAAGTGATCCCGGTTCATCACCTGATGATGATAGGAAGAAGCAAAGTCATACAATGTTCTTACCCACAAATCCGCTCCAAACCGGAATGTCTTTGCATCCACCGCCACAATATCCATGATTTCAGCGTGTGTTTCTCTCTCCAGTACCGTACTCAAAATGGGTTCCAACTCCTTCACGCCGCTACAAAACAGTTCGAACATCCTCTGCAAGTTCAGTTCGACTGGTTCTGAAGTGAGCTCATGCTCTGGTCCGAAGGTGGGCACCGGCTCTGACCCTTCGCGTTCCAACCACGATCCCGCTCGGGTTTCTAAACACCAGAAAAAAGTTCCCACCGTCTGCCGAATGGCTTCCACGATGTCTGGACCAGAGCCCGTTGGCGGTTGCGGTTTCGGCCCGAGGAATGCCTGGCAGCAGCGATAATCGGATGATATGGCCGATACCGCCATCCAGGCTTCTGGGCGCGAGTGAATAGCGGCTTCATGCCACACATTCTGATTGAGGCAGTGCGTGCCTAGGCGTCCGGAAAATCCCCATTCATCCGCAAACAACTCGCGAATTCGTTTGCCAAATACCGCACGGCTCATGGGATACAACAGGATCCGAGCGAGCAGTCCTTGATATTTGTGGCGTGTATAAAGCGGCGCTACAAAATCAAAGTTATCGCGGTAAGCAGGCCGCAATAGATTCGCTATCCATTGCGGTGTGAGATTGGAAGTTGTTGGAGAAACGATAGCGCACGCTCGCGCTTGTAACAAATCGCTAGCTGCCAATACTGTTCGCAGTGCGGTCCCTTGCGAAGGTGTACCGCTAAATCTTGCCGTCACATGGTGAACTGTTCGAAGGGAAGTTAGTATCGGTACGTGCGGATTTCCTTCGGGCTGCCCGTCAGAATTGCCGGCAGATACTTCGGCTTCATCCTTAGGTCCGCCGCCATCTATATTGACGATAACCACGCGTTGCCTGACGAAATTCTGCTGGAAGCTTTGCTCGATCACCTGCATCGCCTGACGAATTGCCTGCGCGCTGCTGTGCGAGGTGATTCCGACGAGCAGGTCCACTTCTCCCACGCTCATCAGTTGGCGGAGTAAATCGTCGCTAAGGAAAGTATCTTCAGCCAAGGAAATTTACTTCTCTCTTTCAGCTCACAATATCCACGGTTCTGTGGGGCCCGTTGTTAGGTCGTTCGATCAAAACCGTCGCAGCCGAAACCAATAAAATTGATACGGCCCTAACGTCAAGAGGTACGGCAGTTCCCCAAACTTCGGGAAGATGTTCCTTCCGAACATCTCGATCGGTATATATCCTTTATAACGCTGCACATCGAGTTCCACAGCCTGCGCTGAGTTCGAGAGGTTATTCACCACCAGCACGCGTTCCTCGCCGATCTGTCGGATGTATGCCAGCACCCGGTGATTTGAAGGGTGCAGAAACTCCATGGACCCGCGGCTAAACACTCGAAATGCGTTGCGCACTCGGATTATCGATTTCATCCACGAAAGCAGCGAGTGGCTGAATCGCTTTTGCGAGTCTACGTTCACCGCCTGATACCCATACACGGCGTTGGAGATGACCGGCGCGTATAAGCGTTCCGGATCAGCGAACGAGAATCCCGCATTCGTTCCGCCATTCCATTGCATCGGAGTGCGAACCCCATTCCGGTCGCCAAGATAAATGTTGTCGCCCATGCCGATCTCATCGCCATAATAAATGATGGGCGTACCCGGCATGGACATCAACAATCCATTCAGCAATTCTATCCGCCGCCGGTCGTTTTCCATCATGGGAGCCAAACGCCGCCGGATGCCCAAGTTGATCCGCATCGTCTTATCTACCGCATATTCGTCGTACATGTAGTCGCGTTCGACGTCCGTCACCATTTCCAGCGTCAACTCGTCGTGATTGCGAAGAAATATGCACCACTGGCAAGTTTCCGGTATTGCCGGCGTCTGGTTTAGAATCTCGATAATCGGTTTACGATCCTCCAGCTTTACCGCCATAAACATTCTTGGCATCAGCGGAAAATGAAACGCTGCGTGGAATTCATCGCCCTGTCCAAAGTAAGCTCGAACATCGGCAGGCCATTGGTTGGCTTCCGCCAGGAGCATTTTCCCGGGGTAGCTTTGGTCCAGCCGTTTGCGAATCTCCCGCATGATGGCATGCGTTTCCGGAAGGTTTTCGCAGGACGTGCCTTCCCGTTCGACCAGGTAGGGAACAGCGTCCAGGCGAAACCCATCTACGCCGAGATTCAACCAGAATTTCATTACCTCCCATACCGCTTCGAATACCTCGGGATTATCAAAATTCAAATCCGGTTGATGGCTGAAGAAGCGATGCCAATAATAAGATTTTGATACGGGGTCCCAAGCCCAGTTGGACATCTCTGTGTCGATGAAAATAATCCGCACACCCGCATAGCGAGTATCTGTATCGCTCCATACATACCAGTTGCGTTTGGGGTTATCTCGGCTACTGCGCGCTTCCTGGAACCACGGATGCTGGTCCGACGTGTGATTTAGGACCATCTCGATGATTACGCGGATCCCGCGGTTATGCGCCGCTGTCAGAAATGTCTTGAAGTCCTCCAGCGAGCCATAGCTGGGATGAACCGCAGTGTAATCCGCGATGTCATATCCATCGTCTCGCAAAGGCGAAGGGTGAAAGGGGAGTAACCAGAGAGCCGTAACTCCCAGTTCCTGCAGGTAATCCAGACGTTGCGTCAGCCCCGTGAAATCACCGATGCCGTCCGCGTTGCTATCGCAGAATGCGCGAACATGGAGCTGATAAATAACGGCGTCTTTGTACCACAAGCTGTCTTCTTGCAACGCCAATGAATGTCTCCTTCTACTCTCCACTAACTGCGAAACGCTGCATCCCTGGCGGGTACTCCTTGACAGCGTTTAATTTATGGGCTGCACTCGGAAGATATGCGCGGGAAGCACGAGCGGATTCAATTCCACGTAATTCCTGCTGCCGCGCCACGCGTATTTCGCGTCCGTCAGAAGATCATGTACTTCGTAGAACTCTTGGGCATCCAAACGAAACTCTTTCAGCTGCACCTCCACCCATGCACTCTGTTTGTTGAAGGGATCTAGATTCACCACAACTAAAATCTTATCGGACCGATCGTCGGAGGTTTTGCTGTACGCAATCACTTGCTCGTTGTCTGTAAAGTGAAATCGCAATCCCCAATCGCTTTGCAACGCCGGGCTGCTTCGCCGAATTCCGTTCACCCGCGTGATGAGGTCCCTCAAGCTATTTTCTTTTTTGATGTCCCATGCTCGAATCTCGTATTTCTCTGAATTCAGATATTCCTCGCTTCCTTCCTTCACTGGCCGGTTTTCGCCCAATTCGTATGCCGGTCCGTAAATCCCATAATTCGCTCCCAGCGTCGCCGCCAGAATTAGCCGCGCCATAAACGCTGCCCGCTTGCCTCGCTGCAGGTATTCATTCAGGATGTCCGGTGTATTCGGCCATAAGTTGGCCCGGAAGAATTCGCGTATGGGCGGCTGGGTGATCTCCGTAAAGTACTCCATCAGTTCCTTCTTTGTGTTCTTCCACGCGAAATACGTATAAGACTGCGTAAATCCGAGCTTTGCCAACCGGTACATTACTTTTGGACGTGTAAATGCCTCCGATAGAAAAATGACATCGGGATATTCGCGCTTGATGTCGTTGATCAGCCACTCCCAGAAGTCGAATGGTTTGGTGTGCGGATTATCTACGCGGAAGATGCGGATTCCTTGCTTGATCCAGTGCGCCACAACACTCTTCAATTCTTCAGCAAGCCCAGTTACATCAGCGCTCTCGAAGTCTAGCGGGTAAATGTCCTGGTATTTTTTCGGCGGATTTTCCGCGTACTGCACGCTCCCATCTGGCCGCGTGTGAAACCATTCCCGATGCTCTTTAACGTAGGGATGATCCGGGGAGCACTGGAACGCTATATCCAAAGCGAGCTCAATGCCGCGCTCGTTTGCCTTCTCTCTTAGCACCCTCAAGTCGTCAAAGTTCCCGAGTTGCGAATGAATCGCTTTGTGCCCGCCCTCTTCCGATCCGATCGCCCACGGGCTTCCCGGATCGGTGGCGGTTGGAACAACACTGTTATTCTTTCCCTTACGCTCCGTTCGGCCAATCGGGTGTATCGGCGGCAGGTATAGAACGTCAAATCCCATTCCCGCTACATAATCGAGTCGCGTCAGACAATCTCGCAGCGTTCCATGCCTCTGCGTGTCTCCCGCGCACGACCGCGGAAACATTTCGTACCACGAGCTGAAGCGCGCCTGCTCACGATCCACTTCAACCGCCAGCTCCTTTTCGTAAACTGTATCCGACGCCCGGTTCCGGTAGGCGTACATCAGGGAAACTAATTCTTCGTTTGCCGCGAGCTCCACTGCAGCCCGGCCGTCTTTGGCTGAAAATTTCCGAAGTCCGGCTGCTAGGTCGCTCAACTTCCGAGCGTCTGCGCCTTGTGCTGCTTTCGCCGCTGCGTCCAGAAATTCTGCGCCCATCAACAGTTCCAGCGCTACGTCCTGGCCCGCGTTGGTCTTTTTTAATAGATCGCGGCTCCAGGTCTTGTATTTATCTACCCATCCCCGAACGCTATAAACGAAATATCCAAGTTTCGTAACTCGAAATTGTCCTTCCCAACGATCGTTGGCCAGCGCATGCATGGGCTCTTCCTGCCACGCACTTTCTTCCGCTGCTCGATACAGCAGCACCGCATCGATAACATCGTGACCATCCGCAAAAATATCCGCTTGCACAACCACCAACTCGCCCACCGTTCGCCGGATGGGGAAGCGGCCCCCGTCAATCTCTGGCTCCATCCCTTCGATAACCACTCGACGAAGCGTCGCGGGCAATCGAAATGACGTGGGGAGTCGTCCGGTTGGCTTGGAAGAATTCAAAAACTACCTTTCCGTCTCGCGCCGCTCAAATCCAGCTGCATGGCGCGCTGCAAACGCTTCGCGGCTAGTATGATTATATACAGCACTCTTGTGCACATTTGATAAGTCGAAGATTGAATTTCTTGAAATTCGCTGCGCCAGAGTTCCTAAAGCTGTTCCCGGTCCGGCATACGGGGATTACTGGATACTCTATTCGGCCGCTCTGCTTCTACAATACAATGGCACCTATTGGTACAGAATGTGTCCGCTGCACTTTGATATGTCTCTCGCGAGACAATAACAAACATTTATTGGAAGACATCCATTGAGAATCGCTCAAGTGTCGCCGTTATACGAAAGTGTCCCGCCCACTCTCTATGGAGGCACGGAGCGCGTCGTCTCTTACCTTACAGAGGAGCTCGTCGCGATGGGTCACGAGGTGACCCTCTTTGCCAGCGGCGATTCTAAGACCACCGCGCGTCTTATCCCGGCGTGCCCACGGGCTTTGCGCCTGGCCGAAGAGTCTATCGACAAGCTCGCCCATCATGTCGCCATGATCGATGATGTTATGCGACTCGCTTCGGAGTTCGACGTTATCCATTTCCATATCGATTACATTCATTTCCCAGTTTCCCGATATTGTGCTCTTCCCAGCGTCACTACGCTCCATGGCCGCCTCGATCTGCCCGATCTCCTGCCCATCTACCAGCGATTTGCGGATCTGCCGTTGATTTCCATTTCCTTATCCCAAAGGAAGCCTCTCCCGCCCGTAAACTGGATTGGCAATGTCTATCATGGATTGCCAACCAAAACGCATCCGTTCTACCCGCGTTCTGGCGATTATCTTGCTTTCTTAGGCCGCATCTCTCCAGAGAAGCGCGTCGACCGCGCCATTGAGATTGCTCTTAAATCCGGCCTGCGCTTAAAAATTGCAGCTAAAATCGATGCTGCGGATCGCGCCTACTATGAATCGGAAATAAAACCGCTAATGACCAGCTCCCATGTGGAATTCGTGGGTGAAATTACCGAAGATCAAAAACCCAAGTTTCTGGGGAATGCCTACGCCTACCTCTTCCCCATCGACTGGCCCGAGCCTTTTGGCCTTACCATGATTGAGGCTATGGCTTGCGGTACCCCCACCATTGCCTTTAATCGTGGCTCCGTGCCTGAAGTCATGGAAAATGGTGTCACCGGTTTTGTGGTCAACAATATTGAGGAAGCCGTGCGCGCGGTAGGTGAAACAGCCTCTCTTGACCGCGCCACCTGCCGCCGAGTTTTCGAACAAAGATTTACCGCGTCCCGCATGGCCCAGCAATATCTGACGCTGTATCAAAAAGTCCACCCTGCTCACCCGCAAGCTCGTGCAACTGCCCAATAAGTCTGTAAACTTGGGAGCATATGTCTGTGGAAGACATCGTCCGGCTAAAAGACCAATACTACGTTCGCGCCACCTCCGCTCTTGCCGATGACCGTACCCGCGTTCTCAAATATGGCGATACCTTCGCGGTTTTGAATCGTTTCGGCGATATTGAACACCTGGGTTTCGGACAGTTTGGCCTTTTCCATTCAGAAACCCGGTACCTTTCCCGCATGACTCTACAGTTAAATCATCAGCAGCCCATGCTGCTCAGCTCTACCATCCGTGAAGACAATGCTTTTCTCGCCGTGGATATGACCAATTTTGATACTTCTTTAGGCAATGACGACAGTGTCCCGCGAGAAACCATTCATATCTTCCGCTCTAAATTTCTCGATAGTGCCGCCTGTTACGAACAGGTCCGCCTAATTAATTACGGCCTCCAACCGCTTCGTGTCTCTCTGAGCTTTCAGTTTGAAGCCGATTTCGCTGACATTTTTGAAGTCCGCGGCACAAAGCGGCCGCAAAGGGGCCAGCGTCTAACGGATTACCTCCAGGGCGACTCCGTCTTCCTGCCTTATCGAGGACTCGACTCCGTCCTCCGTATCACTCGCATCGCCTTCTCGCCCATGCCCCGAAGTTTAACCACTAGCAAAGCTTCCTATGAAATTCATCTCGAGCCCAAAAAAGAATATTCCTTGTTCGTTACCACCTGCTGCGATCGTGATTCCGCTCCAGTTTGCACCACTTCCTACAGCACAGCGTTCGAGGTCCTTCACAATCGCCAGGAGCACGAACGCCTGCACGAATGTCAGCTCTCCACTTCCAATAAGCGTTTCAATGCTTGGCTCAGACGCTCTGAAGCCGATTTGCGTATGCTGATCGACGGAAATCCGGAAGGACCCTATCCGTACGCGGGTGTGCCCTGGTTCAATACCGTTTTTGGTCGCGACGGCATCATTACTTCCTTGGAGTGTTTATGGATCGCTCCGGAAATTTCCAAAACCGTTTTGCAGTATCTCGCAAACACTCAGGCCACCGAGGTAATTCCAGAGCAAGACGCCGAACCCGGTAAAATCCTGCATGAGATGCGTCGCGGCGAAATGGCCACGCTAAAAGAAGTTCCCTTTGGCCGCTACTACGGAAGCGTTGACTCCACACCTCTTTTTATTATCCTCGCCGCCGGATATTTTCTTCGCACCGGTGATCGCGAATTCTTAAAGACCATCTGGTCAAACGTTCAAGCTGCTCTCCGCTGGATCGATACCTACGGCGATAGCGATGGCGATGGCTTTGTCGAGTATTCCCGGCGTTCCCCGCGTGGCCTTGTCCATCAGGGTTGGAAAGATTCCAGCGATTCGATTTTCCATGCTGATGGTCGCCTCGCGGAGCCGCCCATCGCTCTGTGTGAAGTGCAAGCATACGTGTACGCTGCCAAACGTTCCGGCGCGTTGCTCGCGGGAGATTTCGGCGACGGCGCTATGGCCAATCGCCTCACCCTCGAAGCGGACCGTCTTCAGCTGAAATTCGAAGAAGCCTTCTGGTGTGACGACCTGGAGATGTATGCCCTGGCCTTGGACGGGCAAAAGCAGCCATGCAAGGTTCTCTCTTCAAACGCCGGCCAAACTCTATTTTGCAAAATCGCCAGCCGCCAACACGCCGGGCTCATCGCCAAGTCTCTGATGTCTACTCAGCTTTACTCTGGCTGGGGCATTCGCACCATTGGCGCGTCCGAATTGCGTTATAACCCCATGTCTTATCACAACGGTTCTATTTGGCCTCATGATAATGCACTGATTGGTTTAGGTCTCTCTTTGTATGGTTTTCAGGATGTCGCCGCTTCCATCCTCAATGGAGTGTATGAGACCAGCCTGTTTATGGAATTACATCGCTTGCCGGAGCTTTTCTGCGGATTCCACAAACGCCTGGACTCCAATGGCCCTACACTTTACCCCGTGGCCTGCGCTCCACAGGCTTGGGCTGCCGGCGCGCCGTACCTTCTGCTGCGCGCTTGTCTCGGACTCAGCGTGCGTGCTCTGGAGCGCCAAATTCACTTTCACAATCCCGTGCTTCCCGCCAATGTCGATGAAGTTCACATCGAGAGCCTAAGAGTGCTGGATGCTGCATGTGATTTGGTTGTTCGCCGTCACCCCGGCGGCTGTTCCGTCGATGTTCTACGCAAGCAAGGAGACGTCGAGGTAATCAAATCCGCTTAGTAGAAAGTCATCTTGCCGCCCGGCAAAGACATTTTCCACGGGATTTAGTCCGGCCCATTAAATAGAAGAGGATGCGGATCAGGTTTCCTCATCCTCTTCTAATCCCCTCTCGGGGAAACCAGCCAGCCTAACGGAGGGAGACCAGCCAGCCGTGCGTTGGCGCACTTACAAAAACCCACAGCCCCAGAAAAAGTTTCGGGCTACTTCAAAAAAAGTTAAGTAAACTCGTTTTGGAAAATAGCGTCTGACGTTCCTTAATCTTATGTCTCGTCCCTCACACCTCAGCCCCGATAGTATTCTTCGTTTTCTGCAGGTTAAATCCGAACCTGTCTCCACCAGTGAAATTGTCGCAGGGCTGCACCTGGGCAAAACCGATCGTCGGCCGCTCTTTAAGATGTTGGCCAAGTTGAAGAAGCGTCGCGTCATTGAAGAGCTCCCCGGAGGCCGCTACCGCCTTCCCAAACGCAAATCAGGAAGCATAAATAGCGCCGATCCCCGGGATGCCGCCACCTCCGCCAAATCAAATCCGCCGCACTCGCGCAGCACGGCCTTACTTACGGCTCGCGATGAAGTTACTGGCCGCCTCGTTCTCCACCATGACGGCTACGGCTTTGTCGTGCCCGACACCCCGCTTGCGCAACTTGACGGCGACATCTTCATTCCCAGGGACGCTGTCGAAGACGCCATGCATGGGGATCACGTGCTCGTGAAAATCAAGCGCACCGCCGGATTCCCTGGCGCTCAACGCGTCGAAGGCCGCATTGTCCGCATCCTCGGACGCGCGCACCTCACTTTGGTTGGTTTATTCCGCTATGGCCCTACCAACGTGGTGCTTCCCTATGATGTTCGTGTCCAGCACGAAGTAGAAATCCCGCCGGGCGAAGAACTCACTCCGGCGCTTCGCGAGAAGTTGGGCTTACCCTCCCCAAAACAGCCCGGCGCGCGTCAGAAACGCCTCCCGATTTTGCGCGAACTCGATGGTGCCGTCGTCAACGTCGAGCTGCTGCGCTATGCCCGCTCCGGTGCGCCTGCCATCGGGCGGGTCATCGAAATTCTCGGCCGTCCGGGTGACCTCGGCGTGGACACCGAAATCATCATTCGCAAGCATCACTTGCCTCACGAGTTTTCTTTCGTGGTCCTCGAAGAAGCGCAGCAGCGCGCGCAGGAGGTCGCCGAAGCGGAGCGTCAGGGCCGACAGGATTTTCGCCATCTTCCCATCGTCACCATTGACGGAGAAACCGCCCGCGACTTTGACGACGCTGTCTACGTCGAGCGCCGCGAAGACGGCGGCTGGCACCTTCAGGTCCACATCGCTGACGTCGCCCACTACGTTCGCACGGCTACGCCGCTCGATCAGGAAGCCCGCTTGCGTGGCACGTCCGTGTATTTCCCCGAACGCGCCGTGCCCATGCTCCCCGAAGCGCTCTCCAATGGCATGTGCTCGCTGAAGCCCCATGAAGATCGCCTGGTGATGAGCGCGCTTATGGAGTTTGACGCCGCCGGCATGATGCTTCGTTCGCATATGACTCCCGGCGTAATCCGCTCTTCCGAGCGCATGACCTATACCAACGTCAACAAAGTCATTGAGGGTGACCCCGAAATGACGGCACGCTATGCCGTGCTGGCAACGCATTTCCGCAATATGAAAGAATTCGCTCTGCTCCTCAACGCTCGCCGTAACGAGCATGGCTCGATCGACTTCGATCTTCCCGAACAGGTCATCGAATTCGACGAACAACAGCGCATGACGAACATCGCTCGCAGCGTGCGCAACATCGCGCACCGCATCATCGAGGAGTTCATGCTCGCCGCCAATCGCGCTGTGGCCGCCTATCTCCTGCGCCGCGGAATCGAAGCACTCCATCGCGTTCACGAAAAGCCCGACGCCAAAAAAGTGCTCGAATTCGAAGAGCTTGCTCGCGCCTTTGGCTATTCACTTGGCGTCGCGGATCTACATCACCGCGAGATTGCCGTGCGTCACGGCCGCGTGCCAGCGCCCGCTCGCGCGGGCCGACCGGATTCCTATGGCCACGGGCGCGAGCGCGGCATGAAGGTAGCACTCCCCGGTTCTGCCGAACTCCGCATCTCGCCCCAGCATTACCAGCGGCTTATTCGCAAAGTCATCGGCAAGCCCGAAGAGCGCATCATCTCGTATCTCATGTTGCGTTCCCTCAAACAGGCTCGCTATTCCGCCGAACCTCTCGGCCATTTTGCTCTGGGCTTCGATGAATACACGCATTTCACCTCGCCCATCCGCCGCTACCCCGATCTCATCGTGCATCGCATATTGAAGTGGGCTTTGCAGCATCCAAAAAATGGTCTGCCCGCCGCGAATCCCTCAGGCAGCGCCCGGATCGTTACCCCGCCCGGCGCTGAAGCCACGCTCTATTCCCATCACCACCTCGTGGAAATTGCTTCCGCAACATCGGAAGCCGAGCGTCGCGCCAACGCCGCCGAACGCGAGCTCATGGACTGGAAGACCGCTCAATTCATGGAACACCATTTAGGCGATGAATATGACGCGCTGATTATTTCCGTGCAGAAATACGGCTGCTTCGTGGAGTTATTCGAGGTTTTTGTCGAAGGTCTGCTTTCGCTCTCCGCGCTCGAAGACGCCGCAGGGGCACGCTGCGTCTATCGCGAACGCGACCACGCCATCATCGCTTTGCTCGGTGGTGACGCGAAACGCGGTGCACCCACATCGCGTCGCGGCCGTGGAACCAAACCTAAACAACTCATCTGGAAGCTCGGTGATCGTGTCCGTGTCCGTGCCGAACGCATCGACCCTATGCGTAAGCGCGTCGAATTCGCTCTGGTTACCGAAGACTAAGCCCGTCCGCCCGCGCAATACGGTCGCGTGTCTCGCCGGTGGGTAGAAGGACGTCACCAAATACGCAGTTGCTTACGCGATCCGCCGGTGGCGCGCGAAATGTACGACAAGCGAAACAAAAATTCCGATGATTACAACGTGCATCAGCCCGGTATTAATACTGGGCGTTAAAAATCCCAACAGCCAAAGAATCGCCAGGACAATTCCGACCCATTGACCTAAAATTAGCGTGCCCAGCATTCCCATCATTAGGGTCACCTTCTCGGATGGCAGTGCCACCCTGTCAATCTCGTCGGCCCAGCTTCTCGCCAGGGGAATTCAATCACAAATGCTACAGGAAGTCGATCAGGCGTTACTGTATCGGCAAAAGAGATTTGCTGTAGCCGTTCAGCGCCAAAGTACCCGCTCTACGTCTGAAGCCTTGGTCAGTCCAATATGCCTCAAACCTAAGGTTTTCTACTGTTTTGCACCGGCTGCCGTTAACACTCTTATCGTATTGTCTTACTAGCTTCGCTCGCTTACGGTGAAGCACCGCCCGGGACAGTTGGTTGGTGCCCCCTTGCTCCGCATTTTCCTTGTCGACGACTACAAACCAGTTAGACAGGTCCTGCGCCGCATGCTTGAATCTCGCCCATCCTGGGAGGTCTGTGGCGAAGCCGAAAATGGCAAAGAAGCGCTTGAGAAATTCTCCACGGTCATTCCCGACATCACCGTGATGGATTTCCAAATGCCAGAGATGAACGGTCTGGAGGTAGCCCGCAAAATCATCGGCGCTTACCCGGGAGCGTCCATCCTGATCCTCTCCCTCCACATGTCACCTCAACTCATGACCGAAGCCGCTAAGATCGGTGTCAAAGGTGCCTGCCCCAAGTCTGAGATGTGGTGTCTCGCTGATCCTGTCGAGGCGGTCTTGCAAGGCGAAACCTACTTCCGCATGCACCGCGCCGCAGGCGCCTCCTAGTTTCGGCGATAAATGTAGCGGGCGTGTGTTCCAGACCTCCCCGCAGTTCTGTTATTCTGGAATGTCAACAGCGAGGTGCGCTGCCGTCCGTGGCGCCTCGCCACTTCGCTAAGAGGAAGCCCTGATCGTGACCACAACCTTCGCGCAAACCACCAAGCGTGTTTTCAATTTCAATGCCGGACCCGGCGCCCTGCCTCTTCCCGTACTCGAACGCGTGCGCGAAGAGCTTCTGGATTGGCGTGGCAGCGGCATGTCCGTCATGGAAATGAGCCACCGCTCGCCCGAATTCGAAAGCATCAACGCCGCCGCTGAGCAAAGACTCCGAAAACTTCTAGCCATCCCGGAAGAATACGCGGTCGTTTTCCTTCAAGGTGGCGGCAGCATGCAGTTCACCATGGCGCCCATGAACCTTGTCCTTCCCGGCAAGCCTGTTGATGTTCTTCACACTGGCATGTGGACCGCCAAAGCCATCGGCGAACTGAAAAAAGGTATCCTCCACAATATCGCCGCTTCTACCGAATCGGAAAAATTCGCGCGCCTCCCCCGTCAAGACGAAGTCCGCTTCTCCCCCGATGCTTCCTACGTCCATATGTGCACCAATAACACCATCGAAGGCACGCAATGGAAGACGCCGCCGCAAACCGGCGCCGTTCCCATCGTCGCGGACATGTCCTCGGACATCGCTTCACGCCCCTTGGACATCAAGAAATACGGTTTGATTTTCGCCGGCGCCCAGAAAAACCTGGGACCCTCCGGCACCACCATTGTTATCGTGCGCCGCGACCTCGCCGAGCGTGCCGACAAAAATCTGCCCACTTTGCTTCAGTACCGCACGCACATTAAGGAAAAATCCTTGTACCACACGCCGCCGACCTTCGCCATTTACGTCGTCGGTTTGGTTTTGGAATGGATTGAATCGGAAGGCGGCGTTCCCGCCATCGAAAAGCGCAACGAAGCCAAAGCCAAGCTGCTTTACGACACTCTTGATAACAGGGGCTACTATTCCTGCCCCGTTGAAAAAGCCTCGCGCTCTCTAATGAACGTGGTTTTCCGCGTCGCCGGCGGCGATGAAGCCATCGAAAAACAATTTGCCAAGGAAGCTGCGGCCGCTGGGCTGGTCGGCACTCCCGGCCATCGCTCCGTAGGCGGTATGCGAGTCTCCCTGTACAACGCCGTCACGCTCGAAGCTGTGGAAACCCTGGTGAGCTTTATGTGCGAATTCCATCGCACCCGCGGCTGATCACACAACGCCGCACCCCGCACACCAGGCACAACTACAAGACCCCCAAAGACGCGCAGGTTCATTCCACTCTTCCTTCCTCGCTCCCTTTCCACCCGCCAACCTTCCTTGCAACCCTCGCTCTCCATCAATCTGCCTCCGCCCTCCCCATTTCGCCGCCGCACCTCCTTTGGTGTAAAGTGATATAGACTTATAAACGCCCGCTCAGCCGCCTCGAGGTTTGTGCACATGGATTCCGCGCCGTCCACCACGCAAGCGAGAAAACCAGAAGGCGCTCCTGCCGCGCGCGAAACCCTTTCCATCACCGATAACCGCACCGGTAAAAGTTACGAGGTCCCCATTACTCACGGCACCATCCGTGCCATGGACCTGCGCCAGATCAAACTGGATCCCAAAGAATTCGGCATGATGAGCTATGACCCGGCGTTCAACAACACCGCATCGTGCATCAGCAGGATCACCTACATCGATGGCGACGCCGGCATCTTGCGTTATCGCGGCTATCCGATTGAGGACCTCGCCGAAAAAAGCACTTATCTGGAGACCGCCTATTTGCTGTTAAAGGGCGAGCTGCCCACCGAAGCTCAATTGAAGGATTGGACCTACCACGTTACTCACCACACCTTCATTCACGAAAGCGTCAAAAAATTTCTCGACGGTTTTCATTACGACGCTCACCCCATGGGCATGATGATTTCCACCATTGCCGGGCTTTCCACCTTCTATCATGACGCGAAGGATATTTTTAACGCCGAATCGCGCAGGAAGCAGACCTACCGCCTCATCGGGAAAATGCCCACCATCGCCGCTTTTTCCTATCGCCATTCTCTAGGCATGCCTTTCGTATATCCCGATAACGAGCTCAGTTATCCCGGAAATTTCTTGAACATGCTTTTCCGCACCACGGAAACGCGCTATCGCCCAAATCCAACGCTCGAACGCGCACTGGAAGTTCTGTTTATCCTCCACGCCGACCACGAGCAGAATTGTTCGACAAACACCATCCGCGGCGTCGGCAGTTCGCATGTGGACCCCTATTCCGCGACCGCCGCGGCTATCGCCGCTCTATATGGCCCGCTGCACGGCGGCGCCAATGAAGAAGTTCTGCGCATGCTGATGGAAATCGGCTCGGTGCAGAAAGTGCCGGAATTCATCAAGCGCGTGAAAGCCGGTGAAGTGAAGCTCATGGGCTTTGGCCATCGCGTGTACAAGAATTACGATCCGCGCGCGCGCATCATCAAAGCCGTCGCCTATGAAGTCTTCGACCTCATGGGCAAGAATCCGTTGCTGGAAATTGCCCTGGAGTGCGAGCGCATCGCGCTGGAAGACGATTATTTCGTGAAACGCAAGCTTTATCCCAACGTGGATTTCTATACCGGCCTCATCTACCAGTCCATGGGTTTTCCGATGACCATGTTCCCGGTGTTGTTCGCGATTCCGCGCACTTCCGGCTGGATCGCGCAGTGGGAGGAAATGCTGCTCGATCCCGAACAAAAAATTGCCCGGCCGCGGCAGATTTATTTGGGTCACGACACCCGGCACTATGTGCCTATCGAGCAGCGCGCCCAGGAGCGCCTTGGGCAACAGAGCTAAGAAATCGCCCAGAGAGACGCCGCTATTAACTAATTTTGATTATGACTACTGACTGCCTCACGCGTTTCTCAGTACTTCTTTGGCTACTACTTTTCCCAATGGCTGCTCGACAATATCTCTCTCCGCGGTATAGTTGATAGCTGCGAGGCTCTTATGTCAGACATCGCAAATCCCTCCAGGACTCCTGCATCGCGCCGGCGTAGCCAGCGTGTGTTGATGCAAGTGGCTATCCGCGTCCGCGGAACGGATGCGCCAGGGAAGGTTTTTGAGGAAGATACGGAAACCTTGGCCATTAGTGCTCACGGAGCTTCCGTTTTGCTCGCGACGCGCCTCGCCAAGGGAACTGTCGTCCACATGCAGCATAAAGGAACCCAGGAAGAGCAGCAATGCCACGTGATCACCCTCGGGCAGACGCGTGGCAGCAAGACCGAGATTGGACTTGAGTTTTCTTCCCCCCGTCCCACTTTTTGGCGCGTGACGTTTCCACCCGAAGATTGGACTCCGAAAAGCCCCGAAGCGCGCACCATCTCCAGCGGCCGCGCCGATAAGTAACCCCGCCGCCTTCCCGCCGAGCTAAGAAAGCCGTCTCGTTTTCATTCGGATTTGAGGTGGCCGAATTCGCATCTGTAGCTCTCGCACTTCAATCCGGCAAGCAGGTGTTCTTCAAAAGCGAAATGCTCCGAACTCACTAAAACTACACCAGCCAGCTTCGTAACCAACCGCGGCTACTGGTACTCTTAACAAACCCTTGTCTCCAGGAGAACCTCAAGCAACTTGCCACCGATCATCAGCGCACAAGGACTATCAAAACGATACGGCGTCGCTCCACTTTTTCAAGATATCTCCTTCACGGTATCGGAAGGTGACCGCATCGGCATCATCGGCCCGAACGGTTCTGGCAAATCGACTCTTCTCGAGATACTGAACGGCCGGGTAAGTCCGGATAGCGGTGATGTAGCGATTCGCAAAGGCACGCGGGTCAGTTGCGTGCTGCAGATATCGGAATTCGCGGCCGGCGAAACGATTCGATCTGTAATCGACAAAGCGCTCGATCAAGCAAAAATCCGAGACACCGAACGACTCTCGCGCATTGCCGAAATCCTCGGACGCGCGGGTTTTACCGATCTCGACGCCGACGCGGCAACGCTGTCAGGCGGCTGGCGCAAGCGCCTGGCGATCACCGAGGCACTTGTCCAGAAGCCGGATATCCTGCTTCTGGATGAACCGACCAACCACCTCGATCTCGCTGGTATTAAATGGCTCGAAACCCTTTTGCAGAATGCGACGTTCGCGAGCGTCGTAGTCAGCCACGACCGCTATTTTCTTGAAAACGTCGCCAACGAAATTGTCGAACTCAATTCCGCTTATGAAGATGGCGCGCTGCGCGTCTCCGGAAACTACAGCACATTCCTGAAAGCCAAGGAACAATATCTTCACGCACAGCGAAACCGGCAAGCGGCGCTCGAGAATCGCGTGCATACAGAAATCGATTGGCTGCGCCGGGGTCCCAAAGCCCGAACGACAAAATCGAAGGCACGCATCGATAAAGCGCACGAAATGATCGGTGAACTGGCGGAAATGAACGCACGCACGCGCAGCACGAGCGCGAAAATCGATTTCTCCGCCTCCGACCGGCAAACCAAGCAATTGCTCACGCTCGATGGTGTGAGTTATGCCTTGGGTGATCGCACGCTTTTTGGCGATATTCATTTCATCATCACCTCCGGCATGCGGGTGGGGCTCGTCGGTCCAAATGGCAGCGGGAAGACTACGCTGCTGCGGCTACTGAAAGGCGAACTCAAGCCCACGCACGGCAGCTTGCGCCAAGCGGAATCATTGCGCATCGTGTACTTCGACCAGAATCGGGAGCTCGACCCAGACATGACCCTGCGTCGCGCCCTCGCGCCGGACAGTGATTCCGTCATCTATCAAGATCGGGTGATTCACGTGGCGGCTTGGGCGGCACGATTCTTGTTCACGGGAGAGAACCTCAATCAACGCATCGGGCGGCTTTCTGGCGGCGAACGCGCTCGCGTCTTGATCGCGCAGCTCATGCTCCAACCCGCGGACGTCCTGCTGCTGGATGAGCCCACCAATGATCTGGATATCCCCACGTTGGAGGTGCTGGAGGAGAGCCTTGTCGAATATCGCGGTGCCTTGGTGCTCGTCACTCACGACCGCTACATGCTCGACCGAGTCTCGACGGTTGTGTTCGGGCTCGACGGTCTCGGTGGCGCAGAACGTTTTGCCGACTACACGCAATGGGAGTCTTGGCAGCGCTCACAACTGGCCGCTGGCAAAATCAACCTGTCTGTCGAAACCCAGAGCCCAAGCGGAACAGCAAGGGCGCCCAAGTCATCCCTAACAAAAAAGAAGCTCTCCTATAAAGAGGCCCGCGAATTGGAAACCATTGAACAGCGCATAGCTGAAGCCGAGAAGGAGCTGCAAACCAAACACGACGCCTTGCAGGACCTCGCGATCCTGAGCGACGGCTCGCGCCTCCACGCCGCCTCCATCGAAATGGACGCAGCCCAGAAAACAATCGATCGTCTTTACGCACGCTGGGTCGAGTTGGAACAAAAAAAGAACTGAGTTTTGGCAAGGTTCCGGCATGCGCGGGTTTATGGAGGGAAGCCGATGCTACGCACCCGATTGCTGAAGCGAGGGTCGGAGCGCAAACTGTCGAAGCGCCGATCCATCTTGCGATAGGTCAGCAACGTGGACCGCTCAGACCGGGCTTTTCAACTAATTCAAACGCCTGGTCTCGTGCCCAGACCGGCGTACCCAAGCGCGACCTGCTAAGGTAACAGTCTCTCTCGCTTACTCAGGATTTTCAGTTCGTCGAGGATCTTCTGAGCCACGCTCCGGTTTCTCGTCACCGCAGAGGCGTGGCTGCTCAGGTAAATGAACGGCATACATGCTGCCACCCGCCAGCGGTTCATGCGAGTACTGCATCAGCCAGACGCAGTTGTGGCCATCCATAATCATGTTTGCTGAAACCACCGCCCACTGTCCCTCATTCGCTGCCGTGGGCTTTTGGCAATTCCACAATTCCGATTGCGGTACGACGACTGTAGGATCGTTGAACCCATACTCATCCACGGCAATTCTCTGCAGACCGTGCTGATCGGCAAAGCGCTTCACTTCCGGGAGCGACTGATTCCAGTCGAGATTGGAATCGTTAACCAGGGCGTAGACGGGATGCCCGAGGCTGAATGCATTGATGAAAGGGAAGTAGAAGGGGTAGGCACGCACGGCCGTGAAAAGGCAACTTGCAGCCAGCACTCCTGCCATCACCCCCACAAGCCGCCCCGGGGCTGGAGCGGACAGCCGGAGCCTTTCTACCATGCGCGGCAAAGCAGCCAACAGAAGAATGAGCAGAACCAAAGGAACGCTGAAATGACGGATACTGATGTCGAGGCGGCTCAACACGCAAAAACCTGTAAAAACGACAAGAGAAACCCAGAGGACGCGCCAATGAATCGTAAGCTCGGAGGGAATGGCTGGAGGGTTCCCCTCGTCGCGCCGCTTCTTACTTAGTGCAAGCGCGAGCGTCAGGACCAGCAATCCGAGAAAGCCCAGAGAAGATTTCAACACCAACAGAACAGGAAAGTAGAACCATACACCGTGGGGATAAGCGTGCCCCAAGATGAATGTCGGCCGGCTCCCAGTGATCAGAACCATCAGCACGCCTCGCAGGTACAGCCAGGCGGGCATAAGGAGCCGGCGTAGCGGTATCGCAGCTGTGCCATGGCCGAGACGGTAAAGCACGTCGGTAGTCTGATTCAGGGAAAAGATGAAATAAAACAGGTAGACAGCAAGGGCGGCCCAGAGAATGCCCTGAACAGTGGTGCGCCATCGCAGCCGGCGCCAGGCACGCACTTCAGGCTGGGCAATGGGCTGGCCAGGCAGAGCGCGCCAGCGTGTACTCAGAGCAAACGCCACAAAAGCAAAAAATAAAATGCCTGCGGTGAACTTCGAAAGAAGTGCACCCGCCAGGCTTAGGCCAAATAGTACGGCATTCTTCCGGCTAGCGTTCTGCCATGTTTCCGCAAAGCGCCACAACGTCACCAAGGAAAACAGTGTGACTGCCATGTCGGTATGGACGAGAGGGCCAAAAGTGAGAAAAGTAGGAGTACTGACATAGATGCTAAGACAAAGCAGCCCGCCCCAGTTGCCTCCAAGGCGACGTGCGTAGGCGTACAGAACCCAGCCTAGTACCAGCGTGAGAAGCATCATGGGCAGCCGGGCCCACGCCAACGTAGTCACGGGGTTGTTCCATCTTGTCAGGAGCCATTCCCCGAAGACCCATTGCCCCAGAAAGGCGGGAAAGAACTTTTCGCTAACCGTCCACGAGACGTGAGAACAATCAGCGCGCGTTCCGCGCAAAACTAACGGTAACGCCGCCAGCACTTTGGGCAACGCCGGGTGTTCTTCATTCAACCGTAAATCTAGCTTTTGCAGATAACTTACCCCTGCACCGATGTGAGCCACTTCATCAACAGTGACGGACTCGCGCAAGGCAGCGCCGCCGGCCAGTATCGCCATGAACATCAACAGCAGGCCAGCCACGACTGAGAAAAGAGTGCGGTGCGTATTTTCCATTGAACTCTTCCCGCTCAGCACGAAGGGGAGCCTCTTTCTCGTGATGGTGGCGCACGCTGCTGTACTGATGACGGACCCGCGAACGCTGACCCGCTCGAACGGCGGGAAGCGTCCCTTGCTAACTAAACAGTTCTAGCCCGACTACACGACCATTCGGGTCGCCGAAATTCTTTGCTACTCCCACCGAAACACCTTTGCCGAGAGCGCCGTGCAAACCACAAACACGACGGCCAGTGCCGCTACGTCGCCCGCGTGCGCCGACCACCCGTCGCCCTTCCAGATCCCTTCGAGCAGCGACACCGAATAGGTCAGCGGCACAACTCTTGCCACGGCGTGGAGCGCCGGCGGCAGCGATTCAACCGGCACGAAAAGTCCCGAGACAGCAATCATCGGGTACAGGATGACGGCGCCAATCGGCTGCGCAAAGCGCGCAGTAGGAACGATACTGGCAATGAGAAAGCCGATCGACAGGATGCTCCAAGTGCTGATCAGCAGCGCAATCGCGAACGAGAAAAATGGAACATGAAGGCCGACCGGGTAGTAGCGCTTGCCCGCTAGGACCATCAAGGCCAGTGTGGCCGCAGTGAGCATCAGCTTGACGATCACGTGGGCAGTAAGGATCGTCTGTGGACGCAGCGGGGTGGCGCGGAGTCTTTTGAGGATACCCCCCTCGCGGTAGATCGAGATGATCGTGACCAGCGACAGCACAGAACTGATGGCGATGAGGACCGACGCGAGAACTGGCAGGCCAACGCGGATGAACCCGCTGGCGGCGAATGAAGATGACGCGAGTCCGCGGCCAGCTACTCGACCCAATACGAGGAAAACTAGAACAGGGAAACCGATTGTCCCAAACGCGCCAAGCGGCTCGCGCAGGAATATCTTGATCTCGATCCAGGTCAGTTTCCAGAGTCCACGCAGCATCATTATCGAGCCTAGTCGCGAATCGAGTGACCAGTAAGTTTGAGAAAGACGTCCTCAAGGTTGGGTAGAATCGTGCGGAAGTCCGTGACGCGGATCCGATTCTCGGACAGACAATGAATCACCTCGGTCACGAGATCGTCGCCCAGGCCGCGAATCGTAAACTGCGAGTCGCTGCAGATCACCGCCTCAACTCCCGGGATCGCCCGCAAGCGCTCGTCAGCGAGCGGGTCGTCCGTGTCGAGAACGACGGTTCGCTCAGGGCAGTGCCGGCTAACGAGGCTCTCTGGCCGGTCGATGTCGATGATGCGCCCGTGCTCGATGATCGCTACCCGGTCGCACAACCGCTCGGCCTCCTCCATAAGATGAGTGGTTAAAAACACCGTCTTGCCGCGCTCGCGGATGCCTCGCACCAGGTCCCAGATCGCCCGCCGCGACTGCGGGTCGAGCCCCGTGGTCAGCTCGTCGAGGAACACAACCTCCGGATCGTTAATCAGCGCAAGGGCTATGAACAGCCGTTGCTTCTGACCTCCGGAAAGGTTCATAAACCAGGCGTCCCACTTGTCGGTGAGGCCGAGCTGTTCGAGCAACCGTTCGCCGTCTATCGCCTTCTTCTGGTAAAGCGAAGCCCAGAGGTCTACCGCCTCCCATACTTTGATTCGCTTCTGCAGCTGCGCCTGCTGGAGCTGAACTCCAATCCGCTCTTGCAGCTTGTACACGTCGTTGAAGGGATCTAGACCCAACACTGAGATGCCACCCCGGTCCGGCGTGCGCAGACCCTCGATGCACTCCATCGTGGTGGTCTTTCCCGCGCCGTTGGGGCCGATTAAGCCAAAGATCTCACCGTCATAGACCTCAAACGATACTTCGTCGACCGCCACCGTTGAGCCGTAGGTCTTGCGGACTCTGGAAACTTGAATGACTGGACGCATGATAGTTTGCAAAATCGCAGATTCACTAAACCGGATCGAGAGTTTATATCACGGACTTAGGTTAAGTCCTGGTTCGTTCTATAAAGGGTGGAAGTCAAGAAAAAGCATTCCGCCCGCGGCCGGAATTCTTCTTGCTTCGCAGCCCACTTGAACGAACGAGATCTGTTCTGACCTGCCGCGGCATGAGCTCGGTTGCGGGGCGCTGTGGCCCACGGTTTGGGCCGGACCGGTTAGTTGTGACGCACCGGCTAGGCATGCTAGGACGCTCGCACCGACTAGACGCAGTAGAAAGAGATGCGATAAAAGGCCCGCACCGGTCAGGTACGGTACGAGGCGTTAATCCGCACGTATTCGGCCGTGAAGTCGCACGTCCAGTACCGCGCCGATGCCCGGCCCGCGCGCAAATTAACGACGATCGGAACGTGTTTCACCAGCAGCCGGTTACTCGCCGCGCGTTCATTGAAATAAATTGGCTGCCCGCGCCGCAGAACCGGAATACCCGCCATGTGGATGTCCACGCGCGCGGGGTCGAAGGGCACGCCGGCGCGTCCGGCGGCGGCGAAAATGCGGCCCCAGTTGGGATCGCCCCCGGCGAAAGCGGTCTTCACCAGCGGCGAGGTCGCAATCGTTTCCGCGATGCGGCGCGCCGCGGCTTCGCTTTTCGCGCCGCGCACTTCAATTTCGATCACCCGCTGCGCGCCCTCTCCGTCCGCGACAATCTGCAACGCGAGCGACCGGCACACTTCTTCGAGTGCGGCCGTAAATCCGCGATGCGCTGCGGTGCCGGCCTTGATGGCCGGCGTTCCGCTGGCGCCGTTCGCCAAGACCAGCAGCGTGTCGTTCGTGGAAGTGTCGCCGTCGATGCTGATGGCATTGAAAGTTCGCGTGGTAACCTCTCGCAAAGTTTTCTGCAGCAGCGCGGGCGCAATCGCCGCGTCCGTCGCCACGAACGCCAGCATGGTGGCCATATTCGGATGAATCATTCCCGCTCCCTTCGCGCAGCCAACGAAGTGAATTTTTTTGCCCGCCATTTGGAAAGATGCTGCGGCGGTTTTTGGACGTGTGTCCGTCGTGCAGATCGCAAGGGAAAGTTCTGCGAAGGAGCGCGACGACGCGCGTCGATGACGAGCAATTACCGGCAAGGCGCGCATAATTTTCTCGAGCGGCAGCGGTACGCCGATGACTCCCGTGGAGCACACGAATACTTCTTGCCTGCGGCATCCCAGCCATTTCGCGGCTTCGGCAACCGTGCTTTGCGCGGCGGCGTAGCCCGCCGCGCCAGTGGCGCAGTTGGCGTTACCGGCGTTCACCACTACGGCGCGCATGTGTCCCTTGGACGTGCGCAAATGTGCTTCGGAAATGACGACGGGCGCGGCAACCACGAGATTTTGCGTGAACACGGCGGCCGCCGAAGCCGGAATATCGCTGGAAAGCAGCGCGAGATCGAGCGCGCCGGTTTTTTTCAGCCCGCAAGCGGTAGCCGCGAAGCGAAATCCATGCGGCAGCGCCGCTTCGGTGAGGGCATGCTTCATCGCGGGCACGTCAGTTGCGTGAGCCCGGAAGCGACCTCCGATCCTCCGCTACAGCGGCTAGAGTTTGTTGTTGTTGACTGGCCTGACTGGTGTTCATGATTTGGCTCCTGGTGGATTTAAACACTCTTGCAAATTTTGGATGGCCGCGCTCACGGAATCTGGCGCCGTGCCGCCGGCAACTTTCTTCGCGGCTAGCGCTGCATCCAGAGTCAGACCGGCGGCAAAATCGCCTTCAAAGGCCGGCGATATTTTCTTTAGCTCTGCGAGCGGCAGCTCGGTCCATTTTTTATTTTGCCGCTCCGCTTCACGAAGTATTTTTCCGACAAGGTCGTGCGCCTGGCGAAAAGGAACACCGCGGTGCACCAGATAGTCGGCAGCTTCCGTGGCAAGCAACGCGGGGTTGGATGCACTGGCACGCAACTTCACTTCATTAAATTTACTGCTGCGCAGCGCGCCGGCCGCAACCGATAACATTGCTGCCGCCTGATCGTGCGCGGCGAAAAGCGCTTCTTTGTCTTCTTGCAGGTCGCGCTGGTAGCTGCTGGGCAAACCCTTCATGGTGGTCAGCAAGCCGACCAGCGCGCCGGTAATTCGGCCACTCTTGCCGCGGATCAGCTCCCACGCGTCGGGATTCTTTTTCTGCGGCATAAGGCTGCTGCCAGTGGAGTATTCGTCGGGAAGCAGGAGGTAGCCAAATTCCTGCGACGCGAATATGACAAAATCTTCGGCCAAACGGGAAAGATGCGTAGCGATGCCGGTGAGCGTAAAAAGATAATCGAGCGCAAAATCGCGGTCGCTCACAGCATCCAGGCTGTTGGCGGTAACGCGGGAAAAGCCCAACTCGCGCGCAATGACCTGGCGATCGATCGCGAAAGAGCAGCCGGCCAGTGCGCCTGAACCCATCGGGCAGGCATCCGCGCTCGCGGCTGCGTTCTGCAAACGCGTGAGGTCACGCCGAAACGCTTCCGCGTGCGCCAACAAAAAATGTGAAAGCAAAATCGGTTGCGCGTGCTGCAGGTGCGTCATTCCGGCCATGGGCACGTGTAGATTTGTTTTTGCCTGCAGCAATAGCGCCTGCAAAAGAGCAAGCAGGCCGCGCTGAATATCTTGCGCCGCATCGATTACGAACAAACGAAATTCGGTGGCGACCAGTTCGTTGCGGCTGCGGCCGGTGTGCAGTTTCCAGCCCAACGCGCCGAGCTCCGCCACCAATTCCTTTTCGACAAAATGGTGCACATCTTCAGCGTCGGAAGTGTCCAGAAACGCAGCGTCATTTTTGGCGCGTTGCGCAATTCGATCGAGTGTCGCGACAGTTTGCTGCGCTTCGGCGTCCGTGAAAATGCGCGCGGCGCGAAGCGCGTTGACCCACGCGCGATCAACAGCCAACTCGTACGGCAGAAGGCGGCGATCAAATGCGAGGGAGCGTTGAAACGCGTCGAACTGCTCATTCGGCGCGCGTTCAAAGCGTCCGCCCCACATTCGCTCGTCTTTTTTCCCGGTCATTACGTTATGCACATTTTCTCGGTGTTACGTTATTTCGTTTTGTGTGTGCTACAAGCTTTTGCCAAGTAGATCACTACGTTATTCACGTTTTGTACTTTCAATGACTAGTTCTCGTTTCAATAAAAGGTCGAGTAAATTTATTTTCGGTATAACCCAAATCACGTTGTAACTAACGAATAAATTCCGAAGCTATACAGACTAAAAAACGAAACAGACAAAACTAATTGCCTTCCGCTTTGGCTTTGGGCCGCACAGTGATCGGCAAGGCAAACAAATTGATGAAGCCTTCGGCGTCCTTCGGATTGTAGCGGCCCATGGTGAAGCTCGCGAGATCTGTGCGGTAAAGCGAAAAGGGAGAAACACGTTTGGTGACGTTAATGGTGCCCTTGCGCAACTTCAGGCCGATGGCACCGGTGACGCGCTGTTGCGATGCGTTGAAAAAACCATCGAGCGCAGCGCGCAGCGGAGAAAACCACAAACCGTAATAAACAAGCTCGGCATAGCGCAACGAAAGCATTTGCTGAAAGTGAGCGGTTTCGCGATCCACGGTCAAAGCTTCCAATTCGCGGTGTGCGGTGACCAGCAAAGTGCCGCCGGGAGTTTCGTAAGCGCCGCGCGACTTCATGCCGACCAAACGATTTTCCACGATGTCCGCGCGGCCGAGGCCGTGTTTTGCGGCAATTTCGTTCAAGGAATTCAGCAAATCGACGGGACCCAATTTTGCGCCGTTGACGGAAACGGGTGTGCCGGCTTCAAAGCCAATTTCAATTTCCTCAGCTTCGTCAGGAGCTTTTTCCGGCGACACAATCCATTGCCACATCGCTTCGTTGGGCGAGTTGGCGGGATCCTCGAGTTCGCCGCCTTCATGGCTTAGGTGCCAGATATTGCGGTCGCGGCTATAGATATTTTTTTTGCTCTGCTCGACCGCGACGTTATGCGCTTGCGCGTACGCGATGGCGTCCTCGCGTGAATCGATGTCCCACTCACGCCACGGCGCGATGATTTGCACGTTGGGAGCGATGGCTTTATACGCCAATTCGAAGCGCACTTGATCGTTGCCCTTGCCGGTGCAACCGTGAGAGAGGCCGTCAGCGCCAACTTTCAATGCAATCTCCGCCTGACGTTTGGCGATAACGGGGCGCGCCATGGAAGTACCGAGAAGGTAGGTATGTTCATAAACGGCGCCGGCGCGCAATGTTGGCCAGATGTAGTCGCGCACAAATTCTTCGCGAAGATCCTCTACGTAAGCAGTGGAGGCTCCGGTAGCCAGAGCTTTCTTGCGAGCGGCTTCCAGATCTTCCTGCTGGCCAACATCGCCGATCACGGCGATAACTTCGCAACCGTAATTTTCCTTCAACCAGGGAATGATAATGGAAGTATCCAATCCTCCCGAATAGGCCAACACAACTTTTTTTGGTTTACTAAGGTGCTGCTTCAAAATTCCTCTTTCTCAACAAGTGTTTGAAACATTTGTTCGCGGTGAAATGCCGCGCGCGCAAAAAACGAGCGTAAATAATGACACACCTGCGATAACGAAAGCGCGGCGCATTTGCCGATTTCACTACATACAGCGAGCGTCAAGAACAACGACATTTCAAACGAGAAGCGCGTGCAGCATGGCTTTCTGCACGTACATGCGGTTTTCGGATTGGTCCAAGACCACCGATTGCGCGCCGTCGAGCACGTCCGAGGTGACTTCCTGCCCGCGGTGTGCCGGAAGACAGTGCAGGAAGAGAGCATCCGGCAAAGCGTGGGTCATGAGTTTGGCGTTAACTTGGTAGGGTGCGAAGGCCGGGTTGCGAGCTCCCTCCTCAGCTTCAAATCCCATGCTGGTCCAGGCGTCGGTATAGACGCCCTGCGCGCCGGCTACGGCCTGGAATGGATCGGTAAACAGGTCAATCTTCGCGCGGGTCTCCCGCGCCACGCGTTTCGCGTCACTGACGACTTCAGCGGCCGGAGCGTAGCTGGGTGGCGTGGCAACGCGGAGATGCACACCGAGCCGGGCGGCGAGCAAGATCAGCGAGTGGCAAACGTTGTTACCGTCACCCACGTAGGTAAGTTTGAAACCACGAAGCGAACCAATCTTTTCCTCGAGGGTGAAGAAGTCGGCCAGCGCCTGGCAGGGATGGAATTTATCGGAAAGCGCGTTAATAACGGGAATATCCGTATTCGCGGCCATCTCTTCGAGCACACGCTGCTGGTAAACACGCGCGACGATGCCGTGGACCCAACGCTCGAGGTTGCGCGCAACGTCTGGGATGGATTCCCGATCGCCCAAGCGGGCTTGCGTATGATCCAGAAAAATCACGGAACCGCCCATGCTTTGGATTCCGACCTCGAAAGTGACGCGCGTGCGCAAGGAAGGTTTTTCAAACATTAAGGCGATAAATTTGCCGCGCAGAGCGGAGGAGTAGCGCCCGGGTGCCGACTTAATTTCCGCGGCGAGGTGCAACAACTCGCGGGTGGCTGCGGGATTCCATTCTGCTCCGGTGAGCAAATCGTTGGATAGCAAAATGGGTGCTGCCAGAGTGGATGTGCTCATTTCCTCCCCTTGTGACCAGCTTCATTACTCGAAGCCTTCTGTGGGCTAGTGGTTAAAACAAGTTCAAATAAACGAAGGAATTCGCGCACCTGCGCGCGAGTGACGATGAAAGGCGGAAGCAGACGAATGATGAAATCGTGCGTACAATTGATGAGCAAACCGCGATGCAAAGCTTCGGAGACGAAATGCGCGCCCTCAATAGACAACTCCACACCGACCATCAGGCCATGCGCGCGAATTTCGCGGACGAAGTCGAATTTAGCGGCCAGCTTCAAGAGGCCTTCGCGGAGTTCCGCGCCGCGGGCGCGTATGTTCTCGAGAAGATTCTCGTCTTCGATGATCTTCAGAAATTCCCTGGCAGTTGCGCATACCAGCGGACCTCCGCCGAAGGTGGTGCCGTGCAGGCCGGGAGAAATGCGCGCGGCCACGGCTTCCGTGGCAAGAATGGCGCCGAGGGGCAAACCAGCAGCGAGGGGTTTCGCGATTACGGCAATGTCCGGCTTGAAAGAAAATTGCTGGTAGGCGAAATAGCGGCCAGTGCGGCCCAGCCCGCACTGAATCTCGTCCGCTATTAAGAGCGCGCCATGGCTAGAGGCGAGTTCCCGAGCGCGGGTCCAAAAGGATTCGGTGACGGGGTGTATCCCGCCTTCGCCCTGGATGGGTTCGAGAAGAATGGCGCAGACAGTATCGTCAAACTTGGCTTCCAGGTCGGCGACATCATTAAAGCGGACAAATTCAACGCCGGGAACCAGCGGTTCGAAGGGCAGGCGATATTTTTCCGTGGAGGTGACACTCATCGCGCCGAAAGTGCGGCCATGGAAAGAATTGTTCATGGCAAGAACGCGGTATTTGCGTGCGGGACCGGCGGTTTCTTCCGGAGTACGGGCACAGAGCCGGGCGAGCTTCAAGGCGCCATCGATCGCTTCCGTGCCGCTGTTGGCAAAGAAAACGCGGTCCAGTCCAGAGCATTCGGCGAGCTTGCGCGCCAAGGGCCCCTGATGGGCATGGTGATAAAGGTTAGAGAAATGGATGGCACGCGCTGCTTCACGACGAATAACTTTTACGATACGCGGATGGGCATGGCCGAGGGCGTTGACGGCAATGCCACCGAGAAAATCGAGATATTTTTTTCCACTGGCGTCATACACGTAGCAGCCACGACCACGGGTTAGAAGAAATGGCGCGCGCTTGTAGGTGGGCAGCAAGAAGCGCTCGGCATCGCGGAGGCGAACGTCGAGCTTGGATTCGGCGTTGGTGGGCTTGGCGTCGGAAGGCTGGTGAGCATGCCTGGAGCGTGGAACACGCGCGACCACTGATTTTTGCGGTGAAGTTCGCATCATGCCGCCGAAAGTGCCGCCTGCTCGGCGGACAGAGGTTCGCGCAGCACGCGGGTACCAGGAATTTCGAGTTCGCCGGGGGCCAAAGATTTTTGCGTGGCGTGCGAGGCGAGCAAAAGCGCATCAGGAGAAGCACCGCCGACGATGCGCACTTCGCGGACACCACCTTCGATAGCACGCTTGGCGGCTTCCAACTTCAACACCATGCCGCCGGAAACAACGCGGCACTGCACCAAGCGCTCGATTTCGGCGCAGGTGACGGCAGAGAGCAACTTCTGGCCATGAAGCACGCCGGCAACGTCGGTGAGATAGATCAACTGGTCGGCAGCGAGATATTCGGCGCAAGCAGCAGCCATGTGATCGGCGTTGATGTTGTAGAGTTCGTTATCCGGCCCGAGGCCGAGGCACGGAGCTACGGGCAGGATGGAGTCTCTCCAAAAGGATTCAATAAACTGGGCATTCAGGCCGACGAGATAGCCAACGTAGCCCAGGCTACCTTCGACTTCGTTGTGCATCATGGGCTCGGCGCGAAAACATTGCGCGTCAGCGGCGCAAATGCCGACCGCGGGCTGGCCAGCGGCGGTGATGGCGGCGGCCAGCTTCTTGTTGAGCAAGCCGGCAAAGACCATGACCGCAACGTCGCGGGACTCTCGATCGGTAACGCGCAAGCCACCAACAAACTTACTCTCGATGCCGAGGCGCTTAAGGGTAGCGGTAAAGAGTTTGCCGCCGCCGTGAACGACAAGAATTTCCTCTCCCGTGCGGGCGAGCTCCGCAACCTGATGAGCCAGAGAACGCACGATAGCGTCGTCTTCGAGCAATGCCCCAGCGAACTTGATTACGGTTCTCATTGAAGTGCGGTTTGCTCCTCGATATGCAGCAGGTGGTTGAAATTCTGCACGGCCTGGCCAGCAGCTCCCTTTCCGAGATTATCGAGACAGGAAATGAGCACCAAGCGGCGGCCAGTTTTGTCCAAAGCAAAACCGATATCGCAGAAATTGGTATGCGCAACGTGCTGCAATTCCGGCAGAGAACCGGCCGCCCAAATGCGAACCATCGGGCGGCCTGCGTAGAATTTACGAAAGAGAGCTTCGACATTTTCCCCGGTTTGCGGCTGGTCGAGGGTGACGTAGATGGAGGAAAGAATGCCGCGCGAAACGGGCAAGAGGTGCGTGGAAAAAACGACCTGCGTTTCGCCGAGGCCGGTGTGCTCCAGAATTTCGGGCGTGTGCCGGTGGGAGAAAAGATTGTAGGCCTTGAAATTGTCGTCTACTTCGACAAACTGCAGATCGCGGCGGGGCTCTTTGCCGGCTCCGCTAGCGCCAGATTTGCAGTCGCAAACGACGGTGGCGTGGGGATCGAGCCACCCAGCTTCCGTAAGCGGGCGCAAAGCCAGAATCACGGAGGTGGAGTAGCATCCGGGATTAGCGACGAGCGAAGCGTCTTTAATTTCGGCGGCGTAAAGCTCCGGCAGACCATAAACGGCTTGGCCGAGCCAGCCGGCGTGGGGCGTGGGCAATTTGTACCAGGAAACAAAAGTTTGGGGGTCGCGAAAGCGAAACGCTCCGCTCAAATCCACGACGCGCAAACCAGCGGAGAGCAAGGCGGGCGCCAAGTCCGCGGAAACTTCATGCGGGGTGGCGAGGAACGCGGTGCCAGCGGTGCTGGCAATGATCGCATCAGTGGACAACCTTTGGAGCGGAGCGTCTCCGCGGCCGCGAAGCTGCGGGAAGAGCTGCGCCAAACAATTCGCGCCCTGAGTATCGCGCACGTAGTAGACCGATGCTTCGACCGCGGGGTGGCGCATAAGGATACGCGCGAGTTCGAAACCGGAGTAACCAGTGGCTCCCACAACAGCGATGTGGCGAGGATTCCTCATTTCACCAAGGCTTCGATCTTTTTTTGCAGGGATTCGCGGGATTTTTTGTTGGGTGTGATGATCAGAACGGTATCGTCGCCAGCGATGGTTCCAGCCGTTTCCGGGAATTTCGCGGCGTCGACAGCGGCCGCCAGAGGCTGCGCGCCACTTGGGGGAGTCTTCAGAACCAGAAGATTTTCAGCGGGACGTATGTCCAAAAGAAATTCACCGAGCGCGTGGGCTAAAAGAGGTAGCGGCGCAGGATTCTCTGGAAGCGCGGCGGCCTGCTTATAGCCTTGCTGCGTTTTGATAAGGCGGAGCTCCGCCAAGTCCCGCGAAAGGGTGGCCTGGGTGACGCGCAAGCGTTGCGCAGCCAAACGCCTGCGCAGCTCTTCCTGATTGGCGATGTGAGCGTCGCTGACCAAGCGAAGAATCTGTCCGTGCCGAAATGTTTTGCCAGTATTCATGGGCTCGTACTGATTATACATCCAACTGTATTTTTATACAGAGATAAAGAGGAGGCGTCAATAACTATTCTAGATCTATGGAGTATTTGGTGGCGGAGTGAATTTTTATGCAGGCAGCGTTTTCAAGGGCTGTACGCAAGGTCAGGGCCACCTGGACAATGTAACTTTGGGAGCAGGAAGTTTCGGGGCGCTAGCGTTTCCCGGGCGGAGATGTTAACTATCAGTTTACTCTGTTCTGAGCTCGATATCATGGCCGCTTGCGAAACCGAAGGATGCAAAAACGAAATACCACCGGAATTAACCGAGCAGCGGTCGTGCGTGCTGCACTTCACGCTTTCCCTGGAAACGCGTTGCTCGGAAATGCGCCGGGAGACGGCGCTGGGAAAAGCACCGCACGAACGGCAACGCGAAATTCTAAAGTTCATCTCGGGCAACGGAGAAATTCTCGCGCGTGTGGCCACCAGCGGCCTGCATCTGACAGACGACCTGAAGGCACGCATCTTGAGCACTTTTTTGACGCTCATGAACCTGCGCGAGAATCTCGATCGCGCGAACATGCGCAGCTCTTTTGGGCGCACCAGCCAAGCGCGCTAAAGAATTTCCCGCCAAGTTAAATTAATCCCACTAGCCGAAATTGTTTGTCAAGCGCCGATATAGCGCGCGTAGAGGGAACGCGCGATGGAGGAATCGGTGGTGCCTTTGAGGATCGCGCGGCCGTCAGCAAACACCGTCATCTCATAGGGTGGAACCAAAAAACGCAGCAGAAATTCGTTGTGGCGCACCTCGGGAATGGTGCGGACCAGTCGCTGGTGCAAGGCATTGAGATCGAGGGCGCGCGTAACTTCGTGGATTTGTACGGAGTCGCGGCCACACATGGTGATGTGCGGTTGCGCTTGACCTTGGAGATAAGAAAAATCACGCCGCACGCAAACGCGGCAGTTGGGATTAGGCTCGATTTGCAGGGATTGAAAGTGCCCGGTCCAGACATCGCAGGAAATCAGGCGTCCATGGAGTTTTTCTTGTCGCCCGGCGAGGAGCTTCAGGGCTTCCGCAACTTGCAGTGAAGCGACCAAATTTACAATCGGTCCGAGGACGCCTATTGTGTCGCAGGTGTCTTCGACGCCCTGCAGGCCGCTGCCGGCTTCGAGCAGGCAGGCGAGGCAGCCCGTGATCCTCGGGCGAATCATCATGGTGAGGCCATAGCTGGCCACGGCGGCGGCGTAAATCCAGGGCTGGCCGGAACTTACAGCGAAATCATTGATGAGGAAGCGGGTTTCAAAATTATCGGTGCCGTCGAGGATCAGATCGAAGCCACTGAGAAAGTCATTTATATTTCTGGGATGAACATCGGCGACTGCGCCTTCGATGATTAAAGCGGAATTGATGGACTTTAGTTTGCGTTCAGCGGCGATGGCTTTGGGCAGAACCTGGCGCGCGTCGGCCTCATCAAAGAGGGTTTGGCGTTGCAGGTTGGAAGGCTCGACAAAATCGCGATCGACGATTCGGAGGCGGCCCACGCCGGCGCGAACGAGAAGGTTAGCGGCGGCTGCGCCGATGGCGCCGCATCCGACGATCACCACACTGGAGGCAAGCAGACGCTCCTGGCCTTGCGGGCCGATTCCGGCGAACAGCATCTGTCGCGAGTACTTTTCCTGGAGAGAGTGGTCCACGTAAGGTGCGGCCCCGGCAAGCTGCGCGAGCGAGCTTGCAAACCTAAATGATAGCGCCAAAGTCATCCGGTTGGGCAACGGGGCTGTGCTAGGCTTCGTCTGAGATTATGGGGATATGAAATCGGGCTGGGTGCGCGGGCGGTGGGGTATGGCGGTGCTTGGGCTCCTGTATGGAGCGGCGCTAGGCGTGCCTCAGCTGCTGCGAGCGCAAGCAGTGGGAAGACAGGCGGCGACAAAGGTTGGAAGGGAGGCTGCAGCGCGGGCGGGGAGCCCAGTAGTTACTGCGGTGCGGATCGTAACCGAAGATGGAAAAGTGCTTTCCGAATCGCCGAGCGGCATCTCGATCGAAGTGGACAAACCGCTGGACCCGGACAAGCTAGCGGAGAGTCTAACCGCGCTGTATCGCACAGGCGATTATGCCGACTTGCGGGCGGTGACCACACCGGTGAGCGGCGGAGTGCGATTGGATTTCGTGGTACGCGAAAATTTCTTTTTCAACCAGGTGCAAATTGAAGGACTGGTGCCGCCGCCGAGCGAAGCGTCGGCAACGGCGGCAATGCAGCTCACGCTAGGACAGGTGTACCGGCGTGAAACACTTGATGAAGCCCGGGAGCGGCTGCGCGAAACGCTGCGCGAGGAAGGGTGGTACACGGCGGAAGTTTCGGCGGAGACCGTTGCGCATCCGGAGACGCATCAAATGGATGTGATCGTGCACATAAAACCGGGGCGGCGCGCGCGAGTGGGAACGGTACAACTGAATAACACCACGGAATTTAGCGACGTGGAGTTGCTTGAGCGCCTAAAGCTGAAGGTAGGTGGGCAGGTTACGTCCAAGGGTTTGCAGCAGGCCAGCGATCGGATACGGAAGTTTTTGGTTAAAAAGGGGCACCTGATCGCGCGGGCGGTAGTCCGGCGCGGCAGCTACGATCCCGCAACAAACACGATTCCACTGAGAGTGGAAGTGACGGAAGGACCTCGCGTGCAAATTGGCGTAGCTGGCGCGAGGATTTCCAAAGGGGACATTAAGAAGCTGGTGCCCATGTACCAAGAAGGCGCGCTGGATACCGACTTATTGGAAGAAGGCAAGCGCAACATTCGCGAGCGTCTGGAACGCGATGGGTATTTTGACGCGACGGTTGAGTATAAGACGGAGACGCGGGAGGTGAAGCAGTCGAAGGGCGCGAAGGCGGCCACAGAAGTAATTACGTATCAGGTGACGCGCGGCAAGCGGCACCGACTGCTGAACATTGATATTACCGGCAATCATTACTTCAGTGCGGATTTGCTGCGCAGCCGATTGCAGATTTTTGGCGGCGCTTTCGGATCGCGCGGGCGATTCAGCCGGCGTTTGGTGGAAAGCGATGCGCAGTCAATGCGAAATTTGTATGCCGCGAACGGGTTCCTGGAAGTCAACGTGCGGGTCCAGGTGCAAGACGACTACCAAGGCAAAGAGGGAGATCTGCGAATTGTTTTCGAGGTGCAGGAAGGCCCACAGACGCGGGTAGCGTCGTTAAGCATAGAGGGCGTCCATGCATTTAAGGAAGAGGTGCTGCTGGGAGTGATTGGGTCGACTCCTGGACAGCCGTACTCCGAGTTCAACGTGGCGTCGGACCGCGACAATATTTTGGCGATGTACTTTAACGAAGGCTACCCGGAGGCTAGCTTTACATCTACCGCGGAAGCGGTAACGGCGCAGCCGGCAGCGGCGGGCGATGTGAAAAACGGCGGCGAGACTAAGGTTTCGAAGGGAACAGACAAAGAACAACCCAAGGAAAAAACCGAAGAAAAGAAGGGCAAGATAGAAATCCCTCAAGCTCCCCCGGTGCGATTGATTTATCGCATCCAAGAGGGACCGCAAACGCGGGTGCGGCAGGTGCTGTTGGCTGGCGAGGTGCATACGAGGCCGTCGGTGATTCGCCGGGAAGTTCGCGTGAAAGCGAACGAACCGTTGCGCGAAGGGGAAGTTGTAGATTCGCAGCGCCGGCTATACAACCTGGGAGTATTTAATCGCGTAACGATCGAACCACAGAATCCCACAGGAACCGACCCTAACAAAAACATTGTAGTGCTGGTGGAAGAGGCCAAGCGTTATACGGTGTCGTACGGCGGAGGGTTCGAAGTGCAGCGCCTGGCCAGCACGACCAATCCTGTTGCAGGGCAAGTGCAAGCCGCGCCCCGAGGCATTCTGGAAGTATCGAAATTAAACCTCACGGGACGCGCGGATTCGCTGAGTTTAAAGCTGCGGGGCAGCACACTGGAGGACCGCGCGCTGCTTGTCTATTCCGTCCCGAATACGTTGGGCCATGAGAATTTGAGCTTCCAAGCATCGGCGTACACGGAGAAAACACAGGACATCAGTACATTTACGGAAATGCGTTATGAAGGTTCGCTGCAGCTGACGGACCGGGTTACGCCCGTAACCACGGTTCTTTCGCGTTACGTGTTTCGTCAAATTAAGGTTTCCAATCTAAAGATTGCGGAACAAGAAGTTCCGCTGTTCCAGCAGCCAACGCTGGTTTCGCAGTTTGGGGCCACGTGGATTCATGATAAGCGGAACAATCCGGCGGACGCGACAAAAGGCAGCTTCGACAGCGCGGACGTTGGAATCGCGGGTACCGCTATTGGGTCCAGCGCCAATTTTTTGCGCCTCTTCTATCAAAACTCAACCTATCATCCAATCCAACGGCGGTTCAGTTTTGCGCGTTCTATCCGATTCGGTTTGTTATATCCGTTTGGAAGTACTGTTTCGCTCAGTTTTCCTTTGCCATCGGCGCCGCCCTTCCCCACGGTGATACCGTTGCCTGAACGCTTCTTCGCGGGAGGCGGTACATCGCTGCGCGGATTTGCCTTGAATCAAGCCGGACCGCGAGACAGCTTTGGCTTTCCAATCGGCGGACAGGCGATGCTGCTGCTCAATCAAGAATTTCGTTTTCCGATGCGCGTGCCGTTTGTGGGCACCCAACTGGGTGGCGCAATTTTCTACGACGGTGGAAATGTGTACACGCGGTTGAACCGGATCAGCTTTCGCCCCACATTACCGAAACCGACATTCGATCTCAGCGACCCTGCCAATCCGAAATGCGTTACGAATTGCAGCAATGAATTAAATTATTTCTCGCACACAATTGGTTTTGGCGTACGTTATTCCACGCCCGTCGGACCGATCCGCATCGACCTGGGTTACCAGATCAATCGCCCGTTTTTTGTGATTCCTTGTACGCCCATAACGGCGATCAATGCCAAGCCGACCTGTTTCAAGGCAACACAGTTGCCGGGGTTCCAAATTTTCTTCAATTTAGGATCTTCGTTCTGATGATGCGTCGCGGATTTATTTTCGTTGTAACAGCTTTATTGGTGGCCGCTGGGCTGCTAGGCGCGCAGGAGATTGTCGACCGCGTGGCAGCCCGCATAGAGAATGACGTTATCCTTCTGAGTAGCATACGGGAACTTGGCCGCTATCAGCAGCTTGCCGGTGGCAAGTCGGAAAGCGATGGGCAACTTCTGGATCGGCTCATCGACCAATGGGTAGTGCGCACGGAAGCGGAGGCCTCGCGCTTCCCGCATCCGTCGAACGAGGATATCGAACGAGGGTGCGCAAATCTGGGAAAATCGTTCGCCTCACCGGCTGAATACGAAGCGCGTAAGAGGCAAAGCGGCCTGAGCGACGCAAAAGTGCGAGCTATGGTGGCATCGCAACTTTACCTCACCAATTATTTGGATTCGAGGTTTCGCCCTTCGGTACCAGTGGATTCCAAAGCCATTGAAGACTTTTATAAGACTGGAGTGGTCCCGCTAGCAAAGAGCCGTGGCCAGGAACCTCCGACGCTGGAAGCTGCGCATGATTATATTCAGGAAGCGTTGGTGCAGCGCGGGATCACTGAACAGGCGGACCGCTGGCTGAAAGAAAGCCGCGCACGCCTACACCTAGAAAAAATGATGGTGGAACGCGCGAAATGACAAACGGGCCGCGACGTTCGAGGTTGCGGTGGCTGCGCCGCGCAGCTTGGGTACTGACGGTGACTGTTTTGTTGTGCGTGGCGGCAGGCATTTTCTTTTTCGGCAGCGGATTGGGAAACCCGCTGCTTCATCGTCTGCTGGTGCAGCGTCTGGAAATGATCACAGGGGGTCGTGTTGAAATTCAGTCTCTATCGATTGGCTGGTTATCGACGCATGCCACGCTGAAAGGTGTGGTCATTCACGGCCGCGAACCGGCTGGAACACTCCCGTTTTTCTCGGCAGAAGAGGTGGAAGCTGGCTTACGGATCGACTCGTTCTGGGGCCGTAAAGTTTCCCTGAGGGATCTACTCGTGCGGCAACTGCACATTCACATTCGTGTGGAAACGAATGGATCCACCAATGTGCCTGTGCCGGTGAGGGCGCGTACGCAGGCTAAATCGCTGCGAGAAACACTTTTCGCTCTGTACGTGCGCCACATTCAACTGGAAAATGGCTGGATTCTCTACAACGATGTAAAAACACCGCTGGCCGTAGAGGGAGATAGCTTCTCTCTGGTTCTGGACGCGGAGGGAACAGCGGAGCATCCGCTCTATGTGGGAGATCTCAAGTGGCAAAATATAAGGTTTACCGCGCTGAGGTACCTTCCAATACCGGCAAATCTAACCGCGAAGTTTACGATGTCGCGGGAAGGATTCACCCTCGAGCAAGGAGTGCTGAGCGCCGGGCGTTCGCATATGGATGCGTACGCGGAAATGAACAGCTTCGCGGATCCGCATTGGAAGGTGACATATCGCGGTTGGGTGGAATTACTTGACTTTCGGGAGACGTTACGGGAGCCGCTGGTTCCGACTGGCCGCGTGGATGTGCGCGGGGAAACTTCGGTTGCTCGTGGCCAGTTCCAGGGGAAAGGGAGCTATTCGGCCCGGGACATTACCTTGCCTTACGCTGAATTCCACGCGGCCGGCCTGACCAGCCGCGGCGACTACCACTTCGACAATCAAGGCCTGGAAATTCCCGACTTTTTCGCCGGCGCGTTAGGTGGCAGCGTAAAGGGGCGCGTTCTATTGCGCTTCAACGGAATGCAATTTGTGGCAATTACCCGTACCGAGAACATACGCCTCGCGGCGTTGCTGCCGCACATCGAACATCCGGGCTTTCCGGTTGACAAATTACACTGGGACGCTTTGCTGACTGCCGACACCGTGGAAACCTGGACCGCAGCCTTCCAACACTTTGAAATTTCCGGCCAGATGAATTGGGCTGCGCCGAAAGACCCAGCCGCAGGCCATCAGCCGGTTACGGCGGATTGGGAATTTCGCTATCGCTACGATCCGAGCTTATTGAATGTGGTGAGAGGTTCTTTCGAGACGCCTTCCAGTCGAGGAACCATTTCCGGACTGCTTGCGCCACACGACTCGGCGCTCAATGTTAGGTTTGAAACTGGTGCATTGGAAACTTACCAAGATTTCATTAACGCCATCCGAGGCGCCGCGCCGGACTCCGCGGAGGCCCGCAAACAGATTTCCGGCAACGTGACATGGGAAGGCAAAATCATCGGACCGGGAGGCGGACCGACATTTCTAGGTCACTTGCGCGGGGAAAATGTTCGATACGACAGCGTGGGCTTGAATTCCGTAGACGGGGATCTCACTTATTCGCCAACGCAATTGAAGGTGGCGAACGGCCATTTGCGGCACGAGGAAATGGCCGTGTCACTGGACGCATCTTTAACACTTACCAAATGGAGCTTCTTGCCGGAGAATTCGTGGTCTGGCGATTTCAATTTTGAGAAGACGCCCATGGAGAGTATCGAAGGTTTCCTCGGCCGGACTTATCCCGCGCGCGGGCAGTTGACAGCACAGTTCCATGGACGAGGCACGCGGCAGGAGCCCGAAATAACCGGGCTTTTCGATCTCGCGGACAGCAATGTTTACGGAGTGTCGTTCAGTCATCTGCGCGGCCAACTAAATTTGAGACGGGATGAGGTACGCATAGCCAATGCCGAGCTACGTTTTTTCACGGCCGGAAAAGAAAACGGCCGAGGCGCAGGCATTATCACCGGCTCGGCAAGTTATAGCTTCGCAGAGAAGAGCGTCGCGGCGGATCTGGTAGGGGCATCGCTGCCGTTGGATAACTTCGAAAAGCTGCAGTCTTCAAGGCTTCCGATCGGCGGGCAGTTAAGTTTCCGGCTGAAAGCCAAAGGACCGGCCACCGCACCCGAAGGTGAAGGATCGTTTCGCGTAGTAGACCTGCGCGTGGGACAAGAAGTAATCGGGAGCTTCGACGGGACCCTCAATTCCGACGGGCGTATCGCGACGTTCCAACTGATTTCGGCGATGAGCACGGGCGAGCTTACTGGTACCTATACCTTAGGGCTGAGCGATCCTTTCCCTCTTAATGGCAAAGTGTCCATCAAGAACATCGATCTCGATCCTTTCCTGCTCGCTGCTCTGCACCTTAAGGCATTCAGCGGCCACGGCAAGGCCGATGGTGACGTTACAGTGAAGGGGAACCTTAAGCAGGCACAAAGCCTGGTAGTGGAAGCCAACTTTTCGCGCCTGGTTCTCAATTACGCTAACGTGCAGCTGGAAAATACGGGTCCCGTGCGTTTTCGATCTTCTGGCGCAGGATTGGAAATTGATCGGGTGACGCTGCACGGAGCGGATACCGATGTTCAAATCGAGGGCGCCATCCAATTCTCAGGACGCCGCACCTTAGGGCTGCGCGTGAATGGGACGATGAACTTGGGACTGATCGCCGGATTCGCGCCTGGAATTGATACGCACGGTGCTGCACAGATTAACGCCGCGGTCGAAGGTACCATGGACCATCCTCGCATCAATGGACACGTGCATATCGAAAATGCTTCCTTGCGCGCCGTGGATTTCCCCACTGGACTAAGCGCCATCAAGGGTGATTTTGTATTTGACGCGACGCGACTTTTTTTTAGCGACGTGGCAGCCGAGGTGGGGGGCGGAACACTGCGTGTATCGGGAAGTGTGAATTACGCAGAACGTCCTCTACGCTTCGACTTGAACACCACTTCTGAGCGCGTGCGCATCCGCTATCCAGAAGGCATGAGTTGGCTGGTTGGTGGAACGCTGCGTCTTACCGGAACTCCGGGCGGAGGTGTGCTGTCGGGGCGTGTGACGGTGGAGCGAGTCACACTGACGCAAGGTTTGGAATCCGCAGGCGTGCTGATCTCCGGCAGGGAGGGCATTTCCGGCCCGACTACCAACTCGTCTTTTCTGCGCAACCTCCAATTCGATGTGGAAGCGGTGTCCACACCCGACGCTCGGATGGAATGGCCTAGTGCTGAACTGGAGGCGGAAGCGAGTCTACGCGTGCGCGGTACCTGGGAGCATCCCATTCTCCTGGGACACATTCATATCCTCTCGGGCGATTTGTATTTCTCCGGCAACCATTACCGAGTAGCTCGCGGAGACATCAACTTCGCCAATCCATTCCGGCTCGATCCGGTTCTTAACATAGAAGCTACGACCAGCGTCCAGCAGTATGAAATCACGCTTAATTTCAACGGGCCCACCAGCAAACTGTCGCTCGCGTATCGCTCCGATCCGCCACTCCCGGCCAACGACATTGTGACGTTGCTAGCACTCGGGCAAACAAGTGCCGAAGGAAAAGCGCGAACTGGGGGACTTTCTCAAGGGCCGGGCTCGGGGGCCACGGCGCTTCTCTCGGAAGCCATATCGAGTCAATTGGGAGGCCGCTTGGAGCGCTTGTTCGGAATTACGCGATTCCGGGTCGATCCAGGTCTTACGGGTGTGGGTGCCACCAGCTCATCGCAGAACGCCGGCGCGCGCGTAACGGTGGAACAACGCGTGACGCGCAGTTTAACAATCACCTACGTGTCCAACGTGACGTCTACGCAGCAGCAAGTGATTCAGGTGGAGTACAACGTGAACCGCAACGTGTCCGTTGTGGCGCTGCGCGATCAGAACGGCACATTTGGCATCGACGTGAAAATTAGAAAGCGCTTCCCGTAGAGAAGCGCTTCGGACTTGCGGGTTATTTTTTGCAGCCAAATTTACGGCAGTTGCAGTTCCGGAAGCTGTGCCTGGACCTGAGATTCATTCTGCGCTTGCCGAGGCTGAAGTTCGTTGTTTAATGGATTTAATGGAGCCAATCGCGCTGAACTTGCAGGCTCCGGGAACTGGGCTTTCAGGGTTTGCAGAGTTTCGCGCGCAACCTTGGCGCTGAGTTCGCGGCTGGCAGCGGACATTTCTCTGGCGATTTTTGGGGATTCGGAGACAACTTTCTTTCCTAACGGTGAGCCGAAGAATTGCAGGAGTTCCCTAATTTCATCCTCTGTAAAGCGGCGGTCATAAGAATTGACGACTTGCCGCGTGACGAAATCCTGATCCACATTTTTTTGATAACGGTCGGCGAACGCGGAAACAAAAGCTGGACCACGGTCGCCTGCCGGAAGCGTGGCGAGTAATTTTTCAGGGTACTGTTCGCCAGCACTGAGGACGGCGTCGCTAACCTGATGGTGAGCGCCGATTAGTTCGAGTAGCGAGCGAATATCTGCTTCCTTCACGGGGTCGATGGATTTCGTTTGCGCCAGGTCCGGGGTATCCGCCGCCTGCACTGGGTTTTGCGACGCGCCTTGTATGGCGACAATGAATGTTCCGATGTAAATGACGACGAGAGCGAGGACTGCTTTCATGACTGCCTCCGTGCTGGACCTGGTGGCGAAACCGCCACGTCTGCAATTCTATAGAAAGCCAAACTGTTTCCGGGGTTGCCGGAGAACAGTAGTGCTCCTCCATTACTGTCCATTCGGTCAGTAGAGCCGTTACCCTAGAAGGACAGCCTGCAGACGGAGACTTTGTGGCGCGCGTGGGGACGGAGCGCGCTGATCACCGAGATCCGCTGGCTGGTTTTCATTACCCTGTGCTACTTTGTGTGGAGAAAAGCAGTTTCCGCGGGGCGGTCATCGGACCAATTAAACCATGGATGAACTTCTGAGTTGGCGCGACGAATTCCCGATTCTGGGGCGTACCACCTACATGATCAGCAATTCGCTGGGCGCCATGCCGCGAGGCGTGTACGCCAGCATGCACGCTTATGCCGATTCCTGGGGGCAGCGCGGTGTGCGCGCCTGGGAAGAAGGCTGGTGGGAGATGGCGGTGGGCGTGGGCAATCACATCGCGCCGCTCATCGGTGCAGCGCCGGGAGAAATCTCGCTTCATCAGAATGTGACGCTGACCCAGGCGGTCATTTGTTCGTGCTTTGATTTCCAAGGGCCGCGCAAAAAAGTGGTGATGACCGAGCTGGAATTCCCTTCGGTGCAATACTTTTACGATGAGCAGCGCCGCCATGGCGCGCACATTGAAACAGTGCCCGCGCCGGATGCGATACGCATCGATCTGGATAAATTTTTGGCGGCCATTGACGAGACTACACTTCTGGTCCCTGTTTCCCACGTTCTTTTCCGCAGCTCGTACATCGTGAACGCCCGCGCCATTATCGAGCGTGCGCATCGTGTTGGTGCTCACGTGATCCTGGATCTTTATCAGGCGACGGGAACCATTCCCGTCGATGCACGCAGCTTGGGCGTGGATTTCGCCGTGGGGGGTGTGTTGAAGTGGCTGTGTGGCGGGCCAGGCGTGGCATATCTCTACGTACGAGAAGATCTGCGCGCGAAACTTAGGCCAGCGCTAACCGGCTGGCTTGCACATCGCCGGCCGTTCGCGTTCGAAGGCGGTGCCATTGATCGGCGCGAGGATTCTTTCCGTTATCTGAATGGCACACCGCCAATACCCGCGCTGTACGCTTGCCGGCCTGGGCTGGACATTTTGAATAAAGTGGGCATTGCGGCGATTCGTGAGAAATCCCTGCGCATGACCAGGCTTCTTCGGGAAGGAGCAATGTCCCGCGGCTGGCGCGTCAACACGCCGGAAAGTCCCGATGCGCGCGCGGGTACGGTGTCCGTGGATTGTCCGCATGCTCCCGAAGTTTGCCAGGAATTAATAGCGCGCGAGATCTTGGTAGACTACCGTCCAAGAGCCGGAGTGCGCGTCTCGCCACATTTTTACAATCGCGAAGAGGAGTGCGATTTCGTGTTATCGCAAATCGCGGAAATTCTAGAGACGCGTGCTTGGGAGAAGCATGCTGCCACAACTATGCAGGCGTGAGAGTGCTCATCTAGAATCCGATACGTCCTGCTCTCCGATATGGACGTGACCTTCGCGTGTGGTCTACGATGAGTGAATACGGAGCTAGCGTCGCGACGCTTCCGGCGCAGGTGGCGCCGGAAAGAGAAACGCGCGCGATGAAACCCGCCGCTTCCGGGCTGTCAGTCATCATTCCCGCGTACAATGAAGAAGTACGCCTGCCATCGACGCTCGAACGCATTGCTTCTTACCTGGGCAATTCAGGGTTAAATACGGAAGTAATTGTGGTGGATGACGGCTCGACCGACCGAACGGCGTATGTCGCCCGCGCCTTCCAAGGCAAGATTCCTGCGCTGCGCGTTCTTTCTAACGGCAGCAATCGCGGCAAAGGGTACAGCGTCCGCCGAGGGATGTTGGAAGCGCGTGGAGACATCGTTCTCTTTACCGATGCGGACCTGTCGGCGCCCATCGAGGAAGCCGACAAACTTCTCACGGCGCTCAAGAACAACAACGATGTGGCTATTGGTTCCCGCGCGTTGGACCGGAGCTTGATCTCCGTGCACGAATCAGCGTTCCGCGAGTTCGCGGGGATCGTGTTTAACAAGCTTGTACGCATTATTTTGCGCTTGCCATTCGTCGATACACAGTGTGGGTTCAAAGCATTTCGACGCGAGCGCTGCCGCATCATCTTCGAACAGCAACTCATCGAGCGCTTCGGCTTTGACCCCGAATTGCTGTACCTGGCGCGGCATCACGGGCTGCGCGCCACGGAGATTCCGGTGCGCTGGGGACACTCTCCGGCCACGAAAATAAGCATGCTGCGAGACAGCTTGCAAATGTTCACGGATGTATTGGTGATCCGCGGGAACGCGATGCGTGGGCGATACCCGCTTGTGTCGAGAAAAGGGCCGTCTACTTTGTAATATAAAGTACTTGACAGATCCTTATCCCGCTGTTAACTTTCCGCCATGGCCAAGGTCAGCCCGCTACGATCTTTGACGCCCGAGCCGATTCCCATCGACGCGCGGGCTGCCGATCACCTTCGCTACATCCGCGAAACCATGGAGCGCGCGGGCGAATTCACGGCGGTTCCTGGATGGGGTGGAGTGGCCATGGGCGTCACCGCTTTGGTCGCGGCGTGGATCGCTGCCCGCCAGCACAGCGCGCAAACGTGGCTTATCGTCTGGCTGGTAGAAGCTTTTGTCGCTGTAACGATTGCGACATCGGCGGCAGCGACCAAGGCCCACCGCGCTAACTCGGCGCTATTCTCCGGCCCCGGCCGTAAATTTCTACTTAGTTTTGCGCCACCCATCATGGTGGGCGGACTTTTGACCTTTGCACTATTCCGCGCGCGAGCTGTCGCTACGCTGCCAGGGATGTGGCTGCTGCTATACGGTACAGCCATTGTGACCGGAGGAGCTTTTTCTGTGCGCGTAGTGCCGGTGATGGGACTTTGCCTGATGGCGCTGGGTGGTGCGGCACTGCTGGTTCCCTTGGCTTGGGGAAATGCGTTGATGGCGATGGGCTTTGGGATAGTGCAAATCGCTTTTGGCGCGTGGATCGCGCGTAACCACGGAGGATAGAAAGAGTTACATGGCCAAGGTTTTGTCAGCTCAACAGGATCGTACGCACCGTTCTCGGGAACGCGATGAAGCGCTGTCGCCGTTGCGTGCGACGGCGAAAGAAGTGGTGCCCAGCAACCTGGATCGGCTCATCCACGAACGAATTCGTCTGGGAATTGTCAGTGCGTTGGCGGTGAACCGTTCGCTAACCTTTAATGAACTCAAAGCGCTTTTGAAGACTACGGACGGCAACCTGAGCGTTCATGCGCGCAAGCTCGAAGAAGCGGACTACATCGTCTGCGCGAAGTCATTTGACGGGCGAGTGCCTAAGACCGAATACCGCCTGGCCGCATTGGGACGCCGGGCGCTGGAACGTTACCTAAATCACATGGAGGCGCTGATTCGCGCGACTCGCGAAGGGTAAGCGCCCAAAAAATTTTGGCTTTGTACTTTGTAATGAAAAGTAGTTTGTTACGAAAAAAGTAAGCATCCCCAAGGAAAGTTTCGATGCGGCTCGCCACCGTACAAACCCTTTTATCTCCGGCACTCGAGCCAGTCTCGGACTCACGGCTCCATGTGGCGATCATTTCCGACGGCAATGGCCGTTGGGCCACCGCACGCGGGCTCCCGCGTGCGGCTGGTCATCGCGCCGGAGCGGAAGCCGCCCGGCGCGCGATCGAGGCAGCACCCGAGTGCGGTATACACACACTCACCCTCTTCACGCTTTCTTCCGCCAACTGGCAACGTCCCGCCGCCGAAATCAATGCGATTCTTCAGCTGCTGCATGAATATCTTCTTGCGGAGACCACACATCGCGTGGAGGAAGGAGTTCGCGTCAGCGTAATCGGCCGCCGGGATCGTTTGCCGGCCGCCCTTCGCCAAGCCATCCTTAATTCCGAAGCCGCCAGTGCCCGAGGTACACGCTTGCATCTGCGCCTGGCAATCGATTACTCCGCCCGGGAAGCGATCTATCTTGCTGCTTGCCGCTTTTACAAAGTTACCGAGCTCTCGCCCGCATCCTTTAGCAACGTTCTTGCCGAAGTCTACCGGGGCGGGTCTACGGAAGTGGACTTGCTAATTCGTACTGGGGGGGAGCAGCGGCTTTCCGACTTTCTTCTGTGGGAATGCGCTTTCGCGGAATTTGTGTTTCTGCAGAAACGCTGGCCGGATTTCACCGGCGAGGATCTACACGATGCGGTGCGAGAATTTACCAAGCGTACGCGTACCCGAGGAGCCGTAGCCGAGGATTTCGCGGACCATACAAAACCGTAAAAGTAAGGAGAAATTGAAATGTCTGTATCCACACCGCCCCTGGCGCGCCTGTGGTGGTGCTGTTATTTCTTGGCACCATCGGTCTCCTCGGGCTGAGTGTTCTGACATTCGTCATCGGCGCGGCGCAGCGATCCAAGCTTTTAGCGGCGATTGGCGGTGCAACTGCAGTAGGAGTTGCTACCGCATACTTCATCGTGCTTTGCGCTTTGTCACTGTTGAGCAGTGACGTAGTTCTGCCGCCGGGCGGTTGGAAAGTAATTTGCGAAATCGACTGTCACACCTGGTACTCGGTGGTCGGCACGCGAACGGCCAGCACCCTGGGCCCGGAAATGCAGCAGACCTCCGCACGCGAGCAGTTTGTAATCGTAAAATTGAAGACCTGGTTCAAATGAACAAACCATTTCGCCGCAACGAGGTAATGCGCCACTCACGCCGAATGCGCGCAAAGTAGTGCTGTTCGATGAAACGGGACACGCCTACGCTCCTTCTCGAGAGGGAGAAGCAGCGCTTGCGCGTCTCGGCAGCTCATCCGTGCCGCTCACGCAGACGCTGCGGCCCGGTGATGCCTACATTACGGACCTAGTCTTCGATGTCCCGCGCAACGCTAAAGGGCTGCGTCTTTTCCTGATGGAAGATGACCTTGAGGCGCGTCTCGTCATCGGTCACGAAAACAGTCTTTGGCACAAGAAGATCTACCTAGACTTAACCCCCGCAGGGGCCATCCGGAGCACCACGGCTTACTAAGCACATAGGAACACCGACATTCCGCACCACGTGCGCTGGGGTAGGCCGCCGTCGGTCGCATGGGGGGCCAATGGGCACCAATTGCATGGTCCCCTGACGTTCCACCCGTCTGCGTCGTCTATACGCTAGGAGCAAGAAATGGGAACCTTTGGGCTTGTGTTGCCTTGGGAGGCTAAAATCGCTCCCGTGCAGCGCGAACCGGAGCCGCGAGTGAAACCTTCCGAAAATCGACTAGGTGGCACTAGCCAAGGCATCGCGGATACCCACAGCGAGGACATGGCGCTGGCGGCGGGCTGCCAATCGGGTGACTTGCGCTCGTATGAGCGCCTGTATCAATTGCACGGATTGCGAATGAAGAATCTTGCGCGCAATCTTCTGGGCAATCCGGTCGACGCCGAAGACGCGGTGCAGGAAACATTTCTGAAGGTTCAGCGCAGTATCGCCGGCTTTCGAGGTCAATCGAGTTTTGTGACTTGGACCTATCGGATACTGATCAATACGTGCTATGACGCACGACGCAGCCGAACGCGCAAGAAGGAAGTGTCTAACGAGGAGCCGGATCAAGCGCCGCGTCACGAACTGCACGCACCAGCAGCTCATCCATCGTTACGAATGGCCCTTGAACGGGCTCTTTCCTCACTCACAAAGCACCAACGCGATGTTTTCGTTTTGTACGAAGTGGAGGGGTTCCGCCATGCAGAAATCTCCGCGCTGCTGCAGATCACTGAAGCGGCTTCGAAGAACACGCTCTTCCAGGCAAAAAAGAATCTTCGCCAGATACTTGAGGCTCCACGCAGCAGCGACGCCGCGGGAGCGTGGTGAACACCATGAATGTGACCTGTAGCGACCGAGACCGTATCTTGGAAGATGGCACCCCCGCTGAATGGGCCGCGCTGGAAAGCCACGCCGTAGTGTGTGTCTCTTGTGCCGAAGAGCTTCGAGCCTGGAAGTCTCTGAGCTTAGCCGCGCAAGAGTTACGCGACTACTCAGATAGCCCGTTGTTATGGCCACGCATCGAGCATGTTCTCGCAGAAGAGTTGGCGCGTAAAAGGCGTACTGCGGAAAATCCTGGTTGGCTGTCGTTCTGGAAGAATGCGCCGTTAGGCTGGCAGACGGCGGCAGCTGGGGCCTTGGTCCTCGTCCTGGCCGTTTCAGCCGTCTGGTTCACTACGTCTCAGTCTCCGAGCGGACAAACCAGCAACCCGAGCCTCCTCAAGAGCAAAGCACTGAAAGAAGTCGAGCGCACGGAATCCGCTTACGTGCGGTCCATCGAAAAGCTGGCCGTCGAAACCAGGGCACAACTAGAAAAACCCGCCACGCCTCTGCTCGCGAGCTATCGGGAAAAGTTACTACTGATCGATAGCGCCATTGAGGATTTGCGAGCACAAGCCGGGCAAAATCCGTCCAATGCGCACCTGCGCTATCAATTGCTCGCGATGTATCAGGAAAAACAACGGACGTTAGAAGATGTTTTGGAGGCGAGACGATGAGCGGCTCCCGGCCCAATTTTCGAAGAGGACGTCGCGGCCTTGCCTGGGCTGTGGGAGTGTTCGGTACGCTAGGGTGGCTTGCCATCTCCGCGCATGCTGCCGATCCCGGGCAAGAACAGGTCAGCAAGGACTTTCAGAAAACACTAAATCTTTCCGCCGGGCAGTCAGTGCGCATCGAGCACAAATTCGGCGAAATCAAGCTGCACGGTGAAGCGGGTCGCGAAGTTAAGATATTCGCGAGGATTCATGCGCAGGCCAGCTCGCGCGCCGAAGCTGAATCCTTCGCCGAAAAAATACGCATTGAAGTCGAACAGACGGCGCAGGGGGTACAGATCCGCACGGTATATCCTCAAGACCAAAGCTGGATTCGCAACCGCAAAAACACGTCGTTTTCTGTCGATTACGACATCGCTATGCCCGGCGACGCGGCGCTTGTCGTGAACAATAACTTTGGCAACGTTAACGCCGTCAATGTGCATGGAATGGCCGAGATCGAAAACAATCATGGTCAGCTTACCCTGCATGATTCCGGCGCGGCCCGTGTTAGCAACGCTTTTGGCAGCATTGATGTGAACAACGCCGCCGGCAACGTATCCATCACCAATAATAACGGGTCCGTAAACGTGTCCAGCATCAAAGGATCGTTGGATCTGCGCAACCGCTTCGGCAATGTCACCGCAAACAGTATTCAGAATAGCGTGACAATCAACGGCGGAAATGGCCCCGTGCAGGTCACGGATGCGGGCGAAACCACTATCAATAATTCCTTCGGTGCGGTAGCTACTCGCAATATTGGGGGCAACCTTACGGTGCACAACAATAACGGGGCGATCGAGGTCTCTAATGTTTCGGGCACAGCGACACTTCATGCCAGTTTTGGCGCCATCACTTTTACGAATGTCAGCGGGGCCGTTAAATGCACCGCTTCGAACGGCAAGGTCGAAGGCAAACAGGCTGGCGAGGTGTCCGTTACGACTTCTTTTGGGGAAGTTTCGCTGGAACAGATCACTGGCCCGGTCGAAGTGGAAGATTCCAACGGCGCTATAAATGCCCGCGAAATTAAGGGCTATGCAAAATTCAACACTTCATTTGGTTCCATCGAGGCCAGCGGGCTCCACAAGGGTGTTCGTGCGACGACAGGCAATGGCGCCGTCAACCTCTCGGATGTCGACGGCGACGCCTATGTGAAGACAAGTTTCGGCGCAGTGCAGACAAAGCGTATCAATGGAAATGTCATCATAGAAAATTCGAATGGACAGGTTACAGTCAACACCGTGAAAGGCGATGTCACGGTGAAAACCAGTTTCGGTGCGGCGACCGTGGAAGACATTAGCGGACAGATCAACGTGAACAACCAGAACGGCGGCGTAATGATCTCTACGGCGCGAGCGTCCACAGGTTGCAAGAACATCACTGCGAACACGTCGTTTTCATCCATCCAGGTGCGCCTACCGGAAAATGCAAGCTACAGTGTAACGGCGCGGACATCGTTAGGCCGCATCCGGACTGATTTTCCCGTTACTGCCAGCGGCCTGCTCGGTGGCGATACGCTCAACGGAAAGATCGGCAATGGCGGATGTACTCTCTCGCTGGTGAACTCCAACGGCGGGATCGAAATCCTTAAGCTCGCGAATTAACCGCCGCGAAACGCGGCCGGCGCCTCGTAGTCTACGTCGCACCCCGCAGGGAACGCTGCATCGCAAACGCCTTGTGCAAGATGCGAGTCGCCGTTTCCGTGAGATGAAATTGGATCAATTCCTCTTCGCGAACAAACTTCACCTCGGTTACATCACTCCCGGCGCGCGGCTTACCGCTAATGTATTCGCAGAGATAATCGACGATTACGTAATGAAAACGAGGGCGATTCACCCCCATATCTGGGCCCTCTGTGTAAATCCGGTCGAATACTTCGATCAGTTCGATCACTTGTACTTCCAGCTCGGTTTCCTCCAATAACTCACGCACCACGCCCTGTTCCAGGGTTTCGCCTAGCTCCAGCATGCCTCCGGGAATGGACCATTCTCCGCGCAGAGGTTCGCTGCCGCGCCGGACGAGCAGGGCACGCTCATTAGCGATGACCACACCGCCGACTCCCACCAGCGGCCTTTCCGGATATTCACGAGAAGACGCCATGTCTCGACCCGTCCAACGCGTTGCGTGGCAGGCAGCGCCGCAACGCGTACCAGTTGACTTCATCCACCGGGGTATATAATACGCTGGAGGCGGCCGCCACTTGCGCGCGAGCGGCCGATCGACCAAATTTACGGAGGACGGAGCCGTGATTCGCTGCCCTGAATGTGCGACCGAAATGGACGTCGATGAAGACGAGATCGAGGAAGGCGAAATTTTGAGCTGCCCTGAATGCGAGTCCGAGTTGGAGGTCTCGCAGATTCATCCCGTTCACCTCAACATCATTTCCGACGATTTGGATGAAGAAGACGATGAGGACGAGGTTGAGGAGGAAGCTAGTGAAAACGGTGACCTACTTGAAGAGGACGACGAAGACGAGGAAGAGGACGAAGAGTAATACGTGCACTCTCCCGCCAGGCATCCTTCCGGTCCCTATGGCCATCTAAGCTTTCAGGAGTGCACATGATGCATCGCGTGCGGTGGATCAGCGTGCTCGCTACAGCTCTACTTCTCGCACTCTCAACGGCACAATTTGCGAAGAGCCAGGAACCGGCGCAGCCGTCTGCCTCCCCCTCGAACCCAGTTCCGCATTCCAAGTGGAGCAAGCAAAAATACTCCCACGCGAATGATTTCTTGTTGCACGGCACTGTCTTCAATGAGCAGGCATTGTCGTTTCCGGCAGTAGAGGTGCGCATCCGCCGTGCTAATGAGAAGAAGTTTCGGTGGAGAACTCTAACCAATTCCCGAGGAGAATTTGCAGTACGCGTACCGCAAGGCGCGCAGTACCAGATAGTGGTGCGTGCCAAAGGATTTGCAGATCAAGAACGCTTCGTCGACGCGCATGGCGAGGCAGGTGAGCAGAATCTGGTATTTCACATGCAACACGCAGCAGGAGGGACAAAATGAAGACGTGGCCACGCATCTTCTGGATCGCGGTAACACTTTCGTTTTTTGCCGCCTTTGCTAACGCGCAGGATGCCAAGCGGGAAGCGCAACTTCGGACTGTGCGCGGAGTCGTGATCGATAAGTCCGACGCACCGATCAGCGGCGCTGTTGTGTTCCTAAAAAACACGCGCACCAATGCCGTACGTAGCTACATCGCGGATGAAACAGGCAGTTATCGCTTCAGCGGTTTAGATCCGAATGCCGACTATGAAGTGCACGCTGAAAAAGATGGCGCCAAGTCTCCGACGCGCACCATTTCGAGCTTCGACAGCCGCAAAGATATCGTTCTTAACTTGAAGATTGATCTCAAGAAGAGCTGAAAATTCCCGCTTGCCAAAAAACGCTTGCGCCACGGACTGGCGCGTGCGTCTCAAGACAATCACCGACTAACTAGCGGGCTCTCCCACGATTTCTGGTGCGAGCACTTGCACGGCTCGTGGTACAACCTCTATCTCTACTGGTGCCGGCCCAAGGATCTCTCCATCACCATGGAAATTGCACGGACGCTCCGTCGTCAGCCGTATACATCGGGCGCGCCGTCGCAGCAATCGCGACGTGCGCAATTCGCCGTTCCAGGTCAGGCGCGGCAACAAGGAAATCACGTCGCGAAGACTTAGGTCTTCGAGGCACACGAACTCCAGGATGCCGTCATTGAGCCTGGCCTCCGGAGCAAGTCTCAGCCCAGCACCGTAACTCGGCGTATTCATGACGCCCGCTAACAATACGTCCGCCTGAATAGGAGCCTGATCGCTGCCGGGAAATTCCACGCGTATCGGCAATGGTTTGAAACTGCGCAATGTTTGCAGCGCTGCAGCGATGTACCGCAATCGGCCAGGCATGCGGCGAAACATCCCGCTGGTATATCGGATTGCTTCCGCATCCAAACCCACACCTCCGCCGCCGACGTACAAACATGTGCGTCCATCCGCTGTCTTTGCTCGCGCCAAATCTACCCACCTTGGCTGCCCGCGAAGGAGCGCGTGCGCCGCGGCGATTGGATCCTTCGGTAATCCCAATGCAGCGGCAAAATCGTTTCCGCCGCCGGTCGGCAGCACTCCCAGGATGACGTCAGTGCCGTACGCGGCATTCGCTAACCCTTGAAACGTACCGTCACCACCCATCGACAAAAGTAGTCGTGCACCGTTCCCAATCGCTGTACATGTGCGGGACTCCAAGTCTTTTGAACTCTGGGTCATGACAAATTCGGCGGAGCATCCACTAGCCTCGAAAAGCGTCTTGATTCGCGGAAGGTAGTGGCGGACGCGGCCCGCGCCGGCTTGATTGTTCACGAACACGATCGCAAGCGGCGGGAGTAAAGCCATGCGAGAAGTGGTCACAGGTGACGCCATGCTGCCAAGCGACGCCATTTCTGTCAAACAACGCGCAACAGGCGGTGACGGCGATCTGGATGGTGCCGTAACGTTTCTGGCGAATGAAGCAAATACCATCTGGAGAAGTTACGCCGGAAAGTGATAGGTTGTAAGCGATGGATCCTTTGTCCCTACAAGTTGCCGAGAAGAACTCGCAGCGTCGAAGTCAACGTGTGCTCTTGGGTATTCCTGTGGTGGTGGTCATGTCCGGCGCCGACAAGAAGCCTGTCTCAGAAGAGACGCGGACACTGGTCGTCAACGCACATGGTGCACTGATTCTTCTAGGTCTTAAGGTGTCGATCGGCCAGTTGCTCACTCTCCGCAATTCCATAACGAAAGAAGAGCAAGCTTGCCGCGTAGCCTATGTCAGTCCGCAATCATCGGACAAGAAAGAAACAGGCATCGAGTTTATGAAACCCGCGCCTATGTTCTGGCGCGTGGCGTTTCCTCCGCCTGATTGGACACCTCGAAGCGAAGACGCCAAGGGCCCCACCCCACTACGGCCAGCGGCGAAACCCGATGCCCAACAAAAAAAATAACCCCAGCCAATGACCTCACCGCGAGACAACTATTTCGCTTAGCTGAAGTGCGGGATGATTTGTGGTCGTCTTGCACCCAGGTAGTTGGAGACGGCTTGACACGTTCGAACGCGAGTCCGTAGCATGATGAATTGACTTGTGCCGGCGTAGCTCAGTGGAAGAGCGAGGGTCTCATAATCCCTAGGTCGGGGTTTCGATTACCCCCGCCGGCACCACTGATTTAAAAAGACTTATTGAACATTTTGGTAGGGCCCGCGTAACCGTCGCGTAACTAAGCCGACGAGGATCGTATCTCTCTGGCAGCGCTTGTATTAGCCGAAACCTAGATCTGCATTCCAAATTTAGTGGCTCGAATCGAAAACAATTAAACTTTCCCAAATCAATTAGGCGACGCCATTACGCTCGTCTGATCGGGAGTACTATCTTCCATAAGCACTGCCGGGTCGCTGGACCAGGCACGCTCGAGGGTTGCTTCAAGTTGGAGCTGGCGGTCAGGTCCCAAGGACTTACCCCTGTATGTGGCAGCCACTCGCGCACAGGTTCCCGCATGTAGTCACCGGCAACTGGCCTGTGTGCAGATATCGCGGGTCAGATCAAGAACTAGTACAAAATCTCGGTCAGGTCAGGATATTGCCAGTACTTGAGGCAATTCTCATTGCGGCTATGCGACAGGACCGCGATTTTTCTTTTCCAAAGCGGAAATCAGGAATTTCCAAGTGTCGGAAGCATTTCGATCCCAGGTATAAGCCTGAGCAGTGCGTGCCGCGTTTTCACCGACACGCCGCCGGAGATCTGTCTGCTCGTAGAGGATGCGCAATAGCCGCGCCAACACAACCGTATCATGTGGATCGCTGAGTACGAAACCGTCCACGCCGTCGGTGATGGCTTGCGAGCCGCCGTTATTCACGCTCGTAATGACCGGCAATCCACAAGCCATTGCCTCCAAGGGCGGTAGAGCGAAAGAATCTTCAAGCGATGGCCCTACATAAAGATCGGCGGCCGCGTAAAAATGCATCACATCCCCCGTGGCGCAATGGAATTCCACGCGATGCTGCAGCCCGAGTTGCTCAACTATAGGAAGAAAGACGCTGCGATCATCCTGTCCGACGATGAGTAGCTTGAGGGGCAGGTCCCGGCACTCCGCCATAGACCTAAACAGCATGTTCAGCCCCTTCTTCTCCCAATCATTCCCAATCAAGAGCAACACGAAAACATCGGGCGGCAAACCTAACCGTTCTCGAGCGATGGTCCGCCGATCGGAACGAATTGCCGCAGTAAAGTGACCCGTGTCCACAGCATTAGGAATTACGTGCGCATCAGATCGTTGAAAAAATTCAGCGAGATGCCGGGACACCAGTTGGGAAACAACGGCGAGGCTTGTTTCCGGGCGCGTATAAATTTTGCGTTCCAAGTACATGATCAGTTTGTAGTAGAGACGTCGGTGAATTCTACGCGGCCAGCCGGCGATAGAAATTCCCCTAAGATTCAAGTTGGGGCTGACCCTGCGATAAAACTCGTGGAAAACAATGTGGATGGCGATGGCGTCTGCATCCCAGGCATTAATGCCGGGCGAATACACGAGATCGTATTTTAGCCCTCGAAAGTGCGTATCGCGCCAGCGATAGAATTGGTTTGCAAGGAACCACCAAAGGTAAACAACCAGATGCGGCCCAGGAATTGACGGAATCTTGTGCCAAAAGATAAGGTTCAAAGATTCTTTTTTTTGCGGCACGGAGAAGCGCGTAACGCCAGCAAGATCCTCGAGCCTCTGGGCATAGACGTGAATTTCCAGATCTCGATACGCAGAAAACTTCTCGAGCTGCTCGATGATGACGCGCTCCGTACCGTGGCGCCGATCCAGAAACGGCGATATCACCGCTATGCGCAATTCACTTCACCCAGGTGCGGCGATTTTGAATTCCGGCCAAGGTCATAACGGAAAATACAGCACATGCTACGAATTGATGAAAGTATCCCAAAGAGCAATCCACCCGCGATGAAAACCATCGCGATGTAATTTAGACCAATCAGGCTGTTGGTCATGTCAGTCTGCAAGACGTCGTACCTGCATAAAAAGTAAATGCAAATACTCAAGCAGAAGGCGGTGCGGCAGAAGATACTAGGATGGGTTACCGCGGTATTCCTCATTTCCCTGCGCTCATCGTAACATACACATCCTTAAGTCAATTCGATGCCGAGTATGCGGCACAGCGCGCCATAAGATTTCCTGGGAGCATGTATTCGTACCCCTACAAAAACCCGCTATACTTCCAGTCTGGCTCGCGATGCGTCGATTTGTGGCGCGCGAGATCCAACGCATCCCATGTCTAACCAGCGCTACCGCGTTCTCTTCATAGGTTCTCACCCCGTCCAGTACCAAGCACCAATTTTCCGACGCTTCGCCGCGCGCACAGACCTGGACGTGCACATAGCGTATTGCACACTTCAAGGCGCCGAGCCCGCGCACGATCCGGACTTCGGCGTTACCGTTCAGTGGGACGTTCCTCTTCTGGAAGGGTATTCGTGGTCGCATGTTCCGAATCTTGGATCTGGCAGCACATCTTTTTTCGGCCTCTGCAACCCCGGCATTTGGAAGTTGATTCGTAATGGCAACTATGACGCAGTCGTCTGCTTCACTGGCTATGTTTGCGCCACATTCTGGATTGCCTGCCTTGCTGCAAAGCTGTCAAACACCGCGTTTCTCTTTGGCACGGACGCCACCACCCTCACTCCTCGTGACGGCCGCGCCTGGAAGATTTCATTCAAAAAAATATTTTGGCCGCGACTTTTTCGTCTTGCTGATCAAGCCATCGCACCTTCCTCGGGTACGCGAGATCTTATGCTTGATCTTGGAATTCCCGCTGAACATATCACTCTGGTGCCCTACTCCGTTGGTAATGAGTGGTGGGTGCGCCAAGCTTCGCAAGTCGATCGATCGGCCCTCCGGTCGTCCTGGGGCGCTTCTATCAACGATGCGGTGATCCTATTTTGCGCTAAGCTTCAGCCTTGGAAACGTCCGCTCGATCTGCTGCGAGCCTTCGCACAAGCCAAACTTTCTAACACCATTCTAGTCTTCGCCGGTGCTGGCCCTCTCCGGTCCCAACTCGAATCGGAAGCCGTTACCCTTGGTGTCTCGGCGCGTGTTCGATTCTTGGGTTTCCTTAACCAGTCTCAACTTCCTGCCATTTATACTTCTTCTGATCTGATGGTCCTGCCCTCCGAATACGAGCCATTTGCAGTCGTGGTCAATGAAGCTATGTGCTGCGGCTGCCCAGTCATTGCCAGCGACCGTGTGGGCGCCGCCCGCGATCTTATAGCTCCGGTGTGTTCCCAGTTCGTCTTCCCAATGGGTGATATTGATGCCCTTGCCGCAATTTTACGAAAGGCCCTCGCTGATCGCGTACGTCTTGCGGCGATTGGCCGCGCCGGTCCTATCCACATGCAATCCTGGTCGCCGACGCAGAACGTTGCTGCCACGGTCGACGCCGTGCGCCTCGCTGTGTCGCGTATGGGTCGAAGGCCGAGCAGGCCCCTTTCCGACTCCACAGCACCGCACGCTACTCCCACAGCACAGGACCGGCTGCATCAATGAACCGTTAACGTCGGAGCGCTGTCTGATTCCCAGCCTGCTCGAATAGAATCGGAAAAACCCCTCCCTGTATCAAATTGGACTGAACGCCTTCAGTCTTGATGTCATCATAGGTGTATGACTGATAAGAAAGCTAAGAAAGAATCCGGCAAAACGATACTCTCCGCCGTCAGGAAGGAAATGACGAACCCGCGCATCGCCAAATCCGCACGGGAAAAGTACGCGAACCTCGCCGGGCTTTCCAAGAAGTACTAACACTCAAATTATCGAAATGCTGTTGGCGGAAATTATATACGCCGTTACGGGTACATTTATCTTCGTATCGATGTACTTTCTTCGAGGGCTTCGAATCGCATGATTGCGGTAGAAATCCAACAAAGCAGTAATATAATGGAGTTTGAATATCAAACCAAAAATAGAAAGACGTGGTTGCTAAACCAACCAAAACAACGAATCTTGCTTCGACTCGTATTTTAGTGGTACTAAAGTTCAGTAGGGATGTTATGTATGAAAGTAATAACCAGTTCCAAGAAAATTAAATCCAAAATAAAACTCAAGCAGAAGCTCGCTTTCGATGCCCAAGCTTTTCTCGATTCGGCCGGGGTAGCGAGAAAAATTGTGCAGTATCGAAGATCGCAGAAGATC